>CDZV01047379.1_pt1 | contig 348877 bp, 307 predicted proteins | sample 554851 | NCBI WGS metagenome assembly CDZV01 (sample SAMEA3182090, study PRJEB8094) | gut metagenome | biome: human; feature: gut; material: Stool; isolation source: human stools | place: Canada | collected 2013-03-12
AGCGTTCGTCCTGAGCCAGGATCAAACTCTCTAAAATTTGTATCTCAACAGCCTTTCAGCTGTTCAAATCAATTTCAGAGCTTTAATCGCTCATTGACGAATATGTCACTGACTATATCCGTAATTTCTGATGCTTTTTAGTGTACATCTCACTGTAATTCTTTGAGCTTTCCTCAAAGTCATTACGGGTTTCTTTACATTATCTCGTTGTTCAATTTTCAAGGTCCTATGTTCACTTTGCACAAGAAAAACTTGATTCTCTCTTTTGTTTTAAGAGGATTTGTTGTTTTCCTTCGCGGAACATTCTCTATTATATACCTTTTTCAAGAAAAGTCAACCCCTTTTTCCAAAAAAAATCAATTTTTTTCAAAAAACTTTTTGCCTTGTGGATTTTCAAACAAAATTCTTCCTTTTACCACAATATGTTGTGCGAACTGAAAATATATGATACTACGCTTCAAAAAAATCTATTGTATTTTCTCTTTCAATAATATAAAATAAAAGTACAAATTAACATTTCGGAGGAAATTTTATGAATTACCAAAACACATACTATCCTTTTCATCAGAACATTCGGATACTTAAAGGATTTTTTGCAAAACCGCTTACATTGATATGCGGAATCGTGTCGGGCATTGCTGCCTTGTTCGAAACGGTTAAGTTCAACTCCGGCTCGGGCGGTACAAATATTTCTGTATCCGCAGGTGCCGGAAGCTCTCTTTCTATTCTCCTGTGTATTGCACTGATTTTTCTTTTTGTTAAATCCCGTTCAAACGATCCGATGCCGTTCGGCGGTATGGTAACGCTCATAAAGGTATATGCTGTTATCGGAATTGTTGCAGCAAGCATTGCTGTGCTTGCATTGACAGGGTTTACCGTTTCCATCGGACTTTTTGTGCAAAACGCTTTCAGATACTTTATACCGTTTTTAATAATTATTGCCCCTATTATTCTGGTAACGCTTCTTCACTCTGTTGCTCTGCTTATGTGGTCCGGCTCAATCAAAAAAGGCGCTACAACGGTTTATCTTTCCGACAGAGGTTCTGTTCTTCTTGGTGTAACTTCAATTCTTCTTGCAGTTATGAGTATTGCAACAACGGTTGCTATGGCTGTATTTATAAATTCGTACGGTCAAGAGATTTCAGAGCTTCTTCGCAGCCTTGCTGACGAGTACCCGAGCTTTCACTACAATAATGCGTTTGAAGGCAATGCAGTCATTAAGTCGATGTTCGTTTCCGCTGCCACAGTTATTACGATAATCAATTCGGTTCTGTCTGCTGTTTTTTACGGACTGTTCGCTGCTCTTGCAATTTCCTATCATATGTATATTAAGAAATACACAATGGGTATAAATCTCGGTGCAGCTCAGGCTTATGAGCCTACAGCAGAGCAAAGCAATATTCCTGTGCCGCCTGTTGCCCCTGTAACAAATGAAATGCCGACAAACAACAGTCAGCCTGTTCAGCAGCCGATTGATTTTCAACCGAAGAGCGTTGATTTCGGTTCAATGGAAACACATTCCGACAACATACCGAAAGCTGCTCAGTTTGAAAATCCGTACACACAGGCTGTTGCCGACGATGCAAGCGAAACTCCCGACGCGGTCATCTGTCCGAATTGCCATACAAAATGCGGTTCCGGTATGAAATTCTGCGGCAACTGCGGAACAAGGCTCAGATAAAATCGCTATACATATTATATAGAAAAATAAGTGGCTGTGAAGAACTGAAGTTTAAGACTTCGTTCTTCACAGCCATTCTGTCGTTTTGCCGTAAATTAAAATTGAAATCGGCAAATTACATAATCGAGTTGATAAGACCGCCTTTTTTGATAATGTTCTGAATGAACTCGGGGAACGGCTCAGCCTGATATGTTTTGCCTGTTGTTTCGTTGGTGATGACGCCTGTGTCAAAGTTTACGGAAACCGTGTCGCCCTCTTTGATATCCTTTGCAGCCTCATCACATTCAAGAATCGGAAGACCGATGTTGATTGAGTTACGATAGAAAATTCTTGCAAAGGTTGATGCGATTACACATGAAATTCCGCTTGCCTTGATTGCGATTGGCGCGTGTTCACGGGAAGAACCGCAGCCAAAGTTCTTTTCGGCAACCATAATGTCGCCCTCTTTAACCTTATTTACGAAATCTGCGTCAATGTCCTCCATGCAGTGAGCCGCAAGCTCCTTGTGAGATGCGGTGTTAAGGTAGCGAGCAGGGATAATTACATCGGTATCCACATTGTCGCCGAACTTGTGTACAGTACCTTTTGCGTTCATTGTTTGTTACCTGCCTTTCTTATACCTTTTCGGGGTCAATGATGTAGCCTGCGACAGCACTTGCGGCGGCAACAGCCGGACTTGCAAGATAAACTTCGCTGTCAACATGACCCATTCTGCCGACAAAGTTACGGTTGGTTGTTGAAATTGCTCTTTCGCCTGCGGCAAGAATACCCATATGACCGCCAAGACACGGACCGCAGGTCGGTGTTGAAACAACTGCGCCTGCCTCAATGAAGATATCAAAAAGGCCTTCGTGCATAGCGTCAAGCCAAATCTGCTGTGTGCCGGGGAAGATGATGCAACGAACATTCTTTGCAATCTTCTTGCCCTTGAGAATGTTTGCGGCGGCACGCAGGTCTGAAATTCTGCCGTTTGTGCATGAACCGATTACGCACTGGTCAATCTTAACTTCTTTTTCGCCGATTTCATCAACTGTTCTTGTATTTTCAGGAAGATGCGGAAATGCAACTGTGGGACGGAGAGTTGAAAGGTCGATTGTGTACTCCTCGTCATAAACAGCGTCCTCGTCTGCCGTGTATTCGACAGGAGCACCCTGATATCTGCCGTTGCAGTATTCACGGGTGATGTCGTCAACAGGGAAAATACCGTTCTTTGCGCCTGCCTCAATTGCCATGTTTGCAATGCAAAGTCTGTCGTCAATGTTGAGGTATTTAAGACCTTCGCCTGTAAATTCCATTGACTTGTAAAGTGCGCCGTCAACACCGATTTTGCCGATGATGTGGAGAATAACATCCTTACCGCTTACAAAACCCTGTGGCTTGCCTACGATGTTGAATTTGATAGCTGACGGAACCTTGAACCAAGCCTTACCGCTGATCATGCCGGCAGCCATATCCGTTGAGCCGACGCCTGTTGAGAATGCGCCGAGTGCGCCGTATGTGCAGGTGTGTGAGTCAGCACCGATGCAGAGACAACCCGGTCCTACAAGTCCCTGTTCGGGGAGAAGTGCGTGTTCAATGCCCATCTGACCTACATCTCTGTAGTTTTTGATATCATATTTGTCTGCAAATGTGCGAACCTGTTTAACCTGTGTGGCTGCCTTAATATCTTTATTAGGTGTAAAGTGGTCCATAATCATTGCGATTTTTGTGTTGTCAAATACTGAGGTAGCACCGTTTTCCTCAAAAACATTGATGGCTACGGGAGATGTTACATCGTTACCGAGAACCATATCAAGCTTTGCCTCAATAAGCTGACCTGCCTTGACTTCGCTGAGTCCTGCGTGAGCCGCAAGAATCTTCTGTGACATAGTCATACCCATAATAAATCACTCCTTTTCTTTAAGTTAATTATTGCATACACCTTGCAAAAAGATTGTAAACTATGTTACAATTAAGGAAATTATTACCGATAGACGGGGGTAAGTTATGGAACAAAGGGTAAATGCTTACGGACACACAAACAGTGCTGTTCACGAAAATATGCAGTCGCTGATTGAGCAGTCGGGAAGCGTGAGAAAATACGCAAAAGATGAGATAATCTATCTTCAGGGCGACACGGCGCAAAGCTTTTGCTACATTAAAAAAGGCAGTGTAAAGGTGTATATGAACTCCGTTGACGGCAACGAAAAAACTCTCAACACGGCAAGACGCGGCGAGATTATCGGCGAGGGTGCTTTCTTTGACAAAAAGCCGAGGGTCAGCTCCGCAAAGGCGGTTACAGGCACAGAGGTTATAATGATTGACAAAAAGCGATTGACCGACATTATCGCACAGCATCCGACGCTTGCGTTTGAATTGCTTGAAATTCTTGCCAACAGAATAAGACTTTTGTCGTCACAGCTTGACTCGATGACCTTTATGCAGGCGGACGCACGCATTGCCGGACTGTTGCTTGAAAGCGAACATAACGGTTCTGTTGCAATTACACATGAAGAAATTGCCAACACGGTAGGTGTATCAAGGGTTACGGTCAGCAAAGCCTTGAGCAGATTTGCAAAGGCAGGGTGCATTTCTACCGAATATCGAAGAATACTTATAAAGAGCAGAGAACTGTTAAAAAAAATCGTGCAGGGAGATTGATTATTTATTATTTACAAAACGAATTAAATAGGTTAGAATATTGATAGAATCTGTTGCGAATTTTACATATATATGTAAGGGGGAGTATTTATGAAAAAAATAATGCCGATTTTGGCAATGCTGATAATAGTTCCGTTTGTATTGTGTTCGTGCTTTACAAAACAGGTAGAGAGTATGTCACTCAGTTACGAAGAGCTTGAGCTTCATGTGGGAGATACAAAACATATTTCGGTTACAATCAAGCCCGACGGGGCGGATGCCGGCACAATCAATTGGTCAACATCAGACAGCAAAATTGTAACCGTTGACGACGGAACGGTTACAGGCAAGGCAAAAGGAACGGCAGTTGTAACCGCAGAGAGCGAAAGCGGTCTTAAAAGGGTGTGTAATGTAACAATCCTTGACAAAGAGATTGAAGGCATTACCGTAAGCGAAAGTTCAACCTCCGTTAAAAAGGGCAGCAAAATTCAGCTTGAGGCAAAGGTGAAGCCTGTTGATGCGCCGTCGGACAACATTGTATGGTCTTCGTCAGACCCTGAAACCGCAAGTGTTGACAACAACGGAATGGTACTCGGCGAAAATGAGGGCGTTTCAATAATCACTTGCGAAACGGAAAACGGAAAGAAGGCTACATGCACGGTTACCGTTAAAGATACAGAAAAGAAAACCACCGTGCCTTCAACGGAAGCTCCGACGCAGGCGGTAAAGCAGGAAAGCCGTGACCGTTATCCCACAGCCCGTTATTACAACTATGACAACGATTTTATTTTGCCTGATTCATCAATCAGAAAGCTGAACGCCAACGAGGTTATGGGACTTGGTTCAGAGCTTGCTCAGGATGCAATCAACGAAATCTATGCCCGTCACGGATATGTTTTCAAAACAAAATCAATTCAGAAATACTATGAGAGCCAAAGCTGGTATCATGAAAACTATTATTTCAGCGAAAGTGACCTTTCGGAGATTGAGACATATAATATAGGCTTGCTCCGCAAATACAACTGATAAGGGATAATATTATGAAGCTTGAAATGAATCTTAAAATTGAAAAACCGAGATATTTTACCGTATCAGACATAACCTATGCACAGGTTGACGCATGGTTCGGACACACCACAAGAGACTTGAAACTCGACTTGATTTATCCAAAATTAAAAAACAAAAAATCCCCGTGTATTGTGTGGTTTTGCGGTGGCGGTTGGATAAGACTGGATAAATCTGCCCATTTTGCTTATCTTGCAAAGTTGGCACTCGAGGGCTTTGCAGTTGCAAGTGTTGAATATCGCACAAGCAATGAAGGGGCATATCCGATGCCGTTGGAGGATGTAAAAGCAGCTATTCGCTACATCAAGGCTCACGCAGACCGTTATAATATAGATGAAAACAAAATCGGTGTTGCAGGCGAATCCGCAGGAGGCTATCTTGCTGCCATGTGCGCTTTAGATAATGATAAGGCTCTTGATGTCGGAAATTATCTCGACTGTTCAAGCGAGGTACAGGCTTGCTGTGCCTTTTATCCGCCGACTGATGTTTCGACATTTCCATATGAATCGCCGTTAACTTCGGCGGCAAGTATGGAGTCGCTCATGCTCGGAATGAATGTTGCACTCAATAAGGAAAAGGCAATGAAGTGTTGTCCCGTTTCGTATGTAACCCCGTCAGCACCGCCGTTTATGATTTTTCACGGAACAGACGATTCCACCGTTCCTTTTTCGCAAAGTGCCGAATTGCACGATTTGCTTGAGAAAAACGGTTGCGATGTCACATTGGTTGCAATTAACGGAGCGGAACACGCCGACATATTTTTTGCACAGGAAAAGCTGTGGGATATGGTGGCGAAATTTTTCAATGATAAACTTTATCAATAAGAAACGGCTGTATGCCGTATGCAAAAAGGCTCAGAACCTGTACAAAGTTCTGAGCCTTTAAAATTTTATCTGTTGAGAAGCTTCTTTTTATACTGCGCCGGTGTACGTCCATATACCTTCTTGCACTGTGTAATGAACGACTTTACATTTGCAAAACCGTTTTCAAGTGCAGCGGCAGAAACGGTTGAATTTTTGTCAAGCATATCGTTGATTGCATTTTCAAGACGAAGGTTTGCAAGATATTCCGAAAAGCTGACTCTGGTGATGCTTTTGAAATACTTTGAAAAATATGACGGTGAAAGATTGACTACCGATGAAATCTCGTTAAGCGGAATCTCTCGCTTGTAGTTTTCGTTTATATATGCGATTGCTGTCTTAGCATACGAAAAATCCCTGCGCGGGATAATCGGATTGTTGCTTGCTCTCTTAAAGCAGGTGCAATGCTTCAAAAGCAGGTAATAAATCTTGTTGACATGGGCAATCTGAAGCAGAGTGCTGTACTCGTCATTTTTGTTTGTATCCGCAATTTCATCAAGAACATCTATAAGCTCCTGCTTTGTTTCAGGAGATATCGAAACATCGAATATAATGCTGTCAATCGACTTGCAAAACATTCGCATATATTCAAACGAAAGCTGAATACATACAAGACGCACGCTTGTTCCTGCCACAGGGCGAACAAGGTGAACATCTTCGCTGTTGAAGAGGATAAAATCCCCCTCGTTTACAATGGTTGTTTCACCGTTTCTCGGACATTCCGCCTGACCTTTGATAACATAAACAAGTTCAGGCTCTCTGTGCCAATGCAGCTCGGTTTTATGTGTTTCCGAAGAAAGGTTAAGATACATGACCTTGGCAGGTGTGTTTTGGTCATAATTTATTATTTCGTACTTATAATTCAATATGTTTCACTCCGAATTTCCTGTTGTCAAAAATGTGAAATTGTTGTATAATAACATAATTATAACGCGAAGATGTTCGAAAATCTATATAAATATGTTATGCAATTATGGACAAATGTTGTATTTGAGGTGGTTTTGTGAAAAAAAGCGACAATTATAAGGCACTGTCAAATATATGCGTTTCAAGCGGTAGGCGATTTTCAAAGGACAGCTTTGAAATTGAGCCTGCAATGCGCGAAACCTATGCGATAATCCTTGTGACGGCAGGCAAGGGAATTTTTATTATTGACGGTGTAAAATATCCTGTGAAGAGAGGAAATTCCGTAATGCTTTTTCCGTTTACAAGCGTAAAAATCGTTGCTTATCCGAACAATATTTTTGAGTACAAATGGGTTGAAATTACGGGATTTGAAATAGCCGTAATGATAAGCCGCACCAATTTTTCAAAAAACCGTCCCATTGCTCCCGAACTGCCTGTTGATAATTTTCTTCAATATTTTGATGTCAGCGATTCATCAAGCGAAACTGCCTATTCGATCTGCCGAACCAACGGCAAGGTGCTGATATTATTGTCGTACTATCTGCAGTATTATCCGAGCCGAAAATCAACCGAAACAAATTATGTTATGCAGGCAAGAGATTATATAGACAGAAAATTTCGTGAAACAGACTGCACCGTAAAAAGCGTTGCCGAAAAAATTCAGATTGACCGCACCTATCTTTACCGCCTTTTTAAGGAAGAAACAGGCACATCGGTAATCGGGTACATAAATCAATGCCGAATAAGAAGAGCCTGCACTATGCTCAGCAGCACTACGGCTCAGGTTAAAGATGTCGCTCTGTCAGTGGGATTTTCCGACCAGCTATACTTTTCAAAGGTGTTCAAAAAAATCAACGGCATTACCCCTACAGAATACCGTAAAAAGCATTTAAGCGATAATGTCGATTGAACAAGAAGCTTTTTGCCGATTGCGGCAAAATATATATGTGTAATAATTTTTTGTGTATCATATATGGTATGCGTTATCTTTAAAGAAAGCGGGGGCGTTTATGTTCTCGCTTTCTTTGCGTTATGAGTATTAAAAATGCCTGTTTTGCCTGCTGTTTTTCTCTATGCAAATACAGTTACAAAATGGTTACAAAGTGGTAACGAAACGGTAAAAGTGAATTTCTTGCAAATTGCATATAAATTTGCAGGATAATTCCCGTGAAGAAACAAGGTTATATTGCAAATACAGAAAATAAAGGCGAAAATATCGTGAAGTTGCACAAAATTTCTCTTGCTATACAGTTTGACATTCACAAAACACAGTTTTATAATGTGTGCCTGTAAAGAGCAGGTCGGCTCTTTAGTGAAGGTTTATGAATAAAATATGCAATTTTCATGCAAAATCAACCTAAGAAAATTGCAAGTCAGGAGAAATTTATTATGCAGAAAAAGAAAGAAAACTTTCGTCCCCTGCGTTCTGTAACGACTTTTGCACTTGCAGCTGCAATTATTACAGGCTCAATTTATTCGGTGGCTGCTGCCGCTGATTTTAGTGCAGACGCAAAGCAGGCTGTAACATCGGAAGGTGTGGAGCTTGCGAACGGCGACATTATTTATGCAGGACTTGATGAAACAGGTTTTACAAGCAGAATGCTCAAGGCTGTTGAAATCAAAATTAACTGCAACGGCAAACGCCGCAGTATAAGTCTTGCAAAAGGCACAGTTGCCGATGTGCTTGAGAGAACAGGAATCAAGCCTGCGCACGACGAGGTGGTTGAGCCTGCGCTTTCAACACCGATTGCAAAGAATCTTACTGTTAAGATTTACAAGGGCAAAAAGCTTTCGGTTACTGCCGATGGCAGAACGGACAGCGTATATGCTCCAAACGGCAATGTTTGTGCTGTTCTTGCCGAGCTCGGCTACACGCTTTCTGATGATGACATTCTTAATGTTGACAGAAACAGCAACATTGAAGATGCCGACAAAATTGTTATCAAACGCGTGATTTACAAGAATGAAATCAAAACTCAATCGGTTGACTTTAAAACAGTCAAAAAAAATTCAAAGGATGTTGACCTTGGCAAAACAAAGGTTCAGACCGAGGGCAAAAAGGGTGAGGCTCTTGTAACGAAAAAATGCAAATATATTGACGGCAAAAAGGTGTCATCCGAAACGGTCGATAAAAAAATCACAAAAAAACCTGTTGACAGGGTTGTGCTTATGGGAACAAAAGGTTCTAATGTCAGCAATCCGGCAGGCACATTTACTGATAATAACGGCAACACGGTTGCTTACTCCTCTGTTGTAACAGGCTCAGGGACGGCATATACCGCTCCTGCGGGTTCACTTACAGCCACAGGTGTAACAGCATATCACGGCGGTGTTGCGGTAAACCCGAACATTATACCGTACGGTTCAAAGCTTTACATTGTTTCAACAGACGGCAGCTTTGTTTACGGCTACGCAACAGCCGTTGACACAGGCGGTGCACTTATGGCAGGAACTGCAATTGTTGACTGCTTCTACAACACATATAATGAATGCGTCAACTTTGGCAGACGAAATGTCAATGTTTATATAGTAGGTTAATTTTTGACTTGTGCAGACATTTTCGTGAAAAAGGTTTGCAACGTACATTTATAAATACCTCAAAAGGCACATAACCGTCATTGTTTTCGGTTATGTGCCTTCCTGTTTTTGTTAGGCTTTCTTCACAGTCCCTATTGTTTTTGAAATTTATATTGATTTATCGGAAAATATGCGGTATAATATACTGTACTTATGACAGAACGAAAGAATGAACCGAAAGGAAAAATATTATGAAGAGAATTCTTACAGCAATTTTATGTGCAGGTATTCTTGCGGTTACTGCAGCAGGCTGCAGCTATAATGACGCACTTTATAAAGACAGTAACAGTTCTTCGCAGAATGGCGAGGACAGCACTCAGCCAACGACATCATCGGTCAGCGACCAAAAGTACAGCGATAACCTTGACGGTCTTGTTGATTATTTTGTTGCAAAGCAGTACATTGACAATAAGGATAACAGCATTAAGATGGACGCGTCTGCTATCGGCGCTGCAGAGGGCAAAAAGTTTGCCGCTAAGTATTCGGGTACTGATATCATAATTGAACTTTACCGTTACGATACAAAAGCTACTAACGATACTGCTAATAAGATTCTCAACTCTGTTAAGGCTGACGGTACATTCAGTATCTACGGACTTCCGAGCGTTACAGCCTACCTTTCTGACAACGGGAACTATCTTATGATTTATACTGATGCTTCAATTGATAAGACAAATCCCGATAAAACAAAGGATAACTACAAGCACCGCGATCAGGTTATCAAGGATTTCAAGGCTTTTAAAAAGTAATGTTATATATGTAAATAATTTGTGACACAGTATAGTTAGGGCTGTCGCAGAATGGAAAAATTCTGTGACAGCCCTTTTTCGTTGCAAAACAATGAAAGCTGATTTTACAACCGTTTTGATTGACGGAGCGGAGATTATACGGTCAAAAAAGCAATTCATACGCTTCATTGCTTTTTGACCGGTATGAAATTCCGCAAAAAGCCTGCGCTTCTGCCCTTTAGACAGAACCAGCCTACGGTGTCAAAAACTATTGCACCCGCAAAATTCACGAGCAGGTCTTTCATTGTGTCAATCAAGCCGATGTCAAGATAACCGTTGACGCCGAGATTTTCACCGTTTACAACGGTTGAAGTTATATCTCTGATGTGCATTATCACATTCGGCTTGCCTGAAATCAAGCCCGAATGTATCACCGTAACCACGGTGTCCTTTTGCATATCTTTTCCGAAAAGCATATCCGCACCAAACTCAAAAAACTCCCACACAACACCGACTGTCATTGAAAAGCAGAACGAAAACAGGCATACAAACATAGGCGAAAGGCTCAATTTCACCCGCTCACTTCTGTTGAGAATATCAGTCAAGCCGAATCCGACGCCTGCACAGATAAACCCGTTCACGGCATGAAGAATCGAATCCCATATCGGGATTTTCTCGTAGAACGCACCGAGTTCGCCCATAACATTTGCCGCAAATACAAACAGTACAACGATTATTTCAAGCACACTCGGCAAAGCCACCGACAATTTTCTGTCAACAAACAACGGCAGAGTCAACAGACCGAGCGTCAGCGCACAGGTCATGACATTTTCCCATTTACCGTTTAATATGCCGGAGATAATCAATAACGCGAGTATGAGCCGTATCACTATATAAACACCTGCCTTGACCTTGTGCTGTCGCATTTCACGCACATTCAGCCACCGTGCAAGCCTTTGAAAAAAGCCTTTAAGTCGTTTTTTCATAATATCCCCCGATTTTTACACTTATTTTTCCCTTTTTAATAATATAAACCCCTGTAAAATTGTATTAGTTTTTTCTTCCTGATATTACCGCAATTCTGCGATGACTCATAAGCATTGATATTAAATTACTTTTTCTCTGACTTCTCTGACGATTCGGATTTTTCGGCATTTTTTTCAGCCTCAAGCTTTTTCTTGAGTTCCTCTTTGCCGACAGCAAGCATCAGCTTGATACGGTTCTCCTGATTTACTTTCGGCGCACCCGGATCATAGTCGATGGTAACGATATTGGCATTCGGTCTGATTTCTTTAATTTTTCTGATTGCGCCCTTGCCGTTGATATGATTTGGCAGACATCCGAAGGGCTGTGTGCATACGATATTCTCATAACCTGTATCGGCAAGCTCAATCATCTCGGCTGTAAGAAGCCAGCCCTCGCCCATCTTACTGCCGTAGCCGATAACACCTTTTACAAGCTCCTTTGTGTGAGCATATCTGTGTGGCGGAACAAAGCCGTACTTTTCAGCGGCATCAACCATAAGTCCCTCAAGCTTTGTGAGGTAATTAAGAAGCATCGAACAGAATTTGTATTTAACTCTGCTTCCTCCGAACATCTTATAATCCTCAATACGGTTATCAACCTTAAATGATGCAAAACCCATAAGACCGGGTACGCAAACCTCGCAATCCTGTTCTGCAAGAAAGTCCTCAAGGCCGTTGTTAGCCATTTTGGAATATTTTACATAAATCTCACCAACTATGCCGACTTTAACCTTCGGCACTTTGTTAAGCTCAATTTTTGTGAATGACTTTGTAATTTTATCAAGGGTTTCGTCAATTTCTTCAAGCGTGTAGCCCTTGCCCTGTATGAGCATATTGGAAATCTTATCCGTCCACTCATCAACAAGCGCCATACTTTCACCCTTGTTCACCTCATAGGGCTTTGTCTGGTTTGAAAGCAACATTAACTGGTCGCCGTACACAAGACCGCCGACAAATCTGCGGATAAGAGGAAGTGTGAGCGAAAAGCCGCTGTTGTGTTCCATACCGAACGAAAGCGAAATTACGGGAACAAACTCAAAGCCTGCCTTTTTGAGAGCCTTTCTCAAAAGGAAAATGTAGTTAGAGGCACGACATCCGCCGCCCGTCTGAGTAATCATCAGGGCAACCTTGTGAACATCATACTTTCCGCTCTGCAAAGCATTGATGAACTGACCGATAACCAGCAAAGCCGGATAACAGGTGTCGTTGTGAACATATTTAAGACCTGTCTGTGCAATCTCCGGACCTGTTGTGTTGAGCAAATCAGACTTATAGCCATAGTAGTTGAACACCTTTTCAAGTATTTTAAAATGAATAGGCGCCATATTGGGCATAAGGATTGTGTATTCCTTTTTCATCTGCTTTGTAAACAGCAAACGACCTGTTTTTTTGTCATACTTCAACTCTGCCATAACAGAATTTCCTTTCATCAATCGTTTTCAAGTGCAGCAAGCAAACTGCGGATTCGGATTTTAACTGCTCCGAGGTTCGTAATTTCATCTATCTTAATCTGAGTGTAAATCTTATTTTTGCTTTCAAGAATTTCTCTTACCTCATCGGTTGTAATCGCATCAACACCGCAGCCGAAGGATACAAGCTGAACAAGCTCCATGTCCTTTCTTGTTGTAACATATTTTGCCGCCGCATAAAGTCTTGCGTGGTAGGTCCACTGGTTAAGAACATGAGTCCGGAAATGTTCAACTCTCGGGGAAATAACATCCTCGCTGACGATTGCAACATCAAAGCCTGAGATAAGTCTGTCGATTCCGTGGTTAATTTCGGGATCAATATGATATGGTCTGCCTGCAAGAACAAAAATCTTTTTGCCCTCTTTTTCAGCCTTGGCAATAATCTCATTGCCCTTGTCAATAACCTTTTTTCTGTAATTTTCCTGCTCCTGATATGCAAGCTTTGCCGCATTTCTGATTTCATTGAGAGTAATGTCGGGAAAATGGAAAGAAAGCCTTTCGTAAGCCTTTTTCGGAAAATCATTCGGGCGGTGAATACCAAAATATTCCTTGATAAAATGCACCTTGCGAATGTCCTTCATATTGTTCTTTATAACCTCGGGATAATAGGCTACAACAGGACAGTTGTAATGATTGTCACCGAGATGCTCGTCAAAGTTATAGGAAAGACACGGGTAGAAAATTGTTTCTGCACCCATATCAATAAGAGTCTGAATATGTCCATGAACAAGCTTTGCAGGGAAACAAACAGTATCGCTCGGAATTGTCTGCTGACCTCTCTGATAAAGCTTTCTTGTCGAATACGGTGAGTGGAATACCTCAAATTTAAGCTCTGTAAAGAATCTGTACCAGAACGGATAAAGCTCGTACATATTGAGCGCCATAGGAATCCCGAGCTTGCCTCTCAAGCCCTCAACAGGCTTGTAGGAATCAATAAGATTCAGCTTGTAGGCATACATATTCATATCGTTTGCAGGAGCTTTCTTTGTGATTGGTCTTTCACAACGGTTTCCTGCAATGAACTTTCTGCCCTTGCCGAATGAATTTATTGTAAGACGGCAGTTGTTGTTGCACATACCGCAGTTTGCAACCTTGATTTCGTGAACGAATTCATCAAGTCCCTTTTTGTCGGTAATTGTACTCCTGCCAATGCCTTTTGACTTTTTCTTTGCGTAAAGAGCCGCACCGTAAGCACCCATAAGTCCTGCAATGTTAGGACGGACAACTTCAACGCCCATTTCCTGTTCAAATGCACGCAAAACGGCATCGTTCAGGAAAGTACCGCCCTGAACCACAACACGCCTGCCGAGTTCGTCGGGGCTTGACGCACGAATAACCTTGTAAAGGGCATTCTTTACAACGCTGAGTGAAAGACCTGCCGAGATATCCTCAATTGTAGCACCGTCCTTCTGAGCCTGCTTAACGCTTGAATTCATAAATACGGTACAGCGTGAACCGAGGTCAACGGGTCGCTTTGCAAAAAGTCCGAGCTTTGCAAAGTCGGCAATCTCATAGCCGAGAGCGTTTGCAAAGGTCTGCAAAAAGCTTCCGCAGCCCGATGAACAAGCCTCGTTAAGAAAGATGTTGTCAATTGCACCGTTATGTATCTTAAAGCACTTGATATCCTGACCGCCGATGTCAATGATAAATTCAACATCGGGCATAAAGTATTTTGCGGCGGTAAAGTGGGCAATTGTTTCAACCACACCGTAATCAACCGCAAATGCATTTTTTATAATATCCTCACCGTAACCTGTTACGGCAGAAGAAACAACATTTATTTCGGGATTGATTTCGTAAATCTCGTCAAGGAATCCCTTCATAATTTCAACAGGGCTTCCCTTTGAGGGGAGATATTTTGAATACAGCAGCTCGCCGTCATCGTTGAGAACAACACCCTTTACGGTTGTTGAGCCGGCGTCCATACCGATATAGGCTTTGCCCTTGTAGCCCTTGAGTTCTTTCTGCTTAACATCCGCCCTTGCGTGACGGTCGCAGAATTTTCTGTACTCCTCTTCATTGTTAAAAAGCGGCTGATTGAAGGCAAAGTTGCCGCTGCCGCGGTAGTTCTTTACTTTTTCGATAACCTTGTCAAAATCTATAGTTTTTTCGGCGCACAAAGCCGCACCGCTTGCAACATAGTAAAGCGAATTTTCGGGGCAGATTCCCTTTGTTCCGAGTGTGCGGTCAAAGCAGTTTCGCAGTTCGCTCATAAATGTAAGAGGTCCGCCGAGATATACAATCTGACCTTCAATCTCTCTGCCCTGCGCAAGACCTGCAACGGTCTGGCTTACAACCGCATTGAAAATGCTCTCTGCAATGTCACTCTTCCTTGCTCCCTGATTGAGAAGGGGCTGGATATCGGTCTTTGCAAACACACCGCACCTTGAAGCTATTGTATATGTTTTTTCGTGCTGCTTGGCAAGCTCGTCCATATCCTCAAGCTTAACATTTAGAAGCGTTGCCATCTGGTCAATAAACGCACCAGTGCCGCCGGCGCAGGTGCCGTTCATTCTTACCTCAAGTCCGTTTGTTAGGAACAAAATTTTTGCGTCCTCACCGCCGAGTTCGATTACAACATCAGTACCGGGAATAAAAGTATTAGCGGCAACTCTTGTTGCGTAAACCTCCTGAATAAAGTCGATGCCGACAGACTCGGCAACACCCATTCCGGCAGAACCCGAAAGAGCAACTGCGGCATTTTCAACGCCGTCAATCTTTGTTCGTACAAGCGCAAGAATTTCGGCAATCTTTTCGGTAATACGGGAATAGTGCCTTTCGTATGTGCTGTATATCAATTTGTTTTCATCGTCAAGCACAACACATTTTATTGTTGTTGAGCCAATATCCAATCCTAATTTCAACTTGTGCCTCCGAAATCAATACATAGTAATCTCATTGTGCATATCTAACTAATTATAGTATTTTTTGTCGAAAAAATAATTCTGTTTTAGAATATTTTCTTCTTTGATGAATTTTACCATTTTTGCAACAAAAATTCAATACACATAAGGGGCATAATGTATAATTATACTTTAAAAATGCAGAAAAACCTGCCGAAATTGGCAGGTTGTCAGCTTTAAAATTTTAATATTGAGTTTATTAAAAAAGTTCACCGTGGGGCGATTCGCTGTCGTCATCCTCTTCTGTATCGGCTGACTCCGCAAACCCTTCCTCACGCTTAGCTTCAAGCTCTGCTTTGAGGTCGCAAATCTTCGTAACATGCTCAGGCTCTGCTTTCTCCTGCAAAGCGTCAGCCTCTTCTTTTGCAGACTCCTCCGCCGGCTTTTCCTCTTTGAAGGGAGAAGATTTGTACTCGTTCTCATTTGAGCAGGCTACCGTAATATCAACAATATCGTCCTTTTTAACTTCGGAAACAACATCAGGATTGCCGTAGAAAATATCGTTTGAACTGTCAACAATCTGTCTGTAGCATTCTCTTGCCTTTGCGATTTTTGCCTTTGAAGAGTCAATAACCTTCAAAAGCTTTTCACACTCGGCATCATCAATGTCCGTGCCTTTCTTCCTGCTGTCATACATAACCTTTCCGAGAGCAATATAAGCTCTGTTCATAAGCTCGCTCTCGCTCTTCATAACAAGTCTTAATCTGTTGAGCTTTGCATTTGTTCTGTTCTTTTCAACTATTGTCTGAGCTACCGTTGAGATTGTGTCAACGGCTGTATTTACTGTTCCTTTTACACTGTCAAGTATTGTCATAGCAAACTCTCCTTTAAAATCGCCGCCTGTGCAAACGCAGCAACACATCCCGAAGCGGCGAATAATATTATACCTATTTACATTATTATGACAGATTTTTTTGATAAAATCAACATTTTTTTAAAATTTACTTGTTAAAATCACAGTCAATTGCTATAATTAGTTTCATAGAGTGTTAAAGAGGTGGTTTGGATGCCTGAAAAGAAAATTACCAAGGCAATCGTCTGCCCTATGTGCGGTGAAATGAGCAAGGCTGATGTTTATACCAGCATCAACCCGTCCGTAACAAAGGGTGTGCGCAGAAGGGCGCTTGACGGTGAGCTTTTTGCGTGGAAATGTCCGTCATGCGGATACTCTGCAAGGCTCACATATCCGATTCTTTACAATGATATGAAGAATCGTTTTATGGTATATTTCATTCCGAAAATTGATCATTTTCAGCTTTGTGACAATGAGCTTGAAGAAAAATACAGCAATCTTCGCAACATCAGCAAGCGTATTGTTCCGTCATTCAATTCGTTCAAGGAAAAAATTTTCATCTTTGAATCAGGACTTGACGATATGTCGGTTGAGCTTACAAAGCTTGCAATCAGCCAAACCGTTTCGAAAAAACTCGGCGGTGCAGAAATCCATGACGGCTACCTTTCAATGTACGACCGCGAACGCAACACAATGGGATTTACATATTTTACAGGTGAAAAGCATACACCGTATGTTCAGACAGCAAGGCTTGAAATCTATGTAAAATCGAAGAAAATTGTCGATTCGCTTGCATATAAGGATAAAAAGCTCAAAGGCTTCCTTAAAATTGACCGTGAATGGGCGGAAAATATTCTCTATCGCTACAAGCGTATGAAGCATATCGAAAAGCTTAACAAATTGAAAGAGTGAGTTTTCTTACGGTTGACATATTCATATACTTATTGCATTATAATAGTATCGAATGAATTATTATAAAACCACTTGCAAGCAAATAACCTATGTGCTGCAATCAAGACAGCTAAAGAGAAACTATGTAAATAGGTTCACGCAAGTAAACCCCCGAAGGCGGCGACCTTCGGGGGGTTCTTTTTTGGAATTTCATTAGGGGAGAACCGTGTTCTCCCCTACAATTAAACAGTTAATTTCATATAAACAAAAAACGGTCGGGAAACAATGTTTTGCATTTTGCAAACTGTCTTCACGAATTGGGAGCGGCGGCTCGCCGTGTGGGCGGATAATATCCGTCCCTACAGAATTGCGAAAACAATTACAATGCTACGCTCGGGCATAATGTGTTTTTAATATTACAAACCGTCTTCCCGAATTGGGAGCGGCGGCTCGCCGTCAATTTTTAATTCGACAAACTCATTCCGACTGTGCAGCTAAGCTTTCGGATGTTACAAAAGATTCTTCTCTGTCGAACACTCCGCAGAGCCACATATATGAAGCTGTTGAAAGGGCAATGCTTACCAAACCGAACCAGATGCTGTTCACACCCATAAAAGCACTCGGAACGCAGGCAAGGACAACACCTATATGATAGCTTGCAAGCGTAAGCCAATAAAATTTAGCCTTTTTCTGCATATCCTTGTCCTTGTCAATAATACCCGTGAATGTTGAAACCGTTGCAACACGGAGGTTGTTTGTCGAGAAAATCGGAGATGTAACATAACTTCCGGCTGTTCTGAAGGAGTTCCACAAAACAGGGGTTACAAACAGAATCGGCAGAATTGCAAGGTAGTTGTTTGAAATATTCGGGAAAATTCCGATAATCAGAAGTGCAGCCGCACTTGCAATAAGGCTGACGGTTTTGTTTTCAAGCTTAATGAAACGGTCGGCAATTACAAAGAAAACGTTGCCGAGAATATATGTAAGGAGAGCGATGACAATAAACACAACACCCTCAAAATCACCCGTAAAAATCTTGCTGACAAGGTGAATCATATTTGCTGTCTGTGCATTGCCGAACACATCACAGTGATTGTAAATTGCATATCCGCCCATAAATCCGCCCAGAGAGCTGACCGCAAAATGCAGGATATGCTGTTTTTGTTCTCTTGTCATTTTAAAGACTTCCTTTTTCGCCATAAAACGTGTAATTGTTTAACATAATTATACACCTGCAATTCTGATTTTGCTATTATCCCCCAATGGAATTATACTCCGTTTTGCAATAAAAATTAAGTCACATTGCACAAAACAGCTGTCTTACTGTTGTACAATGTGACTTTTTTGCTTTTTATGAAGTTTTAAAGAATCAAACTGTCATCAAACTTTTTCAGGCATTTCATCTGCCATACATTCAACAAGAACAGCCTTCTGAGCGTGAAGACGGTTTTCTGCCTCTTCAAAAATTTCGTTTGCATGCTCTTCAAATACATCTGCAGTAATCTCTTCGCCACGGTGAGCAGGGAGACAATGGAGAACCATACAATCCTTGTTTGTAACAGCCATAAGCTCCTTGTTAACCTGATAGCCTGCGAATGCTGCCTCACGGATTTTCTTTTCTTCTTCCTGTCCCATTGAAGCCCATACATCTGTATAAACAACATCGGCATTCTTAGCGGCCTCAAGCGGATCTGTTACGATTTCAAACTTGCCGTTACCGTACTTTTCACCGAACTCGATAATATGCTTAGGCGGCATATAATCCTTTGGACAGGCGGCAGAGAAGCTCATGCCTGTGCTGAGTGCGCCGACGATGAGTGAGTTCATCATGTTGTTGCCGTCACCGATAAAGCACATTTTGAGTCCTTCAAGCTTGCCCTTAAATTCACGGATTGTCATAAGGTCTGCGAGAACCTGACATGGATGACAATAGTCTGTAAGACCGTTGATAATCGGGATTGAACCGTACTCTGCAAGAGCCTCAACCTCTTTCTGCTCAAAGGTACGAATCATAATACCGTCAAGAAAACGGGAAAGAACACGGGCTGTGTCCTCAACAGGCTCGCCTCTGCCAATCTGAAGGTCATTTGATGAGAGGAAAAGCGGATATCCGCCAAGCTGTGTCATACCAACCTCAAATGAAACACGGGTACGGGTGCTTGACTTTTCAAAAATCATACCAAGAGATTTGCCCTTGAGAATTTTATGCTCAATGCCGTGCTTCTGCTCGTATTTAAGCTGATCGGCAAGGTTAAGTGTGTTGATAATTTCTTCTGTTGACCAATCCTCAAGTTTAAGTAAGTGTTTCATTAGTTGTTCTCCTTTATCGTTTTTTCGAGTATATTAATCGCCTCGTCAATTTCATTGTAATCAATAACAAGCGGTGGGAGCATACGGAGCAAATCTTTTGCCGTGATAATAAGCAAGCCGTTTTCAACGCATTTGATTGCAATGTCGTGTGCATCGCCCTTTTCAAGCTCAATACCAATCATAAGTCCCATTCTGCGAACGCTCTTTACGCCGTCAATTTTTGTGAGCTTGTCCTCAAAATACTGACCTTTTTTCTCAACCTCGGCAAGAAATTCGTCATTCGCAACTGTGTCAAGAACATAGTTTGCACCTGCACAAACAACAGGGTTTGCGCCGAATGTTGTGCCGTGAGTTGACGGTGACATAACATCCTTGAGCTTTTCACCGCACATACAAACACCGATAGGAAGTCCGCCGCCAAGACCCTTTGCAACCGTCATAAGGTCGGGGAGGATACCGTAATTCTGATGAGCAAACAGTTTGCCTGTTCTGCCTACGCCTGTCTGAACCTCATCGACAATAACGAGAATATCGTTATCGTTGCAATACTTAACAAGTTCTTTTACATATTCGGGATCGAGGATATTTACACCACCCTCGCCCTGAATGAGTTCAAGCATTACTGCACAGGTTTTGTCCGAAACAACTGCTTTCAGAGCGTCCATATCGTCTGCGTCTGCATACTTAAAGCCCTCTGTAAACGGGAAGAAATAGTTATGAAAAACATCCTGACCTGTTGCGGCAAGAGTTGTAACAGTTCTGCCGTGAAAGGAATTGTTAAGCGTTACGATTTCATTTCTGCCCTCGCCGTACTTGTCAAAGCTGTACTTACGGGCAATTTTGATTGCGCATTCGTTAGCCTCTGCACCGCTGTTGCCAAAGCAGACCTTTGAAAGACCTGTAAGTGTGCAAAGCTTTTCGGCAAGGTCACTTGCCTGTGAACAGTAAAAATAGTTTGACATATGCTGAATTGTGCCTGCCTGCTTTGAAACAGCCTCAACCCAGCCGTCATTACAATAGCCAAGGCTGTTTACACCGATACCCGATGAAACATCAATGTACTTTTTGCCATTTTCGTCATATGCGGTAACGCCTTTTGCACTTTTGAGAGCAACATCGTAGCGACCGTATGTGTGCATAATATATTTTAAATCTTTCTCTTTTGTAGTCAAGTTAGCCACACCCTTTCATATTTTATCGTTGCTGAAGGAGTAAACAAAAACATCCTCACGCTTTTCAAAGCCGAAATCACGCCAGAAGCTCTGACCTGTTTCGTTGTTCTGATAACAGAAAATGTGAGTTTTGTCGATGCCTTGTTCACGGATTTTTTGGATAGCGGTCTGTGCAAGAGCGTGACCGATTTTCTTTCGTCTGAATTCGGGCAGAACAGCCATATGGTGGATAAATCCCCGTCTGCCGTCATGACCTGCAAGCACGGTTCCGACAATTTTTCCGTCAACCACGGCAACCTGACTCATACCTGCATTGTGCTTGAGATAACGCTCCATCTGATCTCTTTCATCAGCCTTAGAGAGGGCACGCTTTGTGGTAATCTGCCACATCCTATAAACCTCGTCATAGTCGTCAATTGTCATTTCTCGTATAATCATTGCACCCTCCAAAATCTAATCTGTAGGGGCGAACCGCGTTCGCCTGCGAGAGCACATGGTACTCCCCTACAAACAATACACTGCTTTTATCAAATAAAAATTTTAAGTTAAACAGAAAGTTTAATTTAGCGAGCGACCAATGACCGCCTCTACTGTTTTTACAAATCAGCAAAACAGCAATGCTAATCAATAAAACATTGTACCGATGCCTTCATCGCTGAAAAGCTCGAGCAGGATTGAATGTTCGATTCTGCCGTCAATGATATGGGCACGGTTTACACCGCTTCGGACTGCCTCAACACAGCAATCAATCTTGGGAATCATACCGCCGCTGATGATGCCGTCACGCTTGAGCATAGGAACTTCGCTGACATTGACAACTGGGATGAGTGAATCCTCATCGTGAACATCACGGAGAAGTCCTCTGATATCTGTCATAAGAATGAGCTTTTTTGCACCGATTTTAGCGGCAATCTGCGATGCCGCAATGTCTGCGTTAATATTATATACATTGCCGTCATAACCGCCTGCAACTGTTGAAACAATCGGAATATAACCGCTTGCAAGAGCGTTGTTGAGCGGTTCGGGGTTAACCTCCTTAATCTCGCCCACATAGCCGAGGTCTGCGCCTGTAACAAGCTTTTCAGCCATGAGCATTCTGCCGTCAAGACCGCAAAGTCCCATAGCCTTACCGCCGTGACTGCCGAGGAGCTGAACAAGGCTCTTGTTGACCTTGCCTGCAAGCACCATCTGAACAATGTCGATAGTTTCCTTGTCGGTCACTCTCATACCGTTGATAAACTTGCTTTCCTTGCCAACGGCTTTGAGCATTGCATTGATTTCGGGTCCGCCGCCGTGAACAAGCACAACATTGACTCCGACAAGCTGCATAAGAACGAGATCGCTCATAACTGCCGCTTTAAGTTCTTCGTTTATCATAGCGTTTCCGCCGTATTTTACAACAATTGTTTCGCCCGAATACTTCTTGATATAGGGCATTGCCTGTATAAGTACCTTGGCTCTCTTTGAAACATCCATTTTCTTCAATCCTTTATGTAGTTGATTTCCGCTCACACAATCAAATCGCATATTATGTGCGGTAGTCACCGTTGATTTTTACATAATCATAGGTAAGATCGCAACCGTAAGCCTCGGCAGATGCATTGCCGTCACCTAATTTCACGAGAATTTCAATTTCATCCTCAAGCAAAATCTCCTTAGCCTTGTCCTCATCAAACACAAGACCGTTGCCGTCCTTGCAAACAAGGATTTCACCCTTTGCGGATTTATATGAAACATCAATCCTTTTAACATCTGTTTCGGCACCGCTGTAGCCAATTGCGCAGAGGATTCTTCCGCAGTTTGCGTCAGCCCCGAACATTGCCGCCTTTACAAGACTTGAACAGATGATGCTCTTTGAAATAATCTTTGCACTCTTATCGTCTTTTGCACCGTCAACCTTGCAGATAAGGAGCTTTGTTGCACCTTCGCCGTCTTTTGCAAGCTTCTTTGCAACCTTTTTGAATGCATCGGTAAGAACGGCTGTAAAGGTTTTGTAATCATCGTTCTTTTCTGTGATTTCCTTGTTGCCTGCATAACCCGATGCCATAATTGCAAGGGTATCGTTCGTTGAGGTGTCACCGTCAACGCTTACCATATTATAGCTGACATCAGCGGCTTCGATAAGTGCGGATTTGAGCATTTCGGAAGAAATTGCCGCATCGGTTGTTACAAAGGAAAGGGTTGTGCCCATGTTAATATGAATCATACCGCTGCCCTTTGCAATACCGCCGATTGTAACCTTTTTGCCGTCAAGAACCGTTTCAACAGCCCACTGCTTTTTCATGGTGTCGGTTGTCATAATTGCCTCTGCGGCGGAGGTTCCGCCGTCCTTTGAAAGCGTGCCTTTGAGCTTTTCAATTCCGCTTGCAATGGGTTCAATCGGGAGAGGCTGACCGATAACACCTGTTGATGCAACGATTACATCGTTTTCGTCAACACCGAGAGCGTCTGCGGCAAGACTGCACATTTTCTCAGCCTTTTCATAGCCGTCAGGGTTACAGGCATTTGCATTGCCTGAATTTACGACAACAGCCTGAGCCGTACCGTTTTCAAGGTGTTTTTTAGTAACATATATAGTGTCGGACTTTACAAGGTTCTTTGTAAAGATAGCTGCACTGTTGCAAACCTTGTCGCAGTAAATGAGCGCAAGGTCTTTTTTAGTTGTGTTAGATGCTTTGACTCCGGCACAAATTCCGTTGGCTGTAAAGCCCTTTGCGGAAGTGACCGAGCCGTTTTCAATATACTTGATTTCCATAGATATTCACCCTTAAAATGCAGGCGGAACAATTACCAAGCCTGTTTTTTCGTCAAGTCCGAAGATGATGTTCATATTCTGAATAGCCTGACCTGCGGCACCCTTGACCATGTTGTCGATTGCGGCACAGGCAACGAGCTTGTTGGCTCTCTTATCGTGATGAATTGAAACATCACAGAAGTTAGAATATTTGATATTGTGAATGTCGGCACATTTGCCGTCATCAAGAAGTCTTACAAAAAATTCGTCCTTGTAAAAGTCCTCATAAGCCTTTCTGATTTGTTCAAAGGTTACACCGTCTTTGATGTCGGCATAAACAGTTGCGAGAATGCCACGGTTTACGGGGAGAAGGTGCGGAACAAAGGTGATAATAACCTTTTCGCCCGAAAGCTTTGAAAGAGTCTGCTCAATTTCTGGAGTGTGGCGGTGGCTTGCAACCTTATAAGCGTGGAATCCCTCGTTAAGTTCGGGATAGTGATTGCCCTGATTTGGCTTTCTGCCGGCACCCGTAACACCGCTTTTGCAGTCGCAAATGATGCCCTTTGTGCTGACAAGTCCGTTTACAATTGCAGGAGCAATTGCGAGCGGTGAACAGGTTGTGTAACAACCCGGATTTGCAACAAGCTTTTTGCCCTTGATTTTATCTCTGAAAAATTCAGGAAGTCCGTAAACTGCCTGTTCGTGAAGTTTTTTGTCGAGAAAAGTTCCGCCGTACCATTCGGTGTATTCTTCTTCGCTTTCAAGGCGGAAGTCAGCGCCGAGGTCGATGAATGCCTTGCCTGCATCAATGCACTTTGCGGCAAGCTCCTGTGAAAGACCGTGTGGAAGAGCGGCAAAGATAACATCGCTCTTTTCAACAACGGCGTCCTGATTTTCACAAATCATATCGTTTAAAAATGTATAAGACGGATAAACATCGCTCAGCTTGTCACCCTCAAAGGAAACAGAGCTGATTGCCGAAATTTCAGCCTCGGGATGAGCGGTAAGAAGTCTTACAAGCTCTGCACCTGCATAGCCGGTTGCACCGACAATACCTGCTTTTATTTTCATTGCTATCACCTAATCTATTGTAAATTTATATCAATCTTTGCCTGTATGTGTTGAATACGGCAGTTCACCTTTTGCACAAAGCATATGTTCCCATCCGCCCCTACGGATTTGCAATTACAGTTTTTCTGCGATTTCTGCAACACGCTTAGCCTGAGCTTTTACATTTGTCGATGCAGGACCGCCGAATACTGTACGCTCGTTTGTACAGCGTTCAAGTGAAATTGCGCTGTAAACATCATCGTTGAACACATCGCAAACCTTTTTGTATTCGTCCATTGGAAGATTTTCGAGGTCTGTACCGAGTTCAATACATCTTGCAACGAGTTCGCCTGTTGCCTTGTAGGCATCTCTGAACGGAACACCGTTCTTTGTGAGCCAGTCGGCACAGTCTGTTGCGTTGATGAAACCGCCTGCTGCGGCTTTTCTCATATTTTCGGGAATGACACGCATTGTGTCGAGCATGGGAGTAAAGGCTGTGAGACACATTTTAACCGTGTCGAGTGCGTCAAAGATAGCCTCCTTGTCCTCCTGCATATCCTTGTTGTATGCAAGTGCAGTACCCTTCATAATTGTGAGGAGCGTCATATTGTCACCGAAAACTCTGCCGCTCTTACCACGAACAAGCTCTGCAATATCGGGGTTCTTTTTCTGCGGCATAATTGATGATCCTGTTGAAAAAGCGTCATCAAGTTCAATGAATTTAAATTCCCAACTGCACCACATAATGATTTCCTCTGAAAATCTTGAGAGGTGAACCATTATTATCGAAAGCACCGACGCAAATTCGATGCAGTAATCTCTGTCGGAAACACCGTCAAGAGAGTTGTTTGTAATTCTGTCAAAGCCGAGGAGTTCGGCTGTGATTGTTCTGTCAATCGGATATGTTGTGCCTGCAAGTGCACATGAACCGAGTGGCATTTCATCCATTCTTTTAAGGCAGTCTTCAAGTCTTGAAACATCTCTCAAAAGCATTTCACCGTAAGCAAGGAGATGATGTCCGAAGGTAATCGGCTGTGCTCTCTGGAGGTGAGTATAGCCGGGCATAACTGTTTCGCTGTACTTTTCAGCCTTGTCGGCAATAACCTTGATAAGACCTACAACGAGATTTTTTACATTGACAACCTCTTTTTTGAGGTAAAGCTTGATGTCAACTGCAACCTGATCGTTACGGCTTCTTGAGGTGTGAAGTCTTTTGCCGTTGTCGCCGATTCTTTTGGTAAGCTCACCCTCGATAAAGGTGTGAATGTCCTCAGCCTCCGTATCAATGTGCAGAGTGCCGTTTTCAATATCCGCAAGAATGCCTTTAAGACCTTTTACGATATCGTTTGCCTCTTCTTCTTTAATAATGCCGCATCTGCCAAGCATTGTTGCGTGGGCAATGCTGCCCTCGATGTCTTCTTTATACATTCTGCTGTCGAATGAAATCGAGCTGTTAAAATCGTTAGTGGTTTTTGAAAGCTCCTTTTTGAAGCGTCCTTTCCAAAGCTGCATTATTATTTCTCCTTACATTATGTTTAGCCGTTGTAAAGCACTTTGTTGCTTTTGGTTTTAAATATTTATTTACACCTTGTTATAAATGTTGGGGTAACCTGTAAGGGCGTTCATTAGACGCCCGCAAGTAATCGCAGAATATTTTTCAACCGACAAATACCGTAAAAAATAAAAAGGTGTAATAAACACTTATTGGGGCAGAGAAATTCCCTGCCCCGATTATGTATGCAAATCAAAAATTCAATTATTTGATAAGGCCTTTCTTTGCACGAACCTTGATTGGAAGACCAAAGAGGTTGATGAAGCCTGCACTGTCGTTCTGGTCATAAACCTGATCCTCGTCAAAAGTAGCGATTTCCTCGTCATAGAGTGAATACGGGCTTGTAACTCCTGCGTCAATGATGTTGCCCTTATAGAGCTTAAGCTTTACATCACCTGTTACATACTCCTGAGTGCTGTCAACGAAAGCTGAGAGAGCCTCACGGAGAGGTGTGTACCACTTGCCGTCATAAACGAGCTCGGCAAAAGCATTTGCAACATTCTGCTTGTAGTGGAGTGTGTCCTTGTCAAGGCAGATTTCCTCAAGCTTTGCGTGAGCAGCATAGAGGATTGTACCACCCGGAGTTTCATAAACGCCACGAGCCTTCATACCAACAAGACGGTTCTCAACGATATCTGTGATACCGACGCCGTTTCTGCCGCCGATTTTGTTGAGTTCCTTAATGAGTTCAACGCTGTCGATAGCCTCGCCGTTAAGCTTTGTGGGAACACCCTTTTCAAATGTAAGAGTTACATATTCTGCCTTATCGGGAGCCTGCTCAGGTGAAACACCGAGTTCAAGGAAGCCTTCCTTATTGTACATCGGCTCATTTGCAGGATTCTCAAGGTCAAGACCTTCGTGGCTCAAGTGCCAGAGATTCTTATCCTTTGAGTAGTTTGTTTCACGGTTAATCTTGAGCGGAATATTGTGCTTTTCAGCATATTCAATCTCATCTTCACGGCTCTTAAATTCCCATGTTCTCCAAGGAGCGATAATCTTCATATCGGGAGCGTAAGCCTTGATGGCAAGCTCAAAACGAACCTGATCGTTACCCTTGCCTGTACAGCCGTGGCAAATTGCGTCAGCGCCTTCTGCCTTTGCAATTTCAACGAGTCTTTTTGCGATGATAGGACGGGCAAAGGATGTGCCGAGGAGGTACTTGCCCTCGTAAACAGCACCTGCTTTTACTGTAGGAATGATATATTCGTCAACAAATTCCTTGTTGAGGTCTTCAATGTAAAGCTTTGATGCACCTGTTTTGATAGCCTTTTCTTCAAGACCGTCAAGCTCTGTACCCTGTCCAACATCACCCGAAACAGCGATAACCTCGCAGTTGTCGTAGTTTTCTTTAAGCCACGGAATGATGATTGAAGTATCAAGACCGCCTGAATATGCAAGAACTACCTTTTTAATCTTATTGTCAGCCATTTTTAATTCCTCCAGAATTTGGGAACACATTTTGTCGGTGTTTCCTTTGCTTTAATTTTTATTACTCTTACATTATACACTCTGTTTTCAAAAAATCAAGTGTTTTTTGAATAAATATTCAATGTTTTTTCAAATTTGTATTTCGGGGTGCAATTTGACCGAAATCTGTCGCTTTATCGCTGTATTATCGGTATTTTTGGCGATTACCGTGTAGCTTTCGGCATTCATTTTCAGAAGAATGCATATATTCACAAAAAATGAATATTCACTTTATTCATTTGTTTTTGCATATTCATACATATATATACAACCATTTTGCATATTTTTCATTTTGTAAAATCCGCTAAATTTACTTTAAAACCGGTTGACACCATATGCGATACCATATATAATATTATTAAAAATACGAAAACAGGCACTAAGATAAATTGCAGAAAGTGAGGCGGAAGATGATGAAAACTATTAACGATTATCTTGCGATGTCATATCGTATGGAAATTGTTGAGGACAAGGACGGGGGCGGTTTTGTTGTATCGTTTCCCGAGCTTCCCGGCTGCATAACCTGCGGTGATACGATTGAATCGGCTGTTACAAATGCAGAGAACGCTAAAAAAGCTTGGTTTGAAGCCGCCTTTGAGAGCGGAATTGTAATTCACGAACCCGACAGCCTTGAAGAATATTCGGGACAATTCAAACTGAGAATCCCGAAAAGTCTGCACCGCTCACTTGCCGAACATTCAAAGAAAGAGGGCGTAAGTATGAATCAATACTGTGTCTATCTTCTGTCAAGAAATGATGCAGTTTATTCAAAATAGAATTTTGAAAGCATATTATATTATATAAAACACAATTTTGAAAGGAAGATTTATATGTCAGCATTCAAAGAGATAAATCCGAAAGAAATCGTTGAAAGCCCGTTTAAGCTTATCGGTGACGACTGGGCGCTTGTCACTGCCGGCGACAGGGAAAAATTCAACACAATGACAATAAGCTGGGGCGGTGTAGGCATTATGTGGGGTAAGCCCGTTGTATTCACCTTTATTCGTCCGCAGAGGTACACATTTGCTTTTATGGAGAACGGCGACCGCTATACAATGAGCTTTTTTGACGAAAAGTACAGAGATGCCCTCAAATTCTGCGGTTCAAAGAGCGGCAGGGATTATAACAAGGTAAAGGAAACAGGTCTTACTCCTGCGTTCACGGAAAACGGCTCTGTATATTTTGAAGAGGCAAAGCTTGTACTTGAATGTAAAAAAATGTATGCCCAAAGCCTCAATGCCGAAAGCATTACCGATTGTGAAAGCGTTGACAAGTGGTACAATAACGACTTTCATAAAATGTACATCAGCGAAATCACAAAGGTTCTCGTAAAAGAATAATCTGCGTCTTAAAATTTCATATGCGGAATCAGTCAGACAATCGCACGGTTGTCTGACTTTTTTATGTAAATGCATTGAAAAAAGCCCCTCGCAAAACACGAGGGGCTTTTCCTGTAATATCGACTAAGCGGAACGATATATCAAATTTTATTCAGCTTAATTAAAAGTTGCTGATAAGATGAACTACATACTTCTGGATGAGAGTAGCATCCTTAACTGAAATTATATTGTTCTTATCAACATCTGCTGCTGTGAGCTGCTGTTCTGTGAATGGAATATGCTCTGTGATATGCTTCTGAACAAGTGTTACATCGATAGCGGTAATCTTGCCGTCCATATCAACATCACCGAGGCGGACATCACTTGCAAATGAAGTTGTTGCACTCAGCTTAACATTCTTAAAGCCTGCAAAGCCTGATATATCACGAACCTTGCTGTTATCAACAACTGACTGCTGATTAAGCTTGTTGTTTGTAACATAACCTACTGTAAGATACTCTGTGTCAAGATATACGCTTGCACTGCCTGCACCGATAACCTGGAAGGTAAGTGAAATGTATGTACCACCATCGTACTTTGTAGGATTCTGCGGGTTAGTAAAGTTACCCTTAATTACATTGCTGTAAGCGTTGTAAACAAGATTTGACTGGCTTGGCATAATTGTCTGGCTGCCGTTTACCTTGTTGTCTGCCTTATCGAACTTAAGCTTGCTTGTGTCATACTTAACAGTCCACTGACCGTCAACAATACCCATATTAGCATCAAGCTTATAGAGAACAGTTATCTTGTCGCCTACTTTTCCGTCGGTCTTTGTAGCAGAACCGAAGTAGTTAGATGTTGCATTTACTGTGAGTGTCTGTGAAGGAGCAGTTGTAGGCTCTGTCGCAGGCTGAGTTGTCGGCTGTGTAGCCGGCTGTGTTGTCGGCTGTGTTGTTGGCTTTGTAGCCGGCTGTGTTGTTGTTGGCTGTGTCGGTGGGATCGGACTTGTCGGAACAATGCCGCTCTCGATGTCGCCGTTATTCATAGCATATGAGTATGTGCCGTTTACGCCGTTTCTTGTTGCGTCAACCTTGATTGTGCTTGTTGTCTTGAGAGCTGATGTTGCAACTGTGAATGCACCTGTTACATCGTCTGCAGTAGCAGTATATGTCTTACCGTCAACTGTAACAGTTACCTTTGCAGCGCTGGCTGTAACACCTGATACAACGCTCTTGCCTGCAACGGCATATGTAAGTGTTGCAGGAGCAAGTACAAGTGCCTTCTGAGCTGACTTGAGGTCTGCAATCATAGCATTCATAGCTTCAGCTGTTGTAGCGTCTTCGCCTGCTTTAATCATAGCCTCAGCTGACTTGAGAACCTTCTGAGCATTTGCCCAGCTCTCTGCTGTGTAGTCTGATGCTGTCATAGCAAGAATCTTTCTTGCTTCTTTCTTGAGTGATTCATAAGGTGAAACAACGATTGGCTTTGATGTAAGCTTGTATGTTGTACAACCTTCGTTTGTAATTTCGATTGTAGCGCCGTCTCTAACGCCTGTGATATCTGCTGTCTGACCTGAACCGCTGCTGAGAATAATGCTTACTTCGTCAACATTATCGAACTTAACAACATAGTTGCCGTCAGAATCTTTTTCTGTAAGAGCAACGCCCGGCCATGCGCCTGTGAGCTTCTGTGTATCATTCCAAGCATAGATTTTGTAGCTTGCAGATGGGCTGTAAGGCTTGATTGTTACGGAAACAGAACCCTCTGCAGGCTCTGGATCGCCGCCGCCTCCCTGCTGATTACCGTTGGTTACTGTCTTAACTGATGTGTAGTTGCCGTCCTGGATTTCGAGAACAGCACCGTCATAAAGACCTGTGATATCGCCTGACTGTGTGCCGCTGCCGTTGTTGAGAACAACGCTGAATGGCTTGTCGGCTGAAACAGGAAGTGTGAGTTCATATGTGTTTGCCTGACCTGAAACGGCTGCTGCCTTTTGACCCGGCCATGCACCGTTGAGTGCTGTGCTTGCACCTGTCCAAGCGTAAACATTCGGAGCGCCTGCTGTGCTCTTGATTGTAAGCTTTGATGTCTGACTTGCTGTCGGACCGGGAACAGTTGTGCTCTGTGTCGGGCTGGTTGTAGGCTTTTCGTCGTTTTCGCCAATCTTGAGGAATGTGAACTTAGCCTCTGAGCTTGCCTTGTCGTTTGTAGCCTCAACAGTTACTTCGATTGTATCGTTCTTGTAAGCTGTCTGACCGATTGTGAATGTGTCGCCGTCCTTAACAACAAACTTGTTACCGCCGTCAACAGAAACCTTTGCGCTGTCGCATTCCTTGAGAGAAACAGTAACCTGCTCTGTGCCGTAGAACTTCGGCTCACCTGTGATTGATACAAGCGGCTGACCGTCAGCATTTTCCATAAGGATTGTGCCGTTTGCACCGCTGTTGAAAGTTACCTTACCGTCAGTAACAACTGAAGATGAGTTGTCATAAGTATTGATTACATAGCTGCCGTCTTCCCAAAGAGTTGAAACATCAACAGTTACGCTTGAATTTTTGTTACAGCCGATTACTGCAGCTGCCTGATCTGTTACGCCGTTCTTATCGTATGTACGGCCGAAAGCAACACCGCTTGTAGCTGAGAGCTTAACATTTGCGCCGGCACCGATGGATACATGCTTGTTACGGAACTGACCAACCTTCTGCCACTGAGCAAGAAGAGTTTTGTCCATGTCGTTCCAGTTCATATCACTTCTGAGTGCGTGACCCGATCCGCCGTAACCGTCAAATGCAACGCCGGGATAGAGAGGACGGTTGGTTTCGTCACCGTAGAAAATCTGAACTCCGCCCGGGAGAAGGAGGAATGCAGCCGCATTGTAAAGCATTGTGTTCTCATCGCCACGGGTAAGTGTTTCATCGTGTGATGACATAAATGAAAGAACGTTAAAGCCTTCCTTTGTGTTGATCTGGTCTGCATAGCCCTGATATGTGTTTGCAACACTACCGCTTGCAAGAGCACCGCCGCCTGTAACTGCGAAGTTAATCATTGAGTCGAAGCCGCCCTCGGAATAGTATGTGTCGTAGCCTACACCGTGATCCCAATGCTCGCCTGTCATCCAGAAATCTTCTTTCCAGTCAGCACCTGCTTTGCCCTTGTTGTTGGATCTCCACTCTCTGAGAGCAGAAACACAAGCCTGCTTGAGCTGGTTCCAAGAAGCCTTATCAACATGCTTTGCAGTATCGCAACGGAAACCGTCAACACCGTACTCCTTAACCCACTCTGAAAGCCAGGTTGAAAGGTAGCCTGTTACTGTGTTTTTGTCACCGTATTTTGCGAGCTTCTGATCATATGTACCTTCCTGCTTCCACTTTGTTTCGAGGATCGGAGGAATTGTAACTTTCTTTGTCTGCTCTGTTCTGAAGTCGGGAAGTCCGCTGAGTGACATTGTAAGATCACCGCCGGCACCCTCTGTATATCCGGGAAGACCGCTGCGGATCCAGTCATTGCTCCACCATTTGCCCCAGTCTTCTTCTGATGTTTTATAGTCAATGTGGTCGTTTACTTCACCTACATCTGTGAGCTTGTATTTGAAGTCTAACGCACCGTCAAGGAGAGTACCGAAGCCGAACTGCTCCATATCTGCAACGGTGTTGTAGCCTGTGTGGTTCATTACGATATCCATGATAACTCTGATACCGTGCTCATGCGCTGTGTCAACGAGAGTTTTGAACTCCTCTTTTGTACCGAAGTTTGCATCAGTTTCGGTATAGTCAAGAACATAGTAGCCGTGATATGAGTAGTGAGCAAAGCCCTTACCTGAATCACAATAGCCGTGAGTCTGCTCATACGGAGCTGAAATCCAAATTGCGTTTACACCGAGGTTATCAAAATAACCCTCTTCAATTGACTGAGTAACACCTGCAAAGTCGCCGCCGTGGAATGTACCGGGGTTTGTATCCCAGCCATCAAGCGGTTTGCCATCCTTGTCAAGTGTTCTGCCGTATGAATGGTCATTTGCGGTGTTTCCGTTCTTAAAACGGTCGGTAAGCAGGAAATACACATTGGCATTATCCCATGTAAAGCCGTCATCTTCAACAAGTGAACCTGCGGCAGTTGATGATGCAGATGTGCTGCTGTCATCAGAAACTGTTGCAGCACTTACCGAACCAAATGCTACGGAAGCACCGGGGAGAGCCATACAAAGTGTCAATACGGCACTGAGTGCTCTCTTCATACTTCTTTTTTTCATTGTTTGATTACTCCTTTCAAAGCTTTTAAAACGTAGGGTCAAACATCCCTAGACAATTTGATTTTATCACAAAACTCTCACAAAAACTACACATAATCCTTTTATTTTGTAAAAATAGCAAGTTACACAATCTTTACACTGGAATTTTATGCAAAATTACCCTTGTCGCTCTTCTGTTTTTATTTATAAAGACAGTTTCAATTGCCCCCTACCGAAAATTATATAAATACGGTCGGGAATAATAAGATTTGTACTTAACAAAACTTTATTCCCGACCGCAATTTTCGCTTTTTAATTTTTATCTTATCTGAGTCTTACATTCAAAAATCTGAGTTTAAAGGTTGAGCCGACGCCGAGTTTGGAATCTGCGGTAATATATCCGCCTGTTTTTTCAACAATTGATTTTGCAAGCGACAGACCTATGCCGACGCTTGACGGGGACGAATTTTGTGCCTTATAAAACCTCTCAAAAATGTGGGGCAAATCCTTCGGGCTGATTCCGCATCCGTTGTCGCTTATGATGATTTCCGAATACACGCTGTTCCTTTCGGCTGAAATTCTGACATAACCGCCGCCGTCGGTATGCTCAATGCAGTTCTTAACGATATTTGAAACTGCCTCGCAAATCCAGCGAAAATCGCAGTCAAGGCTGAAATCATTTTTGACGGTTTTTTCAATTCTCACATCACGGATATCGGCAAGAACCTCTGTGCGTGAAATGCACTCGTCAATAATTTTGTTCACCGACTCTTTTTTGAACTTCAATTCAACAGTTCCCGAATCAAGCATTGAGAGCGTGAGCAGACTTTTTACAAGAAAATTTATCGAATGGGCATTATGCGCTATATCCATAACAAAATCCCGTCTGATTTTAACGGGCATATCATCGTCATCAAGGATATTTTCGGTTGTAATCAAAATTGAAGTCAGCGGTGTTTTAAGCTGATGTGAAATGTCGGCAAGCGAATTTTTGAGGATTTCTTTCTCTCGCATTGAATTGTCGGCATACTCACGAAGCATTACCGTTGTTTTTTGAATCTCCTGCTTTAACAGTGACATATCGTCGTCGGTTGAGCCGTCAAGGTCGAGGTCGTACTCTCGGTTGTTGATTTTTTCAAGACACTTTACAATTTCAAGTCGCTGTCGCTTCTGCTTTTTACAGTATCTTATGAACACAACGCAGAGCAAAATTCCGAACACACAAACACCTGCGGTTGCAATCACAATTGTAATCGTTGCATAACTTCCGCTCTGAATGTCAACCCAGCCGCTGTCAGATTTTATTCCGTACTTTGCAAAGTCGCCTTTTATATCCTCTGTATCGCTGTTTAAAATTTGTGCAAGCTCTTTTTCAGAAATTTTGGGATATTGTTCCCTAACCTTTTCTGCAACGGCAATTATCTTTTTGTCGTTGCTTTCACGAACAGCGTTAAAGCCTGCACCCACTCCCACCGCAGCAGCAATGCAGAAAAGTGCCGTTAAGACAAGCATTACAGTAACAAATTTTGATGTGCTTTTCATTATACCTCCAGCCTGTAACCAAGGCCCTTTACGGTTTTAATCATATCTGTATCAAGTTTTTTGCGAAGTCTTTTTATGTACACGGTCAGCGTGTTGTCCTCAACATAATTCCCCGACAAATCCCATATGCGTTCAAGAATCTGTTCACGGGTCAGCACCTTGCCGCTGTTTTTGGCAAGCATTGCAAACAGGCGGTATTCAAGCGCCGTAAGCACAACGGGACTGCCGTTTTTGCAAACCTGTTTTTTGTCAAAGTCAATGCTGATGTCGCCAAAATTCATAGTCATAGTTTTGTCGAGCTTTTTGGTAATTCGTTTAATTCTTGCGAGTAGTTCACGGCTTGAGAACGGTTTTGTTATGTAGTCCTCCGCTCCGAGGTCAAAGCCTTTGACAATGCTGTCCTCATCGTCAAGTGCTGTGAGAAAAATCACGGGAGTTTCGCACACTCTTTTTATCTCGTCACAAAGTTCAAAACCGTTGCCGTCAGGAAGCGACACATCAACAATAAAAAGGTCAAAGTCACCGCCGAGAGAGTTAAGGGTTGATTCGGCATTTTCGCACAACGCAACCTCAAAGCCGTTTTGTTCAAGAGTGTAAACAAGTCCTTTTGAAATTGCACGGTTGTCCTCAATAAGAAGAATTTTCACAACAAGTCCTCCAAAATGAAATTCGGGCGGATTAAATCAATAATCCGCCCGTCAGCAATGAAAACATACAAAATATTGTGGTATCTGTTGTTACAACTACATTATAACAGAGTGTAAAACTATTGTCAACAAATTTCAACAAAATACAGCCTGCTGGCAGAATATGATGCTCAGATATTGTCATTTCTGATTGTTTCAATAATATTTTGTTTATTAACCTTCGAGATTGAGTATTTCATAATCAGCCATACCACAATAAATACAGCCGCAATACTAATCAATATAGCTTTCCACGGGAATACAAAGCTCATTGGAACATTTCCATTTGAAAATGCGGAGAAGATTGCAAATACACCGAGAACACCGAGAGGAATACCGATAAGCAAAGATTTTATGCCGTACATAAGGCTTTCAAGGCGAATCATACGGTTAAATTCTTTCTTTGTCATACCGATAGATTTAAGCGATGCAAATTCCTTGCTCCTCAACTGCATATTGGTTGAAATCGTATTGAAGATATTCGTCATTCCGATGAGCGAGATAACACCGATGAAGCCGTAAACAAATATTCCGACAATCAGCATAACGGCATTGAACTGTCTTACAATTTCTTCATAGTCATAAATGTAAATGCTGTCGTCCACACCTTCCATAGACTCAATACGTTTTGTAAGCGAAGCGTGGTCTGATGTATTGGCGTAGAGGGTAATATAGCATTCGTGTTCGCCAAGCTGAGGTGAGATTACACCCTGTTCACCGATTATCAATCCCTGACCGAAAATTGTTCCTTCGCCGATTACAGAATCAGCCGACTTTGGAATTTCATCAAACACTGACGAAACCTTTAATTTGCCTGCTATCAGCTCATTTCCGTTATCATCATTTCCGTAAACGATAAACTTTGTCGGGGCGTCTTTGCCGTACAGCGGTACAGGCTCATCATAACTCCGGCTGTCCTCGTCGTTATCGGGCGTCACCTTTGAATACGCAAGTACACCGCCCTTAACCTTGTTGTAATCAAGTTTTAATTCCCTGCAAATCTGAACAAAGGTATCGTGTTCAAACTCAAGAAATTCCACGCTGAATGACTTTGTACCGTCAGCATTGTCATAAAGGAAATTTTCTCCGCATTCGTTAACAGGCACATCTGCCGACACATGACCGTACTGTAAACCGACTGTCAGATAATTTTCAATTTCAGGCATTTTTTCAATTGTCTGAGCCTGTTTTGTATCAATTCCGGAAACCATATAGCTGTAGTCTGTTTTGCCGTAGTAATGCTCTGTATATGTCATTCCATAGTCCATAAATGCCGAAACTGCAATGAACATTGCAACGCTTACAACGATTGAAATAACCGTTGTGCGATACTTTTTCCTACTGCGTTTAAGGCTCTTTGAAGCAATTTCACCGCCCACACCAAAGAGTTTTTTAGTAAGCTTAGATGTGCGGTACGGCTTGTTGTTCTTCACCTTGATATCCTTGTTGCCTCTGATTGCAACAAGCGGTGGGATTCTTGATGCACGCAGTGCAATAAAGAATGACGAAAGGAATATTGTAACGGCAGAAAGAACGATTGCACAAATAATCGGAATTGTCGGAGTTACAAATACAAATGTTGCACCGCTCAGCATATCACTGAGAACGCTGTTGAGTATTGTAATAAGAATTGCGTTTACACCGAGTCCGAGAAGTATGCCGAGAGGGATACCGATTAAGCCGAGAATGAAGCCCTCAAAAATCACATTTCTGCGGATTTGCCTTTTGGTTGCACCGACTGATGCAAGCATACCGTACATACTCGTTTTCTCGGTAATTGAAATTGCAAAGCTGTTGCGGATTACAAACACGCTTGCAAGCATTACTATAATAATGATAATAACGGCAAGGCTGAAAATCACAGTATTTGTTGCCTCATTTGAACCGTAGCCTTTCATACTGAGGAGTATGGAATTGAATTCGTATGCATTTATTCCAGAGGTCTGCTGATCTTCGGGTGAAATTTCATCGCTGATTACATTACTCATATCATCAGCTTTAAAGCCTAAAATATCCGCTGTATTTTGAAGATAATTGCTTTCGCTCTGAGGAGTATAGGCGATATACAGCTTATTCATATGCTTTGTTTTGATTGCCTCGACAGGAGCTTTTTCATCAGACACGGTATATATCATAGAAAGATTTGACGGATCATAGAGTTCGCTCGTTTTCGGTCTTTCAATAATACCCGTTACGGTATAGGTTCTTTTTACCGTGTCAATAATGCTGCACTTATTAAAATTTTTTTGCAACAAATTATGAATGCCTTCCTCATCGAGGACATTGCCGTCTTTGTCGGTAAGAACACCGACATCAAGTGTGATTTTATCGCCGACTTTCACATATTTTCCGTCCTGTGTTTTAAACGATTTTGTAACAACAGCCTCACCCGAATTTGTGGGGAACTTGCCCTTTATAAGGTCTATCTTAAAACAGTTGCCGTAGGTATTTTCGCTCATGGCAAGAACGCTGTAATCGCAGATTTCGCCGTCAGCATTTTTTGTCCTGGCATATCCGAGCCTTTCTTTATAGAAGGCATTTTCAACATTACGGTTCTGTCGGATTTCATCAATTTTTGCGGTGTCGATAATATCAAGCGAAACATCATAATCGCCCGACCAGGTTTTTTGAGCGTCAATCATAGTCTGCCGGCCGCTGAGTGCCATTCCCGAAACAACCGTAATAAGTGCCGCCGAGAGCATAATTCCCACGATTGTAACAATTGTACGCACCTTGTTAAGTCGCAGATTTTTAAGTGTAAGCTTGTTGAGAAGTTTCATAATCAACCCTCCTCAACGATTTTACCGTCACTTATTGTGATAATTCTGTCAGCCTGTTTTGCAATGTCAAGGTTGTGCGTAATCATTATAACAGTCTGTCCGTAACTCTGATTGCACATTTTGAGCATACTCATAACCTCTTCGCTTGACTTTGAATCAAGGTTGCCTGTCGGTTCATCGGCAAGCACAAGAGACGGATTGTTAATGAGCGCTCTGGCAATAGATGTTCTTTGTTGCTGACCGCCCGAAAGCTGGTTTGGAAGGTGTTTTCTTCTTGCACGCAGTCCGAACGAATCAAGAATCATCTCAAGTCTTTCTCTGTCAACACCTCTGCCGTCAAGGTCACAGGGGAGCGTGATGTTTTCTTCAACAGTCAGAATTGGGATAAGATTGTAGAACTGATAGACAATGCCCACCTGTCTGCGGCGGAATACGGCAAGCTTGTCGTCATTCATTTTGCTTATATCGTTGCCGTCAACAAAAATTTTTCCGCTTGTGGGACGGTCAACACCGCCGATAAGATGAAGAAGAGTTGACTTGCCGCTGCCGCTTGCACCGACAATGGCAACAAATTCGCCCTTTTCAACCGAGAACGAAACATCGTCAACCGCATGGACAAGGTTTTCACCGCTTCCGTAGGTTTTTGTAAGATTTTCAACTTTCAGAATTTCCATAAAATATACCTCCAAATTCATTTTACACCCATATTATAGTGACGCAAAATGACTGTAAAGTGAATCCTGCAAACAAATTTTTCCGTAGGGCAGCCCACTTAAATACAAACAAAACATTTTTTATTGTGTTTACCATAAAGAAATAACCGCCCTGTACTGCGAATACAAGGCGGTTACCAAAAATAATCTGTCTTAAAAGCGGAACAGCTAAAGCCGTTTCCTTATCTATATATTAACATCATCATACTATCTTCACGAATTGGGAACGGCGGCACGCCGTGCGGCAAAGCAAGCCCATCCGTTGTCAAGATGTTCTTCGATGATGTCAAAATACTGACTTACGGATGCCTTGACTTCCTCGGCACGAGTGTCGATGATACCGCTCATAATGTAAACGGCATCGTCCTTCATAAAGTTCTTAATGCCCTTTGAGAGAAACATAATCGCATCGGCAACAATATTGGCAAGAACAATGTCATACTTGCCCTCAACCTTGTCGGTAAAGCTGCCGCAGATAGCTGTAAAGCGGTCAGCAACGCCGTTAATTTCTGCGTTTTCAGCCGCAGTTCTCACAGCAGTTTCGTCAATGTCAACACCGACGGCACAGTCTGCACCCAAAAGCAGGGTTGCAATACCGAGAATACCGCTGCCGCAACCCACATCAAGAACAGAATCGCCCTCTTTAAGGTACTTTTCGCACATTTCAAGGCAAAGCCTTGTGGTTTCGTGACCGCCCGTGCCGAACGCAAGGCCCGGATCAATGTTGAGAACTTTGCGGTTGCCGGCATCGTAATCATCTCGCCAGCTCGGACGGATAAGAAGTTTTTCGCCGACTTCAATCGGGTTGAAATATTTCTTCCAGTTGTTTCTCCAATCCTCTTCAAGGCAGTCAAGAAGTTCAATTGAATGCTTTATACCCTCCGCATTGTAGCGTTCCGAAAGGAATGCAACCGCCTCTGACGGCGAAACATCGGGTTCAAGATAAATGTGAACAAAAGCCTTGTTTCTGTCCTTTGCAAGCAAATCCTCGTCAATAAGGTCAATATGGGCAATGTCCTCAACCTCTTGCTCAAGGTTTGTGTAATCTTCAATATAGATGCCGTAGGGAACTACGACATTTGCAATATCACTTGCTCTGTCAATATCCTTTGCGTCCACGGATATTTTTATTTCTGTCCAGGATTCCATTTTAACCTCTGATTCACGGGCATTTTATGCCGATATTTTTGTTTGTAATGCAGTGGCGGATATTATCCGCCGACTTTGATGATATTATTTGTTTAAATCGAATTTTTGGGTTTTAACAAAACTGTATAACGGTAAATTTGTGCCGTTTATAAAACTTGTTTTAACATACAATCTGTACCGTTACTTGCGGGCGGATGATATCCGCCCCTACGAAATTGTGCAAATAATAACAATACTGCTTATCTTCACGAATTTGGAACGGCGGCACGCCGTATAAAAAATTTGTGGGGACAAATGCCCCACAAATCTTATTTATTCTGTGTTACTCGTTGAACATCTTCTTGATTTTATCAAAGAAGTTTCTGCGTTTTGCGTAGTTCTTGTCGCCTGTTGCACCGTCAAGCTGTTTGATAAGCTCTTTCTGCTTGCCGTTAAGATTCTTCGGAACTTCAACGGTAACTCTTACATACTGGTCACCTCTGCCTCTGCCGCCGAGTCGCTGAATACCCTTGCCCTTGAGTCTGAAAACATCACCCGGCTGTGTACCCTCACGAACCGTGTAGGAAACCTTGCCGTCAAGAGTAGGAACGACAACATCTGCTCCGAGAGCCGCCTGTGTAAAGGTTATCGGAACTTCGCACCACACATCGTCACCTCTGCGTTCAAAAACAGGGTGCGGACGAACATTTACATAAACATGAAGGTCGCCTGCAGGACCGCCGTTTGTACCTGAGTTGCCTCTGCCGCTTACATTAAGAATCTGCTGATCCTTGATACCTGCCGGAATGGTTACATCAACGGTCTTGTTCCTGCGCTGTTTGCCCGAACCGCCGCACTTTTTACAAGGATTGTCAACAATCTTACCTCTGCCGTGACAGGCATCACAGGTACGCTGAGTCTGGACAACACCGAAAGGTGTTCTCTGGTTGATTGTTACCCTGCCCGAACCGCCGCATGACGAACAGGTCTTGGGGCTTGTGCCGGGCTGAGCGCCTGTTCCGTGACAGTCATCACAGGTTGTTACGCATGAATAGTTGATTGTCTGCTTGCATCCCTTTGCCGCCTCTTCAAATGAAATGTAAACCGTAGTTTCAATATCACTGCCACGCATAGGAGCGTTTGCATTGTTGGAGCGTCTGCCGCCGAATCCGCCGAAAAAGCTGGAGAAGATATCGTCAATATCAATACCCTGACCGAACGGACTTCCTGCTCCGCCTGCACCTGCGCCGTAGTTGGAATCAACGCCTGCGTGACCAAACTGGTCGTAACGAGCCTTTTTATCGGAGTCGGAAAGAACCTCATAAGCCTCGTTTACTTCCTTGAATTTTTCCTCACATTCTTTATCGCCGGGATGCAAATCCGGGTGATATTTTTTGGCACAGGCTCTGTATGCCTTTTTTATTTCATCGTCGCTTGCGCCCTTTTGAACGCCAAGCACCTCGTAGTAGTCTCTTTTGTCTGCCATATTACTCTCACCTTTGTCAAAATACCGAAATCACGCAATATTGCAAGCCGGTTATCGTCTTATACAGCCAAAAGGAGCCGCCATATAACAGCTCCTTTGACTATATGTTATTCTAACATAAATTACTTGTTATCGTCAACATCGGTGAAATCAGCGTCATATACATTAGGATCTCCGCCGTTGTTGCCTGTAGGATTACCGCCGTTTGGCTGAGCACCGTTCATATCGGGAGCACCGCCCTGCGGAGCAGCCTGCTGATAAAGCTTAGCGGCAGCATCGTTAAGAGTCTTCTGGAGGTCTTCCTTAGCTGTGCCGATGAGTGCGGCATCGTCCTTTGAGATAGCCTCTTTAAGAGCTGCAACCTTTGTGTTGATTGCGTTCTTGTCAGCCTCGGGAATCTTGTCACCGCTTTCGCTGACGAGCTTTTCTGCCTGATAAACAATGTTTTCAGCTTCGTTCTTAGCGTCAACTGCCTCACGGCGCTTTTTGTCTTCTGCGGCAAACTGTTCAGCTTCCTTAACAGCCTTATCGATATCTTCCTTGCTCATTGAAGTTGAGTTACTGATTGTAATCTTCTGCTCTTTGCCTGTACCGAGGTCTTTGGCAGATACATTAACGATACCGTTGGCATCAATATCAAATGTTACTTCAATCTGCGGAATACCACGCATTGCAGGAGCAATGCCTGTGAGAGCGAAAAGACCGAGCTGCTTGTTATCACGGGCAAACTCACGCTCACCCTGAAGAACATTGATTTCAACCTGTGTCTGATTATCAGCGGCAGTTGAGAAAATCTGGCTCTTCTTTGTTGGGATTGTTGTATTTCTGTCAATAATCTTTGTCATAACACCGCCCATTGTTTCAACACCGAGTGAAAGCGGAGTTACATCGAGGAGGAGAAGTCCTTCAACTTCACCGCCGAGTACTCCTGCCTGAATAGCTGCACCGATAGCAACACATTCATCAGGGTTGATGCCCTTGAACGGCTCTTTGCCGATAAGCTTCTTAACAGCGTCCTGAACAGCAGGGATTCTGGAAGAACCGCCGACCATAAGAACCTTGTCAATCTGACTGATCTGAAGACCTGAATCCTGAAGAGCCGATCTTACAGGACCCATTGTAGCTTCTACGAGGTCTGATGTGAGTTCGTCAAACTTTGCTCTTGTAAGAGTAAGGTCAAGGTGCTTAGGACCTGTCTGGTCTGCTGTGATAAACGGGAGGTTGATGTTAGAAGTTGTAACACCTGAAAGTTCAATCTTTGACTTCTCGGCAGCCTCTTTTAATCTCTGCATTGCAACCTTATCCTGTGAAAGGTCAATGCCTGTTTCTGTCTTGAATGATGCAACCATCCAGTCGATGATTCTCTTATCGAAGTCATCACCGCCGAGACGGTTGTTACCTGCTGTTGCAAGTACTTCCTGAACACCGTCGCCCATTTCGATGATAGATACATCGAATGTACCGCCGCCGAGGTCATATACCATAACCTTCTGGTCTTTTTCCTTATCTACACCGTATGAAAGAGCGGCTGCTGTAGGCTCGTTGATGATTCTCTTAACATCAAGACCTGCAATCTTACCGGCATCCTTTGTAGCCTGACGCTGTGCGTCTGTGAAGTATGCAGGAACTGTGATAACTGCCTGTGTAACTGTTTCGCCGAGGTAAGCCTCTGCGTCCGATTTAAGCTTCTGAAGAATCATTGCCGAAATCTCCTGTGGAGTGTAGCTCTTGCCGTCAATTGTTACCTTGTGAGCAGTACCCATTTCTCTCTTGATTGATGCAACTGTTCTGTCAGGGTTTGTGATAGCCTGACGCTTGGCAACCTGACCAACCATTCTTTCGCCGTCTTTTGAAAAAGCAACAACAGACGGAGTTGTTCTTGCGCCTTCTGCGTTAGCGATAACTACAGGCTCGCCGCCTTCGATAACTGCTACGCATGAGTTTGTTGTACCTAAATCTATACCTATTGTCTTAGCCATGATAAATTCCTCCAATTGAATTTTTAATTGTTTTTGTTTGTGTGTTTTCTGCTGAATATTTATATATGAAATCAGTCACAGTTGGCAACCTGTACCATTGCGTGACGGATAATTTTGTCGCCGATTTTGTAACCCGTCTGATAAACGGCTGCGATTGTGTCGGCACCGAGGTTTTCGTCTTCAATCTTTGAAACCGCATTGTGCAGATTCGGATCAAACGCGTCGCCTGCTTTGCCGTAGGGCTCAATCTTTAGCTTTTCAAAGCTCTTTGCAAGCTGATTTGAAATAAGCTCAATACCCTTGATGATATCGGGATCGGCATCCTTCAGATTTGCAAGAGCAAGCGTTACGCTGTCTGCAACGGGGAGAAGCTCGATACAAGCCTTTGAAGTTGCATCGTCATAGATTGAAAGCTTTTCGTTTGCCGTTCTTTTACGGTAATTGTCATACTCGGCGGCAAGTCGCATATACTTATCCTTCTGTGCCGAAAGCTCATCTTCAAGAGCCTTGATTTTGTCTGCATTTTCATCCTTTGCAGGCTCTTCGGTATTTTCAGCCTTAGTTTCTTCTGCGACTGTTTCTTCGGAAACCTTTTTTCCTTCGGTTTTCTCGGATTTTTTCTTAGTCATCTTTATCCTCCTTCAAGGATTTTTATTTATCATATTTCTATCAGCTCATCAATAAGAGTGCTAACGCTTTCGGACACACATTCAAGAATTGAAATTGCTCTTGCGTAGTCCGTTCTCACGGGTGCTATCACCGCAAGCACGCCTGACGGGTTGCCGTCAAGTCGGTATCGTGTGGAGATTACCGCACTCCCTGCAAGCTCTGTTCTGCTGTTTTCGCCGCCTATGCTGACGGAGGTGTCGAGCGGAAGATTTTCAAGCATTTCCGCAAGGTCGTGTCTGTTGTTCAAAAACTCCATAACATTTCGTGCGTTAAGAAAATTGACATCGGACATAAACAACGGCTTTGTCACACCGCTGAGATAAACGCTGACTTCCTTTGCCGTTTCACAAGCCTCCATAATTGCCACAAGCACTCCCGGGGTAAACATTGAAAGTTCACCGAGCCTTGCCGCCGCTGTCTGTATGAACGGTCGGTTGACCGATGAAAGCTTCATTCCCGAAAAGATTTCGTTAAATGCCTTGTCAAACACGGTCAAAAGTTCGGGATTCAAAAGGAAATCGCAACGAAACAGCTTTGTTTTTATGATTCCGTTTGAGGCAATCACAACAGCCATTGCCGTGTGCGAACCCGTCTGAACAAATCTTATTCTGTGGATTCTGCTTTCCTCACCCGAAGGTGTTGTTGTTACCGCCGTGCAGCCTGTCAGCCTTGAAATAACACCGCTTGCCTCTTTGAGGATGCTCTCGGGGGAATCTGCGCTTTTGTAAAGCTCGGATTCAACATATTCCCGTCCGCCTTGGGTTACGGGGGTAATTTTCATCAGATTGTCGATGTAGTATCTGTAGCCCTGCAGCGTTGGAATCCTTCCTGCCGAGGTGTGCGGCTGAACCAAGTAGCCTTTATTTGTAAGGTCTGCAAGGTCATTTCGCACCGTTGCCGATGAAACCTCAAGTCCCGTTTCGTTAATCAACGCTTTTGAACCAATCGGCTCGCCTGTGTTGATATAGCTTTCGATTACCGCCGATAATATTTTCTTTTTTCTTTCAGCCAGCTCCATACCGTTCACCTCATTTCGTGTCGGATTTTGCTGTTTTAGCACTCTCAACGGTTGAGTGCTAATTGCTATACTCATAATATAATACCAAAGTCAGTAAAAGTCAAGCGTTTTTGAAAAATTTTTTCGTTTTCAGAAAATCATCACATAACACGGTTTGACAATGCACAGTCGATACTCTATAATCTACTTAGCAATAATATAAGGGTGAATTTTATGGGCGAATTTCTTCAAAATATGTATGTATGGCTTTGGGCAGCTCTTGCCGTTCTTATGGTTGTCATAGGAATCAAATACCGTCATGAACACCAAGGCTTGCTCGCTGTTTTGATGGCTTTGTTCTTTATCTTTATGACCGTGTGGTACGGTCTGCGAACCTTTGCAGGCTATCCGATGTTTGAGGGTACGCTGAATATAGTCTTCCGTTGCATCCTCGGCGGTTTTCTGATTGTGCTTGGATTGATATATTGGTTCACAAGAAAAAGAAAATAAGTAAACATTACACACAAAAGAATCGGACGGCAGAAATAAAAATTCTGCCGCCCGATTCTTTTAAATGAATAACAAATTTGTTTTACCGTCAATCAGCCGAAAGCATTTATATATATCATATATAACAGAAGGAACAGCCGTAAAATCGGCTCAGCTTAACACACAGCACACTGCGGCTGTACTTCACAGTCCGGCTTCACGAACAGCGTGCAAGATACTCGCCGATCAGGCAGTACAGCTTGCAGTCGCCGATTTCTATTGCTCTTTCGAGAGTGTCGGTAAAATGTGTGACTTCTTCGGGAATGTCGCAGTAGAGGTACTGCTCGTTCACGGCAAAATCCTCCGCCTCTCTCGACTGAACACACACTTCGTACATTCCGTTCGGGTGCTTATAGACCTCGTAACGAAACATTCTGTCATCTGTGTACATATCGTAAATCACATAGTCACGCATTTTATCACTTCCTCTCAAATGTATTATCTTGCAGATTGCAAACAGTATTTTGTTATTTCGTTTCTAAAAACTCCTGTACTCTTTCGAAAAGGAACGGCTGAATTGTAGGGTATGTCAAATTTTTTGGTATATCGTCAAAAAGATTAATCTTTTCAATTTCAAGCGGCGGCAGTTCTTCGAAACTGCGAATTTCCGCAAAATAGAGCATTCCGTAATCCGTGAACGAATAGATGCATACGGGACAGATCTCGAAATCCTTCGCCCCTGTTTCTTCCCAAAGTTCACGCTTTGCGGTTGCTTCAATATCTTCGCCGTCCTCACGATGACCGCCCGGAATTTCATATGTATCACGATTTTTGTGTTTGCAGAAAACCCATTTTCCGTTGTATCTCGCACAAATTACGGCGTATTTCAACGGCTTGTCTGTATTAAGGCTGTAAAATTTAACTTTCATAGCTAATCCTTTTAATCAAAATATCTTACAAGCGAGATCACCTTGCCGAGCAAAGCGACTTCGTCAACTATAATCGGTTCAAAATTATCGTTTTCAGGCTGAAGTCTGAAGTGACCGTTTTCTTTGTAAAAACGCTTTACGGTCGCCTCGTCACCGACAAGAGCAACAACGATTTCGCCGTTCTCCGCAACAGGTGTGCGGTGAACAATTAAAATATCGTCAGGGAAAATGCCTGCGTTAATCATACTTTCGCCCTGAACACGCAGAGCAAAAAGCTCTCTGCCCCTTTTTAAACTGTCGGGAACAGGCACATAACATTCAATATTCTCAACGGCAAGAATCGGATAACCTGCCGCAACTCTGCCCAAAACAGGAACATCGGTGTTTTTCTCCATGCCGTTAATCTGAATACAACGGTTCACACCGTGTTCTCGTGAAATAAGACCTTTTTCTTCAAGTGCCTTGAGGTGGTGGTGAACGGTTGATGTTGAACTCAGTCCCGTTTCTTCGCAGATTTCACGAACTGACGGAACTCTGCCCTCGCCTGCACATTCCTTTAGATAATCGAAAATTTTCTGTTGGCTTTTGCTTAAAGGTTTCATATCGCAACGCCCCTTGTTTGTAATTACAGTATGATTGTACCATATATTTTCAGAAAAATCAAACATTTGTTTTATGTTTTTTGAATTTTTTTATTTTGTCTGACAAACGGACAAATTGTCAGAATTATGTTTATCGGCAGAAAAAAGTCGGAGCAGCGAAGCATGGCAAATCCGTATATATTATGAAATAATGTTTAGGATAAAAGCATCGCTTAATCCCTGATATCATTGACATTTTGAACGGTTTTTAGTATCATTAAGTTAATCAAATAATTGAAATTCAACAAGGAGGCAATGATATGTCAGTTTCGTACATGACACATCCGCTTATAAGACACAAAATTACACTTCTCAGAAAAGAAGACACATCAACAAACGAATTTCGCAAATTGGTTGAAGAAATTGCAATGCTTATGGGTTACGAAGCTCTTTCTGACCTCGAAACTCAGGATATCACGGTAAAAACTCCGATTGAGGAGTCTGTTCAGCCTGTTATTTCAGGCAAAAAGCTCGCAGTTGTGCCTATCCTCCGTGCAGGTCTTGGTATGGTAAACGGTATTCTTGCACTCGTTCCGTCTGCAAGAGTAGGTCACATCGGTCTTTACCGTGACCCCGAAACCCACGCACCTCACGAATATTACTGCAAGCTGCCCGATCCAATCGACCAGCGTCAGATTGTTGTTGTTGATCCGATGCTTGCAACAGGCGGTTCGGCTATTGCAGCAGTTGATTTTATCAAAAAGCACGGCGGTCAGAAAATCAAGTTCATGTCAATCATCGCAGCTCCCGAGGGTGTTGACGCTCTTATGAATGCGCACCCCGACATTCAGCTTTATGTCGGCTGTCTTGACCGTGAGCTCAACGAAAATGCATACATCTGCCCCGGCTTGGGCGATGCAGGCGACAGAATTTTCGGCACAAAATAATTTTTTCAAGCATTCAAAAAGCCTGAGCAAAAACGCTCAGGCTTTTTCTGTTTCGCATAAATGTAAATGCAGCAGTGTTAAAAGTGTTTCGGGGTTAGGATGTGCGAAACAGGATAAGGTTTTCCAAAATAACATATCTTTCGGAATAACTTTCAAAGAGCAAGGCTTGCGTATTTATTTGTGACCGGTTAGATTCACAGACCCTGTTTTCGATGTTATTATAACACAAAAAACCTGTTTGTGTTAATTAGTCTTTAAATTGCCGATTTTTGACCGCTAATTTTCACGCTTTTGTCGGAGCGTGTCAATCGCATATTATTTTTCGCCCCCAAAAATCAAGCAGCTTCTCCTTAATTTCCGCATAGAGTGATGCGCTTATCGGCACTCTGTCGCCGTTTTTGCACACCCATTCGCGGCGGTCAACTTTCTGCACATTTGCCATATTTGCAATACAGCCTCTGGAAATATAAATAAATTCATTTGAGTCAAGTTCTTCAAACACAACCGCCAGCGGTTTTCGTATTTTTATCGGCTCTTTGCTTTTGAGGTGGTAAATTTCGCTGTTTTTTCCTCTTTTTGTAATGTACAAAATGTACTTGCACGGCAGCATACCGCACATATCGTGCCGTTCAATGAAATATGACTTTTTGCTTTCAAGGTCAATAACGCCTGCCGCGTCAAGCAATGCGGTCTTCAGCCTATAATCTCCGTCTTGTTTTGGCACAAACCTGAAAATATCAAGTTTATATCCGTCAACGGCATAATTTACATGGGAGGTCATAAAAATAATAAGACAATTCGGGTTTAATTTTTTCACATATTCCGCAATTTCAAAGCCCGACACCTTGGGCATTTCAATGTCGAGAATCAGAATATCAATTTGTTTGTTGTCGTCAAGCTCAAACATAAACTGACCGCTGTCGGTGTATACCGAAATATCCGCCGATATATTCTTTTCATAAAAAGCACGCTCGGCAATTTCCTTTGCCTGTTGAGCCGCCGAAGGGTTATCATCACATATTGTACAATGCAGAACCATATTCATAATATTCACCATTTAAAGTTAATATAAATCACCTTCATATGACTATTATACTATAGTAACTGCCGCATTGCAATATATTGTCTGATTATTTATAAAAATTGTGCTTGTATACATATACCCGGCAAAAGAAACACCCGAACTAAAAAGCTCGGGTGTAAAAGAATAAATTTAACTCAAAGATTATTCCGATTTGTTTGCGGCAACACTTGCAGCCTGTTTGACAGCGGTGTTGACCTTCGACTGATATGTGTGACCTGCAACTCTGCCGTTGATAACCGCAACATAACGGTTGCCGTCAGACTTATAATAGCTTACAGTGTCTGTCGAGCCGTCGGATGAGTATGTATATGTAACGGTAAGAACAGGCGAACCGTTTTTGCTGTCAGACTTTGTATCGGCAAGCTCAATCATAGTAAGATTTTCATAGAAGCCCGAAAATGTTGCAAGCTCAATTTCTGTCTTGCCGTTCTTAACGGTTGTTGTGGTTGTTGTTGACTCACTGCCGTTATCGTCTGTCTTTGTTTTCTGCGCAGTGCTCAGCGAGAATGTGTAGGTGTTCTTGCCGTCATTTACGGAAACCTCCGACAATGCGCTCATCTTCGGATAAAGCACATATTCGTTTACAAGGCTGTCATAGCTTGTTTTAACCCACGGAACCTTTTCGGCAGAAATTGTATATACAATATTTCCGCCCTCTTTCATAAGGCACACATTGCCGTCACCGTCCGGCTTTGAAGCTCTGAGGCTGACTGTTGTATCGGGATAAACAGCCTTTATCTTTGCATACGGATTAGAAAGACCTACGCTTGAAAGCTGTGAGGATGACGGATTAACCATTTTTACCGTGAGTGCATAAAGACCTCTTATGCCGCCTGCAACAAGACTGCTTTCGTTCTCGTTTGCGTAGCACTCAACAGGGCTTGTCATAACAAAAGAAGCTGAGTTCTTGCCGTCTGAATTTGGCTTTAGAGTGATTGTCTTTGGAAAGTTAGAGCCTGAAATTTCAATTGAAGATGCCTCACTGTTGTCGTTGTTAGATGCCGCATCGTTGATTGTAAGGCTGATAAGGTCTGTAAGGCCGTAGTCAAATGCAGAAACAGAATCTGTGGCAACAAGGTAAACTGTGTCACTGTCGCCAAACTTTATGTATGTTCCCGCACTTTGCGGAGCATCATCACCGACATAGATAACAGCCTTTGTCTTGTCGGTATAAGTTACGGTAACAGTATCTCTCGGCTTGTCAAGACCGTAATCGGCAAGCTTTGAGCCGTCAAGGGTCATAACCTTTGTAAAGTCAATGCTTGCGGCATTGTTTGCAATGTTATCTGCAATACCGCCCTGAAGGTCAAAATCCTCATAACCTACAATTGTGTACTGTGTAGCACTTGTCTTACCGTTCTTATCGGTCGGGGTGTACGACTTGATGTCAAGAGTGCCTTTTTTGTTTTCAAGATGAATCTTTGAAATCTTTGCAGGGATATAATCCATAAGAGTGCCGTAGCTGTTGTTATCAATTTCACCCTTATCGTTTGTCTGAATCTGTGCCTGATGAACACCGTCTTTATCGGTTGTAACGCTCATCTTTACACCCTCATCATATGTTGCTGCTCCCGATGACGAACCGTCGCCCTTCGGAAGAAAGATGAGCAGACACATAAGTCCCGCAAGAATCAATGCTGCTGCGCAGACAATAATCAATATTTTAGTATTTTTTTTCATTATCTGTTCCTCCTGCGTAGCCAGAAAACAAAGCCTGCAACAAGAATTGCAATCGGGATAACGATTACAAACACAACAAGCATTGTGTTCTGTGTTGCAACATCGGTAATGCCGAGTTCTGTATTATCAATCGACTTACTCTCAATTGTAATACCGACATCTTCCTTGTCTGCAATTGTGTTGATTACATTCATAAAGTATGCCGAGTTGTTAAAGCTGTTGTACTGCATAATTGTGTCGCTGAACATAACATATGAACCGAATACAACAACTTTTGACGATTTTTTGTCCTCGTTTGTCATAACGCCCTCTGCGGCAACATTTTCACCGTTGCCTGTGATTGCGTCCTTGTAGTCCCAACTCTTGTCGGCATCAATCGGCAATACGCCTGCCTTGTTCGTAGTTTTGAGCAATGCGTGTGCAGTGTTTTCATCTGTAATATTAACAGCGTGTGACTCTGATACAACAACAGGAATCTTGCTGTTTTTGAGGTTATCTTTGTAGTAATCACCGTAGCTTACCGTAAACGCATACGGTGAGCTTGCATTTACAAGCGCGGTTTCGTCTGTTTCAAACACATAGCCTCTGTCAATTGACATACCCCATTCCTTGAGGAAATCGTCAAGGTTAGGCATCTCCCCCATATCGGCAGTCGGAACATAGATGAGTGAGCGACCGTACTTGCCGTCATTTGAAAGCCATGTTGAAAGCTTTTCAACAATCTTTTCGTCAAGGTCAACGGACGGTGCATACATAATTGCAACCTTAGCGTCTTTGTCAAAATCGCCTGTTGCAAGTGAAACCTCATTCACCTGATAAGCGTTGTTTTCAAGAAGGCTTTTAAGCGATGAGTAATCCTGCTCGTTGTTGCCCTTGATCATATCAACAACAACCTTGTCGTCTGTTGTAACATTGAGAATTGCCGTTACAACAGCCTGCTCAATCTTTGTACCTGTAAAGCTGTATGTGCCGTAGTAGTTGTAGGTCTGCTCATCATACTCAAAGCAATCCGTAAGAGTAAGCACCTTGTACTGCTTGCCCGACTCAACAAGAACAATGTTGTTTGCTGAGCTTGACTGCCAGTCAACATTCGGATAATTGGATGTGAAGGAAGGATTTGATGTTAGGTCAACATACTTGATTTTCATTTTTCCGTCTGACTTGCTCGCCATTTTATTGAGCATTTTCTGAGCCTGAACAAAGTATGTTCCCTGACTTTCAAATTTGTCCTTCTCCATAAGTATATAAACGGTAACATCATTGTTAAGATGTGAAACATAATCAATTGTGTCATCCTGAAGAGCAAACGAGTTGTTTGAGGTGAGGTCAAGCTCAAGGTCGGGGAATCTGTTAACAAGAAGTCCGATTATAATGTTGAGAACAATCACCATAACAATAACAAGAGCCGTGATCGCCATTGCAACCGTGCCGTGTTTTGCCTTTCTTGACTTCATAAACTTTTTGAATTTTCCCTTTTCTTTTTGAGGCTTTGATTTTTTGTTCTTAGCTTTTTTAGCTTTTGTATCTTCCGTTTTACCGGCTGTTTCTGCCACCGCATTACTGTCGGCGCTTGCAGTTTCTTCGGAGATAGTATTTAAGTTTTTATTTTCTTCGCTCATTTATATTACCCCCTTAGCTCCAGCGTCTTTTTTCCAGAACACGAACAGTAAAGAATATGAACAATCCTGCCACGCTCAGGAAGAATGTGATATCGGTTGCGCTGAGAAGACCGTATTTGAATGAATTATAGTATGTAGCAAAGTCAATTTTTCCGATAATGTTCTTAATCCAGTCGATTGAAATCATACTTGTGAAATTTGTCATCATATAGATAACAAGGTTTACCGCCATACTTACGATAGCTGCAACAATTGTGCTTTCCGTAAGAGATGAGATAAACACATTTATTGCAATAAGAGCCGCACCAAAGAGGAGCAGTCCGAGAAATGTACAAAGAATAACCGACCATTCCGGAGTTGCAAAGAACGAAATTACAACCGCATAGAGAAGGAAGATTGCACTGCAGATTGCATAAAGCACAAATGCACCGAGGAACTTGCCGAGAACGACCTTTGTAAGGCTTACAGGTGCGGTAAAGAGTGCCTGATCTGTTTTCTGGTACTTTTCATCCGCAAAAGATTTCATTGTTATAATCGGGATTAAAAACAGGATAATCAAAAGCATATTGCCGTAAACATAGCTTAAGCTTGCCGAGTTGTACACAACGCAGTAGTTGTAGAAAAACACACCCGAAAAGAAGAAGTAAGCGGCAAAAACAACATATGCAATTGCCGAATTGAAATAAGAGGAAAGCTCCCTCTTTAAAATAGCACCCATTACATATCTTCCTTTCTGCTGTCATATTTGCCTGAGGTAAGCTTAAGGAACATATCCTCAAGTGTTTCGTTGCCTGACTGCATATCAAGAATTACCGCACCGATTCTTACCATAGCATTGTAAACATCTCGTCTGATGTCGCTTGCTGTTTCGTATTCAATCATATATCTGCCGCTGCCGTCAACATTACTGCCTGTCTTTGCAACATGCTTAACAGCAGGGATTTTCTTTATTGCCTCGGTAATGTCGGCAGTGCTTCCCTCTGCAACGAGCGAGAGCTTCTGACCGCCCGATACCTGAGCGGAAAGCTCATCGGTTTTCGCATCGGCAACAATTTTGCCCTTTGAAATAACGACGATTCTGTCGCATACCTCGGAAACCTCGGAAAGAACATGAGATGAGAAAATGACCGTATGCTTTTTGCCGAGATTGCGGATAAGCTTTCTGATTTCGATAATCTGCTTAGGGTCAAGACCGACTGTCGGCTCGTCAAGAATGATTACGGGCGGATTGCCGAGAAGCGCCTGTGCAAGGCCTACACGCTGACGGTAACCTTTTGACAGATGCTTGATAATTCTGTCAGCCTGCTCGGTAATCTTTGTCAGACGCATAACCTCGTCAATGTGTTCCTTTTTGGGCAGCTTCACCTTCTTGAGATCAAACATAAACTCAAGATATTTTTTAACCGTCATATCAATGTACAGAGGCGGAATTTCGGGAAGATAACCGATTTTTGACTTTGCGTGAATCGGATCGTCAAGAATTTCACATCCGTCAATGGTAACAGTACCGCTTGTTGATGAAAGGTAACCTGTTATCATATTCATTGTTGTGGATTTGCCCGCACCGTTCGGTCCGAGAAATCCCAGAACTTCACCTGTTTCAACAGTGAAGCTGATGTCGTCAACGGCCTTTATGCTGCCATAAAATTTTGTAAGGTTTTTAACCTCGACCATGTGACTTTTCACTCCTTAAAATTAAATACTTAATCTCTGTGCCTTTATTCTGCAATTTAAATGTGCCATACAAAAACGCAGAAACGAACATGATAGATTATACTATAAAATGAGCGTTTTGTGTAGAGTTTTTCCAAAAAAACAGCGCAAACTCACAAAAATTCAGTTTCTCATCACACAATCAATGCTCTTCGGGAATTATTCACCAAAAATTCGGAACAATATTTATTGATAATGACAAAACAATTTAAAAGGAAGTGTCAGCTTGCAATATTTAAATGCATTCTGGGTTGGCGGACTCATATGCGCGGTCGGTCAGCTTCTCATTGATAAAACAAAACTCACTCCCGCAAGAATACTCACAGGCTTTGTTGTGGCCGGTGTGATTTTGGGAGCAGTCGGACTTTACAAATCGCTTGTCGATTTTGCCGGAGCAGGCGCAAGCGTGCCAATCAGCGGTTTCGGATTTCTTATGAGCGAGGGCGTTCGCAAGGCATTGTCCGAGGACGGCGCACTCGGAATCCTTACGGGAGGTATTACAAGTGCCGCCGCAGGAATCTCCGCCGCAATAGTTTTCGGACTTATCGCCGCCCTTTGTACAAAATCGGGAGATAAGTAAAGGCATATGTTTTATTAAAAATTGAACCTTACAAATGCAGCCGCATACCGTTTGCTTTACAACACAAAAACCGCCGTACAGATTATTCGCTGTACGGCGGTAATGTTTAAAGATATTTAATTCTATTATTCAGCGTTAATCTGAACTTCTTCGGGATTTTCAGAAATATCGCCTTTCTTTTTTCCGCGTTTTTTGATGATATATGTCCATACGCAGAGGAACGCAAAGGTTGCGGCACATATGATTGTCACGGTCAAGCCTATTGCAAATCCCTTTGGATAATACTCAAGCTTGATTGTATGCTCGCCCTTGTCAAGATTGAATGCAACGAGTGCGTTGCCGACAGGAGTAATTGTTACTTCCTTGCCGTCAACATATGCCTTCCAGCCCTCTTCATACGGAACAGAGGTGTAGAACAATCCGTTTTCCTGTGCGTTGATTGTTCCCTCCATAGAACTGCCGGTAAGCTTCGTTGTTGTCATTACGCTATTTGAAAGCTTCTTGTAGCCTTCTTCAAAGACATCCTGATTCAGAACATCAACAAATACCATTGCAGAACCCGACTGTCCCTGCTGAAGATTTGAATAAACGGAAATCTTGTCACCCTTTTTGCATTGACCGATGCAGGCAATGTAGCTTCTGCCCATACCGTAGGTCTTGCTCTGAGCAACATCGTTAATCATAACGGTAACATCGTCACCGCCCGAAATATCCGCATACATAAGATACAATCCGTCCTTAGGTGCTTCGTAATTCCACTTTACATGCGGAGTAACCGTTGTATCGTTACAGTTGAATGAATATCTTCCGTAATCCGTTTTGTTTACGGGGAACTGGGTGTAGTCTGTGTGTCCCTGAGAAACAACCTCAAGCGGAGTATAAACATCATCCTTAATGCCGGTTGCAAGCTTAAAAAATTCGTTCTGTGTGTCAAACGGATTGAACTGATCCTCGTTCTGATTAACCTGCCAGCCTGCGAGCTTGGAATTTGTCATAAAGCCCATCGGCAGATAGTGGTTGTTCTGCAAAAGCTTTACATTGCCGACGCCGTAAGCCTCTGTAAGGTCATAGGTATTCATATAGATACCGTCACGGGCAATGAGATATTTAAGATTCATAAAGAGGTTTGTCACAGGTGAACCCTCGGCATAGGTATAGCGGTTACCGCTCTTCCAACCCATCATACCAAAGTTTTCAAACAGCACGGTCATATCAACATTAGCCATTGAGTTGAACATTGAAAGTCCGTTGTAGTGGTTGAGTGCGGCATCGTTAAGAGTCTGAGTTGATGTCATCTCCGCTCTCCACATTTCGGTTGTATTGTTTTCAAGGCTGTCCATATAGTCAATTACCTGTGCCGTACTTTCCTCGCCTCTCGGATAATCGTAAGTACCCGTTACAGTTGTTGTCTTAACACCGATATAACCTGCGGCGGCACTCTCGCCCACAATTATGACGCCGAATACAATCAAAAGAACCTGTTTCGGAACAATTCTCTTTGTATAGAGGAAAAGCAGAACGCAGATTACAGCCGCAATAACTGCCGTGCCGACAAGCGCATAAGCCTCCTGTGTGCCGATGCCAAAGATGATTACAAGCGCAACAAAGAGTGCGGCAAGGATAACATCCCAGCAAGAGCTTGATTCAAGAAGCATAAATGCTCTGAATGCCATAACAACAAGCACAAAGCTGATGAGATAGCTGAAACGGTACGGAATCATATTTGTAAAGTGGAAGCCGTGCCAGATATAGTCAAGCTGTCTGATGATACAGCTGATAATCATAAAACCGATAAGACAGCCGTCAACGATTTTCTCTTTGAGCGAAATTTTCTTGCTTGTGAAGAAAAGAATTCCGAGTACAAGAGAAAGTGTACCACAGGCAATGTTGGGCAATGCGTCAGCCTCTTTGATTGCAGGAGCGGCAAATGTTATGAAATTGGAAAGAATCTTTCTGATTGCCTCAAGCACACCCATAAGGTCGTTTGTTGAACCTATGTTGATTGCAAAGGTTGTCGGAAAAGTTGCACCCGATGCGTTTGTGTTTTGCAGACCGAAGAATGCCGGCAACAGGAAAAACGCAGTAAGTCCGAGTGCAATCAACGAGTAAATACCTGTGTGAAGAAGATTTGTTGCAAACTTTTTGATGCCGTCCCATTTTACAATGTTGTATGCAATGAATGACAGCAGTACAAAAATGCAGGCAAACAAACCGATATAATAGTTAGTCAAAAGTGAAAGTGCAAGCGAAACTATGTAAAGTCTGAACTTGCCTTCTGTGAAGAGCTTTACTGCGCCCAGAGCAACAAGCGGTGTGATACAAACCGTATCAAGCCAGATTGTGTTCCAATAATAGCCCATAAAGAATGCACAAAAGCCGAAGCTGCATCCGAAAATCACAAGAGAAAAATCATTCTTCTTAAAAAGACTGCGTAAGAAGATTGCCATAAACATACTTGCACATGCAACCTTGATTACAACAGAGAACATCAAAAATTCTCTCAGCCATTCACTCGGCAAAAATACCGTCAAAAAGTTGAGCGGGCTCATAAGGTAGTAGGACATAAGCGCAAAGTAGTTTACACCTCCGCCCTGCGTCCATGACCAGAACAGCGATTCGCCGTGCTTGAGCTTTTCCTGCATATCCGCAAGGAACGGATAATACTGATGCCACAGGTCGGTTACAAGAATCTGATTGTCACCGAACGGCGAAACCTTCATAACTCCGAAAGCGGCTGTCATCAGCACAAACGGTATGACAAAAGCCAGAATAATAAATAGATTGTTTGAGAAAAAGCCCTTGAAGCCACTTTTGTTTTCAATCGTGACAGGCACCGACTTTTTCTTTTTCCTTACAGCGGGCATAATTTGACCTCCGAAATATTTTGTAATTGTTTTCCGATATGCACAAAAATGCAATCGGGTACAAGTAATCCATTCTATTTTAACGCTTTTCGTGTGTGATGTAAATAAAAAAACATAAAAATCTTAAAAAAAATAGACTTTTTGCGTTAGCTTTGTTATAATCTAAGTGCGGATAATCTCCGCCTCTTTGAGGTCGGAGATTATCTTTGGAATTTAGCGTGAGTTTCACTCCCTCTAAATTCCACGGAGCTTTCGCTCCGTCGCACTGATTGCAATCTGTCGCAAGCTCTGCTCCTTGCGAGCAAAGCATTGCTTGCTCCGATTTAAATCTAAGTGCAGCTATTACAGACAAAACAGACAAAGCAGATTATCATTCAGATAAAAAACAAGTGCTACTGTTCTCACCCCTATGCGGTGAGTTTAACTTTATAAAGGTGATGTAAAAAATGAAAACAATAGACTTAGTCGTTCCCTGCTATAATGAAGAGGCAGGACTTGAGCATTTTGTGCTTGAAACCAACAAGGTTATCGACTCTCTGCCCGAATATTCTTTCAGATACATACTTGTAAATGACGGCAGTAAGGACAGAACCTATCTCATTATGAAAAAGCTTGCGAAAACTTTTAACAATATCAAGTATATTTCGTTCTCACGAAATTTTGGCAAGGAGGCTGCAATGTTTGCAGGGCTTCAACACACAACAGCCGACTATGTTGTTGTTATGGACGCCGACCTTCAGCATCCTCCGCAGTTGTTTCCTCAGATGATTCAGGCTGTTGAACATGAGGGTTACGATTGCTGTGCGACAAAGCGTGCCGACCGTGAGGGCGAAAGCAAGTTCAGAGGAATTTTTTCAAAACTGTTCTTCAAGCTTTCAAATAGGCTTACAGATGTAAAAATGCCCTACGGCGCAATGGACTTCCGTATGATGAGCCGTCAGATGGTTGACTCAATCCTTGAACTCAGCGAAGTTCAAAGATTTTCAAAGGGCATTTTCTCATGGGTTGGCTTCAACACAAAATGGATTGCCTACAAAACAGTTGACCGTCAGCTCGGTCAGACAACATGGAAATTTTCAAGTCTGTTCAAATATGCGATTGAGGGTATCACAAGCTTTTCGGTTGCACCGCTCAGATTCACGGCTGTTATGGGATTTATCATTTTCGTAATTTCGCTCATATACATTATAATAACACTGATTCAAACGCTTTTTCTCGGAATTACCACACCCGGTTATGTCACCACGCTGTGCGCAATCCTCTTTATGGGCGGTATCACCGAAATGTCAATCGGCATTCTCGGCGAATACATAGGAAAAATTTATATGGAAGCCAAGGACAGACCTATCTACATTACAAAATTCTCTAATTTTGAAGATGAAGATAACGAAGAAAAAGACGATAAGGAGATTAAGGGTTAAATGGGTAATTTTATAAAGCAGTTTTTTGACATTAAATTTTGGAAGTTTATACTTGTCGGAATTTTAAACACGGTTGTAGGCATGGGACTTCAGTTTCTGTTCTTTAACCTCTGCGGATGGAACGAATGGATTTCGTCGCTTGTCGGCTACATTCTCGGCAGTATTTTAAGCTATTTTCTCAACAAATACTTCACATTCAAAAACAAGGACAAGGGCTGGAAGCCAATCGTTAAATTTGCACTCAATATTGCGGTATGCTACGGACTTGCCTACGGAATTGCAATTCCGCTCATCAGTATGCTCTGTACGGCAAACTGCTGGACAATGTTCGGCTGGAGCGTTGAAAAGTTTGCAGGCAACTTCTCAATGATAGTAGGCGCATGCCTTTTTGTGGCATTCAACTACATCGGTCAGCGTTTCTTCGCTTTCAGAGAGAAAAAAGGAGAGAGCGGCAAGCAATAATTTACAACAAACAAAAGGTCGGAAAAGCTTTTGCGCTCTCCGACCTTCTTTTAATTTAATGCCGCCGAATTATGATTTTCTGTATTTTGGCGGTTCGGTTTCATAGACATTGTTGCCGTTGCTGTCGATTGCAACTATGCACGGAAAATCTTCGACCTCATATCTGCGAACAGCCTCTGTGCCTAAATCTTCATAGCAAAGAATCTCCTCGCTCTTGATACTTTTGGCGATAAGTGCCGCCGCTCCGCCGATTGCGACAAGATACACGCCCTTGTTGCGAACAATCGCATCGACAACTTCTTTATTTCTTGCGCCTTTGCCTATCATTCCTTTGAGTCCGAGATCAAGCAGTGACGGAGCGTACTTGTCCATACGGTAGCTTGATGTCGGACCTGCAGGACCTACTGCATAACCGGGCTTTGCAGGAGCAGGACCAACATAATAGATAAGCTCGCCTTTGATGTCAACGGGAAGTTTTTCGCCCTTCTGAATCAATTCATAAAGTCTTTTGTGTGCGGCATCTCTGCCTGTGATGATTGAACCCGTGAGCAGAACGCTGTCGCCTGCTTTAAGATTTTTGATATCTTCGTCCGTAATCGGAAGTGTAATTTTCTTTTCCACAGCTTTTCCTCCTCAGATTGTTGCACTTGCGTGTCTTGCGGCATGGCAACAGATGTTGACCGCAACCGGCATTCCTGCAATGTGTGTGGGTGAAGTTTCGATATTCACGCCGATTGCGGTTGTATTGCCGCCAAGTCCTGCAGGACCGAATCCCATTTTATTGATTTCGGTGAGAAGCTCGTCCTCAAGCTGTGCATAGCGTTCATCTTCATTTTTGGAATCAATCGGACGGAAGGTTGCTTTTTTTGCAAGCTGGGCGGCTCTTTCAAAAGTACCGCCGATTCCGACACCGACAACCATAGGCGGACAGGGATTTGGACCTGCCTGAAAAACAGTATCAAGAATAAACTGCTTAACGCCCTCAATGCCCTTTGACGGGGTGAGCATTTTTATCTGCGACATATTTTCACTGCCGAAGCCCTTGCCGCCGGCGGTAATTTTAATCTGATTTCCGCTGACAATTTTTGTGTGGATAATTGCAGGAGTGTTATCCTTTGTATTGATTCTGTCGAAAACAGGATCATTTACTACACTCTTGCGAAGGTAGCCGTCAATATAGGCTCTGCGAACGCCCTCGTTGACAGCCTCATCAAAACTGCCGTCTTCAATAACAACCCTGTCACCGTATTCAACAAAGAGGACAGCCATACCCGTATCCTGACAAAGCGGAACTTCTTCACGAGCCGCAATTTTATCGTTTTCGATAATCTGTGAAAGTACACTTTTGCCTACAGGCGAGCTTTCGTTATCCCTTGCGGTTTCAAGGGCGCACATAATGTCTTTGCCGATAAAATAGTTGCAGTCGGTAAACAGCTTTTTAACCGTATCGCATACCGTCTGCGCCTTGATTTTTCTTATTTCCATATCCGAACTCCTTAATATGAATTTAGCACCAAATTTTAACACTATACATTATAATTTATTTTCAACGGTATTTCAATAAGAAATGAAATGTGGTATAATCATTTTAACGGATTGTTATAACAGTTGTGATTTGAAGTACAGCGGCGAACGAGGTTCGCCCCAACAGTGTGGTACGAAGAATTACGATATTACGCTCGGGCATAATATGTGTTTTTAATATCATACTATCTTCACGAATAGGGAACGGCGGCTCGCCGTATGGGCAGATAATATCCGCCCATACAATACTTCACCAACAAAATTGAAAATTAACATAATTTTATCACATTCGGATGATAAAGTAACAGTCGGAATACACTGCGTCTTAACCGACGCTTATAATTTTAATAAAAGGGGCGTACAAAAATGAGCAGGATACTTGTTGTTGACGATGAGGCAAGAATCAGACAGATTATCAGAAAATATGCCGAATTTGAGGGCTTTGAGGTTGAAGAAGCCGTTGACGGTATGCAGGCAATTGAAATTTGCCGCAAGGAGGACTTTGACCTTATCATTATGGATGTTATGATGCCTGAGCTTGACGGCTTTTCCGCTTGCAGGGAAATCAGAAAATTCAAGAAAACACCTATCATTATGCTTTCGGCAAGAGGCGAGGAGTACGATAAAATTCACGGCTTTGAGCTTGGCAGTGACGACTATGTTGTTAAGCCGTTCTCGCCAAAGGAGCTTATGATGCGTGTTAATGCCGTAATCAAGCGTTCACAAGGCGCTCAGAACGAAGAGAATGTGAAGAAGGATGTATTTACATACGAAGGTCTTTCGGTTGATTTCTCAGCCAGAATTGTTACAATTGACGGCAAAAGAATTGAGATGACGCCAAAGGAATACGAACTCTTTTTCTATATGGTAAAGAACAAAGGACTTGCACTCACCCGTGAAAAGCTTATAAGCGAGGTCTGGGGCTACGACTTCTTCGGTGACGAAAGAACGCTTGACACACACATTAAGCTTCTCAGAAAGAGCCTTGGCGAATACAGCAGATGCATTGTAACGCTTCGAGGGGTGGGTTACCGTTTTGAAACAATCTAACAAACGATTTGACCGCCATTATCTGCCGTTGAATTTTAAGCTGTTATGCTATTTTCTTCTGTTCGGATTTGCAATTGTGATCGTGTTGTGGGTGTTCCAGACCTTTTTTCTTGAATCGTTCTACACAGCTACAAAATCTTCACAGGTTGAAAAGAACGCACAGGTTATTTCAAAGTCGATTGAAGAAAACAAAAACGCTCTCGGAACAATTGAAAATGTTGCAAGCTACAATTCACTTTCGGTATATGTTTACGATTCAACTTCTCTTTTCACATTGAAGTATTGTTGCGAATATGACAACCCCGTTTCAAACCTGAAAATTCAGTATCACGATGTCTATTCATACTACAAGCTGGCAGAGGAAAATGACGGACATTATTTGTTCATCACAAGTAACTACAAAGAGGACAGCATTAAAGGCAAGTTTGAGCGACAGTTTTTTGATGAATATTCTTCATCCGACACAGCCAAAAGGGACATAGTTCGGTATGTTTCCGTTCCCGATAAAGATGTTCAAAATATGGTTTACACCGACATTATCAATCTGCAGGACGGCAGCGAATGCTTTTTGATTGTAACATCGTCAATCACACCGCTGACTAACACGGTTGAAATCGTCCGTGACCAGCTTGCAATCGTTTCGGTTGTATTTGTTCTTTTAGCTGTTATAATTTCGCTTTACGCAAGCCACAGAATTGCAAAACCGATTTCAAAAACAAACACGGCGGCAAAGGAGCTTGCAAAGAAAAACTATGATGTTGACTTTAACGCAAGAGGATATCTTGAGGTTGAGGAGCTCAACGAAACGCTGAACTACGCAAAAACGGAGCTTGCCGCAACCGAAAAATTGCAAAAAGAGCTTATTGCCAACATCTCGCACGATTTGAGAACACCGCTGACAATGATTACGGGCTACGGCGAGGTTATGCGTGACCTGCCGGGTGAAAACACTCCCGAAAATATTCAGATTATTATTGACGAGGCAACAAGACTTTCAACACTTGTCAACGATTTGCTTGACCTCTCAAAAATTCAGTCGGGTGCAATTCAGCCTGAAAAATCTGAATTCTGTCTTACCGACAGCATCAAGAATATTTTCACAAGGTACGCAAAGCTCAAGGAACAGGACGGATACAACATTCTGTTCGAGAGTGACGAAGATGTTTACATTTTTGCCGATGAACTGAAAATTTCACAGGTAATCTATAATCTTGTGAACAATGCTGTCAATTATGTCGGCGAAGACAAAACTGTTATTGTAACGCAAAAGGTAAACGGCAAAAAGGTTCTCATTGAGGTAACGGATCACGGTGACGGCATTCCTCCCGAAAAGCTTGAATACATCTGGGATCGTTACTACAAGGTTGACAAGGAGCATAAGCGTGGCGTTATCGGCACGGGACTCGGCTTGTCAATAGTCAAGGGTATTCTTGACAGCCACAATGCAAGATACGGCGTTCGCAGTACACTCGGCAAAGGCAGTACATTCTGGTTTGAACTCGACATTGTTTCCGTAAAAAAACGAAACAAAAAGAATTCGGACGAAAATAAAGAATAAACAACAAATCCCGAACACGGTAAAATGTGTTCGGGATTTATTTATAAAATGCCTATTAAATTGTCGGTTGAAAAAAGTGGATTGAAGATAAATTCATCTTCGAGGAGTTCGCCGTTTTCATAGGAATGTTCGACCTCTTTTGAATATCCCTGCAGAATTTTCACAACTTCGGCTTGAGTAGGATTGTTGGGCCTTTCGAGTTCATAAGCGGTTACTATGTATGCACAGACCATTCGCTTGATTGTGGATATGACATTAAAACTGTCGATTGCAGAAAGGTAATATCTGCGGACATAGTAGTCAAGATAGGCGGTAAGCGGTTTGTCAAAACGGTTTGGCAGCGTATTATTTTTTGCAAAATCGGCGGTTGCTTCAAGCTCACATAGCCAATCATTACTCATGATATCAAGGCTTTTGTGCAAATCAAAAATGAATGACGCATCTCCGCAGCTTTGCTTTTTATATTCATCTGTCGGCATAGCCGTGATATCAAAAATTTCATCGTCAAGCATATTCTGCACACGCTCGTTAAAGGCAAGAAGTCTGCACAATCTTTTGGACAAGGACATTTTGCAGTCTGAGAGAATTTCAAAAGTGCGTTTTCTTGCAGAGAGCAGAAAATTCATCTCGGTTGTGCTGTAATCGGTCTGTAAGTCCTGCGGAATATCGGTTGCAAAGCCTGTGTCAAAATCCGATTCAAGCATAAGCCTTGCCGCCTCGGGACAGGCAAACGAAAGCGTATGTTCACAAAAAACGGTGTAGTCCTGAGTGATTCTCGGAAATTCCTTACAGGTGTGACAAAGGTGATTTTCGCCGAGGTTGATGTAAATGTCGCACAGCATATCGCTGTTCCAGAACGGGCAATTTTCACCTTGCCTGATGAAAATTCTGTCGCCGTCCTCGTCAATTGTCATAAGCGACCTGAGCCTGTCGCCAAACTCGCCTTTGACTGTATTATAAAAATCAAAGCTTGTATCATCGACAACAACATCCCAGTCCCTGCAACAGCTGTCGGGACAGAGGTTCGCAATGCATCTGAATTTTTCGCAGTATTTCGGGAAGTAGTGTTTCATAGTCATGTCCATTTCAATGTAAGAATAAATTGCTCGTAGGCATCGTCCCAGCCGTCAATTGCGTTCACTCCGCCGCCGTTCACACTGCGAAGCCTGGTGTCGCTTTCGTCAAGTCCGAGTGCAAAAAGTTCGCCTGCACTGATTTTGTACCCGAGCGACCGACAGAGGGAACAGAAGTTATCAATCGGATTTTCGCTCTGTTCGGTTTTCAGAAGTTTTTCTTTGAGTTCTGCGTTGCTTTTGGCATCACAGAGAAGTCGGTCAAGTTCTTCCCGTATCATAAAATCACCACAAAAAATAAAATGAAGTTTCATAAAAACGGACCGCCCAAAAAATGAACGGTCCGCATTCGGCTTTTAAGATTTACTCAATAATTACTCAATTGAGCTGTCGAGGTATTCCATAAGCTCCTCGTCATCTTTTTTCTGCTTATCCTTAACAATAAAGAACGCTGTGAGAGCAGCAGAAAGAGCTGCAACTGCAGAGATGATACCGATAATTAAAGCCCATCTGCACTTATGATTTTTCATATTCTGTCGCCTCCAAATTTTGTATGCTTGTATGGCAGTAGTATCTGCCGTATCTTTATTTATATTCTAACAGTTTTTACAAAAATGTCAACAGAACAAAATAAAAAAGCAGAGAATATTCTCTGCTTTTAAGCCTGTAAGATTTATTGCACTTATGCTGATGCGTTAAGTCTTTTAGCAAGTGATGATTTGCTTCTTGCTGCAGTGTTCTTGTGAAGAATACCCTTAGCTGCTGCCTGGTCAATTTTCTTAATAGCAAGACGAACTGCCTCTGTTTTGTTGTCAGCGTTAGTGTCAACTGCGTAATAAGCCTTCTTTACAGCTGTTCTGAGAGCAGATTTTGTAGCCTTGTTACGAGCAGTCTTTGTAGCAATAACTTTAACACGCTTTTTAGCAGATTTGATGTTTGGCATTGTCCCACCTCCTTAAAGTATCGGTCATATAGGAATTATGATAGCACAAGAATGTGCAAAAATCAAGTCTTTTTACAAAAAAAGTTGGATTTTATGCGGATTTTATCGGTTTTCTCTGTTCCGCAACAACATCTTGTGTATTGATTTTTTCATTTATCTATATGCTGTAACAGAAAAATAACAGAAATTTCCCCGCCGCATAAATTTTATATGTTTACGGTAATTTTGTCAAGCAATTCTCCCACTTTTTCACGGAACACAAGGTTTGCGTTCTTGTCCATCGGGGTGGGATCACGGTTGATAAGCACAAGATTATCGCCGCCGAAATAGCGAATAAACCCAGCCGCCGGATAGACCGTGAGGCTTGTGCCGGCAATAATCAGCGTGTCAGCCTTTGAAATTGCATTGACCGCACCCGTTACCGTGCTGTCGTCAAGTCCCTCTTCATAAAGCACAACATCGGGTTTTATGATACCTCCGCAAGTGCATTTGGGAATATCGGCAGAGTTCTTGATAAATTCTGCGTCATAGAACCTGCCGCACTTTGTACAGTAGTTGCGGAGAACACTTCCGTGCAGCTCATAAACACGCTTACTGCCTGCCGCCTGATGAAGTCCGTCAATGTTTTGGGTGACAACAGCCGAAAGCTTTCCCGCCTTTTCAAGCTCTGCAAGCTTGTAGTGCGCCTTGTTCGGCTTTTTGTCAAGGCAGAGCATTTTGTCACGGTAAAAGCGGAAGAACTCGCTTGTTTTGTGAACAAAAAATGTGTGGCTGAGAATCTGCTCGGGCGGATAATCGTACTTTTGGTTGTACAGACCGTCAATACTTCGGAAGTCGGGGATTCCGCTTTCTGTCGAAACTCCCGCACCGCCGAAAAATACTATTCTTTTGCTTTTGTCAATTACGCTTTGAAGTTCTTCGAGTGTACTCACGAAATCGCTTCCTTCATACTTTTAACATAGTCGCAAACAGGCTTAACGCTGTCTTTGCCGTACTTTGCAATAATTTTCACGATTGCAGAACCAACAATAACACCGTCTGCACTTTCGCTCATTTTCTTTGCCTGCTCCGGAGTTGAAATACCGAAACCGATTGCACACGGAATATCCTTTACTGACTTAACAAGTCTTACCATTTCGCCTACATCGGTTGTGATTTCACTTCTTACGCCTGTAACGCCCATTGATGAAACGCAGTAAACAAAGCCCTCTGCCTCTTTTGCAATCATCTTGATTCTATCGTGAGATGTAGGAGCGATGAGAGAAATTACATCAATGCCGTATTTTCCGCTGTAATCGGTAAGCTCGTGCTTTTCTTCATACGGTGTGTCGGGAACGATAACTGCGGAGATTCCGCACTCCTGACACTTTGCCATAAACCTTTCCGTACCGTATACGAAAATAGGATTCATATAGGTCATAACGGCAAGAACGGCGTCAATCTGCGGACGGATACGCTTTACCATGTCAAAGATTTTATCTGTTGTTGTGCCTGCCGAAAGAGAACGGAGGTCAGCCTCCTGAATTACAACACCCTCGGCAATCGGGTCTGAAAACGGAATACCGATTTCGATGATATCGGCACCGTTTTTGCTCATTTCAATAAGAAGCTTTTCTGTTGTTTCAAGATCGGGATCACCCGCTGTTACAAACGGGATGAACGCCTTGCCATTTTGGAATGCAGATTTAATATCAGTCATGGAGATCCTCCCCTCTGTATCTTGCGATAGCCGCAACATCCTTGTCGCCTCTGCCAGAAAGGTTGACTACGATAATCTTGTCTTTGTCCATTGTCGGGGCAATTTTTATACAATGTGCAACTGCGTGTGCGCTTTCAATTGCGGGGATGATACCCTCTGTTCTTGAAAGATATTCAAATGCGTTTACAGCCTCTTCGTCTGTAACGGGAACATAGCTTGCTCTGCCCGTGTCGGCAAGGTTTGCGTGTTCGGGACCGATACCGGGGTAGTCAAGACCTGCAGAAATCGAATATACGGGAGCAATCTGACCGTATTCGTTCTGACAGAAGTACGACTTCATGCCGTGGAAGATGCCGAGTGTGCCTGTTGCGATTGTAGCGGCAGTTTTTGGAGTATCTATGCCGAGGCCTGCTGCCTCACAGCCGATAAGCTTTACATTTTCATCCTTGATAAACTCATAGAAAGCGCCCATTGCGTTGCTTCCGCCGCCTACGCAAGCCATAACAACATCGGGAAGTCTGCCTTCCTTTTCAAGCATCTGTGACTTGATTTCCTTGCCGATTACGCTCTGAAAATCACGGACAACAGTCGGGAACGGGTGCGGTCCCATTACCGAGCCGAGAACATAGTGTGTGTCGGAAACCCTGTTTGTCCATTCACGCATTGCCTCGTTTACGGCATCTTTAAGAGTCATTGTGCCTGTTTCAACGGCATTGACCTTTGCACCGAGAAGTTTCATTCTGTAAACATTGAGAGCCTGACGGATTGTGTCCTCTTTGCCCATAAAGATTTCACATTCAAGTCCTAAAAGTGCGGCTACGGTTGCCGTTGCAACACCGTGCTGACCTGCGCCTGTTTCGGCAATAACTCTTGTTTTGCCCATTCTCTTTGCAAGAAGGCACTGACCAAGGCAGTTGTTGATCTTGTGTGAACCTGTGTGGTTCAAGTCCTCACGCTTGAGATAAATCTTTGCACCGCCGAGGTCTTTTGTCATTTTTTCGGCATAATAGAGAAGTGACGGTCTGCCTGCGTATTCACGCATAAGTGTGTCGAGTTCTGCAACAAACTCGGGATCGTCCTTGTATTTGTTGTATGCCTCTTCAAATTCATTGATAGCATTCATCAGCGTTTCGGGAACGAACTGTCCGCCGTGAATACCGAATTTTCCTTTTGTCATCTTGATTCCCCTTAATTACTTTTATATCGTTCGTGTGTTTCACACACGGCGGGCGGCCGATGACCGCCCCTACATTTTCATTGGTGTGCTTTGCACACGGCTTATAAATCAATTTTTATTTTCTGCCCGACAATTCGTCAAGTGCGGCTTTTTTGTCGGGATTTCTCATAAGGGTTTCACCTATGAGAACTGCGTTTACTCCTGCGTTTTCAAGCACCTTGATGTCATCCCGTGTTTTAATTCCGCTTTCGGCAACAAAAATAATGTTGTCGGGAACAAGCTTACGGAGCTTTGTGCAGTTATTTATGTCCACCGTGAAGTCACGAAGATTTCGGTTGTTTACACCGATAACTCTTGCTCCTGCGGCAATTGCGGAATACACCTCATCGGCTGTGTGAGCCTCAACAAGTGCCGAAAGTCCGAGAGAGTCGCAAAGCTTAACCCATCTTCTGATTGTGTCCGTGTCAAGAAGTGAGCAGATAAGCAGTACGGCGGACGCACCGATTGTCTTTGCCTCATAAATCTGATATTCACAAACTGTGAAGTCTTTTCTCAAAAGCGGAATACTTACATTCTTTGAAATCTCTTCAAGAAAAGCATTTTCGCCCTTGAACCACTTTGGTTCTGTCAGAACGGAAATTGCGCTTGCACCTGCATTTTCATAATCCTTGGCAATCTGAACATAGGGAAAATCCTCTGCGATAATTCCCTTTGACGGGGACGCTTTTTTGACCTCGCATACAAATGAAATGTCCTTGCCTGCAAGCGCCTTTTCAAACGGAAATTCATTGTCTGTTTCCATTAAAAGTGCTTTTTGCTTTATCACTTCAAGCGGAACTTGCTTTTCGATTTCTTCATATCTTACTCTGTTTGCATCTGCAATTGTTTCAAGTATCATTGTGTCACCTTTATTCGTTGGAAGCCTTTGCAAATTCTTCAATCTTTGCATAAGCCTTGCCGCTGTCGATAATTTCGTTTGCAAGCTTTATGCCGTCCTGAATTGAATCTGCCTTGCCGCCTGTGCAAAGTCCGAGTGCGGCATTGAGAACAACGATATCACGCTTTGCGTCCTTAATTTCACCGCTGAGAATTTCTTTTGTGATTTCAGCATTTTCTTTGCCGTCACCGCCTGCAAGATCCTCGGGTGCACAAAGTTTAAGACCGTAATCTTCGGGATTGAGAATGAATGTGTTGAACTTGCCGTTGTCAATCTCACAAACCTTTGTTGTTGTTGTGAGAGTAACCTCGTCCATGCCGTCCATGCCGTAGAAAACATAGCCTTTCTTAACACCGAGGTTTGAGAAAACCTGTGCGGTCGGCTCAACAAGAGCCTCAGAATACACACCTGTTACCTGAAGGTCTGCGCCTGCAGGGTTTGTGAGAGGTCCGAGAACATTGAAAATGTTCCTGATTCCGATTTCCTTACGGACAGGACCTACATACTTCATTGATGAATGGTAGCCCTGTGCAAACATAAAGCAGATGCCTGCTTTGTTAAGAACCTCTTCGCTCTTTTCGGGAGTGATGTTGATGTTGATTCCGAGCTGTTCAAGACAGTCTGCCGAACCGCTTTTGCTTGACATTGAACGGTTGCCGTGCTTTGCAACGGGGATTCCTGCGGCGGCAATTATAAATGCCGCTGTTGTTGAAATATTGAATGTGCCTGTACCGTCGCCGCCTGTGCCGACGATATCGAGTACATCACGGTTAGGCTTGATGTGGAGTGCTTTTTCTCTCATAACCTGTGCGCTTGCGGTAATTTCGTCAATTGTTTCACCCTTGATTCTCAAGGCTGTGAGATAAGCCGCCATCTGCGACTGCGTTGCTGTGCCTGAGAACATTTCGTCCATAACCTGTGCCGCCTCATCAAAAGTGAGGTCATTGCCTGCAACCAATTTTTTTATTGCCTCTTTAATCATAAAACTTCAATCCTTTCCGTGTTATTTGCAAAGTGTAATAAAATTCTTTATCATTTCCATACCGTGTGAGGTGAGAATTGATTCGGGATGAAACTGCAATCCGTAAAGCTCAAAATCCTTGTGCTTTACTCCCATAACCTCGCCGTCACGGTCTTCTGCGATTACCTCGAGTGTGTCGGGAACCGTATCTCTTTTCGCAATCAGAGAATGATACCTTGCACCCTCAACAACCTTTGGAAGTCCGTTGAAAATTTTCTTGTCCGTGTCAACAATGATATCGCTCTTTTTGCCGTGCATAAGCTTTATTGCGTGGGCGATTGTTGCACCGTAAACCTCGCATATTGCCTGATGACCGAGGCAGATACCGAGAATCGGAAACTGTCCTGCAAGCTCCTTTATAACCGCCTCACATATTCCGGCATCTTTCGGATAACCCGGACCGGGCGAAAGGATGATGTGGGATGGGGCAAGCTTTTTGATTTCGTCAACTGTTATTTCATCGTTTCTTACGACCTTGATATCGGGATTTACGCTGCCGCAGAACTGTACAAGATTGTAGGTAAAGCTGTCATAGTTATCAATAAAAAGTATCATAAAGCGTTTACCTCCCCTGCATTTTTAACTGCATTCATAACAGCAAGAGCCTTGTTGTAGGTTTCCTCGTATTCGCTTTCGGGAACGCTGTCGGCTACAATGCCTGCGCCCGCCTGAACATAAACCTTGTCGTTTTTCTTGACCGCCATTCTGATAGCGATACAGGTGTCGAGGTTGCCGTTGAAATCAACATATCCGAGTGCTCCGCCGTATACACCTCGGGGAGTTTTTTCAAGTTCTTCAATGATTTCACAGGCTCTGATTTTCGGAGCACCCGAAAGTGTGCCGGCAGGGAGGAGTGATTCGATTGCATCAAAGGCATCAAGTCCGTCCTTGAGCTTGCCCTCAACCTCACTGCAAATGTGCATTATCTTTGAATAGCGGAGAACCTCCTGATATTTTGTAACCTTAACCGAATTAAATTCGGAGATTTTTCCGATGTCGTTTCGTCCGAGGTCAACGAGCATATTATGCTCTGCAAGCTCCTTTTCATCGTGGATAAGCTCGTCTGCAAGGGCATTGTCCTCTGTATCTGTTTTATCTCTCGGACGAGAACCTGCAATCGGGAATGTGTTAAGCACTCCGTTCTGAAGCTTTACCAGCGTTTCGGGAGAGGTGCTTATAATCTCGTCACCGTCAATTGACATATAAACCATATAAGGTGACGGGTTTGTACTTCTCAGCACTCTGTATGCATTGATGAGGGAACTTTTGTAATCCGCCTCAAATCTTCTTGAAACAACACATTGGAAGATGTCGCCGTCAAAGATGTACTCCTTGGTTTTCTCAACCATTTTGCAGAATTCTTCTTTTGAATATGTGCTTGTAAATTCAACATTCCCGTCACTCTCAAGCTTTGGAAGGGGTTCGGGAGAGGTGATTGTCGAAATTATCTCTGCAATATCCTTTTTGGCAAGTTCATACTGTGCCTTGGTGTCGTTTGTTTTCATATTAACAATGATAATAAGTTTTTCTTTAAGATGATCGTAGGCTATAATCTTGTCGAAAAGCATCATATCAAAATCATTTGTATCTCCTCTTTTGAGCTTTAAAACAGGCTCTGCAACCGAAATCATTGCGTAGCCGAAGTAGCCCACAAGACCGCCTGTGAACGGCGGAATGTCTTTAAAGTGCGGAGTTTTGTAATCGGCAAGATACTCACGGAGAGCGTCATACGGCTTTGCTGTTTTAACAACTCTTGCACCCTCGCCCGTAACCGTGAGAGTTCCGTTTTTGTACGAAAGCCTTGCCTTGGGGTTGAATCCGATGAATGAATACCTTGCCCACTTTTCACCGCCCTCGATACTTTCAAGAAGAAAGAATTTGTCGGATTTTCCTGCAATTTTTCTGAGCAGGTTAATCGGAGTAAATGCGTCAGCGTAGATTTCCTTGTAAATCGGAATAACGCTGTAATTGTCCTTGAGGTTCAACACCTCATCGTAAGACGGTTTAATCATCGTACACCAACCTTTCTTTGGTAAAAGTTTTAAACATAAATAAAAAAGACCTTTGTCCCCACAAGGGACAAAAGTCTTGAAAAATCAACTTCTGCGGTACCACCCAAATTGACGATAAACGCCCGCTTTAACAGCATACTAACATATGCCTCTCACTTTAACGGTTGAGCTCCGTCGGAAACTACTTGCCAAAAGGCTTTCGGCCCGCCCTCACAAGTCCATTCGGCAAATCCTCTGCTGTCAGCTTACACCAACCGCTGACTCTCTGAAAGCTTTGGAAAAACCTACTATTCTTGCTCACAGGTTTTTTCTTTATAAGACAATTATATGACTGTATTTTTGATTTGTCAACATTTTTTTGCGGTAAATCAAAAATTCTGTTTGAGAAACTCAACAATGTTTTCAAACTGCATTGAATGTGATGCCTTAACAAGCACAACATCTCCGCTTTTAATTGTTTTAAGAATTTCGGGTTTTGCATCTTCGATTGTGTCAAACGCTTTGCCGTCTGCACCCTTTGCAAGCTCCTTTGCAAGCTCGCCTACGGTTATAACCGTACCGATACCCTTTGATTTTGCATAAACACCCGTGTCAAAGTGGAGTTTCAACTCCTCACTTCCGAGCTCCTTCATATCGCCGAGGATTGCAACCTTTCTGCCGTCAAGGTTGGAAAGTGTGTCAAGAGATGCTCTGACAGATGTCGGATTTGCGTTGTAGCAATCGTCAATGATTTTGATTTTGCCTGTATTGATAACATTGGCACGACTGCCTACTGTTTTGTACGAGGCGACACCGTTTGCAATTTCTTCATCGGTAAGTCCGAGAAGCTTGCCTGCGGCAGCAGCCGCAAGAGCATTTGTTACCATATATGTGCCGATTGCAGGAATTTCAACATCAATATTATTATTGTCAAAACAGAGTGTTGCAAAAACCTTGCCGTCACCGCTGTTTTTTATATTCTTTGCGTAAAAATCGTTCTTTGCGTCAAGTCCGAAGAAAACAGGCTTTTTGCCGTTTACGGTCTTAACGGTTGAAAGCTTATCGTCATCGCCGTTAAGAATGAAATCTGCATTTTCACGGGCATTTTTGAACATTTCTGTTTTAGCCTTGAGAACACCGTCACGGTCGCCGAGATTTTCAAGATGACATTCGCCGATGATTGTAAGCACGCAGATTGTAGGCTGAACCATTTCGGAAAGTCTTGTCATTTCACCAAAATCGGAAATACCCATTTCTATAACAGCCGCCTCGGTATCCTCGGGCATTGAAAGAAGCGTTAGCGGAACACCGAGCTCGTTATTGAGATTGCCTTGTGTTTTGTGGGTCTTGAACTTCTGTGAAAGAACGGCATAGAGCATTTCTTTTGTGGAGGTTTTTCCGACGCTGCCCGAAATTCCGATAACGGGAATGTCGAATTTTTCTCTGTATGCCCTGCCAATTTTCTTAACGGCATCAAGTGTTGATGAAACGACAATGCAAGGCTTTGTCGCATTTTCGGGAGCTTTCTCGCACAATGCACACACAGCGCCCTGCGCAAAGCATTTTTCGATAAAATCGTGACCGTCAACACGCTCGCCCTTTATGGCAAGAAACAGACTTCCGTTCTTCACCTGTCGGCTGTCACGCTCAACAGAGGTTATTTTTGTGTTTTTAAGCGATTCGTTGCCGACATATTCGCCGTTGCAAGCCTTTGCGATTTCGGCAAGAGTAAAGTCTTTCATACTAACCTCTTATTAAAAATCAGATTTTTCTTCGGGATATTTTGCAAGTGAAATTTCAATAATCTTTTCGCACAAATCGGGATAGCTTATACCCTCAACAGCCGCCTCCTGAGGAAGAAGGCTTGTGGGAGTCATGCCGGGGAGAGTGTTTGCCTCGAGGCAGTATGTAAAACCGCCCTTGTCAAGAAGGAAGTCGATTCGTGCATAGCTTTCAAGGTGAAGTGCCTCGTATGCCTCTGTTGCGGCATCACGGAGCTTTTTGTCGGTTTCTTCGTCAATGTCTGCCGGACAGGTTTCAACTGTTGCGCCTGCCTGATATTTTGCGGCATAATCGTACATTCCCGACTTAGGAGCAATCTCAATCGGCGGAAGTGCCTTGCCGCCGATAAGACCGACGGAAAATTCTCTGCCTGTTACGAACTGCTCAACAACAATTTCGTCCTCATATTTAAGAGCCTCTTTAACAGCCTTTTTATACTGATCTGCATTCTCAACCTTTGAAACGCCCACGCTTGAACCGCCCGAGCAGGGCTTAACGATGCACGGGAACATATTCCATGCAAGAGCGTCCTTTTCGTTCTTGTAAAGTTCACCTGACGGAGTGTTGATATTCTTCTGCATAAATACGCTTTTTGTAAGACCTTTGTTCATTGCAAGCGCAGAACCGAGATATCCCGAACCTGTGTACTTGATTCCGAACAAATCAAGCGTTGCCTGTAACTGACCGTTTTCACCCTCACCGCCGTGAAGTGCAAGGAAAGTAATGTCTGCCTCGGCACAGATTTCAATTACATTTCTGCCGATATAGCGTGATGTTTTGTCAAGGCGATTTTCCTTTGCCTCTTTGATATTTGTGATTGTATTTTCAACATCGTCACCGATTGAATTTCCATCGGTAAAGCTGTAGTTCTGCTTGAAAAGTGCGTCAATGTCACAGATGTTTTCCTCATAGCCCATAAATACATCAAGCAAAACAACCTCGTGTCCCTTGCTTCTGAGAGCCTCGGCAACAAGTGTGCCTGATGAAATTGAAACTTCACGCTCTGTGCTCAGTCCGCCTGCAAGAACAACTATTCTCATATATATTTCTCCCTCTGAAATGTTTTGTTTTATATTTTTATTTCTTTATTCTCTTTAACTCTGTCAGTCTGTTACCTTTTTGAAACAAGACTGTAACCTATATTATAATATTTTATTTATCTGATTGCAAGTAAAAAAGCAAATTTGTAGAACAGGGTATCATCACACCGTTCTGCCGTTCAAAAACTGTATAATATTCAGATTTACGGCTTTCAACTCCGTGAAACGATATGTGAATAAATGTGTTGAAAATGTTAATAATTTGCTCCTGTTATCCACAATATACCGATATGCGGATAGTGTTATGCAAATTTGGATAGCTACATTCCGTGGATGAATAATTATAAATTTTAGTCAGTGTTTTTTCATAACGAGCAGTATTGTATAAAAAGGGTGCTGTGTTATACAATATTAATTGAAAAGACAAATCAAAAAAACCGACTTAAATAAGGATGTAAAAAATGCAGTTATACAAAAATTTCTGTAAAGAAACTACCGATGAAAACGGAAAACTGACAAGCTTTGAGCTTGTGTTTCCCGAAAACTATAATTTTGGCTATGATGTCGTTGACAAAATGGCAGAACTTGTGCCGAACGACACGGCAGTTGTGTGGACAAATCCCGAAAAAGAGGAAAAGATTTTCACATACTCCGACATCAGCAGACTGAGCAATAAAGCCGCAAATGTGTTCAGAAATCACGGCATTAAAAAGGGCGACAAGGTTCTTGTTATTCTGAAACGAAACTACGAATACTGGTATGTTGCCCCTGCACTCCACAAGCTTGGTGCGGTTATTATTCCCGCAACAAATCTTCTGACTCAAAGCGACATTTCATATCGCGTAAACACGGCGGGAATTAAGGCTGCTGTCTGCACTCCCGACGAAACTACCGCCGAAGATACGCTTGCGGTTGCATCTCAGCCGAACACGCTTGAAACCGTTTTTGTTCCGAGAAGGCAGATTTTCGGTGCGGTTGATTTTACCGAAGAGGTTGAAAACGCTCCCGATACCCTTGAAAGAGTTGAAACAAAAGCAGAAGAGCCTATGGTAATTTACTTTACCTCAGGCACAACAGGCTATCCTAAGGCTGTTGAACACAATCATATCTACACACTCGGACACATTATCACGGCAAAATACTGGCAATGTGTAAAAGACGGCGGACTTCATCTTACCGTTGCCGAAACAGGCTGGGCAAAAGCGTCATGGGGCAAAATCTACGGTCAATGGCTCTGCGGTTCAGCTGTTATGGTCTATGACTTTGACAAATTCTCTCCGGGTAAGCTGTTGCGTATAATGGAAAAGTACAAGGTTACAACCTTCTGCGCACCGCCGACAGTTTACAGATACTTCATTAAAAGAGGTATGGACAAGTACGACCTTTCTGCACTTTCTCACCTTACGACAGCAGGCGAGGCACTTAACAATGAAGTTTTTGAAAAGGTGCTTGAGCAAACAGGAATTGAACTTTGTGAGGGCTTCGGTCAGACAGAATCTGTTCTTATGCTTGCAAACCTCAAGGGCGATAAGGCTGTTGCAGGCTCAATGGGCAAGCCTACTCCGCTGTATGATGTCCGCATTGTTGACGATGAGTGCAACGAGGTTAAGCAAGGAAAGGTCGGCGAGGTTGTTGTATTTCCTCCGAAGGACAGAAAACAGCACGGAATTTTCATCACATACTATAACAATGAAGAATTGTACGAAAAGGTGTGGCGGCACGGTGTTTATCACACGGGCGACACCGCATATAAGGATGAGAACGGATATTTCTGGTATGTCGGCAGAGCCGATGACCTCATCAAAACAAGAGGCTTCAGAGTAGGTCCGTTTGAGGTTGAAAATGTTATTATGCAGTACCCGAATGTGCTTGAATGTGCGGTTATAGGTGTTCCGGACAAAGACAGAGGTCAGGCAATTAAGGCGATTGTCAAGATGGCAGACGGAACGACGCATAACAAGGAGCTTGAAAACGAAATCAAAACCTTCTGCAACAAGCGTATGGCAAGCTACAAGTGGATTCAGCACCTTGAAATTGTCGATGAATTTCCAAAAACAATAAGCGGAAAAATCAAGAGAACGGATTTAAGAGAAAATCACAAGGTATAAGAATAATAGGCTGCGAAAAAACAGCCTAACAAAAAATAAGAAGGCACACAACCGAAAGCGATGACGGTTATGTGCCTTCCTGTTTTTTTTATAAAATTCTCCTATATCTGAAACAACCAAAGCCGTTTTACTGTCTATTTGCTAACATCACTTTTAATATGTCAATTTATTCCGGTGTATAATTTTGCAGACAGATTTTAGTATATTTTTCTGTATTGACAATATTGTCCGTAAATTATACAATAGTATTGTATCGCTTGTTTTGATGCATATTTGATTTTGCTCTATATAACAGGCTTATTATGTGATGACAGAGGTATAAAATGAACATAACAAAACAGAATTTCAAAAAGATTATTTCATCGGGTCTTTTGGCTCTCACGATTGCCGTATTTACAACAGCGTGTTCAGACGCGGCAGGTTCTTCCGCAACTGACGATACTGCAAGTGTACAGACAACAGCCGAACAGACAACGAAACAACCGACAAAAGCTAACGCTTCAAATGAATCATTTGATCTAAGGTCACTTCATGTATGCAAAGAAAATGCCGATGACGACCTTGTTGGCATATGGCAGATTACGGCAGGCGAGGGTTCGCAGTATAAGGATTTTTACTATATGTTCAACGGAGAAGGCAAGTCTGTTCTTATAAGCGGAACTTCGGGATATTTCGGCAAATACAGCTACGATACCGACGATGACAACAATCCGACATTCACCACAAAGCTTGTTTTCGGACTGAACGGAACTTACACCTATAAGCTTTCAGATGACAAAAAAACTGCCGAGCTGACAAATACGGAAACAAAGGCGGTTTCAACGCTCAAGAAAACAGACGATCCCGACTTTATTCCCACCCCCGACAAAGACGCATCAATTGACGAAAACCTTGTCGGCTGCTGGATGTCAGACAGCGGCGAATATCTCTGCTTTGACAAGAGCGGAATTATGTATCAGAACCTTTTTGACTATATGTTTGCGTTTTCAAACTACACGGCAAAAGACGGTAAAATTGTATCAACATACACAACCTCCGACAAAAAAACAACAGATAAATACACATACTCTGTTGACGGCGACACTCTTACACTCAACAATGATACATACTCAAGAATTTCTTTCAGTGATTTAAAGTGATGAATCACCGTTGATTCAATGTTGAAAACTCTTCGTATTTTCGTAACATCATAACAACAATCCCCGAACACAAAAAATGTTCGGGGATTTCTTATTTTCAGAAAGTTATTAACATCTTATCCGTACGGTCTTAAAAAATCAAAGGGAGGGAGATTTCTCACAACTCCGAAAACGAGCAGTATTCCTATCAGTACAAATGTGAGAACCGTGTCAAATTTTTTCAGAGTAAGCCTGCCGTATCTTATGTAGCCGTAAAGCATTTTTCCGAGCAGATAGAGAATGAACGGTGAGATTACAAACAAAACCTGATTGCACTCAAAAGCATCTTTAAAATCAAGCCGCAGAATATGTGTAAGCATACCGGTTACACCGCAGCCGGGGCAATAAAATCCCGTTATTTTGCGAAAAACACAAGGAATTGCAAAGCCTGTAAACGAAACAATTAAATAATATAAAACACCGGCTGCGACCAAAATAATCGCAGCCGTTGAAAATTTTAATAGTCTTTTTTTCATTGATTACTGTGGAGGAAGCATCTTGTTAAGCTCACTCTGCATAAGAGCATAAGAAACAATGCTAAGACCAACGATTGAAAGTATAAGATAAAGTACCGAAGCACTTGAATCAACCATAATACCTCTCTGCATCTTTGCTTCATTGAGCTTTTCGCCCTGCTTGTAGCACCAGTAATAACCGTAAATACCGCAAGTTACAAGTGTAAGCAGAAATACGACTCCGCCTGATGTGCCGTCCTGCTGATGACCTGAAACATAGTTTGTTTCGTCATTGAGCATAATGAGCCAGTAAATTCCGTAAATACCGCAAGTGATGATTGAAAGAAGGATTGCAATACCTACACTTCTCTGTTTCATAATAAGTACCTCCGTTTACCTTTTTCAAGGGATTTTAGCAAGGTAAATTATACCATTTGTACGGTACAATGTCAATATAATTTTGTTTTAATATTTGCTATGGTTTGCTGAACTTTGGGCAGATGCCGCATAAGATTATTTAATAACCTCCATACCGCCCATATAAGGACGAAGAACCTCAGGAATCCTGATTGTGCCGTCCTCGTTAAGGTTGTTCTCAAGGAATGCGATGAGCATTCTCGGAGGAGCAACAACCGTGTTGTTAAGAGTATGTGCAAAGTATTTCCTGCCATCCTCGCCTGCAACCCTGATTTTAAGGCGGCGAGCCTGTGCGTCACCGAGGTTTGAACATGAACCAACCTCAAAATATTTTTTCTGACGGGGTGACCATGCTTCAACATCAAGTGAACGAACCTTGAGGTCTGCAAGGTCGCCCGAACAACATTCGAGTGTACGAACAGGAATATCCATTGAACGGAAAAGGTCTACTGTGTTCTGCCAAAGCTTGTCAAACCACATTTTGCTGTCCTCAGGCTTACAAACAACAATCATTTCCTGCTTTTCAAACTGATGAATTCTGTAAACGCCTCTCTCCTCAATGCCGTGAGCACCCTTTTCTTTTCTGAAGCAAGGCGAATAGCTTGTGAGAGTGTAAGGAAGATTTTCTTCCTTGTTGATTGTGTCAATGAACTTACCAATCATTGAGTGTTCGCTTGTGCCGATAAGATAAAGGTCCTCGCCCTCAATCTTGTACATCATTGAATCCATCTCGGCAAAGCTCATAACGCCTGTTACAACATTACTTCTGATCATAAAAGGCGGTACACAGTATGTGAAGCCTCTGTTAATCATAAAATCACGGGCATATGCGATTACTGCACTGTGAAGTCTTGCAATGTCGCCCATAAGATAATAGAAACCGTTACCTGCAACCTTTCTTGCAGAGTCAAGGTCGATGCCGTTGAATTTTTCCATAATCTCTGTGTGATAAGGAATTTCAAAATCAGGTACAAACGGATCGCCGAATTTCTCAATTTCAACATTCTGACTGTCATCCTTACCAATCGGAACAGACGGATCAATAATGTTTGGAATCTGCATCATAATTTCTGTTACCTTTGCAGAAAGGTCTGCCTCCTGCTTTTCAAGCTCTGCAAGCTGCTCTGCCTGCTTTGTAACCTCTTCTTTAAGAGCCATACCCTCTTCTTTTTTGCCCTGAGCCATAAGAGCGCCAATCTGCTTTGAAATTTTGTTTCTGTTTGAACGAAGCTCGTCCGCCTGCTTTTTAACAGCTCTGCTCTGCTCATCAAGCTCAATTACCTGATCAACAAGCGGAAGTTTGTGGTCTTGAAACTTCTTTTTGATATTTTCTTTTACTGCGTCGGGATTTTCTCTTAAAAATTTAATATCTATCATTTTAAAATACCTCTTTATGTAATATTATTTAAGTTTGTTTGAAAGCTCTGTGAGTTCTTCATCAGAGTAAAATTCAATTTGAAGTACGCCGCCCTGTTTACCCTTGCTCTTTGAAACGCTGATTTTTCGTCCAAGGCTTTCGGACAGTGCAAGCTCAACCATACTGTAGAACGAAGGCTTTTTCTCAGGCTTTTCTTCCTTCTGAACTGTCGGCTTTTTTTTGCAGATTTTTTCAACCTGTCTTACCGAAAGGTCTTTTGCCACAATTTCATCTGCAAGCTCCGTCATAAGCTCTTCGTTCTCAAGCGTAAGCAATGCTCTTGCATGACCTGCCGAGATTTTGCCGTCTTTCAGATATTCCATTATGTTATCGGGAAGTTTAAGGAGTCTTAATGCGTTTGCAACTGCGGGACGAGATTTTCCGACCGACTTTGCAACCTCTTCCTGCGAAAAACCGTGTTCATCAATAAGTGCCTTGTATCCTAGAGCTTCTTCAACGGGGCTTAAATCCTCACGCTGAAGATTTTCAATAAGAGCAATCTCCATTGTTTCGGTATCAGTAAGCTCCTTGATTATAACAGGGACTTCGGTAAGGCCTGCCATACGGCTTGCTCTGTATCTTCTCTCGCCTGCCACAATCTGATAACCGCCGAGTGTGAGCGGACGAACAAGCAACGGCTGTAACAGTCCGTGCTGTGAAATACTCTCCGCAAGCTCAGACAAAGCCTGTTCGTCAAATTCTTTTCTCGGCTGAGTACGGTTCGGTTCAATCTCCGAAATTTTGAGTGTTACTATTCCGCCGTCTGTTTCGGAATCGTTTTCTATAAATATTGCGTTAAGACCTTTTCCAAGGCCACCGAGTTTTTTTGCCAAATCAGCCTCTCTCCTTTCCGACTATTTCTTCGGCAAGGGTCATATATGCCTGACTGCCCTTGCAGGATTTGTCATAGTAGATAACGGGCATACCAAAGCTTGGTGCTTCGGAGAGCCTGACTCCCCTCGGAATTACGGTTTTAAAAACCTTTCGTGGGAAGAATTTTTTCACTTCATCTACTACCTGCTGTGTAAGATTAAGTCGTCCGTCATACATTGTAAGCAAAACGCCTTCAATCTCTATTGATTCGTTGTACTGCCTTTTTATTCTTCGTACCGTGTTGATAAGCTGTGACAATCCCTCAAGTGCATAATACTCGCATTGAATCGGCACAAGGAATGTGTCGGCAACCGTCAATGCATTTGCCGTAATAAGTCCGAGTGACGGAGGACAGTCTATGATTATGTAATCGTAATACTGCTTTATTGGGAGCAAGGCATTCTTTAGAAGTGCCTCTCTGTGCGGTTTTTCCGCAATTTCAAGCTCTGCGGCAGCCAGATCAAGGCTTGACGGAAGAATATGCAGATTGTCATACGGAGTTGTAAGAACACATTGCTCGGCCTTTGCACCGTCAACAAGAATTGAATAGGTTGAATACTTAACTTTGCTCTTATCAATGGCGACACCGCTTGTGGCATTTCCCTGCGGATCAGCGTCAACAAGGAGTGTTTTCTTGCCCATTTTTCCCAAACAAGCCGCAAGATTAACGGAGGTTGTGGTCTTTCCCACACCTCCCTTTTGGTTTGATACTGCAATTATTTTTGCCAAAAAATCACCTTGTCTTTTGTTTTTATGACTTTTATATCTTTTACTCTAAAATTATATCATACTGCACACCATTTTTAAAGCTATTTTAAAGATTTTTTGGGATTTGCGGCAACTTTTTTTCTTAATCAAAACACAAATGTTTCACGTGAAACAATTTTTTAGCAAATTATTTTTATATTGGTGAATCGTGTTCACTGATTAAACCGATTGCAAAATTGGTTCACCTTAATGAAAAGTATATTTTGTATTGTAGGGGCGGTCATCGGCCGCCCGCCGAGTAACGGTAGAAATTTTATGATGTCTGAAAATTTACAAACGAAATAATGTATGGGCTAACCTCGTTCGCCCGTTCGTATGCAACGCATACGGATTGCACGCATTGCGTGCAAATTTGAAACACAGTTTTACCATATCAAAACATATATGTGTGAACAGAAAATTTCATCAAGGCGGGCGTCCGATGAACGCCCCTACTGAATTATGACATTTATAAAATCACATATAACATAAAATCTCTTTTATTACTTGTGGGAGAACACGGTTCTACCCTACAAAACTTTCAGCAACTCTTTTAAACATAAACTGCAGAATTACATTTTACATTAGGATGACCTAAAAATGTTTCACGTGAAACATTTCCTGTGTAACCAAAAAATAAAAACTATACAACGCAAAAAGCCGCACATTTCTGTGCGACTCTTTGCAAGGGGTTTAGATAAGGAAATGGGTATGAGTGGAACGGATGCTTTCGCATCCTCCGGAAAGTGAATTAAGCAGTTTTTTCTGCGTCAGGCTTTTGATGTCTTTTAGGAATCCGTATTGTGTATTCAATAAAATTGTCTGTGTCTTTTTTGTTTGATTGTGCGTCGATTCCTGCAAGACGCATAGTATCAATAGCCTTGTTAATTGTGTTAAGAAAAATTCGTAGGTCTTTTATCACCGCTTTGCTTGTACCTTTGGATTTTATTGTTTTCGGTACAGAATTGATTAAAATGCCGACGAGCTCATCAGTCTGACTTGTGTTGAGATTTTCCGAAATTATTTTTGACAAAGCCTCATGTCTTAAAGCGTCATCTTCAATTCTCAAAAGAGCCCTTGCGTGCCTTTCGGTTAATCCGGCGTTTACAATCCACTCCTGTTCCTCATATGTAAGACGAAGAAGTCTTAATTTATTTGCAATAGTAGATTGACTCTTCCCCAGTCGGTTCGCTGCTTCCTCTTGGGTAAGACCGTAACGCCTGATCAGCTTTGAAATCCCGCGAGCTTCCTCGAATATACCGAGGTCGCTGCGCTGGAGATTTTCAAGGAGAGCATAAATGGCTGACTCTTTTTCTGAACACTTTAAAACGATGCATGGCACCTTTCGCAGTCCTGCCAAAACCGAAGCCCTAAGGCGGCGTTCACCTGCCACAAGCTCATACTCCGCAGCCGAGATTTTTCTCACCGAAAGCGGCTGCAAGATACCGTTTTCGCTGATTGATGCGGAAAGAGCGGCAAGTTCGGTTTCATCAAAGGTCTTGCGAGGTTGTGCTTTGTTCGGTCTGATTTTAACAATCGGAATCTCTAAAACTTTATTATCGTTTTTGAGCATAAAATTCAACCGCATCGCCTCAATGTCCGTTAGCATCAGGGGTTGTCCCTGTGCTATTATAATAACATAAGCACGGTGCGGTTGTTGTCGCTTTGTGAGCAACTTTTTTAAAATGTTTTACCATAAAATGGTAATTTATCAAAAAAGCTGTCGAAATTTATCACAACGGTTGTGACTTTATTTTGCCCGAAATTCTCGGGTATTGTTTTGGAGTTGGTTTAATCTTTTTAATCACAATGATTGTACGCTCGCCCTCGTCACACGGAAGGTTAAACTTGTGAACCTTTTCAACCTTACCGCCGAGTAATTTTAAAGCATTCTCTGCTCCGTCAAGTTCTTCATCGGCATTCGGTCCTTTCATTGCTACAAACAAACCGCCAACCTTGACATACGGCAAGCAGTATTCGCAGAGAACATTCAACCTTGCAACAGCTCTTGAAACGGCAAAATCAAATTTATCACGGTAGTGACTGTTTTTGCCGCCCTCCTCTGCCCTGCTGTGAATAAGTTCAGCGTCAAGTCCTGTATTATTAAGAACCGTGTCAAGAAATGTAAGTCTTTTGTTAAGGCTGTCTAAAAGTGTCAGCTTTATGTCAGGTCTTGCAATTTTCAGCACAACACCCGGAAAACCTGCACCTGTTCCCACATCAATAATGCTTGCATTCTTCTTAACATCAACAAAGTTGAAAAGTGTAAGGCTGTCGGCAAAATGCTTGACCGCAACACCCTGTTCATCGGTTATTGCAGTAAGATTCATCTTTTCGTTCCACTCTACAAGCAATTTGAAATATGTATCAAACCTTTGCAGCATTTCACAGTCAAGCTGAGTTTTAAAACCATCGGTAACGGTAGTAAGAGTATCTTTAATTGCCATTACTGCCTCCTGTTGTTCTGAGCAAGCCAGATAAGAAGTACACTGATATCCGCAGGAGAAACACCCGAAATTCTTGATGCCTGTCCGATATTAAGCGGTTTAATCTTATTAAGCTTTTCCCTTGCCTCAAGTCGAAGACCTTCAATTTCATTGTAATCAAAGTCATTTGGCAGCTGCTTAACTTCAAGCTTTTTCATCTGCTCAACCTGTTTCAGCTGTTTCTGAATATATCCCTCGTACTTAATTTCAATTTCAACCTGTTCAAAGATATTCGGGTCAAGTTTGGGTCTTGTTTTGTCAATACTCTTAAGTGCATCATAACCAAGCTGAGGCCGTTTCATAAGGTCAATAAGTCTTACACCTGTAGTAATTTCTGATGTTTCACGTGAAACAAGTATCTTGTTTACCTCATCATCAGGCGAAATAACCGTATTTTTAAGTCTTTTAAGCTCTTCTTTTTTAAGCTCCTGCTTTTTAAGATACTTTGCGTATCTTTCATCGCTTATAAGTCCAATTTTATGACCGAGAGGAGTAAGTCTTTCATCGGCATTATCCTGACGAAGCACAAGTCTGTACTCACTTCTTGAAGTCATCATTCTGTACGGCTCATTCGCACCCTTTGTAACAAGGTCGTCAACAAGTGTGCCGATATAGCTTTCCGAACGGTCAAATATAACAGGCTCTCTGCCGAGAACCTTCATTGCGGCATTGATTCCGGCAACAAGTCCCTGAGCCGCCGCTTCCTCATAACCCGATGAACCGTTGAACTGACCTGCGCCGAACAGTCCGCCAAAATCTTTAAATTCAAGTGTGGGATTCATGGCAAGCGGATCAACGCAATCGTATTCAATCGCATAAGCAGGCCGCATAACAAGACAATGTTCAAGACCTTTGATTGTGTGATAAAATTTCAGCTGAACCTCTTCGGGAAGTGATGAACTCATTCCCTGAAGATACATTTCCTCGGTATCAAGTCCGCACGGCTCTATAAAAAGCTGATGTCTTGGCTTATCCTTAAAACGCATAATCTTATCTTCAAAGCTTGGACAATAACGGGGACCAACGCCCTCAATTTTGCCTGCATATAGCGGTGAACGGTGAATATTTTCAAGAATAATCTGCTTTGTTTCGTCATTTGTCCAGCTTATGTGACATTCAACCTTATTCTCACCGAGATTTTCCGTTTCATAAGAAAACGGCTGAGGCGGTTCATCGCCCTTTTGTACTTCAAGCTCAGAAAAATCAATTGAACTTCTGAGAACTCTTGCAGGAGTACCTGTCTTAAATCTTCTCAACGGCAGACCGAGTTTTTTAAGGCTAGCACCGAGAAATGCGGCAGGAAAAATTCCATCGGGACCGCTCTCATATGAAACCTCGCCTACAAAAATTCTGCCGCCGAGATATGTACCGGTTGCAATAATAACAGTCTTACATTTAAACACGGCAAGCATTCTTGTGGTAAGATTATAACCGCCGTCAACCTTTTCAATGTCAGTAATTTCAGCCTGACGTAGATCAAGGTTATTTTGCAGTTCAAGCTTATGCTTCATAACGGTAGAATATTTTCTTCTGTCAATCTGTGCTCTCAAAGAATGAACAGCAGGACCTTTTCCCCTGTTAAGCATTCTGGATTGCAAAAAGCATTCGTCGGCAGTCTTACCCATTTCGCCGCCGAGTGCGTCAATTTCACGGACGAGATGTCCTTTTGCAGTTCCGCCGATTGACGGGTTGCATGGACAGTTTCCGACTGCGTCCATATTTATGGTAAATATTGCAGTTTTACAGCCGAGCCTTGCCGCCGCAAGAGCCGCCTCGATTCCTGCGTGACCTGCGCCCACTACCGCAACATCATATTCACCGGCTAAATAATTCATAACATCACCTATTTTCCTACGCAAAAATTGTGGAACACCCTGTCTACAACTTCATCACTTGTTCTTTCGCCTGTCAATTCAAGTAATTGCGAAATTGCATCCTCAATTGAAACAGTTACCGCGTCAAATGTCATTCCAAATTCAAGCGCATTTTTTGCCTCAATAACAGAATCAAGGGCATTTTTAACGGCTATTCTCTGTCTTTCATTTGAAAGAACACCTTCGCTCGGATTAAAATTCTGTGTACCCGCAATTTTTTCAACAGCTTTTGTGAGATCATCTCTGCCATCACCGTTAATTGCAGATATATATACTATATATTTTATATTTTCGCTGATATATTTAATATCAAGCTTATTATCAAGATCAGTCTTATTGATTACAGCAATTGACGGTACAGACTTAGCGGACTCAATAAGATTATAATCATCCTCATCAAGCTCTCTGCTGTTGTCAAAAACAGCAAGCAGAAGACCGCATTGCTCAAGTCTTTTTCTCGCCCTGTCAACACCGATTTTTTCAACAGCGTCATCAGTATCACGAAGCCCCGCCGTATCGCTTAGATTCAAAACCACATCACCGACCGTTACTGTATCCTCTACAATATCTCTTGTAGTTCCGGGAATGTCAGTAACAATACTTTTTTCATAACCCGAAAGCAGGTTCATAATTGTACTTTTACCAACATTCGGTCTGCCGGCAATTACGGTGTCAATTCCTTTTTTCACAGTCTGACCGCAATCGTAGCTGTCGAGCAATGACTGCAAACACTTGATTGCACTGTCACAGGTTTCAATTACGGAATCAACCGTTACCTCGGCAATATCCTCCTCAGGATAATCAGCCCATGCAGAAAGATGGGCAGCCTGTGAGAGAAGATCATTTTTTACGCCGTCTATTTTTTTGCGCAAGGCACCCTCTTTTACACAAAGAGCAGCCCTTGCCGCACCTCTGCTTTTTGCACTGATAATATCAATAACAGCCTCAGCTTCAGTTAGGTCAATTTTACCGTTAAGAAACGCACGCTTTGTAAACTCGCCTGCCTGTGCAGGTGCAGCACCTGCGTTAAGAACGGCACGCAGAACTCTTTTTGTAATGTAAAGTCCTCCGTGGCACGAAAGCTCTACAACATCTTCACCGGTATAACTGTGCGGTGCTTTAAAAACAAGAGCGACCGCCTCGTCAATATCTTCACCGTTTTCGAAAATTTTTCCGAACGACGCTGTATAGCCTTTCATCTCAGTAACCTTTTTACCTGAAATTGAATTAAAAATTTTATCCGCAATTTGAAGTGCATTGTCACCCGAAATTCTAATAACGCCTATGCCGCCCTCGCCCTGAGCGGTGCTTATAGCGGCAACTGTATCGTAATTCATAAAATCACCAAGAAAAAAAGGGCGGTTAAAAACCGCCCGATTATTATTTGTCTATTCTTCCGTAAAGACCTGTTGTTCCGCCCTCGTTGAGTGGCTTTCTGTCAGGATTTGCGGGAGTATTATGCTCTGAACGGTTTGCGCTGTATGGGCGTCTGCCGCCTCTGCCTCTGTTGTTATAGCCGCCGTTTCTGCGAACGGGCTTTGCTGCCTTTGGATCCGGACCGATAACAACATGGCGGTTTGCATTCTCGCCTTCGCTCCATGAAATAGCACCGTTTATCTTTTGAACAGAAGTATGGATAATTCTTCTTTCATAAGGATTCATAGGTTCAAGATTTGTCTTTCTGCCTGTTTTAACAGCCTTGAAAGCAAGCTTTCTGCCGAGAATTTCAAGAGTTTTTTCTCTCTTTTCTCTGTAGTTGCCTGTGTCGATAGTTACCTTAAAATAGCTGTTGTCTGTGTGGTTTGCAACAAGGCTTGTAAGGTACTGAAGAGAATCAAGAGTTTCACCTCTTCTGCCGATTACAAAACCGACATCATCACCTGTAAGATTAAATTCAATACCGCCCTCAATCTCATTTTTCTCTATCTGAACGCTTTCAAGCTTCATATTATCGAGGACATCTCTTAAAAACTTCTCTGCCTTTTCAGCGGGAGTTTCTTTGAGAGTGATTTTAACCTTTGCAGGCTGACCGCCGAAAAGACCGAATTTTTTCTTTTCGGCTCTCTGAATAACCTCAAATTCAACCTCAGCGGTTTCATCAAGGCCAAGCTGTTTTTTGGCATCGTTCAATGCGTCTACTTCGTTATCGCCAACGCCGATAGCTTCTTTAATCACAATATCACCTGATTTCAAACTTCTACTTCTTTTTCTTTTTTGATTTTGTATTTTCTTCCGCACCTTCAGAAAGACCGTGCGGAACATAGTTATACTTAACAAGAGCCTCCTGCTCAAGCATAAGAGCAGCGTGTCTTGCCTCGGATGTTGCTGTCATTCTCTGCGGACTGAAAAGCTTGCCGACAACAACCGACTGAACAAGGCTTACGAGTGAAGATACAATCCAGTAGAATGCAACGGCTGACGGAACGATATATGCGATATATGCCGAGAAAAGCGGCATTGCGTACATCATAACCTTCATACAGCCCTGCTGTTGCTGCATAGGATTGTTTTTTCCGTTGATTCTCATTGTAATAAACTGTGTAAGCACATTTGACGCAAAACAGATTACAGGGAAAAGAATCATCGGACTCCAAATACCGTAGTCCTGAGGAATTGCAAAAAGATTCATGCCAAAGGTGTTAAAGCCTTTTTCAAACATATTGATTGTATTGATTTGATCTGCATTAAAAATCTGCTGAATAGCGTCAATATTTTGAAAACAGCTGAAATCCTTCAAAAAATAAATTTCCTGATATGTAGCATTGGTTGCACCCGATGCTGCTGTATAACCCGGAATTGTGTTTACATAGTTAAGAGCTTCCGTTACCTTTGCACTGTCTATGTGAAGTGTGTTTGTAAGAGGATATGCGACAGCATAGAATACGCCGAAGAGAACCAAAAACGGAACAATCATCGTAAGGCAGCCGCCTGTCGGCTTAACTCCCTCTTTTTCGTAGAGCTTAGATATCTCTTCCTGAGCCTTTTGTCTGTTGTTTTTATATTTTTCCTGAATTTCCTTTTGCTTTTTTGAAAGTCTTGCGGTACCTGCCATTGATTTTTGCTGTTTGATTGTAAAAGGAAACATACAAAGTCTTACAATAATTGTAAAGACAATAATTGACAGTCCGAAATCTTTAAGTATATAGAAAGCTCCCCACAGCACATAGCCGAGCAAACTTCCGAGAAAACCAAAGATTTGCATACAGTTACCTCACTTTAAATTCTTACTCTTTGGCTTTTTTTCCGGTACCGGGTCGTAACCGCCCTTTGAAAACGGATTACAGCGCAGAATACGCCAAACGGTAAGCGCTGTGCCTTTGAGTGCTCCAAACCTTTCAATTGCCTCGATACCATACTGCGAACAAGTCGGAATATATTTGCAATGACTCGCCGTCAGCGGAGAAATTGAGGTTCGGTAAAACCTGATGATTGCCAGAAGAATGCGTTTCATAAAACTATCCCTCTTTTAAAACACCTGCAAGCAAAAGCTGCCTTTTCATTTCTTTACAAACAACAGTGCTTTTCACATACGGTGTTTTACCTCTGGCAACAAAAACAAAGTCGTATCCCTTTTTAATGTCAGGATAAAGCTCGTAATAAGCCTCTCTTATTACCCTTCTCGACCTTGTACGCCTTACGGCTTTTCCAATTTTTTTGCCGGTGGTTATTCCAAAACGCAGGTTATCGGATTTGTTTTTTAACACATAGGTTACCAAAACAGGACCAACAAAGGATTTTCCCCGTCTGTAAAGTCTGGAAAAATCCCTGTTATCCTTCAAAGTGATATATTCACCCATAATTTACCACCTTGCAAACAGGTGCATTAAAAAAGAAAGACCACCGGTTAAAAGTGGTCTTCTCTTTAATAAGACAACCTTTTTCTACCTTTAGCTCTTCTTCTGGCTAAAACTTTCTTGCCGTTAGATGTAGACATTCTCTTTCTGAAGCCGTGCTCCTTTTTTCTGTGGAGCTTCTTAGGCTGATAAGTTCTCAACATAATGAAAACCCTCCCTTCAAAATATAACCTTGCAATATAGCATTATATCTTAATTTCAGCCTGTAGTCAACAAAAATTTTTATTTTTTATTTTCAAAAATGAATTTAAAATAAATAAGAGAACAGACGCTCTTTCACAAATTTATTTTTCTTTATTGGTAAATACAATATATTGCAACATAAAAATCTTCACACACTATATATCCGATTTTCTGCAAAATTCAGGCTCTTTAATAATATAAGGTATCTATTACAATAAATTACAAATAGCTTTTTATAATTGCAATTTTAATTTTGTTGCGTTATAATAAAGCAGAATGGTATTTTATCAAAATGGGATAATTATGGAAAACAGGTGCAAGGTTAGGCACCACCGGAAGGGAAAGATTAAATAATGGACTCTTTTGAAGACGCATGGAAAGTCATAGACGGTTACTGCAAGTCAAAAATTACGGACATTGCCTATAATACATGGATCAGCAGAATCCAGCCTATTGACCTTGACTTTGAGAACGGAACAGCATACCTGCTTGTTCCGAACGATTTTCATGCTCAAACACTGAGAAGATGTTATATGAAGCTTCTCAACGAGGGATTCCGTGAAATTTTCGGAACAGAATTTAATATTGAATTTAGAACCCCTGCAAATGTAACAAACAATCCAAAGCCGCCTGCCGCGGCAACAATTACAACATCGGCATCAACTGCCCCTCTTTTGCAGAGTCCTGAAAACATTTCATATGAATACACCTTTGACACATTTATTGTCGGCGCGTCAAACAAGTTTGCTCACGCAGCGTGTCTTGCTGTTGCGTCAAATCCGTCATACGCATACAATCCTCTTTTTCTTTACGGAAATTCAGGACTCGGAAAAACTCACCTTCTGTATGCTATCGGCAATGAAATTAAAAAGAACGATCCGTCAAAAGTGATTTGCTACATAAAAGGCGATGACTTCACCGTTGAACTTATCGAATCAATTCAGCTTGCAAAAATGAACGAGTTCAGACAGAAATTCAGACAGGCTGATATTCTTCTTGTAGATGATGTTCAGTTCATCGGCGGTAAGGAAAGAACTCAGGAGGAGTTCTTCCATACCTTTAACACACTTTATGAAGCAAGAAAACAGATTGTACTAACATCGGACCGTCCTCCAAAGGAAATAAAAACGCTTGAGGATCGTCTGCGTTCAAGATTTGAGCAGGATCTCATTGCGGATATTCAGCCTCCGGATCTTGAAACAAGAATCGCTATTATAAAAAGAAAAGCGGAGCTTGACGGTATTGAGCTTTCGGATGAGCTTTGCAACTACATTGCTTCAAAAATCAAATCAAATATCCGTCAGCTTGAGGGTACTGTAAAGAAAATCAAGGCAAAATACTACCTTAACAGCGAAAAACCGACTGTCAGCTCAGTTCAGGGCATTATTTCCGATATTCTCAACAACGAAGCCCCGCCCGAGGTTACCGTTGACAGGATTATTGACGAGGTTGCAAGAACCTACGGCGTTACTGCCGATGAAATCCGTTCTCAGAAAAACCGCAGTGCAAATATAAGCAATGCAAGACATATTGCAATCTACCTTACAAGAGAGCTTACAACTCTCTCAATGGTTGCAATAGGTGAAAAGTTCGGCAACCGCCATTATTCCACCATTATATATACACTTCGCAAGGTTGACGAGATGATGGCTAAGGACAGAAAAGTTAAGGAACTCATCGACGATACAATCAAAAATATCCGAGGCTGAAAGCCTGATTTTATTTAACTGTTTATTCAACATTCCACACACATTTTTCCACATTGTGTTGAATATTTTACCTGAGAAAAAATTTGTCAACAAAAGCTAACAAATCAAAAAACTTCTTTTGTTTATGCTTTTATTTAGTGCCAATGCGGATTCTCACCGTTTTTTGACATTTTGACATTCCCTACTATAACTACAATAAAAATATAATAAATAGACAGGAGAAAATACACACGATGAAAATTTCATGTTCACGAACAGATTTGGGATTAGCCATTTCAAATGTGTCAAGAGCCGTGTCAACAAAGGCATCAATTCCCGCACTTGAAGGCGTTTTAATAAAAGCATACGGAAGTACTCTTAATATTTCGGGATATAATCTTGAAATCGGTATAACAACCGACATTGAGGCAACAATCAAAGAGGAAGGTGAAATCGTAGTAAGTGCGAAGCTTTTTCTTGATATTGTACGCCAGCTTCCGGAAGAGGTTGTGTTTATCGAAACAGACGAGCGTATGGTAACATACATAGCCTGCGGTAATGCAAATTATCAGATTGTCGGAATGTCATCGGTTGAATATCCGGATCTTCCGTCGTTTGAGCAGACTGACGGAATCTTCCTCAATGCAAAGGTCTTGCGTGAAATGATCAGACAGACTGTTTATGCCGTAAGTGAAAACACCGCAATGCCGATTTATACAGGTTCTCTCTTTGAAATTGAAAACGGTATATTCAAAATTATTGCAATTGACGGCTACAGAATGGCTATTCGCAGTGAAAATATCGACAGCGACAGCAAAAATGCTTTTGTTGTTCCCGGAAAAACTCAGCACGAGGTACTTAAGCTCCTTATTGATGATGAAGAAACAACAGAAATCATTATCGGTCAAAGACATATTGCATTTAAAATTAAAAATTATAAAGTTATCTCCCGTCTTATAGAGGGTACATTTATAGACTACAAGTCCGCAATCCCGAAAGACACAAAAACAGAGGTAGTTATTAACACAAGAACAATAATCAACGCAGTTGAAAGAATGTCGCCGATTAACAACGACAGAATGCAGAGTCCCGTAAGATGTACTTTCTCCGATGACGAAATCAAGCTTTCGTGTATTTCGTCTATCGGCAGAGCGGACGATGTAATCTCTGTTCCGATTGTCGGTGAATCGGTTGAAATCGGTTTTAACAACAAATATCTGCTTGACGCATTGAAAAATGCAGATACGGACGAAATAAAACTTATTCTCAACGGTCCTCTTATGGGTATGATTGTAAAGCCCGTCAAAAGCGACAGTTATCTAAGCGTTGTTGTTCCTATGAGGTTGGCAAATGAAAATTGAGAAAATTAAGATAGACAGCGAATATATAAAATTGCAGGATTTACTCAAGCTCGGCGGTGCTGTTGAAACAGGCGGTCAGGCAAAGGTTGTCATACAAAACGGAGATGTCACCGTAAACGGTGAGGTCTGCACCATGAGAGGAAAAAAGATGCGAAAAGGCGATATTGCTGTTTTTGATAGCCTTGAGATAATCGTTGAATAACTTTGGGATTGATGAAGTAAGTGAAGGTAATTGCTCTTAAATTTGAAAATTACAGAAATTTAAAGGACAATATAATTTCTCCTTGTGACGGAGTAAATATAATTTACGGCGACAATGCTCAGGGCAAGACAAATTTACTCGAATCACTCTGGTTTTTTTGCGGAGGTCACAGCTTTAGAGGCTCAAAGGACAGCGAGGTAATTAACTGGGACAGAAATTTTGCAAAAATTGAAATGCGTTTTTTCGGTCAGGACCGTGAGCAGACTGCAAAAATCCTATTCAAGGGCGGAAAAAAGACCGTTGAAATCAACGGCGTACAAAAAAATTCCGCAGCAGCGCTTATAGAACGCTTTTGTGCCGTTGTATTTTCTCCCGAACATCTCAGTCTTATAAAAAGAGGACCGGGTGAACGCAGAAAGTTTATTGACAGTGCAATTTGTCGCGAAAAACTGAAAAATGCCGTTGTTCTTTCAAAGTACAACAGAATCCTTAACCAGAGAAATTCACTTTTAAAAGATATTTACAGGAGGCCTTCACTTGAAGATACTCTTTCGGTGTGGGATGAACCTCTTTTAAAAAACGGTGCTGTGCTTGTAAAAAAAAGAATCGACTATGTAAAAATGCTCTCCGACCGTGCTGTTAAGTACCATGACGGAATTTCAAAGGGTAAGGAAGAATTGAAAATCCGATATGTGTCGGGCTGTGATATTACAGAGGATGACAGTACCGATGAGATATACGAAAAGCTGAAAACAAAGCTTGAAACACATAAAAGTGACGATATACGGACAGGTTTTACAAATTACGGTCCTCATCGTGACGATATAGAAATTATAATAAACGGCAAAAATGCCAAAGCTTTTGCATCTCAGGGACAGCAGCGAAGCGCTGTTCTGTCGCTGAAGCTTGCCGAAGCGTCTGTTTTGCGTGAAAGAATGGGTGAAGAACCGGTAATTTTACTTGATGATGTACTTTCTGAGCTTGACGCCAAAAGACAGGATTTTTTACTCAACGAACTTCACGGCTGTCAGGTATTCATCACCTGCTGTGAAAAATCAAATAAAGAACAGCTCAGAAACGGAAAAATTTTTCTGCTGAATAACGGAGTGGTTAGCTGATGTATCTTCATCTCGGACAGGATACCGTTGTCACCGTTGAAACGGTAATCGGAATTTTTGATATAGACGAATGTACAGTTTCAAAAAAAACAAGGGACTATCTTACTGCCGCCGAAAAAAACGGCAATGTTGTCAATGTTTCTTATGAATTGCCAAAATCCTTTGTTGTCTGCGAAAAAAAAGGTAAAATAACGGTTTACATCAGTCAGCTTTCATCAAAAACGCTCATTAAAAGAAGTCAGGCACCATATAAAGAGCTTATGTGCCGTTGAAGTCGTATAATAAAAAGGAGTTCTGCATATGAAAATGAGAAAATGCCCGTACTGCGGAAGAAGAATTTCATACACTTCTGCCTTTGCAAGCAGAAGAAAAGCCGAATTTGTCTGCCAAAAGTGCGGTAAGGAGAGCAAGGTTGCAGTCAACAAAAAGGTGATTTTGATTTTTATTCTTGCTGTCGTAATTTCACTTGCAATTATGTCAGGCTGGATAATGGCAGGACTTTCAAGCAATCCGCTCGGAATTTTGCTTGTTGCAATTCCTCTGATTATTTTTGCGGCTTTAACACCGAGCTTTGTTCACTATGAACCGTTCAAAAAATATAAAAAATCAATGGAGGCAAAAAAGGCAGGCATTGCCTATTCCGACAATCTTCTCACCTCGGAGCTTGACAAAGACGATAACTACACCTTCCCGAGTATAAATACTCAGCAGAATGAAGGCGACGATAATTTTGAAATTAACACGGATGTGTTCAATAAAATCAGGGCTGAAAGAAATGCCGCAAGACAAAGACTGGATTCAAACGAAATTTCTTCGGATTCTTCATCCTTTGCAAAGCAGGAATATGTTCCCATAATCAACAATACAAGTGAAAATCATGCCTCAAGCGGAGCGTCACTCAAAAAAATACACTCCGAAGCTCCTGCCCGTCACACAGTCAGCAGGAACAGGCATTACATAAATTCCGATGAAACCGCAGAAAACAAAAAATCCGATGACGGCAACCGTTATTCGGTCAACAGAAAATTTTAATCGGTGATAAAGTGTTCAAGCTTCCCATATGTCCGCATTGCCGAACAATTTACCGCTACGGCGATGTAAGAAAAAATCTCAATACCAAAATTCACACCTGCTATCACTGCAAAAAGCAATTTAAAACCTCATTTTCGGGCTTATGGATTTTGCTTTTGATTATTATTGCAATCGGAATTATTGTAAATCTGATTGAAATATCAGTTTTTGCAAGAATAAATGTGACAGCACTTTTGGTTACAAACATTATACTCGTACTGTTTTTTCTGCTTTTTGTGCCGTTTTTTACAAAATTCAGAAAATTCGGAGAAGATATGCAAAAAGATAAAAATATAACAGCATCAAAAAAACAGCAGAAAAAACAAACGAACACAAGCACTGTTCGTAAATCGAATAAACGGAGGTAAGTGTTTTGGATAATCTTGAAAATAACGAAAATATGAATGAGAATATTGAAGAAATCAACGAAAATGTAAATAATGAAGCCGTTGACGAAGCCTACGAAAAAGAGCTTGAGGCTGAAGAATTGGTTGAATTTGACGGCGAATCCGAGGGTATGGAGCTTTCAAAGGTTGAACAGGAATACGGAGCTGATGAAATTCAGGTTCTTGAGGGACTTGAAGCAGTCAGAAAGCGCCCCGGTATGTACATCGGTTCAACAGGACCGAGAGGACTTCACCACCTTGTTTACGAAATTGTAGATAACTCAATCGACGAAGCACTTGCAGGTTATTGTACAAAAATTGATGTTGTCATCGAAAAGGGCGATATAATCAGAGTAACCGATAACGGCCGTGGTATTCCCGTAGGCGTGAACAGCAAAACAGGACTCCCTGCCGTAACGGTTGTATTCACCGTTCTCCACGCCGGCGGTAAATTCGGCGGCGGCGGTTACAAGGTTTCGGGCGGTCTGCACGGCGTAGGTGCGTCTGTTGTAAACGCACTTTCCGAGTGGCTTGAAGTCAAGGTTTGTGACGGCGAGAATGTTTACTTTCAGCGTTATGAAAGAGGAAAAATTGTAACCGACCTTCAAAAAATCGGCAAGTCTGATGTTAAGGGTACGGAGGTACGCTTTAAAGCCGACCCCGAAATTTTTAAAGAAACCACGGTTTACGATTACAGTGTTTTGGAAAGAAGACTTCGTGAGCAGGCATTTCTTAATGCAGGCGTTCACATTGAACTTCGTGACGAGCGTGACCTTGAAAATATTATTCAGAATAACTTTGTCTATGAGGGCGGTATCAGGAGCTTTGTTGAGTACATTCACAAAAAGCGTTCTCTTGAGGTTATTCATCCCGATGTAATTTACTTTGCGTCAAGAAATGCAGATGATACAATTGCAGTTGAAATTGCAATGCAGTACAATGAAAGCTATAACGAAAATCTGCTCACTTTTGCAAATAACATTCATACAACCGACGGCGGTACTCATGAAGAAGGCTTCAAAAGAGCACTCACCTATGTTATGAATGACTATGCAAGAAAGTTCGGAAAGCTGAAGGATAATGATAAGAATCTCAGCGGTGAAGATGTTCGTGAAGGACTTACCGCAATTGTCAGCGTAAAGCTCAAAGAGGCTCAGTTTGAGGGTCAGACCAAGGCAAAGCTCGGCAACACCGAGGTAAGAGCAATGGTTGACCGCCTTATGAGGGATAAGCTTTCGGTTTATCTCGAAGAGAATCCTGCCGTTGCAAAGGTAATTTTTGAAAAGGCGCTTGCATCGTCAAGAGCAAGAGAGGCTGCAAGAAAAGCAAGAGAAAATGCAAGAAGAAAATCTCCTCTTGACTCCGCACAGCTTCCGGGTAAGCTTGCCGACTGTCAGTCAAAAGACAGCAGCGAAACAGAAATCTTCATAGTCGAGGGTGACTCTGCAGGCGGTTCCGCAAAGGGCGGCCGTGACAGAAGAATCCAGGCTATCCTCCCTCTTTGGGGTAAAATGCTCAATGTAGAAAAGGCAAGAATCGACAAGGTTTACGGAAACGACAAGCTGATGCCGGTTATTACGGCACTCGGAACAGGCATAGGCGATGAGTTCGATATTTCAAAGCTCAGATATGACAAGGTTATTATTATGGCGGATGCCGATGTTGACGGTTCGCATATCAGAACTCTTCTTCTAACTTTCTTTTTCAGATATATGCGTCCGCTCATTGAAGAAGGTCATGTATATATTGCACAGCCACCGCTCTTTAGAGTTACAAAGGGCAAAGAGCATAAATATGCGTATTCGGACCTTGAGCGTGACCAAATTTTGGCACAGATTGAGGGCAAAACCGAGGTTCAGCGATACAAAGGTCTTGGTGAGATGGACTCCGAGCAGCTTTGGGAAACAACAATGAATCCCGAAACAAGACTTATGCTCCGTGTTGATCTCAGCGATGCAGAACAGGCAGACGAAACCTTCACAATCCTTATGGGTGACAAGGTTGAGCCGAGAAGAGATTTCATTGAGAAAAATGCAAAGTATGTACAGAATCTCGATGTCTGATACATTACGGTTAATCAAAATATAAAAAAACGGGGTGATTTTATGCACGCAAGAACAAAAATTACGGTTCGTTACGCAGAAACGGATAAAATGGGAATTGTACACCACTCAAATTATCCGATTTGGTACGAAATAGCAAGAAACGACTATATCAAAATGTTCGGAATCAGCTATACGGATATGGAAAACGCAGGTGTAATGACTCCGCTCTTGAACCTGAGCTGTCATTACGGAATCCCTGCCCTTTATGAGGACGAGCTGATTATCCGCACTTGGGTGCAGACTATCACAGCCGCAAGAATTATTTTTACATACACGGTAAAGCGTATTGAAAAGGACGGCTCGGAAACCGAGCTAGGCTACGGTACAACCGAACACGGTTTTGTAGACTCCAAAACATTTCGCCCCACAAGTATAAAAAAACGCTTTCCAAAACTCTATGAAGGCATTTCAGCTGCAGTAAAACACTTCTAACAGCGTGTCGCTGCACCCAATTCGAGAATATAGTTTGTGAAATTAAAAAATAAATTTTCCCGACCAAATTCATACACACTTTTCATCACATCAAAAAATATGTGTAAAACAAATCGTTTCATCAAGGCGGGCGTCCAATGAACGCCCCTACTGAAACAAAATTACACGCTAAACTAATCAAAAAACGCAAAATAACATTATTATAAATTATTGAACAGACAGTAACAAGAGCTTAAAAAGCGAGGAAAGAATATGGATAACGAACAGAATCAGAACAAGGATGCAAGAATTATTGATGTCGATCTGCAAAATGAAATGAGAAAAAGCTTTTTGGATTACTCCATGAGCGTTATCGTTTCCCGTGCATTGCCCGATGTCAGGGACGGTCTTAAACCTGTTCACAGAAGAATACTCTACACAATGAATCAAATCGGTCTTGACCCGTCAAAGCCGTACCACAAGTGCGCCGATACTGTAGGTCAGGTGCTGGGTTCGTATCATCCGCACGGTGATGCCTCGGTTTATGATGCAATGGTTCGTCTTGCACAGGATTTTTCCATGAGATATATGCTTGTTGACGGTCACGGTAACTTCGGTTCGGTGGATGGTGATCCGCCTGCCGCATACCGTTATACAGAGGCGAGAATGAGCAAAATTTCTCTTGAAATGCTTACGGATATTGAAAAAAACACGGTTGACTTTATGTCAAACTACGACGACCGTCTTAAAGAACCGACTGTTCTTCCAAGCCGTTTTCCAAATCTTCTTGTAAACGGTTCAAGCGGTATTGCCGTTGGTATGGCAACCGAAATTCCGCCGCATAACCTCGGTGAAACAATTGACGCAGTCTGCACTCTCATTGATAATCCCGACGCTGAACTTGCCGAGATTATGGAGTGTATGCCCGGACCCGACTTCCCGACAGGCGGTATAATTATGGGCAGAAGCGGTATTCGTGCCGCCTATGCAACAGGCCGCGGAAAAATTACCGTAAGAGCCAAGACTGAAATTATCGAAGCTAAAAACGGCAGATATAAAATTATCGTTACGGAGCTTCCGTACAAGGTCAACAAGGCAAGACTTATTGAAAACATTGCCGACCTCGTAAAGGACAAGAGAATTGAGGGTATTTCAAATATTGAAGACCACTCCGACCGTAAGGGTATGCACATTGAAATTGACATCAAGAGAGATGCCTCACCTCAGATTGTTCTTAACCAGCTGTTCTCATACACACAGTTGCAGACAACCTTCGGTGCAATTATGCTTTCTATCGTTGACGGCGAGCCTAAAATTCTTTCACTCAAGGAAATGCTCCAATGCTATATTGAATTTCAGGCTGAGGTTATTCGCCGCCGTACTGATTTTGACCTTCAAAAGGCCCGTGACAGAGCTCATATTCTTGAGGGTTTGAAGATTGCGCTTGATTTTATTGACGAGGTAATCAAAATTATCAGAAACAGCAAGGATACTGCAAGTGCAAAAGCAGGTCTTATGGAGCGTTTCGGCCTTGATGATGTTCAGGCTCAGGCTATTGTTCAGATGCGTCTTGGACAGCTCACAAATATGGAGCAGACTAAGATTGAGGACGAGATTGCAGCCCTCCACGCAAAGATTGAAGAATATCTCGAAATTCTTGCAAGCGAGTCAAGACAGCTTGAAATCGTAAAAGAAGAAATTATGCAGATTCGTAATAAATATGCCGATCCGAGAAGAACAGAAATTTGTGCTGTAAGCGGTGAGGTTGATATTGAGGATCTTATTCCGCAGGAGGAGTGCGTTCTTACACTTACACAGTTTGGATATGTAAAGCGTCTTTCTGCCGATACCTACAAAATTCAGCGCAGAGGAGGCCGTGGCGTATCGGGTATGTCACGCCGTGAGGAGGATGTTGCGGCTGAAATGTTCGTAATCAATTCACACGACTATGTTCTGTTCTTTACCGACAGGGGCAGAGTTTATCGCCTTAAATGCTATGAAGTTCCCGAAGGAAGCCGTCAGTCAAAGGGTGTGAACATTGCAAACCTGTTGCCGATTTCGCCCGATGAAAAGGTAACTTCGATGATAAGAGTGCCTGAATTTGACGAGGAAAAATACCTTGTTATGGTCACCCGTCAGGGCATTATCAAGCGTATTGAACTCAATGCATACAACACCTCAAGAAAGGGCGGCCTTATCGCTCTTGAACTCAACGAGGGTGACAAGCTTGCATGGGTAAGAATGACCGACGGCAACAGTCAGGTTATTATCGCCACTAAGAAGGGTATGGCTATCCGCTTTAACGAAACCGACATCCGTGCAATGGGCAGACAGGCTCGAGGAGTTAAGGCAATGGCTCTCAAAGAGGGCGACTGCGTAGTCGGAATGAGTGTTGTCCGTGAGGGCGGTCTTGTTCTCACAGTTTCCGAAACAGGCTACGGCAGACTTTCAAGTCCCGATGATTACCGTGTTCAGAGCCGTGGCGGTAAGGGTCTTACCAACTACCACACGGAAAAATACGGCGATGTTGCCGCTATCAAGGTGGTAAACCTTGATGATGATATTATTATCATCTCGGAAGAAGGCATTATTATCAGAATTGCAGCCGAATCAATCCGTGTTTGCGCCCGCCCATCAAAGGGTGTAACAGTGATGAAGGTGAACGGTAACGACAAGGTTGTTACAATTGCCCGTGTTCCCCATATTGACGGTGAAGATGATGAATCAGCCGAGAGCGAAGATAACGCAGAAAATGGTGAATCGTCAGAAACGGTTGCAGAAGAAGCTTCCGAAAATAACGAGGGAGAAACTTCTGAATCAACCGAAGAAAATACGAAAGAATAATTAGCAAAAAAAAGAAAACTCCACTTTTTTAAGTGGAGTTTTTGACACATATGAAAATCTGGTGATTTGATGAAAAAATCTTTAGCTTTGATTGTTGCCGTAATGCTTTTGCTGTCACTTTTCGGCTGTTCTGACAAGTCAAAGGCTGATGTTTCGGGTGTTGTAGATGCACCCGATAAAATTTCTACTCTTGATGAGGCAAAAATAAGCAAGAACCCGAACATTCGCCAAAAGAGCGAAAATGTAAACGGAATGTGTTATGCAATCACACTTGAGGAGTTTACTCATAACTATAATGAGATGCTCAAAGAAACGGGCAGTCTGGATATGATAAATCCAAAGGGATGGAAAATGCTCGGCAGTCCGCAGGATGACGCTAACGGTACGGAATATCAGTACTATTACTATGATGCCGACAAAATCAATCTTACAGCCTCGGTTGAAACAAAGACAAATTATATTATGAATATCGGTCTTGGCACAACAATGAGCAACTTTGTTTCGATTGAAAACGAGAAAAATAACAGTGACGCAATCTTAATGAAGAGTGCTGTTATGGCTGTTGCCGTGAGCGGAATGGGCATTGACGAGGTTGATACAATTCAGGATATTTTTTATCGCACAACCTTTGAAAATACAAATGAGCTATGGTACAACGGCAATGTGTACGCTTTGAGTATGAATGAGGATAAAGGGGACAGCGAACGCAGTACAATGCTGTTCCGCACTTTTCCGATTTCGGAAGATGTAAAGGAAAACTGGGGCATTGACGAGTATGAAAGCTATGTGGCAAATGCAAGCCAGATAACAACAAACGCAAATTAAAAATGAATTTTGCAAAAAGACAAGGCGACTATCGTTTTCGATAGCCGCCTTATAGTTTAATCTGTTCTGTTATTTGTTTTTCGTTTTCTTTCTGTCAACAGCCGTTGCAGCAATAAACACGCCACCGCTGACAAACAGCAAAGCAATCCATAAAATTATATTACCGCTATTGCCGGTTTTCGGTGAGGCAGTATTTGCCGTGTTGTTTAGTTGGTCAGCAGAACTGCTTTCGGAAGAAACGGTGTTTGTCGGCTTATTTACTTCGTCATCCGAACTGCTTCCAAAACCGATTGCAGGAATATCAACGGCAGTCTTTTTGTAACCGCAGACGGTGCATTCCTCATGCTTTGAGCCTTTTTCGGCATTAGTGGCTTCCTTGTCAATAATCCATTTAAAGTTGTGAGCCGTTATATCAGCCTTGTTGCCGCACTCACATTCGTGCCAATGATTTGTGCTGTCATATTTCCACTCCGTGCCGTAGTCGTGATTGTGAGAATCAATTTTCGGAATGTCAACGGCAGTCTTTTTATAACCGCAGACGGTGCATTCCTCATGCTTTGAGCCTTTTTCGGTAGTAGTGGCTTCCTTGTCAACAATCCATTTAAAGGTGTGAGCCGTTATGTCAGCCTTGTTGCCGCACTCACATTCGTGCCAATGATTTGTTTCATCATACTTCCATTCCGTACCGTACTTGTGTGTATGTCCGTCTGCGGCAGGAGTCATTGTCAGATCAGTGAGAACCCACATAGTACCGTCAGAACCATCGCTGGCATCGCCTTCATAGCGCTTATAATTCACAAATTCGCCGTTGATCTTCAGCTTGGTGTTGGGTCCGAATACATAAGTGGTATTTTCGCTTTCAACATAGCCCACAGCCACCACATATACACCGTAATGATAGGTCTTTCCGGCTTCAAAAGCGGTGATCTTGTTAGTATAAATGTCGCTGCCCCACTCCGGCTCTGTAGAAACTATGCCGGTATTCTCGTCTAAGCTCCACCACTCACAACGGAATGCATACGGAGTGTCGTTAGGCACCGTTCCTGTGAATACAGGCTTATCACCATCTTTAAAGCTGACAGTGGCGTCATTGATCTCCACCACATCAATAACTTTCACGGTGGTCGGCATCATGGTCAATACATTGCTGAACCAAATGGTTTCGCCGTTATCGTCTACATTGATCTGATCAGGTGTCAGGGTGATTTCTTTACCGTTGATATAGAGCTTTGTGTTCTTATCAAAGCGGTAGCCCTCTTCCATGCCCAAGTCGGAAATCTTGAAATATACGCCATAGGTGTAACTCTTTCCGGCTTCAAATTCCGTAATGAGCTTGCCGTTGTAACGCTTGTTCCAGTAGTCGCTGGAGGTAATGCCATAGCCACTGCCGTCATTGGCGTCCCAACGCTCATGGTCGAGATCAATAAACGGATCCACGGCGCTGGTCATAAAGCTCGGTTTGTCGCCGGCATCAAATTTGATACGAGCAATAAAGTCAATTTTCTCTACAGCCTGACCGGGGCGCAGCTCTGTTCCATATTGAATGAGGCAGGTTTTTCCATCATCCATCACCATGACCCACGAACCGAACGACGGCAGACTTGCTCCGTTCAATGTGACATTTTCTTTGTTTGTCAAATTACTGTCGAAGGTATAGCCGTCTTTCGCCTGAAGTTTCACGGAATATCTGTATCTTCCGCCCTTTTCAAAGGTGCTGAATCGAACATCGCCGTCCGAATAGCAGCTTTCATCGGAATACCAATAGCCAACAGTGTTCAGGGTGTCATTGGCATCCTTCTCCTGCTTTTTCCAGCACTCGTAGGAAATATCATATTTGTCCTGATTGGTGCCTGTCTTCTTGGCCGACGCCCGTGGGGCATCACCCGGCTGATAGTCGAGTTTCACATTCTCAACATCGATGGCAGTGAGCGTGCTGTTTTGTTTGGTCGGCGTAATCGTTTTAACAGCAGGGACATACAGGTATTCCCCACTCAGACTCGATTTTACGCTTTCCCCATTCACTGTAACGGTGGTTTCGCTGTTGAAGGAATATCCATCCTTCGGCTTCAGCATAAGGGAATACACATAACGCTTGCCGCTTTCAAATTCTGTGATGGTCGGCAGAGAGCCATGCGAGCCGTTATCGGAATACCAGGCGGCAACGGGTTCGTTGTTTTCGAATTCCTGCCAGCATTCATAAGCGATTTCATATTTATCGGCATCGGCATTATATACCTCGGCGGTTGCCTGTGGGGCATCACCCGGCTGATAGTTGAATTTCACATTCTTGACAACGGCAGAGGTGATGGTGCTTGCCGGCTGACTGTTTTCCTGCACAATCAGGTCATAGGTTGTTTGATACACTTGATATTGATGAACAACAATATTCTTATTCACACTTCCGGAAGCTGCGTTTTCGAGAGCATCCTGATCGCCGACGAGTATATTGCCATCTGGTGTAATAATATTACTACTCTCAAAATGATCAAGAATAAATGTGCTATTACGGTTTTCAGTGGTAATATTTCCTCGCGAAGAAAATTGTGCAATGATTTCATCATCAATTCTTTTGATTTCTGCCTGCACCGCATCACTGTTAAAATTGCCTTCAACGAAATCCCCTGATTTGGTCACTTCTGTTGTTTCTGCCACATTGCCGTCTGCATCTTTAATGGTGACCTGCGCAGTTGTTTCAACCTTTGTGTGATAGAAATGGCTATAGGGTTTAGTGGTATTGTCTCCGATCACATCTGTTACACCGGCATATGCCGTAATCGGCACAATGGATAGTGCCAGGTACAAGGTCAGCAGAACAGTCAACAGCTTTTTTGGTTTTGTTTTTTTCATATTCATCTTCTCCTTTCAACGGCTAATGCCGCATAAAATGTTTTTTGGCTGTATCCGTTTGGTATTATTACCGTCCGTTACCGCCATATTGGCAGGTTGGCTGTGAAAAACAACCCCGTATACCTGTCAAAGATTTCACCATTATTTTAGCATATTTTACGCACAATTTTACCATAATTCCAAAAAAGTCAATTGACTATTTTGGAATTATTCTGTAATATACTCTTATAACATTATTGATAAACAAACTCGATTGGAGTGATATCTATGAAATTTTCTGAAAAATTAAACGATTATATCGAGCAGTTGTCCTGTACGGGAAAAGATATCTGTAATTTATCCGGCATTTCTGCGGCATCTTTCAGCCGATACAGAAACGGCGAACGAGTACCGGAGCTTGGAACAAAGTCTTTTGAGGATTTATGTTGTGCGCTGGCACAGATTTCCGCACAAAAAGGAAAGTTACAAATCACCGCTGACGCTGTGAAAAAAGCGTTTGTAAGCTGCGATGATTTTGTATCTACAGACAAGGAGTTACTGCGGAAAAATTTCAACACACTTCTCTCTGCACTCAATGTCAATCTGACGCAGTTGTGTCAGTACACTAACTATGACGCGTCTGCTATTTTTCGCATTCGTAACGGCTCAAGAAAGCCCGGAGATGCCGAGCGTTTTGCATCTGCGGTTGCTTCGTTTGTAACAAGAACAATGCAGATGCCGTCCGAAATTGCCGCCGTTGCAGAATTGATTGGCTGTGATATTGATGAAATTTATGATTTGTCGGTTCGATACGCAAAAATAAAAAGCTGGCTTTTGAAACAGCCCGTGCAAAAAGCCGAAAGCAACAGCGTTTCAAAATTTTTAAGCAAGCTGGATGACTTTGATTTGAACGAATATATCAAGGTTATCAAGTTTGATGAGCTGAAAGTTCCGTCCGTACCGTTTCAGATTCCGTCCTCCAAGACATATTTCGGTATTAAAGAAATGATGGAGAGCGAGCTTGATTTTTTGAAATCAACCGTGCTTTCAAAATCATCAGCCCCTGTGATAATGTACAGCGATATGCCGATGAAAGAAATGGCAAAGGATCCGGAGTTCCCCAAAAAATGGATGTTCGGTATGGCGATGATGCTAAAAAAAGGACTGCATCTTCATCAAATACATAATCTTGACCGCTCTTTTGATGAGATGATGCTTGGCCTTGAAAGCTGGATACCGATGTATATGACAGGGCAGATTTCTCCCTACTATTTCAAGAATGCTCCGAATGATGTCTTTCTGCATTTTTTGAAGGTGTCGGGAATCGCCGCACTTTCGGGCGAAGCTGTTGCCGGATACCATTCCGACGGTAAATACTATCTGACAAAGGTAAAGCGTGAGGTGGAATATTACCGAAAAAGAGCCGAGGAAATGCTGAAAAATGCCTATCCTTTAATGGAAATTTACCGCAGTGAACGAAAAAATGAGCTGAATGCCTTTCTTCTTGCCGATATAAAAACAGCAGGCAAACGCCGCAGTATTCTGTCCTCTCTGCCGTTATACACAATAAGCGATGAACTTCTCAACCGTATTCTTACACGGAACAATATTAATGCAGAGCTAAAAGAAAAGATAAAAGAGTACGCAAAAACACAAAGAAAGCGAATGAAAAAAATTCTTGAAACCGAAAGAATTGAAGATGAGATACCTGATTTTGTACAGGAAAATTTTACGAAAAGTCCTCCCATGCTGGAACTTTCAGGTATATTTTGTGAAGAGGATATTCCGTATAACGAAGAGGAATATACTGCCCATTTGAAAGAATCAATGGCCTTTGCAGAGCAGAACCCGAATTACACATTAAAGTGCAGTACGGCGCACGCATTTAATAATCTGAAAATTATAATTCACGAGGGACAATGGGTGATGGTGTCCAAAGGAAAAACGCCTGCAATCCATTTTGTCATTCGTCATCCCAAGCTTCGCAGTGCGATAGAATGCTTTATTCCGCCGATAACGGAAGATGAGTAAGTCGGTAAATTAAATAATAACAAGCATATAAATACCGCAACAAAACAAGCGACAGTTTAATTTCTGTCGCTTGTAATTATACTTTATTCTGTTTTACATTACATATATCATGTATCGAGTTCAATAACTACAAATTCTGCGGACATAGGCGGAATTGTGAGTATACCGTTCTCAAGCTTTGAACCGAAAACAGGTTTGCCGTCTGCATATCCGGGCGGCATTTTTGCCTCGACTTCATAATCATAGAGATTGAATGTGCAGAAAACAGCGGAATCTTTGTCGTGGCGGATATATGAAATTCTTCTTTCCTCCGAAAGAACATTTATAAAATCACCGTCCCACAATGCCGAACAGCTTTTTCTTACATTTGCAAGCTTTTTGTGCCACTCAATGAGTTCCTTATTTTCCTTGCCCCACGGATAACAGCAGCGGTTGAACGGGTCACGGTATCCTTCCATTCCTGCCTCGTCACCGTAATAAATACACGGAAATCCCGGGAGAGTAAACTGCATTGCACTTGCAACCTTGAGCAGCTTTACACCGAGTTTTTTATGCTCGTCATCAAGCTTAGTGTTAGCCTGCCATTCTCTGTCCTTGCCGTCAAGCGGTTCGCCTGCCATAACTGTGATTGCTCTTTCGGTATCGTGAGTCGAAAGTGAATTCATCAGCACTCTGAGAACAGGACGGGGATAGTTTTCGATTACGCTCATAATCTGATCCATTGTGTATTTGCCGTGCTGACCTTTGCAGAAGTTAAGAATTGCATCTCTGAACACATAGTTCATAACGGAGTCAAACTGTTCGCCGAGCAAGAACTTTCTTCTTGCGCCGTAGCTTTCCTTGTTGCTTGCGTCCTCCCACACTTCACCGACGAGAAATGCGTCCGGATTTTCGTCCTTAACGGATTTGCGAAGATTTTCAATGAATACATCGGGAAGTTCATCTGCAACATCAAGCCGCCAACCCGAGTTGCCGCATTTCATCCATTTTCTGACTATGCCGTCTTTGCCGTTGATATATTCGTTGAATGACGGAGTTTCCTCAATAACCTCGGGTAAAGTGTCAAAGCCCCACCAGCTTTGGTAATTGTTCGGCCATTCGTTGAATTTGTACCAGCTGAAATACGGCGAATTTTTGTCGTTATACGCACCGCCCTTGCCGTATCTGCCCGAACGGTTGAAGTAAACGCTGTCGCTTCCGGTATGAGAAAATACACCGTCATTTATAATGTGTATTCCCCTCTTTTTAGCCTCTGCGCAAAGGTGCTTAAAATCTTCCTCTGTTCCGAGAATCGAATCAACCTTTGAATAGTCGCCCGTATCATAACGGTGGTTTGAGTATGCCTCGCTGATAGGATTAAGGTAAATACAGCTTACACCGAGGCTTTCAAGGTAATCAAGCTTCATTGTAATTCCCTTGAGGTCGCCCATAAAGAAATCATTGTTCTTAATTATTCCGTTTTCATCGGGTTTCCATTCAGGAAGAGCATACCAATCCTTGTTGCGTTTGAAGTCAGTGCGCTTTATATTCTTTTCTTCACCGCTGAAATAAAAACGGTCGGGAAAAATCTGATACATAATTCCGCCGACAAGCCAGTCGGGAGTTTTAAAGCCTTTTTTGTAGCATGTAATCTGCCAGCTTCTGCCCATATAGTCTTCAATTGTGCTGACCTTGTACGGATCGGACGGAATAACATATCTTGTTTTATCAATGCCGGTGAGCTTGAAATTGTACCAGTAAAGACCGATTTTCTCGGGAGTAAAGTCACACTCCCAAATTTCGGTATCCTCGTCAAATTTACCGCACCAGATAAGCTCGGTAAATTCCCAGTTGTAATCGTAATCGTATTTTACGCACAGCTGTGCTTTTTGTGTATGCTCTGTCTTTGGCAAAAGAATTCTGAAATGAATCTCGGTACCCTGTTCAACCGCACCAAACGGCGAACGGTAGTAAATTTTTCGTGAATCAAACGGTACGGGCATATAATCACTTCCCATAATAATATATTCCGAAATATAGATTTTGTTTTGGCGGTTATGCCCTGTTATTCGGAAATTAAGACAAATCCGCCAAAATGACGCGATTTTCATTTTATCACAAAAGAATAAATAATTCAACCAAAATAGGTCGAAATTGGAATAAAATCGCTAAAAGCCGTGCAATTAAAAAAATATTCAAACAATCTTCTCTTTGCTCTTTTATTATCTTTTGTTTTATATTATAATATATGATGATTACTTGTGTAAAAAAGTCGATTGAGTACGAAAAAGCTATTTAAGGGAGATGTATTCCTATGGAAAAAAAGAAGATAAGCGTTCAGATTGAGGGCAGAAACTATTCGCTTATAACAACAGATGATGAAAAGTATGTTCATAAGGTTGCAAATGAGGTTGTATCCCACATCAGAAAGGTTGCGCAAAGCACAAAACAGCTTGATACCCGCGACTGTGCAATTCTTGCGGCACTTAACTTTTGTGACGACCGCAACAAGGCTGTTAAGAAGAACAAGGACTATGTTGAAAAGGCTGACAAAATTATTCAGCAGACAAATGAACTCAACAGACTTTGCAAGGAATACAGGGATAAGCTTACCGAGTCGATGAATGATAATACAAGACTTACTATGAATAACAGAGAACTTGAAAAGAGAATTGCGGTTCTCAGACATGAGGTTTCTCAGCTTAAAGAAAAGCTCGGAAGTGTTGAGAAAAGCGAAGAAAAAGCCGAGTCGAAAAAATCTGAGCCTGAAACAAATTCAGTTCCAAAGGGAAAAAAGATTTCAAGCGCTAAAAATAACATAACAGAGCAGTCAGATAATATACCTGTAAATGTTCTGTCAAACGAGGCTAAAAAAACAGAACAGGAATTGCGTAACGAGGAGCTTCTCGGTTATGTTCCTATGACGCAGTTCTCTCTGTTTGATGAAGATAAGAAATGAAAAAGATAGAAATACTTGCTCCGGCAGGCAGCTTTGACAGCGTTATTGCCGCCGTAAGGAGCGGAGCGGATGCGGTTTATCTCGGTGAAAAGTCATTTTCCGCCCGCTCATCAGCGAAAAATTTTGATGATGAAGAACTAAAGAAAGCGACGGCATACTGTCACATTCACGGTGTAAAGGTGTATGTCACAATCAACACGATTGTGTTTGACGACGAGCTTGAAAAGCTGAAAAAAGCCATAATTTCAGCCGCAGAGGCTGATGTTGACGCACTCATTGTTCAGAATATTGGCGTAGCAAGGCTTGCACACGAGCTTGTTCCCGAGCTTGCGCTTCACGCGTCAACCCAGATGAGTATTCACACTGCATCGGGTGTAAAGGCACTTTATGAAATGGGCTTCAAGCGTGTTGTCCTTGCCCGTGAAATGAGCAAAAAAGAAATTGAAAAATGCTGTGAAATTCCGGTTGAACTCGAAGTTTTTGTTCACGGTGCATTGTGTATGTGCGTTTCGGGACAATGCTACCTCAGCGCAATGATAGGCTCAAGAAGCGGAAACCGCGGCGCCTGCGCACAGCCGTGCCGACTTCCGTTTTCCGTAAACAATCAAAAGGGCGGTCACGCTTTAAGTCTTAAAGACAACAGCATTGTAAATTACCTCGGCGAGCTTCAAAATATGGGAGTTGCCTCGGCTAAAATTGAGGGCAGAATGAAACGCCCCGAGTATGTTTCAGCCGCAGTAAGGGCGTGTGTTGAACAGCGTGATTTCGGCTTTATCAGCGACAAAACTCAGGAAATGCTCAGAGGAGTTTTTTCACGAACAGGCTTTACAGACGCTTATTACATCGGCAAAACGGGAAGTCATATGTTCGGCACAAGAACAAAATCGGATGTTGTTTCTGCCGATGAAAAGCTGTTTTCGGCAATCCGTTCTTCCTACAAGGACGAAATCGGAAATGTTGAAATAACCTTTGATTTTACGGCAAAACTCGGCGAAAATCCCGTCTTAGTCGCTTCTGACGGAGTTCACACCGTTAAAAAGATTTCAGATACCGTAACCGAAAAAGCAATCAACAGACCTCTTGACAAAGAAAAATGCGAAAAACAGCTTAAAAAAACAGGCTCAACGGCATATAATCCCACCGATGTGAACATAAATATTGATGATAACATTTCAATTCCGCTGTCGGTTCTCAATTCCTTGCGAAGAGAAGTTCTTAATGAACTCGACACGGCGAGAAGTGTTGTTCACAACTACAAAATCAACCGTGATTACGAAATAGCTTTTCCAAAATTCACACCGCCTGTGGAAAAAACCACCCGTGCAAGAGTGCCTCAGACAAAGCTTTCCGATGCTTTTAAGAAATGCGAGCTTGTTTTTGTTCCGCTTTTTGCCGACAAAAGGGAGCTTGTAAGGCTCAAAAACGAGGGCTTTAACATCGGTGTTGAAATTCCGAGAGGAATGTTCGGACGGGAAGATACGATTGCAAAAAAGCTTTCCGAGATGAAAGAAATCGGCATATCCGATGTGCTTTGCAACAATCTCGGAGCATTATACATTGCCAAAAATCTTGGGTTCACACTTCATTCGGGGTTCGGAATGAATTTTGTAAATACCCTTGACCTTTTGTGGGCGGAGGAATACGGAATCAAGGATGCAGAACTCAGCTTTGAACTCGATTTTAAGCGTATTAACGCACTTGGAGGCAACATTCCGAGGGGAATTATCAGCTACGGCTATCTCCCTCTTATGCTTTGCAGAAGCTGCCCTGTCAGGGGCGCAGGCATAGAATGTAAATCCTGCAAAAATCAGTCAAAAATGAAGGATAGAATAGGCAAACAATTTTTACTGAAATGTGACGGAAACTGTACCGAAGTTTTGAATTGCGACTTGCTTTTTGTTTCGGATAAACAATTTTTAACATTTTCAACATCTTTTAACATTTTTAGATTTACTGTTGAAAACTATGTTGAAACCGTTGAAAGTCTTAACGAATCAAGCCTTATTTCAATGTTGAAAGAGAAATTAACATATGGATTATATCGCAGGGGTGTTAATTAAGATGTTGAAAATGTTAAAATAATCATTATTGTTTTGTTGAAAAGCTGAATTTTCCTTTCCCGAAAATAAAAAAATCTTATTTTCCGTGAAATAATTTTATAATAGAAAAATAAAATTACAAATGAATAATTCCTGCAAAAAATGCAGGAAATGAAGGATGGTAACTATGACAATCAAAATAAAAAAAGTAAAAGACAATGCAAAAATCCCAAAAAGAGCCACAAACGGCTCTGCAGGTATGGATTTATATGCCTGCATTGACGAAAAAATTACAATCAATCCGGGTCAGCTTGTGCTTGTGCCGACAGGCATAGCAATTGAACTTCCCGACAACAGCGTTGCCGCATTTCTCTATGCAAGAAGCGGTCTGGGAATCAAGCACGGCATCTGCCTTTCAAACGGTGTGGGTGTTGTTGACAGCGACTACCGCGGAGAAATCTGCGCAGGTCTTTGCAATGTTTCGGACAAGCCTTATGAGATTGAGCCGTTTGAGAGAATCTGTCAGATGGTCATCGCTCCCGTTGTTCCGTGTGATGTTGAAGAAGTTACAGAACTTGGCGACACAGAGCGCGGTGAGGGCGGTTTTGGCTCAACAGGCAAAAAATAAAAAAAATTCGACAATTTATCATTGCCCTTAATTGCGAAAAGATATATGATAAGTATATACTGTCTAAGTAAAATACATTTGGGTATTACAGCATAGAAGGAGGCTGTGGGATGTTTTCATTTTCAAAGGATATAGGAATTGACCTCGGAACTGCAAACACTCTTGTTTGTCTTAAAGGAAAGGGAATAATTTTGCGTGAACCGAGCGTTGTCGCAGTTGATATGCGTACCGACGAGGTTCTTGCAGTCGGCTCACAGGCAAAAGAAATGATTGGCAGAACTCCCGGTTCCATAGTTGCGGTTCGTCCGCTCAAGGACGGAGTTATTGCCGATTTTAAAATAACCGCAAAAATGCTTCAGCACTTTATCAAAAAGGCGGTGAAACCCGGAATTTTCAGCAAGCCGAGGGTTATAATCTGTATGCCTTCGGGTGTTACCGAGGTTGAAAGAAAGGCTGTTGAGGACGCCGCGTATCAGGCAGGTGCAAAGCCTCCGGTTGTCCTTATCGAAGAACCAATGGCTGCCGCAATCGGCGCAGGTATGCCCGTTGACGAACCGTGCGGAAGTATGGTTGTTGACATCGGCGGAGGCACAAGCGAGGTTGCCGTAATTTCTCTCGGTGACATTGTTACAGCCTGTTCCGTAAGAGTTGCCGGAGATAAGTTTGACGAGGCGATTTCAACCTATATCAAAAGAAAATATAATCTTCTCATCGGTGAAAGAACTGCCGAAGATATCAAAATGAAAATCGGCTCCGCATATCCGGGTGAGGAAGAAAAAAACCTTGTTGTCAAGGGCAGAAATCTTGTTGACGGACTTCCCAAGGATATTACAATTTCCTCAGCCGAGGTCAGAGAGGCTCTTGCCGATCCGCTTGCAACAATTATTGAAGCAATAAGGACAACTCTTGAAAAAACTCCGCCTGAGCTTTCAGCCGACATAATCGACCACGGTATTATGCTCACGGGTGGCGGTGCGTTGCTCAAGGGACTTGATATGCTTGTTATGCAACAGACGGGTATGCCCGTTCACATTGCCGAAAGACCTCTCGACTGTGTTGTTGACGGTGCAGGCAAAAGACTCGGCAAACCGCTCGGTGTTCAGTACAAGCACGATAGATAATAAAAATCGACAAAGTAAGGTCGGGCAGATTTTGAAAATTACCGCCCGACCGTATTTGTAATATTTGTAATATAAATATGAGATATGAGAAATTTTTTACATAATAAAAACTCAAAAATTCTGATAATTACACTCGTCATACTAACTGTGATGAGTGTTTTCTCTCATAACGGCAGTAACATTTTTTCGGGTGCGGTAAACACGGTTACAAAAGGACTTTCAACGCTGACCGCAGGTGCGGCATCTTCCGACAAATCAAAGGAAGAGCTTGAAAAAGAAAACGAACAGCTTAAAAAGGAAAATGCCGAACTCCGTGAACAGCTTGTTGACTACCTTGACACCAAGGAAGAAAATGCAAAGCTGTGGAAATATTATGAGCTGAAAAAGGAAAATCCGTCATACGATATTCTTCCTGCCGGTGTGCTGAGAAGGGATGCGAACGATGATTTCTACTCGTTCACTCTTGACAAGGGTTCAACAGACAATGTGGAAAAAAATGATCCCGTAATCACGGAAAACGGTCTTATCGGCTGGGTGAGTGATGTTGAACTCACGACCTGTCGGGTAAGAACAATTCTTTCGCCCGACACCAAAGCGTCTGCAATTGACAAAAAGACTTCCGACAACGGAATCATAAGCGGAAACGCTGAATATTGTGACGATAATCTCACCTGTCTGACAAAGATTGCAGAGAACAACAAAATCAAAGTAGGAGACATTGTTGTAACCTCGGGAACAGGCGGAGTTTATCCGAAAAATCTCATAATCGGCAAGGTTAAAGAACTGAAGTTCAATTCCTATGACACAACCCGTTATGCTGTTGTTGAGCCGTATGAGGACATCCGCACCGTGACTTCTGCCGCAATTATTACCGATTTTGACGGCAAGGGCGAGGTTAAAAAATGATGAGAGCTTCAAGAACTTTTTTTCGATTTTTCGGCTATTCCCTGCTGTTAATAATTATGTATGTTTTTCAGGGTTCGGGTTTTATAATTCCCGAAATTTTCGGCGGCAGACCGCTTATGTTGATTTCACTTGCACTCTGCATTGCTTCTTTTGAAAACACTTTGCCGTCGGTAATTTTCGGTGCGTTGTGCGGTGTGCTGACGGATATTTCATTTGACGGCAGTATCGGCTATTTTGCCTTTGCACTTACGGTTGTCTGCTATGCGGAAAACTTTGTGTTCAGCAAATATTTTGTGCCGTCATTTGTTACCGTTATCGTGTTTTCATTTGCGGCGGTAATGACGGTAATGTTGATTTATTATCTGCTGTTTGTCCTGATTGCAGGGCTTGACAGCGGTTGTTTGTTGTTTGTACGGCACTACATTTCAAGAATACTTTACACATTTGCCGTGACAATTCCGCTGTATTTTCTTACGGCATTTTTAAACAAAAATCTTTAATCTTTGTGAAAGGGAGGTTCGGTATGAGGTTCGGCAAAAGCAGAAAAAACGGCAAAAAAAGTAAAAAGAGCAGAACAACCGTCAGCATAATAATAACAGCCGCAATTTTTGCAGGCTTTGCAATCAGGCTTGCCGATTGGCAGCTTGTGCAGGGAAAAAACTACAAGAGCCTTGCCGCAAAATCAACGGGATATACCGAAAAAACCGACGCAACAAGGGGCGAAATCGTTGACCGCAACGGTGTAGGTCTTGTTGTAAACACCACAAAGTATAAAATAGTCCTTAACAAGCTTTATATTGAGGAGGACAGGCTTGACGGAATTTTACTTGAACTTGCTGATATTCTCACAAAAACAGGAGATGCAAGAACAGATTCATTGCCGATTTCGGTCGGCTCGGACGGCAGTTGCGTTTATAAAACAAGCCGTGAAGAAGATGCGAAAAAACTTCTGTCATCGGATTTTCTTGATATGGACAGGAACACAAGTGCCGATGATTGCTTTGACGCACTTTTAAAACGCTACAAAATTTCCGACAGGTTGAGTCTAAGTCAAAAAACAACGCTCGTTTCAATTCATTACAATATGGAACTTGAAAATTATTCAAATTCAAACCCGTATGTTTTTGCCAAAAATATCAGCCGAAGTGCCGTGAATGCCGTCAGCGAAAATACTCAGGGTGTGAGCGGTGTTGAAATTCAGACCTATCTCACACGAGGTGCATCTGATCCCGACCTTGCACCGCACATTTTGGGTGCACTCGGTTCGTTGTCGGAAGATGAATACAATGAGCTGAAAAAAGATGGCAAGGACTACTCCTATAATGATAAGATAGGCAAATTCGGAATTGAACTTGCCTTTGAGGATGACCTCAAAGGCAAGGGCGGAACAAGGGTTATTCAGCGAAATGCCGACGGAACTCTTGTTGAAAGCATTGAAACCGAGAGCGCAAAACCCGGTAACACGGTCTACCTTACAATTGATTCAAAATTGCAGAAAACCGCCGCAAAGTCGCTTGAAGAAAATGTCAAAGCGGCAAAACAGGCAGGCAAGGAATTGGGACAGAAAAATAACGGTGAGGACTGTGAAACAGGTGCAGTTGTAATGTTGTCGGTCAAGGATTTTTCGGTACTTGCGGCGGCAAGCTATCCTACATACGATTTGAACAGGTACAGCGAATACGGTTCGTACTATGTCAAGCTTTCGGAAAACAAAAATTCTCCGATGTATAACCGTGCAACAGTCGGAACATTCGCCTGCGGTTCGGTGTTCAAGCCGTGTGTTGCGGGTGCGGCTCTTGAGGAAAAAATCATAACCGATAAAACGAAAATCTACTGCAAACAGGACTATGATTTTTACCCCACCAATGTGGTAAGGTGTATGCACTATCACGGCAGTCTTGATGTTACGGGCGCAATTGAACAATCGTGCAACTACTTTTTTGCCGACACGGGCAGAAGGCTCGGAATTGAACCGATGTATCTGTATGCGCAGAAGTTCGGGCTCGGTGAATACACAGGCGTTGAAATTGAGGAATCAAAGGGAACGCTTGCAGGCAGGGACAGCACAGATTGGCAGGTTGGCAACACAGTTTCAGCCGCAATCGGTCAGTCCGACAATGCATTTACTCCCGTTCAGCTTGCAACCTATGTTGCAACAATCGCCAACAACGGTGAGAGGCTCAAAACACACATTGTTGATAAGGTTACAAATTATGAGCGGACGAAAACCGTAAAATCGACAGATGTTGAAAGCTACGGTGAATGCGGAATTTCAAAGAAAAATCTTGATATTGTTCGCAAGGCAATGCTCGGCGTTACTCAGAACGAAAACGGCACGGCAAATTATATGTTCGGTGATTATAAAGTTAAGGTTGCCGCCAAAACAGGTACGGCTGAAAACTCGGGTTCCGACCATACAACCTTCATTTGCTATGCTCCGTATGAAAAGCCCGAGGTCGCAATTGCCGTTGTAATCGAACACGGTGCAAAGGGCAGATATTCAATGCAGGTTGCAAAGGATTTACTGGACGCATATTTTAAATAAAAGTTGAAATTACGGTTGTAAATACACTGTGTTAAAACAAAACCAAGAATTTTTGACCGCATAATATGGCTGAGTGCCTAAACAATAAAAAACTTATTTTTGCTTTTAGCATTAAAAATCAATGAAATTATTGTGCAAACCGTTAAAAATGAAGAATAATTTTATTAACTATCACTAAAATATCAACAAAAATTTTGGCTGATAAAATTACTGTTCGTTTATTGCTCTTTGACGGATTTTGTGATAGAATATAGCAGAGGTAGAATTTATTATGGATAATGTTATAGTTGTAGCGTCGGGAAAAGGCGGCACAGGCAAGTCAACTGTGTGTATCTGTCTTTCCGTTGCTCTTGTAAAGCAGGGCAAAAGAGTCTTGCTTATTGATTGTGACTGCGGTATGCGCGGTCTTGACATTATGCTCGATATGGAGCAGGACATAATTTTTGATGCGTCGGATGCCGTTTGCGGTAACTGTACATTCGGTGAGGCAATTTACAAAAGTAAAAATAACGAGAACCTGTACCTTATGGCGGCTCCCTTTGACACCGAAAACGAACTCAGTCCCTCGGTGTTTACTCAGCTTGTCGATTCTGTTAAAGACAGCTTTGATTTTGTTCTTATTGATTCCCCTGCGGGAATCGGCTCAGGCTTTGAAACTGCGGCAGCGCCTGCCGACAGAGCCTTGATTGTTACCAATGCGGAGCCGACGGGTGTGCGCGGTGCGGTTAAGGTGAGAAGAAAGCTTGAATCAATGGGAAAGAAAAACATACGACTTGTTATCAACCGCTTTGACCGCAAGCTGTTTACACAGCTCGGCTTTTATGAAGACCTCGACAGCGTTATTGACGCAACACAGACACAGCTTATTGCGCTTGTGCCGTTTGATATCCGTATTTCGGTGATTGTTCAGCGAGGTGTTGCCGGACTTAACTGGAGCGCGGCGGCGTCTGTTTTTGACTGTCTTGCACAAAGACTTGAGGGAAAGCATGTTCCGCTTGCCTTCAAGGGGTAATGTGTGCGGCTTTTTTAGTTATAGTTTTGAAATTGATTTGAAATGAAATAAATGTCTGGAGGAAATATATATGAATATAGCCCTTATAGCTCATGATGAAAAAAAGGAACTGATGGTGCAGTTCTGCATTGCTTACTGCGGTGTTCTCAGCCGCAACAACCTTTGCGCCACCGGCACAACAGGCAAAATGGTGTCAGAGGCAACAGGTCTTACAATTCAGAAATTCCTTGCAGGCTCTCAGGGCGGAAGTCAGCAGATTGCGGCAAGAATTGCGTGCAATGAGATTGATATGCTTCTCTTTTTCAGAGATCCGCTCAATCCAAAGCCGAACGAGCCTAACGATATGAATATGCTCCGTCTTTGCGATATGCACAACATTCCGGTTGCAACAAACATTGCAACTGCCGAGGTGCTTATCCACGGTCTTGAAAGAGGCGACCTTGACTGGAGAAATATTCTCAAATAATTTAATTATTTTCGCTTTACATATCGGGTGGTGTAATACTGCCCGATTGTTGTGTTTTTTAGGGAAATTTTTTCGTTTCCCTTTTCTATAAAAGATTGTAATTTTCGGAGGAAAAAAATGGCACTTATAACCAAGAAAATCAAGGGTACGGAAGATGTTCTTCCGAAGGAAAGCTACAAATGGCAGTTTGTTGAAAAGATTATGCGTGAGGAGGCTCGCTCCTACGGTTTCAGAGAAATCAGAACTCCCGTGTTTGAACACACAGAGCTTTTTGCCCGTGGTGTCGGTCAGACAACCGATGTTGTTCAGAAAGAAATGTACACATTCGACACAAAGGGCGGCGAAAGCGTAACACTTCGCCCCGAGGGTACATCCGGTGCGGCAAGAGCTGTTCTTGAACACGCTCTTGAAAACGAAGGACTTCCGATTAAGGCAAGCTACTTTGTTTCATGCTACCGATATGAAAAGCCACAGGCAGGCAGACTTCGTGAGTTCCACCAGTTCGGTATTGAGGAGTACGGCACACAGGATCCTGTTGCCGATGCAGAGCTTATCAGCCTTGCAAGCTCCGTAATTAACAGACTTCAGCTTGACAGCGTTCATCTTCAGATTAATTCTATCGGCTGTCCGACCTGCCGTGCGGAATATCACAAGGCGTTGAAATCATATTTTGAGGGTTATAAGGACAAGCTGTGCGACACCTGTCTTTCCCGTCTTGACAAAAACCCGATGAGAATTCTCGACTGCAAAAGTCCTATCTGTTCCGAGATTGCAAAGGACGCACCTAAGATTACAGACTATCTTTGTGACGAGTGTAGAAACCACTTTGACGCAGTTCAGAAATATCTTGATGCCGCAGGCATTGAATACACGGTTGATCCCACAATTGTAAGAGGTCTTGATTACTATACAAAGACAGTATTTGAATTTGTAACCGATTGTATCGGTGCTCAGGGCACTGTTTGCGGCGGTGGTCGTTATGACGGTCTTATCGAGGAGCTCGGCGGCAAGCACCTTCCCTCCCTCGGTTTCGCAATGGGTATGGAAAGACTTCTCATGGTAATGGATAAGCAGGGCATTGAAATTCCCGACAATGACGAGTGTATGCTCTACATTGCAACAATGGGCGATGCCGCAAAGGTTAAGGCTTTTGAGCTTATCAAACAGGTTCGCAGCTGCGGAATGATTGCCGAAACCGATGTTATCGGCAGAGGACTTCGTGCTCAGATGAAGTATGCCGACAAGATTGACGCAAGATATTCAATCGTTTTGGGCGACAACGAAATCGAGCAGAACACAGCCAAGGTCAAGAATATGGAAACAGGCGAAACAGCCGAGGTTACTCTTGACGGGCATTTCATGGAGAGATTTGTTGAAATCCAGCTTTCAGACGAACAGAAAAACAAGTAATAAAAGAAAATTTTCGGTCGGTCAGGCACATTAAAAATGCCGACCGATTCATATAAAGGAGCATATACAATGGCAGAATTTATGACAGGAATGAAGCGTACCGATTATTGCGGAGATCTGCGTATCGGTGATGTCGGCAGAGAGGTAACTGTCTGCGGTTGGGTACAGCGTTGCCGTGACCTCGGTCAGCTCATTTTCATTGACCTGCGTGACCGCACAGGTATTGTTCAGCTTGCATTCAATGACAAAACAGACAAAGAAATTTTTGATAAGGCATTTTCATGCAGAAGTGAATTTGTTCTTGCCGCAAAGGGTGTTGTTTGCGAAAGAAGTTCAAAAAACAGCGAAATCCCCACAGGCGATATCGAGGTTGTTGTAAGCGATATGCGTGTGCTTTCAAAGGCACAGACGCCGCCTTTTGAAATTGTTGACGATACAAACACAAACGAGGAGTTAAGACTTAAATATCGTTATCTTGACCTTCGCCGCCGTCCTCTTCTCAACAATCTTATGATGAGAAGTAAGATTGCAAAGGTTGCAAGAGATTATTTCCACGACAACGGCTTTGTTGAAATTGAAACTCCTATGATGATCAAGTCAACTCCCGAGGGCGCAAGAGATTATCTTGTTCCGTCAAGAATCCATAACGGCAAGTTTTATGCTCTCCCTCAGTCACCGCAGATTTACAAACAGCTCCTTATGCTTTCGGGCTTTGACCGTTACATTCAGCTTGCAAGATGTTTCCGTGACGAGGATCTTCGTGCCGACCGTCAGCCTGAATTTACACAGATTGATATGGAGCTTTCATTTGTTGATGTTGATGAAATCCTCGAAATCAACGAGGGCTTTTTCAAAAAGCTTTTCAAAGAGGTTTTAAACATTGACCTTGAGGAGCATTTCCAGAGAATGACCTACAAAGAGGCTATGAAAAGCTACGGTTCGGACAAGCCCGATATCCGTTTTGACATGAAGATTCAGGACATTTCGGACCTTGTTAAGGACTGCGGTTTCAGCGTATTTACAAGTGCAATTGAGAACGGCGGTTCTGTAAGGGCAATTGTTGCCAAGAATGCGTCGTCGGTTTACACAAGAAAAGAAATTGACAAGCTCACAGAATATGCAAAGGGCATCGGTGCAAAGGGACTTGCCTATGTAAGATGGGTTGACGAGCCTAACGCATCATTCAAGAAGTTTATGAGTGAAGAAGAGCTTTCGGCAATCTACGAAAGACTCGGCGCTGAAAAGGGCGATGTTATCCTCATCGTTGCCGACAAGAACAGCACGGTTCTTTCAACACTCGGCGCACTCCGTCTTGTTGTTGCAAAGCGTCTTGACATTATTCCCGATGTATTCAAGTTCCTCTGGATTGTTGACTTCCCGTTCTTTGAATATGACGAGGAAAGCGGCGAATGGCTTGCAATGCACCATCCGTTCACAATGCCTAAGGAAGAGTGCCTGCAGTACCTTGACACAGATCCGTCAAAGGTTATTGCAAAGGCCTATGACCTCACACTCAACGGTGTTGAGCTTTCAAGCGGTTCAATGCGTATCACAGACTATGAACTCCAGCAGAAGATGTTCAAGGCTTTGAAGCTCACCGATGAAGAAATCGAAGCAAAGTTCGGATTCCTTGTTGAAGCCTACAAATACGGCGCACCGCCGCACGGTGGTATGGGTATCGGTCTTGACCGTGTTACAATGCTTATGTGCAAGGCTGACAGCCTCCGTGATGTAACGGCATTCCCGAAGGTTCAGAATGCAAGCGAGCTTATGTCTGCGTGTCCGGCAGAAGTTGACGATGAAAGCCTTGAGGTTCTCGGAATCAAGGTTGTCAACAAAGAAGACTGATTAAGGGTATAATCTATGAGTCCGGATACAATTGCAACCATCATCTCTGTGTCGATAGTCGTACTTGCAATAGCAATTATAGTTACGGTAATTGTCAGTAAGATAAGACATCTTTCAAGAACATTGTTCGGTACAAGTTCCCTTATAGAGGGCATTCAGGGCGTGAAAGAGGATCAGGAGCAAATGCGTGAAACTCCCCGTTCGCTTCACGGAATGACCTCGGTTTATATGCCAATGATAAAAAAGGATTTTCCCGAGCTTGATGTTGAGCAGTATATGAACAAAACCCGTTCACTTTTGCGAAACTACTTTTCGGCGGTTGAGTCAAAAAGGCTCGGCGTTATTGCGGAGGAGGTCACTCCGAATTTTACAAACTATGTTCAGGGAATTATCGACCAGCTTTCATCTGTTGCAAATACACAGCACTATGAGGATGTCAATATTTACGATGTTCAGATTGCTCGCTATATAAAAAACGGTGCAACGGTAACGATACTTTTTGAGGCATCTGTCGGTTACTTTTCATATGTTACCGATATGAACAATGAGGTGACCTTTGGCAGCAGAGAGAACAGAATGCAGACAATCTACGAGGTTGGGTTGATGTATGTTCAGGACGCTGACCGGCTTCATAACAGAGCAACCGCTCTCGGAGTGAATTGCCCCAACTGCGGCGCTCCCGTAAAAACGCTGGGAGAAAAATTTTGTCAGTTCTGCGGAACTGCAATAAAAGAAATTAACATTCGTTCGTGGAAGTTTAATTCCGTAAACGAACAGACACTTCAACAGAGAAAATTCTGAAAGTTTGACGGTCGGGTTGTCAGAGCCAAATGCCCTCTTCCCGACCGTCTTTTTGCATTATTTATGATGGCAAAACATTGGAACAATAAAAAAACATATGCCATTCAGCCTGTTTTTTAATAATAGTATTGAAATTTTTCTTCAAACATATTATTATTAGTGTAACAGCAACATCTGAAAAATCAGCTATAAGCTACAAAAATTAAGGAGTTAAATTATGGGTATTATTAAAGCAGCGATAAATGCAGTCGGAGGCGGACTCGCGGATTCATGGCTCGAGGTCATTGAACCGTCCCCTATGGGCGACAACACCCTCATCTGTCCCGGTCAGCTTGTTTCGCAGAACGGCAAAAGTCAGAACAAAAAGGGTTCTGAAAACATCGTATCAAACGGTTCTGTAATTCATGTTTACGATAACCAGATGATGATTCTTATTGACGGCGGTAAGATTGTTGACTTTACTGCAGAGCCGGGTTATTTTAAGGTAAATAACAGCTCAATGCCGTCACTTTTCTGCGGTCAGTTCGGTGATTCGATCAAGGAAACATTTAACCGTATTAAGTACGGCGGAATCCCCTCACAGGCTCAGAGAGTTTTCTATATAAATCTTCAGGAAATCAAGGGTATTCCTTTCGGAACATCAACTCCCGTAAACTACTTTGACAATTTTTACAATTCAGAGCTTATGCTCCGTGCTCACGGTACATATTCAATCAAGGTTGTTGAGCCGTTCAAGTTCTATCAGGAGGTTATTCCGAGAGAGGCTGTTACGGAAAACAAGTCTGTTGATTTCGCAGATGTAAGAGCACAGTATAACGAGGAGTTCGTCGGTGCTCTCGGTTCTGCAATCAACCAGTATTCCGCCGACGGTGAGAGAATCAGCTTTATCAAGTCAAAACAGCGTCTTATCGGTCAGTATATGGCACAGACGCTTGATGAGGAATGGACACAGGCTCGTGGTATGGAAGTCTTTGCCGTTGGTATGGATGTTTCCTACACAGAGGACAGTCAGGAACTCATCAATATGCGCAACAAGGGCGCAATGCTCTCGGATGCAGCAGTTCAGCAGGGCTATGTTGCAGCCAATATTTCAGAGGGCCTTAAAGATGCCGGCTCAAATGCAAACGGTGCAATGGCAGGATTTATGGGCATGGGCATTGGTATGAATGCCGGCGGAAATATCATGGGCGGTTATCAGCAGAATCCGCAGTACCGTCAGCAGCAGCCGACTCAGCCACAGCAACAGGCTCAGCCGCAGCAGACTCCCGCTCCGCAGGCAGGCGGTGCAGCCGCAGGCTCATGGACTTGCTCATGCGGTGCGGTAAACACAGGCAAGTTCTGCTCGGAGTGCGGTTCAAAGAAGCCCGAGGCTCCCAAAAAGCGTTTCTGCACAAACTGCGGATATGAGCTTTCTGCAAATGCAAAGTTCTGTCCCGAGTGCGGTACAAAGACAGAATAATCTGAATTTTAAGTACAAACAATCCCTCTTCTCAAACGGAGGGGGATGTTTCAGAATTTAATTATAAGGGGTAAGTTATGGCAACTGTAAACTACACCTGTCCGAACTGCGCCGCTCCGCTGAAATTCAATCCCGATAAGCAGATGTTCAGTTGTGAATACTGTATGTCCGATTTTACGGAAAAGTATGTTCAGGATTTTTTTGCTAAGAAGGAGCAAAAAGAGAACAGCGCAGAAAAGCAGGAGAAAAAGGAACAGGAAAAGGCTAAAGAGAATGCCGCCAAGCAGGCGCAGAGCAATGACAGCGCACAGGCAGAAAACAAAACTGAGGAAGAGGCTGTTATCTACAACTGCCCAAGCTGCGGTGCTCAGGTTGTTACAACAGCGTCAACTGCGGCAACAACCTGCTTCTATTGTCAGAATCCTGTTGTTCTCGGCGGCAGACTTTCGGGTGAATTTAAACCCGACCGTGTGATTCCGTTCAAGCTTTCAAAGCAGAAGGCAATTGACAAGTTTCTTGAAATGTGCAAAAGGAAATGGTTTTTGCCGAAGAATTTTGTCAGCGAAAAGCATTTTGACAAACTCACAGGTGTGTATTTTCCGTATTGGTATGTTGACGAACAGCGTAGCGCACAGATGGTTGCAAAGGGCGAAAAGGTTCGTTCGTGGACTGTCGGAGATGACCGTTACACGGAAACAAAGGTTTTTGAGCTCCACAGAGCAGGCAATCTGATTGTAAATAATGTTTTTGAAAGAGCGTTAAAAGGTCAGGACAGAGATATGCTCCAATGCGTACACCCTTACGATTTGGGCGAGGCTCACCCGTTTGCAATGTCCTATCTTTCGGGTTTTCAGGCAGAAAAGCGTGATATTGAGCAAAATGAGGTTGCACAGGCAGTTCAAACAAGAATCAACGGATACTGTCAACAGCTTATGAAAGACACGGCAAGCGGATACAGTGCCGTTCAGATTCAGAACTACAACGATAAAATCGACCTTGAAAATTGGAACTATACCCTCTTGCCCGTTTGGGTTGTAACCTATAAATACAGGGGTAAAATTCTGCCGTTTGCAGTTAACGGTCAGACGGGCAAAACCTACGGTGAGCTTCCTACCTCCGCAGGAAAGCTTCTTGCTTTCGCTGCAATTATTGCCGCAGCGCTTATGGCACTCGGCTTGTTGGGAGGTCTGTTATTCTTATGATGAATGTTACAAAAAGACTTTCCGCAATACTTGCGGCAATGATTATGGTTTTCTGCACTCCGCTCTTTGTTTTTGCGGCGGGACAAACAGAACTCCGTGATGACGCCGAACTGTTTACCTCGGAGGAAGAAACACAGCTTCAGGCGGAACTTGACGCTTTTGCTCAAAAAACAGGCTGGGTTGCGGTTATCTATACTAACAACGAGGGCAAAACCGAGGACGATATCAAACCGTTTGCAAACCGTTATTATGCCGACAAATACGGCAAAACTACGGCGGGCGTTATACTCACAATTGATATGAAGGGCAGAGCAATCGACTTCAGAACAAAAGGCGATGCGATGTATTATTTCGGCGATGGCCGTGTTAATACTCTTCTTGATGATGTTCAGTATGATATGAAACAAGGCAACTATTACAGTGCTGCCGAACAATTCCTCTATTATGTTGACCACTACTATGACGAGGGTATTGACGATGACGAGTCAAACGAAAATATTGATTTGCAGGAAAAAGAGGATAACAAGTTCCTCTATGTCGTAAAGCATTACGGCATTGTCATTGCAGGCGGTTCAATTATTGTTGCCGTTATTGTTGTTATTGTAGTGAAAAATCGTTACAAGCACAACGGCAAAGCAGGAACTTATGACCTCAAGAAAAATAGCAAGACTATGCTTACCGACAAGAAGGATATCTTCCTGACAAAGCATGTTTCCGTTACGAGAATCCGGAGTGATTCCGACAGCTCGGGTGGTTCATCAAGCAGCTCCTCCGGTGGCGGCGGTTCATCGGGCGGCGGAAGCAGAAGCTTTTAATGCTGGAAACTATTTGAATTTTACGGAGAATGCTGTATTCTCTGTTTGGGGGCGGCAGAAATGCCGTCCTCTTTTAATGTGAAAAATTATGAGGAATATTGAAATTATTCAAAAACTGAATACCATGCACACAGCCTGTGAAAGCGAACTTTTACAACTGATTACAACTTACGACGAAAAAGATTTTGAATATCTTCGCAAATGTGCAAGAGATACTGCCGACAGAATTTTCGGCAACAAAATCTATATTCGTGGCTTGATTGAATTTTCGAGTATATGCAAAAATGATTGCTACTACTGTGGACTTCGCCGTTCAAACGGCAATGCCGTGCGTTACCGACTTTCAAAGGATGAAATTCTCTCATGTTGCCAAAACGGACACGAACTCGGATTCCGCACATTTGTGTTGCAGGGCGGTGAGGACGGATTTTTTACAGATGATGTAATGTGCGGCATTGTGTCGGAAATAAAAATTAGATTTCCCGATTGTGCCGTAACGCTATCGCTTGGCGAAAGGTCGTATGAAAGCTATCAAAGACTTTTTGACAGCGGCGCAGACAGATATCTTCTCCGTCACGAAACAGCCGACAAAAAGCACTATTCCATGTTGCATCCGCCCGAAATGTCACTTGAAAACCGAATGCAATGCCTGTATAATTTAAAGAGAATAGGTTATCAGACAGGCGCAGGATTTATGGTCGGCTCACCGTTCCAAACTCCCGAAATGCTTGTCAAGGATTTAAAATTTATTGAAAAATTAAGTCCCGAAATGTGCGGAATAGGTCCGTTTGTACCGCACAAAGACACAAAATTCAAAAGCGAAAATCATGGCGATGTAAGCCTTGTGCTTATGTTGCTTTCAATAATAAGACTTTTAAAACCGAACATTCTTTTGCCGGCAACAACCGCCTTAGGTACGGTCGATCCGCTTGGTCGGGAAAAGGGCATTCTTCACGGTGCAAATGTTGTAATGCCCAACCTTTCCCCTGTTAAGCACAGAAAAGATTACTCGCTCTACGACAACAAAATCTGTACGGGAGACGAAGCGGCGCAGTGTATCGGCTGTCTTGCAGACAGAATGAAAAAAATCGGCTTTGAAATCGTGACCGACCGAGGAGATTATACAGAGGAATAGTGTGAAAAATCACACTATTATAATATATTGCCCTCAAAATTTGCCTTTGGCATAATTTTGAGATGGCTGAAATCATCATTTACGCCTGTTCAGGCAACGCAGGTTAATTAGGTGATTTTTAATAAACTGTTTGTTGCCTGAAAGGCTATGATGATTATTATGAATAAATACGATAAAAATTCGCTGAAAGCGGAGGAGTTTATCAATGACGGGGAGATTCTTGACTCCCTGAAATTTGCCGATGAAAATAAAAATAACCTTGAACTTGTCGATAAAATAATCGAAAAAGCAAGGCTCAAAAAGGGCATCAATCACCGTGAGGCAAGCATTCTTTTAGCTTGTGAAGATAAGGAGAGAATCAAAGAAATCTACAACCTTGCCCGTCAAATTAAGAAGGATTTTTACGGTGACAGAATTGTCATGTTCGCCCCTCTCTATCTTTCAAACTACTGCGTAAACGGCTGTGTCTATTGCCCGTATCATGCAAAGAACAAGCACATCTGCCGTAAAAAACTCACACAGGATGAGGTCAGAAAAGAAGTTATCGCACTTCAGGATATGGGACACAAGCGTCTTGCAATTGAGGCAGGCGAAGATCCCGTAAACAACCCGATTGAGTACATTCTCGACTGCATAAAGACCATTTATTCGGTCAATCACAAGAACGGTGCAATCAGACGGGTTAATGTGAATATTGCCGCAACAACCGTTGAAAATTATAAAAAGCTCAAGGAAGCCGGAATCGGCACATACATTCTTTTTCAGGAAACCTACAATAAAAAGAGTTATGAACAGCTCCACCCAACAGGTCCCAAGCACAACTACAATTACCACACAGAGGCAATGGACAGAGCCATGCAGGGCGGTATTGATGATGTGGGAATCGGTGTGCTTTTCGGGCTTGAGCTCTACCGCTATGAACTTGCAGGACTTCTTATGCACGCAGAACATCTTGAGGCTGTCCACGGCGTCGGTCCGCACACAATCAGCGTTCCCCGAATCAAGGCGGCAGACGATATAAATCCCGATGATTTTGACAACGGAATTGATGATGAAACCTTTGCAAAAATAGTCGCAATTATCAGAATTGCAGTTCCCTATACGGGTATGATTATTTCAACCCGAGAGAGCGAAAGCGTTCGAAAAAAGGTGCTTGAACTCGGCATTTCTCAGATCAGCGGAGGCTCACGCACAAGCGTAGGAGGATATGACGAACCCGAATCGGAAGAAGAAAATTCGGCTCAGTTTGATGTTTCCGACAACCGCAGTCTTGATGAGGTTGTAAGGTGGCTTATGAATCTCGGCTATATTCCGTCATTCTGCACCGCCTGTTACCGTGAGGGCAGAACGGGCGACCGCTTTATGTCGCTTTGCAAGAGCGGTCAGATTCAGAACTGTTGCCACCCCAACGCCCTTATGACGCTTGAAGAATATCTTGTTGATTATGCAAGCGATGATACAAGGAATGTCGGTCAAAAACTCATTGAACAGGAACTCGAAAAAATCCCCAACGAAAAAGTCCGCACCATTGCAAAAGAACATATCTTTGACATAAGAAACAACAATAAAAGAGATTTCAGATTTTGACGGAGGGCGTAATGGGAATGAATTATACACCGTCATCGGAACGACTGCATATCGGATTTTTCGGCAGACGAAATGCAGGAAAATCAAGCGTTGTGAATGCGGTCACAAATCAAAATATGTCGCTTGTATCGGACAAAAAAGGCACAACAACCGATCCTGTGGAAAAGACAATGGAGCTTCTTCCGCTCGGTCCTGTTGTGATAATCGACACGGCAGGTTTTGATGACGGAGGAACTCTTGGCACAATGCGTGTTGAACGCACAAAAGCCGTGCTGAACCGTGTTGACATTGCCGTGCTTGTGGTTGACGTAACAATCGGAATGACCTCGGTCGAAAACGAACTTGTATCGCTTTTTGAGGAAAAGAAAATTCCGTATCTTATTGTGTTCAACAAATGCGATTTGCTTGACAATACAACTGACGGTAAAATCTTTGTAAGTGCAAAAAACAACACGAATATCGAACTTTTAAAGGATAAAATCGCAAAAGTTGTAAACGCACAAAAATCCGATAAAAGGCTTTGCGGTGACCTTGTTAATAAAAATGACTTTGTTGTGCTTGTAATCCCGATTGACTCCGCCGCCCCCAAGGGCAGAATAATTCTTCCACAGCAGCAGGTTATCCGTGATTTGCTCGACAGCAGAGCAATCCCTGTTTGTGTGCGTGAAAGCGAACTTGCCGATACTCTGAAAAATCTCGGTACAAAACCAAAGCTCGTCATAACCGACAGTCAGGTATTTAAGCCTGTTTCAGAGATTGTGCCGAACGATATCAAACTGACCTCGTTTTCAATTCTTATGGCGAGGTACAAGGGGTTTCTGAAAACTGCCGTAAACGGTGCAAGGGCAATTGAGTCGCTTAATGACGGTGACAAAATTCTCATCAGCGAGGGTTGCACTCATCACAGGCAATGCGATGACATCGGCACGGTAAAACTTCCCCGATTGCTGAAAAATTACACGGGTAAAAATTTTGAAATCGTGACAAGCTCAGGCAAAGACTTCCCAAATAATTTGTCGGAATTTTCACTTGCAATCCATTGCGGTGCGTGTATGCTCAATTCAAGAGAGGTAATCAGCCGAATGAACCGTTCGATTGAAAGCGGAGTTCCGTTCACAAACTACGGAATCGCCATAGCCTATATGCGTGGAATCCTTGAACGCTCGATTGAAATGTTTGAAAAATTTTTCGTTTAAAATAACTTTTTCCGTCTTGATAATCACAGGTCGATTTGTTATAATAATAGGTAACAATAAAAATCGAATTTTGTAGTATGGAGGAATAATATGCTGAATACAAGTTATGACGAAAAATTTGGCAAGAAGGGCCTTACATTCGACGATGTTCTCCTCATTCCGGGCGAGTCCGATGTTGAGCCAAAGAATGTTGATGTGTCAACTCATCTTACCAAAACAATCAAGCTTAATACTCCGCTTATGACTGCCGCTATGGATACCGTTACCGAAACAGATATGGCAATTGCCATGGCTCGTGAGGGCGGCGTTGGTATTATTCATAAGAATATGTCAATTGAAAAGCAGGCAGATCAGGTTGACAGAGTAAAGAGAAGTGAAAACGGTGTTATCGTTAATCCGTTCTTCCTTTCTCCCGAGAACACGGTAAGAGATGCAGATGAACTTATGGGCAAGTACAAAATTTCGGGTGTTCCGATTTGCCGTGACGGCAAGCTTGTCGGCATTATCACTAACCGAGATATGCGTTTTATGACAGGCGCCGATTTTGCACAGCCGATTTCTGCTGTTATGACGCACGAAAACCTTGTTACCGCTCCTGTCGGCACAACTCTTAAGCAGGCTCAGCAGATTCTCCGTGAGCACAGAATCGAAAAGCTCCCGATTGTCGGCAAGGATGGCAGTCTTAAGGGACTTATCACAATTAAGGATATTGAAAAAAGCGTTCAGTATCCCAACTCTGCCCGTGATGACAAGGGCAGACTCATCTGCGGTGCCGCTATCGGTGCCACAAAGGATGTACTTGACAGAGTTGCGGCTCTTGTTGAATCACAGGTTGATGTTGTTGTTCTTGACTCTGCACACGGTCACAACTCAAATGTTGTTCAGTCTGTTGCAAAGGTTAAGAAAGCATATCCGAACCTTCCTCTTATCGCAGGTAACATTGCCACGGCAGAGGCCGCAAAGGCTCTTATTGACGCCGGTGCAGACGCTATTAAGGTTGGTATCGGTCCGGGTTCTATCTGTACAACAAGAATCGTTGCAGGTATCGGTGTTCCTCAGATTACAGCTATCTATGATGCCGCTTGTGAAGCGTCAAAGTACGGTATCCCTGTAATCGCAGACGGCGGTATCAAGTACAGCGGTGATATCGTTAAGGCGCTTGCCGCAGGCGGCAGTGTTGTAATGGTCGGCTCACTTGTTGCAGGTTGTGCCGAAAGCCCCGGAGACAACGAAATTTATCAGGGCAGACAGTTCAAGGTTTACAGAGGTATGGGCAGTCTTGGCGCAATGGGCAAAGGCAGTGCAGACAGATACTTCCAGGCAAGTAACAACAAGTTTGTTCCCGAGGGCGTTGAAGGCCGTGTACCTTACAAGGGACCGCTCTCAGACACAATTTATCAGATGCTCGGCGGACTTCGTGCAGGTATGGGTTACACAGGCTGTGCAACAATTAAGGATCTTCATGAAAAGGCAAGATTTGTTCAGATTTCAGGTGCAGGTCTTCGCGAAAGCCATCCGCATGATATTCAGATTACAAAAGAAGCTCCTAACTACTCTTATCATTCATAATTGATAAATCATAAATATTTGCATAAAATAAAAGAAAAGGATGTGCCGACAGTTTATGTACAGACTCGGAATTGATCTGGGCGGAACAAACATTGTAGCCGGTGTCGTTGACGAAAATTACGAAATTATCGCAAAGGCAAGCTGTAAAACAAATGTGCCCCGTCCCGAAAGCGAAATCTGCGACAGTATGGCAGATGTTGCATTAAAGGCAATTGAAAAAGCAAAACTCACAATTGACAATATTGAGTCAATCGGTATCGGTGTACCGGGTGCGGTTAATCCGAAAACAGGCGTTATAGAATATTCGGCTAATCTTTTCTTCCATAACTGGCAGGTTGTCAAGATGATGGAGGAAAGACTCAATACAAAGATTTGCGTTGAAAACGATGCAAACGCTGCTGCCCTCGGCGAGTATCTTGCAGGCAGTGCAAAGGGTGCAAAAAATGCGATTGCAATAACACTCGGCACAGGTATCGGCGGCGGTATCATTATTAACGGCAAGATTTACAGCGGTTCTAACTATGCAGGCGCTGAGCTTGGACATATGGTTATCGTTAAAGACGGCAAGGAGTGTGCATGCGGCAGAAAGGGCTGTTGGGAGGCGTATGCGTCTGCAACAGGTCTTATTAACCTCACAAAGCAGGAAATCCTCAAGGAGAACTTCGACTTCAGCTATATGCTCAAGTCATGTGACGGTGATATTAACAAGGTTACAGGCAAGACTGCGTTTGATGCTGTTCTTGCAGGTGATGCAAATGCCAAAACCGTAATTGACGAGTATATCGGTTATCTCGCTTGCGGTCTTGTAAACATTATCAATATCTTCCAGCCTGACATCCTTTGTATCGGCGGAGGTATTTCAAATCAGGGCGAAAATCTTCTTGCTCCGCTCCGCACAATTGTTGAAAAGGAAAGATATACAAAGCATAACGATAAGCAGACAGTCATCTGCAAGGCAAGCCTTGGCAATGATGCAGGCATTATCGGTGCGGCTTTTCTTGAGTAATTGGCAAACCGTTAAATTTTATTCCGTGATTTCGGGCGGAAAAACACATTTTCTGCCCGAAAAGCGGATTTTTAAAACGAGAAAAACTTTTTTGAAAAAAATTAAAAAAAGTGTTGACAAATAGTCCTTTTTGCCCTATAATAAATCTTGCTGATTTCGGTTAGCAACATTCATGTATTACATGGCGGAATAGCTCAGCTGGCTAGAGCATTCGGTTCATACCCGAAGTGTCGTAGGTTCAAGTCCTATTTCCGCTACCATATTTGGCCCGGTGGTCAAGCGGTTAAGACACCGCCCTTTCACGGCGGTAACACGAGTTCGATTCTCGTCCGGGTCACCAAATATATTTGCCGGTGTGGTGGAATAGGCAGACACAAGGGACTTAAAATCCCTCGGTCATTGCGACCGTACCGGTTCAAGTCCGGTCACCGGCACCAAAAAACAGCCATAAGGGCTGTTTTTTTCGTTTCGGTGATTTTTTAATTGTATATTTGTTGCTGTTCAAGGACCATCCGTTTTGGATGGTCTTTCTTGATTATTTGTGAATATATCATTGACAAGTTATGTTTATTAGTTTAAAATTAAACCAGATAGTATAAATACTTTTTTGTTGCATACAGATATTTGTATGTTAAAGAAAAAGGTGTGGTGTGCTATTAATAATACGAAGGAGGAAAATAATATGGCTGTTCTTGCAGTACCAATGGATAAAACATTTGAAGTTGCTGTTGATAAGGTTGAAAATTTCGATAAAAAAGCTAAAGAACATTCCGGAAAACATCTTCTTCAGGATAGGTTGAAAAAGCACAACAAAGGTGATGTTGAGTGGGATTTGAAGAAGTAAAAAAGTTTAAATATAAATTTAAGAGAATTTCCTCAATTAACATTGAATTAATTGAGGAATTTTCTTGTGGTTTAGAAGAACTTGACAAAAAGCTTATACAGATGAAAGAAAATGACGAAGGAACTACATTTGTTTTTCTGGATGAAACAAATGGTCAGATAATCGGATATTGTACCTATTGTGCATCAGGACTGAAAAAAGCTTATGAAAATGATTCAATAACTTATCCTGCAGCCGAAATAAAATATTTTGCAATAGATAAAACCTATCAGCATAAATCTTATGACGATGATTTTAAATTCAGCGATTTAATGTTGTGTGAGGTTTTGAAAAAATTGATTGAGATTTCCGAAGAAGCAATTTCTTTTGATTATATCTTATTGTATTCAGTACCCGAGGCTGTAAACTTTTACAAAAGAAATGGATTTTGTGAATTTACAGAGTTTATGAAAAAGGATTCTTACAACTATATTGACGGGTGTATTCCTATGTTTTTTACATTATAATTAAACACAACAAAGCCTTGCAAGTAAAAAATTGCAAGGCTTTTATAATTTGGTTGGGAACATAAACCTATGTTGAAACAGTTTTTATTCTCGACTATAACCGACGGAACAGCGAGATAGCTTGCGTAGCAAACATAGTTTGCCAACGGCAAATATAACCTACTAACGGCAGATGTATATGAAAATGACCTACTGAAAAACAGCAGGTCATTTTCGGAGAGAGTATATTTTAAGAAGAAAGATTTATACGATTCTTCGGTGTTAATAAAATTGTATTTGTGTATGTTTGGTGGAGAGAAAGGAAATTTGTATCAAAAAAATTTATGAATAGGATCTGCACAAATCCATACTGTAAACCATATTGTCCTTTGAAACCATGGTTATGGGGGTTGTGGGAGAAAGCTCGTTAAACTTTACAAGAAAGCTGTTGTCTTTTCCGTCGTGCATACCCGTTACAATGCGTTCAACATTGTTGTCACCTACAAATTCGGCAGTAACCTTTGGTGCGTCATCCGAAAACATTACGGTCATATCCGCACCGGATTCCTTTGCAATAAGGTAAAGGTAATCAATTTCGTCGCTTACTGCTGAATAGTCTGACATCGGTTTTAAAACGCTCATAACTCTGAGTTCGCAATCAGAGCTGTCGGCAATTTCTTTGGCAATTCGGATAATTCTGTCACAGTTATACTGACTTGTGACGCAGGCAAGAACTGCCGACTTTGTATTTTTCAATTTTTTCACCTCCTTCGTTTACTGTGCCTATATAATAACAGGCGTTTTTGACGGAAAAATATTCATATTGTGAATTTATTGTGAATTTTTGCTTTTTTAATAAATGTGCGCAAAATTTAAAAAATTCAGTATTTATCAGCATTTTCAGAAAATTATTTTAAAAATAGTATGTGAGTATACGAGAGTATATGAGAGTAAACAAGCGTATTTGAGAGATTGTTCAAAGCTAAATTAAATTTTTTCAAAAAAGTGTTGACAATGGGCATAAATTGTAATATAATCAATCTCACAGTGAAAAAATACAGGAGGATATTGTTATGTCAACTTTTTTAGCTAAACCAAACGAAGTTGAGCGCAACTGGTATGTAATTGATGCAGCCGGCAAGTCACTCGGTCGTGTAGCAGCTCAGGCAGCTACTCTCCTCAGAGGTAAGAACAAGGCTACTTTTACTCCCAATGTTGACTGTGGTGATCATGTAATCATCATCAACTGCAAGGACGCTGTTCTTACGGGTAACAAGCTCACACAGAAGAAGTGGCAGCGCCACACAGGCTATATCGGCCATCTTAAGGAAACTCGTTACGATACACTTATGGCAACAAAGCCAACAAAGGCTATGGAGCTTGCTGTTAAGGGTATGCTTCCTAAAAATACACTCGGCAGAGCAGCTCTTTTAAGATTAAGACTCTTTGAGGGTGCAGAACATAATCATCAGGCTCAGAAGCCTGCAATGATTGAAGACTAATTGAAGGAGGCAAAAGATAATGTACGATAAGACACCTTATTTTTACGGTACAGGCAGAAGAAAAAGTTCTGTTGCTCGTGTAAGACTTTATCAGGGCACAGGCAAAATCACAATCAACGATCGTGACATTGACGATTACTTTGGTCTTGAAACACTCAAGCTCATCGTAAGACAGCCTCTCGCTCTTACAGAAACAGACGAGAAGTTTGACATCGTTTGCAGAGTATCAGGCGGCGGCGTAACAGGCCAGGCCGGTGCTATCCGTCACGGCATTTCAAGAGCACTTCTTCAGTATGACACAGAGAATCTCCGTGGCAAACTCAAGAAGGCAGGCTTCTTAACTCGTGACCCGAGAATGAAAGAGCGTAAGAAATACGGTCTTAAAGCCGCTCGTAGAGCTCCTCAGTTCTCAAAGAGATAATCAAATTTATACTGCTTATCAGCTCCGAAGTTTCGACTTCGGAGTTTCTTTTTGTGCTGACTTCGGGTCCTCGAGGCAAAGCCTCTGCGGCGCAGCTAAAAACAGTCCACAGGACTGTTTTCTTAACGCTGTTACAGTTCTCAAAAAGATAATCAAGTTTATATTGCTTATCAGCTCCGAAGTTTCGACTTCGGGGTTTGTTTGTGCTGACTTCGGGTCCTCGAGGCAAAGCCTCTGCGGCGCAGCTAAAAACAGTCCGCAGGACTGTTTTCTTAACGCTGCTACAGTTTTCAAAAAGATAATTGTATATTTGCTATTATCAACCCAAAAGTCAGTTGTGGCTTTGGGGATTTATTTGTATGCGGCGGTTTACATTTCTGCTTGAATATAAAAACCATCTTTGATATAATAAGCCTCGTAAGGAAACGGTGGCGGCTGTTTCGACTCCCTTGTGAAAGGGGGTGTATTCCAATGGCAGAGATTACATATTTATTTGTTCTCGCAATTGCTTTCGTGGCTTTTAATGAAGTCATTAAGAATATAAAGAAATAACCGCCCTGTGTAGCGACAGAGCGGTTAAATGAAAATAAACCAAAATGTAAGCGAAACAGCTAAAGCTGTTTCCTTACCTATATATTAACATCTAATTTTAAATATGTCAATTGTTTTCGGTGTGTAGTATTTACGCACCGTTTTATTTTGTGCAGATTAGTTGTTAATTGATACATCATAATATAGTAAAAAGTTTGGTTTTGCAATCAAAGTGATTGGCGAACGGAGTTTACCGCTACAGAAATTTTCAATTTTCAATTAACGCGGTTGCATTGCCAACATCAAAATGCCCATAATAATCGGTTGATGTGCTAAATAAATCCACAGGCTGTATCTGCCGATTTTATCAAGCACGGGGATTTTTAATTCAAAGTATTTCGTAAGATTTTTTTCAACAATGAAATTCCAGAGATAAAAGCCTGCCGCAAAGAGGAAAATCCACGGAATGAGCGGAAAAAAGTCTGTTGAAAAAAAGTCCGAAGAAGGAAATCCCAGAAACGCAAGGTACTTGCACGAATAGAGAAAATCGGGCAATTTTACGATATCCAGCCCGAAAAGTCCGACATAGCCTTTTGGCACATCATACGAAACCGCATACAGCAAAAATGAAATCAACGCTCCCGACAGGGGGCGAATTTTTTTGAGATTATCCGACAGAACGGAAACAATCATCATTGAACAGCCTATCAAATTCAGCACACCAAACCACACCGCCTGATTCGGTTCGGCAATCACAGTAACGCAGGTAACGGCAAAGCCCGCAAGATTTAAAAGAATACCTCTTTTTATGCCGTTTCCCGAAAAGTTAAGGCACATTCCCGAAACAAGTATGAACACCACGCAGATACTGCGTTCCCAGACCGCAGTTATGGGACAAAAATACCAGCTTGTGTTAATGCCGTATATCATAAACAGGTCGTAACACAGGTGAAACGCAATCATACTGATGATTGAAATTCCACGCAAGGAGTCGAGAAGATAATATCTTTTGTTTTCTTTTAACAAGGCCTTACCGTTTGGATTCATCAATTATTTATTCCTTTTCATCATAACGGAAAAGACGACCGCAGCTAAAACAAGCAACACAACCGCATATCCGCAGACGGGGAGAAGCTCGGGCATAATATCAGAATAATTGCCCGAAATTGTATCTCTTGCCGCATTAACTGCATGAGCAAACGGGAGTGCGTTTGCAAAGCTTTTGAACCAACCGCCGACCATTGCGGTATCGAACCAAATGTTTGAGAACCACGCAGAAAGGTTTGTGAGCAATGCACCGCAGATTCCGCCGACAGCCTTTTCGTTCAGAAGCGTGCCGAGCAGAAGTCCGAGCGAGATAAACACAACTGCAATCGGAATGTTGACCGCAAGCATAAGTAAAATGTTTACGCTGACATCAAGCCCGAGGAAGAACGCAACAACAACGCATACGGCACTCTGCAAAATTGCCATTGGCAAAAGCGGAAGTGTGTAGCCGATAATAAATTCATGAGCCTTGAGCGGAGATGTGAACAATCTCATCATAAAGCTTGTAGTTCTGTCCTTTGCAATGAGCATTGACGAGAACAGCGAGATAAAGCTCATTCCGAAAACCGTAATACCGGGCGTCAGCTTGTCGATGTTGAACATTGTCATTTGAGCCTGTTCGGGGATTGCCGAATTGATTGCCGACAACAAAAGAAGAAGTACAATGGGAAATCCGAGTCCGAAACAGAATGTCAGCGGATCACGGAGAATTTCCTTTGTGTTTCGTGAGGCGAACGCAGTCAATCTCATTACAACGCACCTCCGTTTGTCAGCTTAACAAAAGCCGACTCAAAATCTTTTTCACCCGAAAGGGCAACAAGCTCATCGGCAGTACCCTCTGCCATAAATTTGCTGTGAGCCATAATTCCGATTCTGTCGCAGAGTGCAACAGCCTCTTCAAGATAGTGCGTTGTGAGAATAACGGTGATTTTACCCTTGAGCTTTTCAATCTCAACCCAAAGGCTGTGTCTTGCAATTACATCAAGTCCGAGCGTGGGTTCGTCAAGAAAGAGAATTTTCGGCTCTGAGATAAGTGCCATTGCAATGCTCAGTCTTCTGACCTCGCCGCCCGACAGCTTTTTAGCCCTGCGGTTTTCAAATTCCTGCATGGAAAAGCGTTCAATAATATCGCTTGCCTTGGCTTTGGCGGCTTTCTTTGAAAAGCCGTAAACCTCTGCCATAAGTTCAAGATTTTCTCTTGCGGTAAGGTTCATTGCCGCCGCACTTTCCTGCGGTGAAATTCCGATAATCTGCTTAACAGCCGCCCTGTCGGTTTTTATGCTGTGACCGAGAAGTTCGGCGTCACCCGATGTCGGCATAATAAGCGTTGTGAGCATTTTCATTGTTGTTGTTTTTCCTGCACCGTTGACTCCGAGCAAGCCATACATTTCGCCCTCGTTAATTTTTAGGTCAAGGTCGGAAACAGCCGTTTTTTCCTTATATTTTTTTGTGAGTTTTACTGTTTTTATTGCGTACATATTTTCTCCTCAATTCAGGATAAAAGGGATTTAAGTCAAATTTTACTTCATTAACTTATCAAAGGGATTATTTATCTTTGCAAGTGCCATGCCCTTTTTCTCGTCACCGAGAACCAGAAGCCTGTCGCCTGCTTCAATTCCGAAAACTTTTCTTGCGTGTTTCGGAAGCGTAATCTGTCCTCTTTCGCTGACCTTAACAATGCCGAAAATGTACTTTCCGTCACCGTCGGGAGTAAGTGCGTCAGATTCTTCCTCGTAAAAAGGACACACAAGAAGCATTTCTACCGTAGTTTCAAAAATCTGCGCCATCGTCACGCATTTTTCAACATCGGGAATAGATTCTTCATTTTCCCATTTTGCAACAGACTGTCTTGAAACCTCAAGCTTTTCGGCAAGGTCTTCTTGTGAATAGCCGTACTTTTTCCGAAGATACTTCAAATTCATGCCAATCATACTTTTCATACCTCCTGATTTAAGTATATTTCATATGTAACGCAATTTCTACCAACCTGATTTTACACTTTATGTAAAAATCGGTTGCATAATCCCTTATATGATTTATGATAGACTTCCTTGCAGATTTTGTCAAACAAAATTGGATTTTGCCGTTTTAACACTATGTTCGTGTTATTTAAATATATATATCATGGTTTTGTTCACAAAACTGTCACATTGCAATGTTAAAATCAAACTAATATCGTATGTACGGAGGACATATTATGAAAAAACCTACTAAAAGAGATACAGTCAATCTGTTTTTCTCAGCATTCCTGATTGTTGCATTTATCGTTTGCGCACATTTCTTTTCACAGTACGCGTCAGCTCTTTCACAGCCGATCGGTTCAATTATCCCGATTCTCGTTTACGCTGTGTTCGGTCTGCTTGTATTCTATGCAACCCGCGTCGGTGACGGCAAAGCGGTAAAGCGTTTTTCACTTGTAACTCTCATTGTAATGGTACTTCCTTCACTCTACATAATCATTGCGTCGCTTGCTCCCGGACTTCCGCTTAACAGCGTGTTTGCAAACGCAAGCGGTTCGGGTCTTAGTGTTATCGTAACGCTTGCAAGTATCGCACTCGGCTATGGTATTCCTTATTCATTCTTAAGCGGTTTTGAGCTTGCGAGAGAAGATGCTGTCGAGGATGAAACAAGCGAGCATGTTCAGGGCGGTATTGAGGCTGATCTTGCAGATGATGAAAATGCCGAGGACACAAGCTTTGAGGAAACAGATGAAGCATCGGAAGATGCTTCCGAAAGCGAATCAACCGATGAAACCGACAACGGCGAAGAGGCTTGATCTGTAAAACAAATTTTAAACAACAGGTACCCACACGGCTTGTGCGGGTACTTTTTGTATGTGCCAAAAGTCTGTGTAACGGAAAAATACGCTCTTAAGCTAATAGTGCTAATATTCAGTTGACAAAATCCCACGGCTGTTTTATTATTTTGGTACAGGGTGCGTGTAATGAAAAGTGCCGTGTTTCTGTTTGAAAAATTTTCTTTTAAGGGAGAATTACATAATGGACGATAACAATAAATATAATAAAAGCAAGGATCATGAGCCTGACAACTTTGATGATGAGGTCGCTTTTCCAACAAGGAGAAGCAACCCTGCAAAAAAGCCTGTTGAGGATTACGGCGACAGCTTTGGCGAGGATATAATGTTTCCGTCGGATTATGACGAAGACGCCGTTCATATGCCTGAGATTGACTTTGATGACGATATGGCAACACCTGTAAAAATGCCGTCGGAGAGAGATGACATTGCACAGGCTCCTGATTACGGTGACAATTTTGATTCACAGACCGGAGAACAGGTGTCAAAGGCTACAAAGGATTTTCAGTATGACCTTTCGGCTGACGACAGGGGCAACTACTATACCAAGTCAACAATCCGCCCGGAGCGTAAAAAGGTTGTGAAAAAGAAGAAGAGAACAAGCCGTAATATGGCTGTTATCCTTACGATTGCGGCGGTAATCTGCCTTATAATTGCTGTTGTTTTTGCCTTTACGCAGTGCAGCTCGCAAAAAAAAGACGAAAAAGTCACAACATCACCGTCAACAGAGCAGGTGACAACGGAACAGCCGACAACCGAATACGGTGACGATAACTATGTTCCCGTTTACACGGAAGAGCCGACATACGAACCCGAAACGGAGTATGTGCCTGAAACAGAAGCCCCCGTGCAGACGACAGAACCGCAGACGGAGTATGTGCCTGAAACAGAGCCGCCGCAGAGCAGTGATATCAGCACCTCCGAATCGTCACAGGTATCCGAAGACCTACAGCCGACTCAGGAACAGAGCGATAACGGCGATGAGCCGTATGTTGAAGAAAACTGATTGTTTTCTTTTAATAACTTAAAAATGAAATTATAGATTATGAAATTGGAGATGTTTTGAATGGGTTGTACCCACGATTGTTCAAGCTGTTCTTCGGACTGCAAAAGTAAAGCTCAGGATTTGCACGAGGAACTCAATAAATACAGCAGTGTAAAAAAAGTAATCGGCGTTGTGTCAGGCAAGGGCGGAGTTGGCAAGAGCCTTGTAACCTCAATGCTTGCCGTAACATTTAACAGACTCGGCAAAAAGACGGCTGTTCTTGACGCCGATATAACAGGTCCGTCAATTCCAAAGGCATTCGGAGTACATGAGAGATGCAGAGGCAACGGTGAGGGGATTTTTCCTGTTGTTACCGAAACGGGAATTAAGATGATTTCCGTAAACCTTCTTCTTGAACACGAAACCGACCCCGTAGTTTGGCGTTCGCCTGTTATTACAGGCACGGTAAAGCAGTTTTGGAAGGATGTTATCTGGGAGGATGTCGATTATATGTTTGTTGATATGCCTCCGGGAACAGGAGATGTTCCGCTCACTGTGTTCCAAAGCTTGCCGATTGACGGTATTGTTATTGTTGCATCGCCGCAGGAGCTCGTTTCAATGATAGTTCAAAAGGCTGTTAAAATGGCAAAGATGATGAATGTGCCGATTTTAGGTCTTGTTGAAAATATGAGCTGGTTTATGTGTCCCGATTGCGGAAAGAAACACAGCATTTTCGGTGACAGCCATATTGACGGGATTGCAAAGGAATATGATACTCAGGTACTTGCAAAGCTTCCGATTGATCCCGAGCTTGCAAAATGTGTTGATGAGGGAAAAATTGAACTTTTCAGCGGAGATTATCTTGATGATGCGGCAGAAATAATTGAAAAAGAGCTTAGCAAATAAGCATTTGCAATATTATGCTTTTTTGCTGTAATTAACAAGCATAATTTCAAAACTGCAAACAGGAGGAGTAAGCAATATGAAATGCCCTAATTGCGGCTTTGAGGCAAACGGAAAATTTTGTGAAAATTGCGGTTCACCGCTTGCCCAAAACAGCTCACGGAAAAACACGGAAGGTGTAAACAGCTTTGAGCAAGATAATCACAACGCAGTGCCCGAACAGCCGAGATATGATTATAACACAGAGAACCGAACCTGCGGTCAGTCGTATCCGAATAATCAGCAGTACGGTCAGCAGAGCCACGGCGGATTCGGTCAAAATCAAAATTGTGCGGGCAGCGGTCAGCAGTTCACAAATTCACATAATGGCAGCGGTCAGCAGTTTTCAAGTGCTCCGAACAGCAAAAAAACCGCTGCTATAATAATAAGCGTTATCAGCGGTATAATTATACTTATAATAGTTGTCACAGCTATTTTGATTTGCAATTTACTGCCAAAGTTTATGGATATGGCGAATGAATATGCCGACAGTGCTTTTGACGCAGCGTCAAGCTATATTTCTGATGAATTTCAACAAGAAACTATCGCTCCGACAGAAGATCCTGACGCTTACGATAAGGTCGATGAAAATACTCATCTGAGATACAGAGAGAGCGATAATTATGACGGCATCGTAATTACGGGCGCAGAGTATGAGTTCTATGAAAGCTACATAAACAGTGACGAAAAGAAATTTACAATCAACATTCCGTCGGAGCTGAACGGCAAAAAGGTTGTTGAAGTTGAATATATAACAGTTTATGTTCCGGACAAAGAGATTACGATTGTAATTCCGGATACCGTTAAGATTATCGGAAGTTACGCTTTCTGCTACAGCGATGATGTTGTTGCAGTAGAAATTCCGAACAGCGTAGAAGTAATCGGCAGCGATGCTTTTGTAGGCGATCCAAAGCTTAAAAAGATAACCGTTCCCGATTCCGTAAAGGAAATGGACGATTGCGGTCTTGGCTTTAATACTGACGATAATTATAAAAAAGTTAAGATTCAAGACTTTAAAATGTATTGCAAAAAGGGTTCTGCCGCCGAAAATTACGCAAAAGATAACGACTTTTTGTATGAGATAATTAAATAAAAGTTAATGTAGATTAAAAAAACAGCTTTCCGAGTTTTTTTCGGAAGGCTGTTTCATTTTTTTCGGATATGTATTTGTTTGTAAAAGATTTGTGTAATTATTTATGGGCTTTAACACAAGAAATATTTTTGTTATAACCATTCGGTAAGGAAATGGCGGCTGTATTTCAGACGGAAGGACACGGTTTACCGCCGACCATAATTTTCCATTTTTAATTTTCAACTTTCAATTTAAAAGTAACGCTCGGGCGATAATGCTTGAACTACCGCAAGCTGTCTTCACGAACAGGCAACGGTGGCACACTGCCGACCACAATTTTCCATTTTAAATTTTCAACTTTCAATTTAAAAGTAACGCTCGGGCGATAATGCTTGAACTATCGCAAACTGTCTTCACGAACAGGCAACGGTGGCTCACCGCCTGCAGTTTTGAAAATATATTTTGATGAGATTATTCGGCTTGTCGGCAATGCCTATGCCTAAAAAATCACCATCATGGGTTTTCATTCTGAAAAGTTGACCGTTCTCGTACCCCGACTTGGCAAGATATGTTCTGTCGGCACTCAACGCACCGCCGTTTGCAAATCGTTTTGCCTGTGCAGACGATACGGCAAGATAGCCCAAACTCATAAATAGGCTCTCAACGGAACGCAGCTTTTCTTCAACATTTCCGTTTTCGCAAATGCTTTTCAGCTCGTCAAGCGTTATGCACTCGTCAAGCGAAAATCCGCAAGCCGAGGTTCTGCAAAGTGCCGTCATAACCGCACCGACACCGAGAACCTTGCCGATGTCATCAATTATCGTGCGTACATAAGTACCCTTTGAACAGGAAATTTCAAGCGTGCCTGTCTGCGTTTTTTCGTCAAAATTCGCAAGCGAAAGAGAATAGACAGTAACCTTTCGGCTCTCACGCTCAACCTCGATTCCCTGTCTTGCAAGGTCATAAAGCCTTTGACCGTTCTTTTGCACGGCAGAGTACATCGGCGGAATCTGCTCAATTTTGCCCGTGAAATTGGGAATTATTCTGCGAATTTGTTCTTCCGTAACCGAAGATTCGCACTCGCCTGTCACCGTACCCCAGATGTCGAGGGTGTCGGTGGTTTTGCCAAGCTGAAATTCTGCCGTGTATGACTTGTCATGATTGAGAATCAAATCCTGTGTTTTCGTTGCAGTTCCGAGCAAAACAGGCAGAACGCCCGTTGCGTTCGGATCAAGTGTTCCGGTGTGACCGAGCTTTTTCTGTCCTGTCAGTCTGCGGACAACGGCAATAACATCAAACGAGGTAAATTCCTTCGGCTTGTCAATCAGCAGTACACCGTTAAGATTGCTCATGATAAAAACTTCTCCGCAGCTTTTTCAAGCGTTGTCTTTACGGTTTCAAGGTCGCCCTCAATTGAGCATCCTGCCGCCGCAGGATGACCTCCGCCTCCGAACTGCGAACAGAAATCCGAGGCATTGATATTATTGTTTGTACGAACGGAAATCTTGAAGAATCCGCCCTCTTTTTCACGCATTGTAATTCCGATGAGAACACCCTCAATCTGACGGGGAATAGAGGCAAGTCCCTCCATTTCGTCATCACCCGTGTTGAGCTTTTTTAGCATATCAAGCGTTGTGTAAATTATTGCGCACCTGCCGTCTGCACAATAGGTCATTGAGTCGTAAACGGCTCTTTCAAGCTGAATTTTGTTTTTCGACTTTGTTTCAAACATCGCCTTGTTTATGTATGCGGTGTTACAGCCAAAGTCCATAAGACTTGCGGCAACACGCATGGTTTCGGCGGTTGTGTTTGTGTATCTGAAACAGCCGGTGTCGGTTGAAATGCCTGTGTAGAGGCAGTCTGCAATGTCCTTTGTAAAGTTGATGTGCATTCTGAGGAACAGCTTGTAGAGAATTTCGCAGTTTGCCGCCGCATATTTGTCAACAAACTTTTCCTTGGCGGTAAATGTGTTTGAACCGTGGTGGTCAATGCACAAATCAACCTTGCCGATATATTTGTCCATATTTGGACCGAGAAGGCTGTCAGCCGCAACATCAACGCTGACAACCGTTTCGGTTGTAAAATCTTCTTCTTCGATATTTTTTTGAAGATAGGCAAATTTTGTCGGAACACCTGTTGTGATAACTCTTGCTTTTTTGCCGATTTGCCGGAGTGCAAGGCAGAGTGCAAATCCGCTGCCGAGGGTGTCACCGTCAGGATAAGCGTGAGTCAGAATATCATAATTATCGTGTGCCTCAAGAAAACGGGCAACCTCATACAGATTCATCATTTTCTTCCTCGTCTTCCTTAATGTCAAGGCTGTTGAGAATACGGCTGATGTTTGCGCTGTATTCTATGCTGTCTGTTGCGTGGAAAATGAGTTCGGGAACATGGCGAAGATGAAGTCTGTGTCCAAGCTCTCGTCTGATAAAGCCCGATGCAGACTTCAAGCCCTTGACAGCCTCTTTGGCTCTGTCAAGACCTTCAATTGCACTGACCTGTACCGTGCAGTATGAAAGGTCGTTTGTAACCTCAACTCTTACGATAGAGATAAACGCCTGCTGAACCCGTGGGTCTTTTAATTCTCTGAAAATAGCAGTAAGCTCTCTTTTGATGTCCTCTGTTGTTCTTTCAATTCTATGGCTTCCCATGCTATCACATCCTTTTATCTTATTTCCGTAGGGGCGGTCATCGGCCGCCCACTTTGATGAAATATTTTGTTATTTTACAGCTACTGACTTGAACTATACAGTATTTATTTAAACAGAAAATTTCTGCCGTTACCTGCGGGCGCCCAATGACCGCCCCTACAAAATAACGGTGAATTTGTGTTATTTATAAAATTTGGTTTAGCATACAAGCTTTAATCTCTGTATTCTTCGATTGTATAAACCTCGAACATATCGCCCTCTTTGAGGTCGTTGAATCTTTCAAGACCGATACCGCATTCGTAGCCTTCGTTAACTTCCTTGACAGCGTCCTTGAATCTCTGGAGAGATGCAATTGCGTCATCTGCAATAACGATACCGTCACGGATAACTCTTACGCTTGCGCCACGCTGAATCTTACCGCTCTTAACATATGAACCTGCGATTGTGCCGACTGACTTAATCTTGATAACATTACGGCACTCAGCCATACCGAGAACAACTTCTCTTGTCTTAGGAGCAAGCATACCCTTCATAGCAGATTCGATTTCGTTTATACAATCGTAGATAATGCTGTAAAGACGCATATCAACGCCTGAACGCTCTGCATTTTCTGCGGCAACTGCATCGGGACGAACGTTGAATCCTACGATAATTGCGTTAGATGCCTCTGCAAGCATTACATCGGACTCGTTGATTGCACCTACTGCGCTGTGAATTACATTTACTCTTACCTCGTCATTTGAAAGCTTTTCAAGTGACTGCTTAACAGCCTCGGCAGAACCCTGTACATCGGCTTTAACGATAATCTGAAGTTCCTTGATTTCACCGAGTTTCATCTGGTCAAAGAGATTGTCAAGAGTAACCTTAGTCTGTGCGTTGAAGATTTCTTCCTTCTTAGCGGCCTTTCTCTGGTCAACAAGAGTTCTTGCAAGACGCTCGTCGGAAACTGCGTCAAAGATATCGCCGCCAACCGGAACTTCGTCAAGACCTGTGATTTCAACAGGAACAGAAGGACCTGCCTCGGTAACTCTTTCGCCCTTATCGTTTGTCATAACTCTTACACGGCCAACGCTTGTGCCTGCGATGATTGTATCGCCCTTGTGAAGTGTACCGTTCTGAACGAGTACGGTTGCGATAGGACCTCTGCCCTTATCAAGTCTTGCCTCGATAACAGTACCCTTTGCGGCTCTGTCAGGGTTAGCCTTGAGTTCTTTCATCTCTGCAACAAGAGTAACCATTTCAAGAAGATCGTCAAGACCTTCCTTTGTCTTTGCGGAAACAGGGATACACGGTGTATCGCCGCCCCACTCCTCCGGAATAAGCTCATACTCTGTGAGCTGCTGTTTAACATTTTCGGGATTTGCGCCGACCTTATCCATTTTGTTGATGGCAACAATAACAGATACGCCTGCGGCTTTTGCATGGTGGATAGCCTCGACTGTCTGCGGCATAATACCGTCATCGGCGGCTACAACGAGGATTGCAATATCAGTAACCTGAGCACCTCTTGCACGCATTGTTGTGAATGCCTCATGTCCGGGTGTGTCGAGGAATGTAACAGGCTTGCCGTTTACCATAACTCTGTAAGCACCGATATGCTGAGTGATACCGCCTGCCTCGCCTGCTGTTACATTTGCGTGACGGATAGCGTCGAGAATTGAGGTTTTACCGTGGTCAACATGACCCATAACAACAACAACCGGAGCTCTCTCAACGAGATTTGCCTCATCGTCCTCGCTGTCATCAATAATCTGTTCTTCGATTGTAACAACAACCTCTTTTTCAACCTTTGCATGAAATTCCATGGCGATAAGTGACGCCGTGTCAAAGTCGATTGTATCTGTTGCCGTTACCATTGTACCCATAAGGAATGCCTTTTTAACAACCTCGGCAACGGTAGCCTTGAGTCTGAGAGCAAGCTCCGAAACTACGATTTCGTCAGGAATCTGAACTGTAATCGGTTTCTGCTTACGCTCAAGAGCAATACGGTTCAGACGCTCCTGCTCTGTTTCACGCTTCTGCCGTCTGCCCTTCTGACGCTGGGTACGGTTTGTGAACTTCTGCTTTTTAACGATGTTGTCCGTGCTTCTGCCCTTTGAGCTGTCGCTTGCAAGGTCATCATACTTCTGGTTGTAACGCTCAACATCAACATTTGTTGCACGGGTATCAATTACTCTGCGCTTGCGGGGAGCAGACTCCTCAACGCTCTTTTCCTGAGTAACTTCAACCTTTTCCTGTTTTGATGCAGGCTTTGCATCCTTGTTGTTAGGCTTTTTGTCGTTTTTATCGGTCTTTTTCTTCTGATTGTCAGCCTTTGCATTCTGCTTTGCGGGCTTATCTTCCTGCTGTGGCTTGCTTTCGTTGTCAAGCTTGTTGTTGCGTGCCGCAAAGTATTCGTCAAAGTTTTCAACCTTGTTCTTCTTTGTGATTACATCAAAAATCACATCGAGTTCGCTTTCCTCGAGTGTTGTCATTGTTTTCTTTGTAACACCGCAATGTTTTTCGAGAATCTCAATAATTTCTTTGTTTGAAACTCCGAGATCTGCTGCTGCGTCCTTTACCTTATATTTTATCATACAATTCTCCTCCCAATTCGTTTTCAATAAGCTGTTCAAGCTTATCTGCAAAGCCTTGGTCTTCGGTTGTCATAACTCCGCAGATTTTTCCGAGAGCAAATCCGATTTCTTCTTTGCTTCGGTTCATTGTCAATGTTTTCACATTGCATTCATCAGCGGCTGTTTGCACGCTTTTCTTACTGCTCTTTGAAAAATCATTTGCAAAAATAACAAGCTTTGCCTTATTTTTTCGTATTGAGTCAATCGTCGTGTCGGCACCTGTAATCAGCTTGCCTGCCCTTTTGCAAATGCCAAGCAGCGACAAAATCCTGTCGTTCATAAAAAATCCTTTCGCCTACTTGCTGTCTGCTGCGGCAAGTTCACTTTGCATCTGCTCATATACTTCATCAGGGATTTTACAGCTTAACGAGCGTTCAAAGCGGCGTGCCTTGCGAGCCTTTTCAAAGCAGGCAAGATTCCTGCACACATATGCGCCCCTGCCTGCCTTGCGACCTGTGAGGTCAAGCGAAATTTCGCCTTTTGCAATGATTTCACCGTTTTCATCTTTGGTGTCGGGTGCTTTGACAACACGGATAAGCTCACGCTTTTCTTTCATCTCTCCGCAACCCGTACATTTACGCAGCGGCATTTTTCTTTGCTTCATAAAATCCCTCTCTGTTTAATTTGATTATTCCTCTGTTTCATCCGAAACAACTGTTTCGCCTTCTGTGCTTTCGTCAAGGTCGAGAACATCTTCGGACTTTTCTTCTGTCTTTGGTTCATCGTCCTCATCCTCGCCGTAGAAACCGCTTTCGGGACGGATGTCAATTCTCCAGCCTGTAAGTCTTGCGGCAAGACGGGCATTCTGTCCCTTGTTGCCGATAGCAAGTGAAAGCTGACCGTCGGGAACTGTTACACGGCAGCTCTTTGTTTCTTCATCCGTAATTTCAACCTTGCAAACGCTTGCAGGAGAGAGAGCCGCTGAAATATACTTTTCGGGATCATCGCTGTAAAGAACAATGTCGATTTTCTCGCCGCCAAGCTCCTCAACAATTTTGTTTACACGACTGCCCTTGTTGCCGATACATGAACCGATTGCGTCAACATCGGGATTTGAGCTGTAAACAGCCATCTTTGTACGACTGCCTGCCTCACGGGAGATTGACTTTATTTCAACAACGCCGTCATAGATTTCGGGAACCTCCTGCTCAAACAAACGCTTTACAAGACCGGGGTGTGTTCTTGAGATGATTGCGTGAGGACCTCTTTCGTTGTCTTTGACATCTGCAATATAAACCTTAATGTGGTCGCCTTCTTTAAGGTCGTCATGTCCGAGCTGTTCGCTCTTTGGCAGAGTAGCCTCGCTCTTGCCGATTTTAATTGTTGCAACGCCTGACTTAGGATCGATTCTTTCAACAGTTGCCGTAACAATCTCGCCGAGCTTGTTCTGAAACTCAATAAGGGACTGACCCTTTTCGCCTTGACGAATGCCCTGACGGATAACATTTCTTGCAGAAGAAACAGATGTCCAGCCGAGGTGCTTGGGATCAATCGGAATTTCAATCTCATCGCCTACAACAAATTTCTTTCTCTTGTTAATCTGCTGAGCCTCCTCAACAGTAACCTCAAAGTTAGGATCAAAAACCTCGTCAACTACTGTTTTGACAAGCTTTGCGTCAAAGCTGTTCTTTTCCGGATCAACCTTGAATACAACATTTTCATTGCCGCCGTAGTAGTTCTTGCAGGCAACGGAAATTGCCTTTTCAATGTTCTGAAGCATATAGTCCATAGGAATGCCCTTTTCCTTTTCAAATGTTCTCAATGCCTCAAATAAATCTTTGTTAGTCATTTTCCAAATCATCCTTTTCTTATTTTTCGGTTATATACAAATTGTTATGCTGTTATGTGTATCCGTAGTGGCAAACTGCAATTTTTAATCAAAATCGTCAAGCTTAATCCATGCGGCGTCCTTTTTGCTGATTGTGATTTCATTCTCACCGCTGTGATCCTCAATTGTGACCTTACCGTCGGAATAATCCTTTAAAACCCCTTTAAATTCTCTGCCTATTCCGTCAATGGGGCGGAGCATCTTAACCATAATATCCGCACCGATGAACTGCATAAAATGTTCGTCACGGATAAGCTCACGCTCAATTCCGGGGGAGCAGACCTCAAGACAGTACGCCTCCTCAATCGGATCAAGCTCATCAAGAGGGCCGTTGATTGCACGGGAAACATTTTCGCAATCGTTAATGTCAATGCCTTCGGGCTTGTCAATGTAAACACGCAGAAAACGGTCTGCACCTTCCTTGACATAACGCACATCCCAAAGTGAAAGTCCTAAGCCTTCAACAATCGGCTGACAAAGCTCCCATACTTTTGATACGGTTACACCGCCTTTGCTTTTTGCCATAAATTCACTGCCTTCCTGTCTGCAAAAATACCCTGTGCGAAATATTGCAGACAGATAAACCGCACCGAGGAACAAAGTGAAAACTAATAAATAAGGAGCGGGTTTGTTGCCCACTCCTTTAGCTTTCATTATTTACAAGAAAATTATAGCACCAAAACGGCTTATAATCAAGTGTTTTTCAAATCTTTTCGTATTTTTTACAAAAAAGTTTAAAAAAACATTTGAAATCACCGTGCAAATGTGTTATTATATTTCGTGGACACTTTACATCACGATGTTTTTGTGATATAATCACCGTGGTTTTGCAACCGTGTAAAAAATTAAAATTAGTTTTTGATTTTGTTATTGCCGTATTTTTACTGTTTTTTACAGCAATGATTTGGCTGTTAATGTCCGAAATTTTGCGAGATTAACATTATAAAGGTTGCAACCTTACAATTAAATATGCTGATATAGCTCAGTAGGCAGAGTGCGTCCTTGGTAAGGACGAGGTCACGGGTTCGAATCCCGTTATCAGCTCCATAAAAAGGTATTGGTTAAAAAGACTGATACCTTTTTATTGTTGTTTCAGATTAAGATAAGGGATTCGAAAGCCCGTTTAGAAAACGCTTTAGTAAAGCGTTTTTAGGGCGTAGCGTTGATGAGTGTTCAGAATTTGTACCGCAAACAACAAGCGAGGTATGCACTCTCGCCATGCACAGAATAGTTATCAGCTCCATAAAAAGGTATTGGTTAAAAAGACCGATACCTTTTTATTGTTGTTTCAGATTAAGATAAGGGATTCGAAAGCCCGTTTAGAAAACGCTTTAGTAAAGCGTTTTTAGGGCGTAGCGTTGGTGAGCGTTCAGAATTTGCACCGCAAGCAACAAGCGAGGTATGCACTCTCGCCATGCACAGAATAGTTATCAGCTCCATAAAAGGGTATTGGTTAAAAAGACCGATACCTTTTTATTGTTGTTTAAAAAACAATACCGTTGCCAAATCCAAACTGATTAATATTATTCTTGTACAATCTATCTTGCATATACTGCAATTGCGTTGCGGTCATACTGATTATCGCTTTCCCCTTTCCTTATCCTGTGACTATATTATACTACAATGTTTAAGCGTATAATTTGTGCATATTGGTACTTGTTAAGTGTAAAGAGGTGCGCTATAATAATATTTGTAAAGGAACGGTGGCGGCTGTTTCAGCTCCCTTGCGAAAGGGGGTGTATTCCAAGGGCAGAGATTACATACTTGTTTGTTCTCGCAATTGTTTTCGTGGCTTTTAATGAAGTCATTAAGAATATAAAGAAATAACCGCCCTGTGTAGCAGCACAAGACGGTTAAGTTGAAAAATTTAATCTAGTTGCAAGCGAAACAGCTAAAGCCGTTCCTTTTCACCTATATTATACAACAACAACAATTTGATGTCAATAGATTTTAGGTGGTGAAGAAATGGCAGAAAATAAGAACAGTAGGGCAAGAATTGAGGCAAACAACCGATATAACGCTAAAGCATATGACCGTATCAATGTTGCTGTGCCGAAAGGTCGAAAGGATATTATCAAAGCCCACGCAGAAAAGAACGGCGAAAGCGTGAACGGCTTTGTTAATCGTGCTATTAATGAAACAATACAGCGTGACGGTGAGTAATTCCACAAGGCAAGCTCTGAAATATGGGCTTGTCTTGTTTTGTTTTAGTTGACAGGTTTCTTAACGGATTTAATTTTTCAAAACAGCTAAATGAAAGTATTTTTGAAATTATGTAAAATATACTTGACAATAAGTAACTTTTAATGTACTATAATGGTACAGAAAGCTTTTTGTATGCATTGTGGATTTTTAAGTATTCACATCTAAACACATAAAATTTTTTAATATTATTTGCGGATTATCGGTTGGACGAATAAATCTGCAAATTGGCTGATTTATTTGGGAGATGTTATTATGGGAGAAAAATACTATTGGGTGCTTGGTTTTTGTTGCGGTTTTATTGCCGTAGTTATCGTAACGCTCATTATCGCAAACATTAAAAGGAAAAAGAACACTTACACAGAATACGATGAACGACAGGTTCTTGCACGGGGCAAGGCTTATAAATCGGCATTTTTTGTGCTTATCGGGTACATAGTTGCCTGCGCTTTAGTTAATGTTTTGGAGATTAATTGGGCTGAACTCAGCGTTCAAATGTTCATAGGACTGTTTCTTTCAACCGCCGTATTCGTCGGAATAAGCATTTTTAATGACGCATATTTTACATCAAATAAAGGCAGAAAGAGTCTTTTAGGCGTTTTGGCATTTATTGCGGGAGCAGAATATTTGGGAATTGCTTTCGGCGAAAAAACCTTTGTTACAAACGGAATAGCAAATCTTGACATTATTCCTATCATTGTAATGATTTGGGCAATAAGTATTTTTGTGATGGTTGTCATCAAAACAATAATTGACAAAAAGGCAGTTGAAGAATGAAGAATTTAAGATTAAAAAGCGCCCGTGCCGCAAAGGATTTGTCACAGCAACAGCTTGCGGAACTTGTAAAGGTGTCAAGACAGACAATAAGCGCAATTGAAAAGGGCGACTACAATCCCACAATTAACCTTTGCATAGCAATATGTAAAGCGCTTGACAAAACCCTTGACGAATTGTTTTGGGAAGAATAAGTAAACTTTAACGGCAATCGGTGATTTATTTCGCTGTTGCCGTTTTTGTTTTTACCGCTAAAAAATCAAACGGCAAATTGCTACGGGAAATATTACAGTGTGGGGGAATTGTAAAAATTAACGAAAAATGCTTGAAAAATGTCGTGTTAAGCCGTATAATATAGGTGTTTGAGGATTTCGGACTCATACAATTTATTGAAAGGAGAAGTACACATGATTTATTCAAAAGAAGTTGAAAATATGTGCACTGTAGCAAAGGGACCTAAGCACGGTCCTGCACCTATTCCCGAAGAGGGCAAATGGGTAAAATCTTATGACATTAAAGACATTTCAGGTCTTTCACACGGCATTGGCTGGTGTGCTCCTCAGCAGGGTGCCTGCAAGCTTACACTTAATGTTAAAGACGGTATCGTTGAAGAGGCTCTTGTTGAAACAATCGGTTGTTCGGGTATGACTCACTCTGCAGCTATGGCAGCAGAAATTCTTCCTAACAAAACACTCCTTGAGTGCCTTAACACAGACCTCGTTTGTGACGCTATCAACACAGCTATGAAGAACATCTTCGAGCAGCTCGTTTACGGCAGAAGCCAGACAGCTTTCTCAGAGGGCGGTCTTCCGATCGGCGCAGGTATGGAGGATCTCGGTAAGGGTCTTCGCAGCCAGGTTGGTACAATGTACAGCACAAACGCTAAGGGCGTTCGTTACATGGAAATGGCTGAAGGCTATGTTCTCAAGACAGCACTTGACGAGAACGATGAAGTTATCGGCTATCAGTTCGTAAAGCTCGGCAAAATGCTCGAGGACATTCGTCACGGCGTTGAGCCAAACGAAGCATACAAGAACAACATCGGTCAGTACGGTCGTTTTGACGGCGCAGCTAAGTACATTGACCCTCGTGAAGAATAATTCGGTAAGGAGGACACCATAATGGCAGTAACATTTGAAGGTATGGAAAGAAGAATGCCTAAAATTGAGAAGTGCCTTGCCGAATACGGTATTGCAAATCTTGAAGAGGCAAGAAAAATTTGTAACGATCTCGGTTTTGATCCCTACGACATCGTAAAGGGCGTTCAGCCGATCGCATTTGAAAACGCAGGCTGGGCTTACACACTCGGTTGTGCAGTTGCAGTTAAGAAGGGCGCAAAGACTGCTTCAGAGGCAGCAGAAGCTATCGGTATCGGTCTTGAGGCTTTCTGTATTCCCGGCTCAGTAGCTGAGCAGAGAAATGTTGGCCGTGGTCACGGTAACCTCGGCGCAATGCTCCTCAGAGATGAAACAAAGTGCTTTGCATTCCTCGCAGGTCACGAAAGCTTTGCAGCAGCAGAGGGTGCTATCGGTATCGCTCGTAACGCTAACAAAGCAAGAAAAGAGCCGCTCCGTGTTATCCTTAACGGTCTTGGCAAGGACGCTGCTTACATTATTTCAAGAATCAACGGCTTTACATATGTAAAGACTCAGTTTGACTATTTCACATCAGAGCTTAAAATCGTTGAAGAGAGAGCTTTCTCAGACGGTGAAAGAGCTGCAGTTCGCTGCTACGGCGCTGACGATGTTCGTGAAGGTGTTGCAATCATGCAGCATGAAAATGTAGGTGTATCTATCACAGGTAACTCTACTAACCCGACTCGTTTCCAGCACCTCGTTGCAGGTACATACAAGAAGTGGGCAAATGAGAACGGCGTTAAGTATTTCTCAGTTGCATCAGGCGGCGGCACAGGCCGTACACTTCACCCCGATAACATGGGTGCAGGTCCTGCATCATACGGTCTTACAGACTCAATGGGCAGAATGCACGGTGACGCTCAGTTCGCAGGTTCATCTTCTGTTCCTGCTCATGTTGAAATGATGGGTCTTATCGGTATGGGTAACAACCCGATGGTTGGTGCTACAGTTGCTTGCGCAGTTGCAGTTTATGAAGCTGTTAACAAGTAATTACCAATCTTTTCAATAAATTAAAAAGGGATCGGCTCTTTGAGTCGGTCCCTGATTTTTTGCGTGCCTGCACAGACAGCAAGTGATTTGTTCTTAAACGACGAAAACACCAGGCTTGCGGCAACCCGGTGTTTTCTTATGTTCTTTAAAAAATGAGGGGTACAATTACGAGTCTCTGAATAGACCCGTATTGAGGAGGGTAGAACAATTATACTCTGACGGTTGCGGATCCGTCTTTCTGAGTACACCTATATTAAACAACCTAAATATGAAAACTGTGTGAATTTTGTTTGAAATTGTATTGAAAACTGCGGTCATATTTTTTTGTTAAATTCACTTCCGCATTTCGGACAGCGAACAGTGTGATTGCCCTTTTTGTTGCGAACACGAAGCTGCGCCTTGCACACGGGACACTTGATATAACGGTAGTCCTTGCGGTCACGAATTTTCTTGAAGGTCAGTTTGAACCAACCTGTTACCGCATTGTAAATCGGAAGAAATTTTCTGTTTTCGGCACTTCTTGCAACAATGTTGCGTGAGAACATACGGAAACAGATAAGCACGATAATCAAGAGCATTATTCCGTCAATGATGTATCTTGCAACACGGTTCCACACAAAAATATTCACAAACCACAGTATGAGCAACAGCACCCAGAGTGCATTGTTGAGCTTATCCGTGCCGTATCTGCCCTGCATAAAATTGGCGAATCTGTTAAATAATCCTCGCATAAAGTTCATCCTTTCCGCAAAAAGCGGTAATTACAAAAATCATCCTTCCACCATTTTATCACAGGCAGGGCGTACATTCAATAAACATTTGACGATATATGTCACTAAATCAGCCAAGAACGAGCTTTGCCGTGTCAACGCTTTCTTTTGCGTCACGGCAGTAGTAGTCAGCGCCAATTTTCATAGCGTAGTCCTTTGTAAGAACCGCACCGCCGACAAATATTGTGCATTTGCTTGAGCCGTCGGGATTCTGAAGTTCCTTACATTCTCTTACAAGTCTTATCGTGTCTTCCATACTCTTGAGGGTTGTTGTCATAAGAGCCGAAAGTCCTATCATTGTAATATTCTGTTCAACGGCAGTATCAACAATAAGCTGAGGATCAACATCTCGACCGAGGTCAACGACTGTGTAGCCGTAGTTATCAAGAAGAACCTTTACAATGTTCTTGCCGATATCGTGAATGTCGCCCTTTACGGTTGCCACAATAATTTTGCCCTTGCTTACGGGAGTTCCGCTTGTCTTTGTAAGGTGCTTTTTAATTACATCAAAGCACTCCTGAGCTGTGTTTGCGCTTTGGATAAGCTGTGGAAGAAAGATTTTATTCTTTTCAAAATCTTCACCCACTCTGTCAAGTGCAGGGATAAGCATTTCGTTTACAACCTGCATTGCATCGGTTGTTTCAAGAAGCTTTGCGGTTGCGGCTGCACCTTCGTTTTTAAGTCCGTTATAAACAGCCGCAAAAATATCAACATTGCTGTCTGCCTTTTTAACGGGAGCGGCAGGAACAGCATCGTTATATGCGTTGATAAATTCAAGCGAGTTCTTGTCAATGCCGTTAAGCACACGGAATGCTCTTACAGCACCTGTCATCGACTCAACATTTGGGTTGATAATCGGTAAATCAAGTCCCTGTTCCATAGCCATTGTAAGGAAAGTTCTGTTGACAAGCTCACGGTTCGGAAGTCCGAACGAAATGTTTGATACACCGAGACAGGTTTTACAGCCAAGCTCCGTTTTTACTCTGTGCAAGGCCTCAAGAGTCTGACGGCAAGCCGCCTGTTCTGCGGAAACCGTAAGAGTAAGACAGTCGATATATACATCTTTTCTGTCAATGCCGACAGCCTCGGCTCTTTCAACAATTCGTTTTGCAATCTCAAATCTGCCCTCGGCGGTTTTCGGGATACCGTTTTCGTCAAGTGCAAGTCCGACAACAGACGCACCGTACTTTTTGACAAGAGGAAGAACCGTTGCAAGGCTCTGTTCCTCACCGTTTACGGAGTTCAAAATCGGTTTGCCGTTGTAGTAGCGGAGTCCTGCCTCAATAACCTCGGGCTTTGTGGAGTCAATCTGGAGCGGAACATCACACACACTCTGAATAGCCTTGAGAACACGCACCATCATCTTTTTTTCGTCAATTTCGGGATGACCTACATTGACATCAAGAATTTCCGCACCGCCCTGAACCTGACTGAGAGCCTGAGTGAGAATATAGTCAATATTATTTTCAACAAGTGCCTGCTTGAACAGCTTTTTACCTGTGGGGTTAATTCTTTCGCCGATAATTCTCGGACCGTTGATTTCGACAACCGTCGTTGAACTGCAAACGGTTGTGTCAACGCTCTTTGTCTGAGGCTGATATTCTCTGTCGGCAACCTCCGACTTAATTTTTGCAATATAATCGGGATTCGTTCCGCAGCATCCGCCGATAACCTTAACACCGTATTTGAGGAGTGAACAAACGCACTCGGCAAATTTATCGGGCATAATGTTGTACTCGTTGCTGTTAGGATCGGGCAAACCTGCGTTAGCCTTGATTACAAGGGGAAGATTTGTGTATTTCGACATCTCGGAAACAACGGGTTCAAGCTCATCCGGACCGAGTGAACAGTTTACACCGAGAGCGTCAACACCGAGTCCCGTAAGAGTGACAGCCGCACAGGCAGGGGATACACCCGTAAATGTTCGTCCGTTTCTCTCAAAGGTCATTGTTGTGAGGATAGGCTTATCGCAGTTTTCTTTTGCGGCAAGGACTGCGGCTTTAAGCTCGTAAAGGTCGGTCATTGTTTCAAAAACTATGACATCGGCATCTTTACCGGCAAGAATCTGCTGTTTGTAATACTCATAAGCTTCGTCAAATTTCATTGAACCGGCAGGTTCAAGCAACTGACCTATCGGACCGATATCAAGGGCAACGAGGGTGTCTGTACCCTCAACGGCTTTTCTTGCAATCTTAACACCGGCGCCGATGATTTCTTCAACGCTGTAACCGCTGTCCTGAAGCTTGTAGGCATTTGCACCGAAGGTGTTTGCGTACACAATGTCAGATCCGGCATCAATATACCTCCTGTGAAAGCTCTCGATAAGCTCGGGGTGAGTAATGTTCAGCACCTCAGGCACATGGTCGTACTTTACACCGCTTTTCTGAATGAGAGTTCCTGTTGCACCGTCAAGCAGAATAAAATTCTTTTGGTTGAGATATTCACTAAAGTTTGAAAAATTCTTAAACACCACAATGTTCCCCATTTCTTCTGAAGCGACATTTGCCTTTCATACTGCAAATTGCACACCCTCGTTTTCCTCGTTCAATCGGATTGTCTGAAATTCCGAGAACCGCCGTAACCGACTTTGACGGCACAAGCAGACAGCTGTCGCCTGTTGTAAGACCTATTTTTCTCGGAGCGTCAAGTATTCTCAGATACTCCTTCTGCATCTCAATAGGATAGTCCCCATAGCCGGGGCTGAAACGGAAGGTCATATACTTTCCACTGTATTTTTCGGCAAGGATTTCGTCAACCTTTTGACACACCTGTTCAACGGCAACGCTTGCAAAGCTGTCAAGCACAACCGCCCTTGCCATATCGGAAATCTGACTTATACGGATAAGCTTGTCAATTTCCGAACCGATTGTAGCACACATCATAACGGCTGTGTGGCAGCCCTCAAGGTGCTTTTTTATATCATTGCCGAGTAAAATATCGTCAAACGGAGCTTTGCGTTCAACATAGAGAAATCTCGGCTCTGCTGTTTTCAGTATTTCTTTTTCGCATTCATCCATCAGCACATCCATGCGGTAATTAAGGCTGATTCCTGCACCGCCGAGGTAGCGTATAGCCTCTTTGCGGTTTAATCTGTCAAGCGTTATCATAAAAGACTTGACACCGCCTCCGTAATTTTTCTTGCAACATACGGGTTGTTCATTGTGTAGAGGTGGATGCCGTCAACACCGTGTGCGATAAGGTCAACAATCTGGTCAACCGCATATGCAATGCCTGCGTCACGCAAAGCCTCTGGTCTTGTATCATACTTCTGCATAATCTTTGCAAATTTTGCAGGAAGGCTTGCACCGCACATTGAAACCATTCTTTCAATCTGACTTTTGCTTGTTACAGGCATAATACCTGCCTCAATCGGAACATTCACGCCTGCAATCTTCGCTCTTTCAAGAAAACGATAGTAAACGGAGTTGTCAAAGAAAAGCTGAGAAATAAGGTGGCTTGCACCCGACTCAACCTTTTTGCGAAGGTTGTGAATGTCCTCAACCTCATCGGTTGCCTCGCTGTGAACCTCGGGATAACAAGCACCGGCAATGTCAAAATCACCCTGTGACGCAATATATCTGCACAAATCGCTTGCATAAGTGAAATCCTTCTGCGGTTCAACACCTTCAACCCTGTCACCGCGGAGTGCAAGAATATTCTCAATGCCGTTATCTTTAAAAAGCGCAAGGTTGCGGTCAATATCAGCCTTTGTGCTGTTAATGCAGGTGAGGTGTGCCACGGATTCAACTCCGAAATCTCTCTTGATTTTTGTTGCGATTTCGCAGGTACGGCTCTTTGAACCGCTGCCGCCTGCGCTGTATGTTACGCTGATGAAGTCAGGCTTTAAAGCCGAAATTTCTTCAAGCCTGCCGTAAACCGATTCAATCGGAGAGGTCTTTTTAGGCGGAAATACTTCAAAAGAAAAAACTGTTTTTCCGCTGTTAAACAGACTGCTGATTTTCATATATAAAACACCTCGGTAAAAGTACTTGTTAAAATTGATTAACAACCGTTAAACTGCGTTAATTATAACACAAATAAATTTAGCACACAATACTGTTTTGTCAGAGTTTGTCCTTTGGTACTATCATTTTTTCGGGGGTTGCAGTATAAATAAAAGTTATAGCCGCAGCTTTTCGGGTGAGTTCACATTTATAAGCCTTAACAATAAAGGGGCTGTTACAGAATTTTGCATTCTGCAACAGCCCCTCGGATGTTTTACGCACAAATATTTAAAGTAAAATTATTTGATAAATTACTTCTTGTAAGATGTGTGCCAGATTTCCTTAGCATACTGGAGGATTGTACGGTCAGATGAGAACTTACCTGCATTTGCAATGTTGATAAGGCACTTCTTACCGAATTCCTTACGGTTAGCATACTCTGTGTTAGCTCTGATCTTTGTATCAACATAATCGGGAAGATCATAGATGAGGAAGTAGTTATCAGCCTTCTGCCATGAAGAATCCTTGAGGAGTGAATCATGGAGTTCCTTGAAGCTGCCCTCGCCCTGAGCGCCGCCGTCATCAAATGTGCCGTCAATAAGTGTATCAACAACTCTCTTGATTTCAGGATTAGCGTCATAAAGAGCCTTTGGATGGTAGCCTTCCTTCTTCATTCTCTCGATATCCTCAACCTTTGCGCCGAAGATGTACTCGTTCTCAATACCTGCGCACTCAGCGATTTCAACATTAGCACCGTCAAGTGTACCGAGTGTAGGAGCACCGTTGAGCATGAACTTCATGTTACCTGTACCCGATGCCTCAAGACCTGCTGTTGATGTCTGCTCAGAAAGGTCAGCAGCAACAACAATCTTCTCAGCGTAAGATACATTGTAGTTGGAAATGAAGTAAACCTGAAGGAGATCCTTTGTTTCGGGATCGTTGTTTACAAGCTTGGCAATCTCATTGATGTACTTAATGATTGCCTTTGCTCTTGCATAACCCGGAGCAGCCTTTGCGCCGAAGATAAATGTTGTAGGAGTCCAGTTCTTAAGCTTCTTATCTTTCAATCTGAAGTAGATTGTCATGATTGAGAAAGCGTTGAGGAGCTGTCTCTTGTACTCGTGAAGTCTCTTAACCTGAATATCATAGATTGAATCGGGATTTACATCGTAGCCGTCCATCTTCTTGATGTAGTCTGCGAGCTGCTGTTTCTTCTTCTTCTTGATATTGTTGAACTTTGTGATTGTTCTTGTGTCAATGCTGTCATTGAGCTTTTCAAGAAGTGAAAGGTCTGTAAGCCATGCATCTGAGCCAACCTTCTCTGTGATAAGAGCAGAAAGCTCAGGGTTGCAAAGACCGAGCCAACGGCGCTGTGTAATACCGTTTGTCTTGTTCTGGAATCTCTCGGGATATACCTGATACCACTCTTTGAGTACATCAGCCTTGAGAATTTCTGTGTGAAGCTCGGCAACACCGTTTACATATGTTGATGCATATGTTGCAAGTCTTGCCATATGAACAACATTACCGTCGATAATGCGCATCTTAGCCTTTGTATCCTCGTGCACACCCTTAGCAGTAAGCTCTTCCTGGCACTTGTTGGCGATAAGGCAAATGATGTGATAAATCTCAGGAATAACCTGTGTCATAAGGTCAGCAGGCCACTTCTCGAGAGCCTCGCCGAGAACTGTGTGGTTTGTATAGTTAAATGTCTTTCTTGCAATTTCAAAAGCATCGTCAAAGTTGAAGCCTTCGTTCATAAGAAGTCTTACAAGCTCGGGAACACATGATACAGGATGTGTATCGTTAAGCTGAATTGTGTTTTCCTTAGCAAAGAAGCTGAAATCATTGCCGTGCTTCTTCTTATAACGGCGCATAATGTCCTGAAGTGATGCAGAACAGAAGAAATACTGCTGTTTAAGTCTGAGAACCTTGCCCTCATACTTGTTATCGTTAGGATAAAGAACCTTTGTGATGTTTTCGGCATCGTTCTTTTCCTGAACGGCATTGTTGTACTCTGTGTTGTTGAAAGCAGTAAAATCAAAATCGTTTATTGCCTCAGCCTGCCAAAGACGAAGTGTGTTGATGTTTGTTGTCTTACAGCCGATAACAGCCATATCGTAAGGAACAGCCTTAACTGTCTGGCCCTTGAATGATACTGTAACAGCCTCATCCTCAACACGGTTGCACCACGGATCTTCAAATCTCTGCCAGTTATCAGCTGTTTCAACCTGATAACCGTTTTCGATAAGCTGCTTGAAAAGACCGTACTTGTAACGGATTCCGTAGCCGTCAAGCGGTACTTCCTGTGTAGCAGCACTGTCGAGGAAACAAGCGGCAAGTCTGCCGAGACCGCCGTTACCGAGAGCAGCATCGTCGATATCCTCAAATACATTAATGTCAATGCCCTTCTTTTTGAGGAGCTTTGTAACATCTTCAAGAATGCCGAGGCAGTAGAGGTTGTTGTACATCATTCTGCCCATGAGGAATTCTGCAGAAAAATAGTAAGCTCTGCGTTCGCTGTCATGTTTAATCTTGCTTGCTTCCCAGTTGCCTGCGATTTCGCCCATTACTGCTTTGCCGAGTGAGTAGTGAAGCTCAGCGGGTGTGAGCTCTTCAATCTTTTTGCAGTACATAGACTGAGCTGTGAGTTCAAGCTTTTCCATAATATTACCCATTTGTTTAGTCCTCCAGTCGTCCGCTTTTTTCAGACATAGTTTTTAATTTATCTGCAAGCTCATCAGTAAGAGCTGTACCATCGAGTCTCCATACCCAGTTTCCGCCGAGTGTTGACGGAATATTCATTCTTGCCTCCTTGCCAAGGCCGAGAATGTCCTGCATAGGTACGATTGCTGTATCTGCCTTGCTTTCATAAGCAACACGGATGAGTCCCCAGTTGAACGGTTCGTCATCAGGCATCTGACAGTAACTTCTTGCATAGCTAATGTCTTCGGGTTTAGCTGTTTCAAGCCAGCCCATAACAGTATCGTTATCGTGGGTGCCTGTGTAAACAACACAGTTTTCGGTGTATTTATGGGGAAGATAGTCGTTCTCTTCACCGCTGTCAAAAGCAAATTCAAGAACCTTCATTCCCGGATAGCCTGTCTGCTCCATAAGCTCGGTTACATCGGGGGTGAGTGTTCCGAGGTCTTCGGCAACAATATCAATCTTGCCGAGTGCCTCTTCCATCATCTCAAAGAACTTAATGCGCGGACCTTCAACCCATTCACCGTTGATTGCGTTTTCGGCAGGATAAGGAATTGAATAATAGCTTGCAAAAGCTCTGAAATGGTCAATACGGGTGATGTCATAGAGCTTTGATGCAGCCTTGATACGCTCAAACCACCACTCATAGTCGGTAGCCTCAAGGTAATCCCAGTCGTAGAGAGGGTTGCCCCAAAGCTGACCTGTTGCCGAGAAGTAATCCGGCGGACAGCCTGCAACTGCAATAGGATCACCGTCGTCATAAAGCTGAAATAGCTCGGGGTTAGCCCATGTGTCTGCACTGTCCATGGCAACATAGATCGGCATATCGCCCAAAATCTTGATGCCAAGACCGTTTACATACGCACGGAAAGATTCCCACTGCTCATAAAATTTAAACTGTACAAATTTCCAGAAATCAACATCATCCTTGAGCTTGCGTTCATAACGCTTCACGGCAGCCTCATCACGCATTTTGATTTCCTCGTCCGGCCACTCTGTCCAGGAAACCATGTCAAAGCTCTTTTTAACTGCCATATAAAGGGCGTAGTTTTTGAGCCATGCACTGTTTTTGCGCTTGAAGGATGTAAATGCCTTCTGGTCGCCTTTTTTGAAGTTATTGTAAGCAATTCTCAAAACTTCAAAGCGGCTGTTGTAAATTTTCTCATAATCAACCTCGGCATCGTTTGAGCCCCAGTCGTAGCTCATAATTTCTTCCTTAGTCAAAAGACCTTCTTCACAAAGAGTGTCAAGGTCAATGAGGTAAGGGTTGCCTGCATAGGTTGAAAAGGACTGATACGGTGAATCACCGTAGCTTGTCGGTCCAACGGGGAGAATCTGCCAAATCTTCTGACCTGATTTTTTCAGATAGTCAGCAAACTTGCGAGCCTCTTTGCCGATGGTGCCGATACCGTAGGGGGATGGAAGCGAAGTAATCGAAAGGAGAACACCTGCGCTTCTAGCCATAAAAATCAACTCCATTCTGACGGAATATTAAATTTTTAAATCTGTGGTTTCGGGCGCAATTCGCCCCTGAACCCACAGTATCAAGATAATTCTATCACATAATCTTCATTTTTACAAGTTATTTTTTAAACAATGACAAGTTATTGCAATATACTCAAAATAGTAAGAAAAACTGCGTCAGAAGTTAGTTTTCTTATATAGCTTCTCGAATTTGTCTTGTTTATACTGCCGCCGAGCATAAGCTTTATTGCATAACTTTTGTCTTTTGTGCTGATTCCGCAAAAAACAAGACCAATGGGCTTTTCGGGAGTTCCGCCCGTAGGTCCTGCAATTCCCGTTGTGCTTACGGCTAAATCCGCGCCCGAAATTTTCCTTGCACCCTCTGCCATCTGCATTGCCGTTTCAGCCGAAACTGCTCCAAGCACAGACAGCGTTTCGTTTGAAACTCCAAGCACCTTATGTTTCATTTCATTTGCATATGTGCATACGCCAAAATCAAACACATCGCTTGCACCGCTGACTGCGGTAATTCTTTCGCTTAAAAGACCGCCTGTACAGCTTTCTGCGGTTGCAAGCCTTACACCCTTTTCACGGAGCTTTGCAACAACATTTTCCTGAAGCGTATCGGCGTTGAGGTTGTTTTTTCTCAAAAGCTTAATCACATCTATATCTGTCAGAGTTATCATTTATAATCATCTCCGATAAATTTTCTATCCATATTTTAACACCGCAATATGAATATTGCAATTGTTTTTATTTTTTGGTATATTAAAGGGGAGCGTGTCCTATGCAATTCTTAAAACAAAAGAGGTAATAAATATTATGGCTTGGTTTTTTACCGAAGAAAATATATCCGGCAACAACTACACCCTTGTCGGAGAGAGCGCAAAGCATATTTCAAAGGTTCTGCGTATGCGTACAGGCGAGGACATCACCCTTGTTTCTCCCGATAAAACTCAGTATGAATGTAAAATTTCGCTCATCACGCAGGGTGAAGTCACGGTTGACATCATCTCACAAAAGCCGTGTGAAAACGAACCCGATGTGTTTGTAACCCTCTATCAGGCTCTGCCAAAGGGCGACAAAATGGATTTCATCGTTCAAAAGTGTACGGAGCTTGGAATCAGCAGAATTGTGCCGATGATTTCGGCAAGATGCGTTTCCCGTCCCGATGAAAAGTCGCTGAAAAAGAAGTGCGAACGCTGGCAGAAAATTGCCCTTCAGGCGGCAATGCAGAGCCGCAGGGGCATTATCCCCGAAGTAACCCCGTGCATTTCGTTTAAAGAGGCGGCAGAACAGACAAAGCAGAACGAAAAGACCGTATTTTTTTACGAAATGGGCGGAGAATCCGTCAGAAAAATTCTGAATGGCACAAAGCCTAAAACCGTCGGAATGTTCATCGGCAGTGAAGGCGGATTTGAACAGTCGGAGGTTGACAGCGTAACCGCAATCGGCGGTCAGGCGGCAACCCTCGGCAAACGAATTCTCCGTGCCGAAACCGCCCCCCTCGCCGCCCTATCCATTATTATGTACGAAACCGACAATTTTAGTTCGTGAAGACAGTTTGTGCAACACACAACAAATGATGCCCGAGCGCAGCATAGTAGTTGCCTATACAAATTACATTAACCCAACACCAAAATCGGAGGAAAATTTATGACAGGAATTATATGTGCCATGCAGATTGAGGCCGACGGAATTATCGCCCTTTCTCAGAACACACAAACCGAAGAAATTGCAGGAATGAAATTCACCACAGGTACTCTTAACGGCAGGGACATAGCCGTTGTTGTCTGCGGAGTCGGCAAGGTCAATGCCGCCATGTGTGCCGTTGTGCTTATTGAAAAGTTCAATCCCGATGTTGTAATCAACAGCGGTGTGGGCGGTTCGCTCTCTCCCCTTGTATCAATCGGCGACATTGTTGTTGCAACAAAATCCGTTCAGCACGATATGAACACAACTGCTCTCGGTGACAAGCGGGGCGAGGTTTCGTTTCCTGACGGTACAAAGATCTTTTTTGACTGCGACAAAACAGTTGTTGAAAAGCTTACGCAGGCTTGCAAAACACTTCCCGACACCAAGGTTGAGCAGGGCGTTATCGCAAGCGGCGACATATTCATTTCAGACCGCAAAAAACGCAAGAGAATTGCCGACACATTCGGCGCTCTCGTCTGTGAAATGGAGGGTGCGGCAATCGGTTATGTTTGCTACGCACTCAAAACTCCTTACGGAATCATCAGGGCAATCTCCGATGACCTTGACGAAAACAAGGGTGTTGATTATGCAAAATTCTGCGAGCTTGCAAGCAAAAAAACCGTAGGCGCAATATGTGAATATCTCAAAAATGAATAATTACGACAGACTCAAAACGGGGAACGCATCTGTTTCCCGTTTTTTCTTTTGTAATGAGTTGTCTTTTTCGATTTCTATTGACAATATAATCACATTTGGATAAAATAAAAGGTAGCATTATTTTATGGAATAACACTACATATATAAGGGAGAGATTTATATGCAGCTTACAGGTGCAGAAATCATTTGCGAGTGTCTTCTTGAACAGGGTGTTGACACGGTTTTCGGTTATCCGGGCGGTGCGGCACTCAACACATATGACGCACTCTATAAATACAGCGACAAAATCCGTCACATCCTCACAGCACACGAACAGGGGGCTTCTCATGCGGCTGACGGTTACGCAAGAGCAACAGGCAAAACAGGCGTTGTTATGACAACATCGGGTCCCGGTGCAACAAACATCGTAACAGGTCTTGCCACAGCCAACATTGACAGCATTCCGCTTGTTGCAATCACAGGCAATGTAACAACCGATCAGCTTGGAAGAGACAGCTTTCAGGAAGTTGACATTGTAAACATCGTAAAGCCCGTTACAAAGGCAAGCTTCCTTGTTGAAAGAGTTGAGGATCTTGCCGACACGATACGCAAGGCATTTGCACTTGCACAGCACGGCAGAAAAGGTCCTGTTCTTGTTGATGTTCCTAAGGATGTTACAGCCAACAAGACGGAATTTGTACAGACAATCCCCGAAAGACCGAAGATATTTGAAATTAAGAATCCCGAAAAAATTCGTGTTGTTCAGGAAATGATTAAGAATGCAAAGCGTCCTATGATTTACGCAGGCGGCGGTATCATAAGCGCTGACGCAAGCGAAGAATTTAAAGCATTTGCAGAGCTTATTGACGCTCCGGTTTGTTGTTCACTTATGGGACTCGGCTGTATTCCTGCCGACCACCCGCTCTGCGTCGGCAACATCGGTATGCACGGCGGTTACGAAACAGGTATGGCAACAGCCGAATGTGACCTTATGATTGCGTGCGGTGCAAGATTTTCCGACCGTGTTGCAGGCGACCGTGAAAGGTTCGGCGAACAGGCAAAAATTGTCCAGCTTGAAATTGACGAAAAAGAAATCAACAAGAATGTAAAGGTTGACGAGTACATTCTCGGCGATATAAAAGAAATTCTCATTGCACTCACAATCGGTCTTGACCGACAGGATCATCCCGACTGGCTCGCAAAGATTGAAGAATGGAAGCATCATTTTGATGATAAAAAGCTTCCCGAGTGCGACCTTCCGCTCCCACAGCAGGTTCTTGATGTAATCAACGAAATCAAGTGTCCGTCGGACATCATCGCAACAGATGTGGGTCAGCACCAAATGTGGGTTGCACAGTTCAGCAAGATTATGGAAAGCAGAACGCTCCTCACATCAGGCGGTATGGGTACTATGGGTTACGGCATGGGCGCCGCAATCGGTGCGCAGTGTGCCCGTCCCAATGACAGGGTTTGCCTCATCACAGGTGACGGCAGTTTCCACATGAACTTAAACGAACTCGTAACAATGAAGTCCTATGAACTCCCCATTGTTGTAGTTGTTATGAACAACACGGTTCTCGGTATGGTTCGTCAGTGGCAGAAGCTTTTCTACGGCAGTCGTTTTTCACAGACCAATCCGCACAGAGCAACCGACTTTGTAAAGCTTGCAAACGCTTTCGGCGTTGACGGTTTAAGAATCACAAAGCCTGAGGAAATCAAGCCGATTCTCACAAAGGCTTTTGAAATGAACAAGCCCGTTGTTGTTGACTGTCGCATCAGTCCCGATGCAAATGTTCTCCCGATGATTCCTCCGGGAAAAACAATCAATGAAATCATCACCGAAATGTAAGCCGAGAGCCTCGGCACGCAGTTCGTGTAGGCAGTTTGTGTTTGGAACAGCTTTCAGTTCCCGAGCACGGCAATCCACTGTTCCTTGTTCGTGTAGGTAGTTTGATTAAATAACATCTGCATATTTCCGAACACTGCTAACTTAATAATTAAACATATATAGGGTACTCGTTCGAGTACCCTGTTTTTTATGCCATTCAGTAGCGGCGTTCAACTTTGAATACATAGCTTTAAACAAAGCGTAAAAAAACAGCCGTATTTTTACGGCTGTTTTCTGTTACGACTATTAAAGCAAAATTACTTCTTTTCTTTCTTTTCCTTTGGTTTAACTTCTTTTTCAAAATTTACGGCATCGGCAACATCTTCCGTATCGAACTTATAGTCCTTACCGGGGAAAACTGCGTTGAGAACGATACCTGCGATTGAAGCAACTGCAAGCGGTGAAAGTGTGATTTCAGCACTGCCGATTGCAAAGCTTACCGTGTTGCTTGAAAGACCGAGCGCACAAACAAGAATAACTGCGGCAACGATAAGGTTACGGCTCTTTGTGAAGTCAACCTTGTTTTCAACAACATTTCTGACGCCGATAGCGGAAATCATACCGTAAAGAACAAACGAAATACCTCCGATGATACAGCTTGGAATTGAACCGATAATTACCGAAACAATCGGGAAGAATGATACTGCAACGGCAAAGTAAGCGGCAATTCTTATTACTCTCGGATCGTAAACTCTCGTAAGAGCGAGAACGCCTGTGTTTTCACCGTATGTTGTGTTTGCAGGGCCGCCGAAAAGTGATGCAAGTGTTGTTGCTAGGCCGTCACCGACAAGAGTTCTGTGGAGTCCCGGATCTTTGATGTAGTTATTGCCTGTTGTTGAACTGATGGCGCAAATATCGCCGATATGCTCCATCATTGTAGCAAAAGCAATCGGAACAATGGCAATGATTGAAGATGCGATAAGCGCACCGTTTGAGTAATCAATACCGCCGAATACCGTTTTATCCCAGTGAATCGGAATTCCGATAAGCCCCTCACTGCCGAAAATGTGACCTTTTGAGATGTTGTCACAAATTGTGTTCAGGCTTGTAAAGTCGAAAATCGGCTGATAAACACCGTTTGCGTCAGCACCGCCCGAGAAAAGCCACGGAACATTCTGAATAAGGTCGGGATTTGCCTGTGAAATGAAGTAAAGCACAAGACCTGTGCCGTAGGAGATGAGCAAGCCGAGTATAATCGGAATGATTTTAGCCATTCCCTTGCCCCAGATGTTGAATACAACAATTACCGCAAGTGCAATAACAGCCAAAAACCAGTTTGTTGTGCAGTTTGAAACAGCCGACGGAGCAAGTCCAAGACCGATTGCAATGATAATAGGTCCAGTTACAACAGGCGGAAAAAATCTCATAACCTTTTCAATGCCCACCGCTTTGATAACTGCGGCAAGGATGAAGTAGATAAGACCTGCACACGCAACGCCAAGGCACGCATACGGGAGCATACTGTTAGGATCGTCGGGTGAAAGTGCCTTGATTGCGGCATAGCCTCCCAAAAAAGCAAAGGACGAGCCGAGGAAGGCAGGTACTTTAAACTTTGTAATGCAGTGGAACAAAAGTGTTCCCAAGCCTGCCATAAGCAAAGTTGTTGAAATGTCAAGTCCCGTTAAAATCGGAACAAGGATTGTTGCGCCGAACATTGCAAACATATGCTGAACACCGAGAATTATCATCTTCGGTTTTCCGAGTTTGCGGGCATCATAAATTGCGCCGTTGTTTTTGTCCATTAGAATTCCCTCTTTCTCATGTTCGGGTTTAAAATCTGTAAAAAACCCATTCCTGTTAATTATACCCTTGCAAAGATATAAAAGCAATAACTTATTTTTACAAAAACGAATTTCTTCTCTCTGTTTACATCCTTATCCGCTTTTCTGCCATTGCTTTTCGGATGAATTTTTGATATAATGAATACTGCTGTTTAAATGCATAAGTAAAATAATTTGTAATATTAGTTGTATTTTTAATACCTGTAATATTCATTACATTGTTTTGAACAACTATGTTTCAGGAGATATTATTGAAGTGAATTATAAAGAAAAAAACAAAAACTTTTCTGCAATTGAATTGTTCGCAGGTGCAGGCGGACTTGCTTTGGGAATATCAAAAGCGGGATTTAATACCTTAGGACTTGTTGAATTAAATAAAGATGCCGCAGACTTGGTTATCTGAAAAAATTACAAATAATTACAAATGGTTACAATTTACAAAATTCAGATTTATTTCAGATGAATATTATACACATTTTCAACATAGTTTTCAACAATTGTTGAAAACAGAACGGCAACAACTGCCGCAGTCACTGCGAAAAAGAACAAAAAGAAAAATAATCATTGAATAACAGCACGATAATATGTTATACTTTGGTAAACAATAACTTTTACGGAGGATAAAATGAATAAAATTATAAATAAAAAGTCGCTCAAGGGTATGTTTGCTGTTATGCTGTGTGCCGTTATGGCGTTTTCTGTCTGTGCCTGTGACTTTGACTCTGACGCCGAACCGACAAAAACAGACGCACAAATTCAGTTTGACAAATATTGTGACGATTTGTTTACGGAAGAACTCGAGGATGACGCACTTACCGCACATTTTGACATTTCAAATCCGTCCGACTACGGTCTGAAATATGACGAGGAGGACTATACCCTCGGTCATGTGTCCGATGAAGATACAAAGGAATCCTTTGATGAGCTGAAACAGGCAAAAAAGGATTTGGAGGAGTTTGACCGTTCGGGACTTACTTCCTCTCAAAAGCAAACCTATGACACACTTGCAAGCTACTTTGAAATTCAGCTTTCATATGAGGGAACAACAGAATTGCAGAGCATTTTTGCACCGCAGTCGGGAATTGTTGCAAGCCTCTTTACAACTTTGTCAGAGTTTACTTTCTATGAAAAGGACGATACAGACCTCTACCTCGCTGTTTTGAAGGATACAAAACGCTATATGGACGAGTGCATTGCGTTCACAAAGAAACAGGCTGAGGACGGCTACTTTATGACAGAAGAAATTGCGAAGCAGTCAATTGATGAGTGTGAAAAGCATATCAAGAACGACAAGTCCGTGCTTGTTGATGGGTTCGAGTCGAGAATAAAATCACTCGGCTTGAGTGATTCCGAGAAAAAAACTGTTGTCGATACCAACAAAAAGTATTTTGAAGAATACTACATTCCTGCTTTGAAATCAGCAAATTCAGCACTTGAAAGTCTCAAAAAATCAGGCAAAAACGAAGAAGGTCTTTGCGGTTACGGTGAAATCGGCAAAAAGTATTATTCGGCAATTGTCAGGGACAAAACAAGCAGCAGTATGACTCCGAAAGAGCTTACTTCATATCTTACAAACAGCTTTACAAAGGTCGGAATGAGCATGAGCAATGTTTCACAGGATGACTTGAGCAAATTTCAGGACTACAATCCCGACTTTAAGGATGCCGACGAGGTGCTTGAATTTTTGATTGAGAATATCGGGGATGACTTTCCGACTCCCGTTACAACCTCCTACACAGCCGACTATATGAGCGATTCCGCAAAGAGCGACAATGTGGGAGCGTACTATGTTCAGGGACGAATTGACGATACAAGCGTTAATATTATCAAAATCAACCCCGACTTTGCAAAACAGGGTATGACTAAGATGTACACAACCCTTGCCCACGAAGGCTATCCGGGTCATCTTTATCAGATTACCGCATCAAATGCAAACAAGGATATCCCGAATATCCGCAAGATTTTAAGCTTTATGGGCGCAACCGAGGGTTGGGCGCAGTATGCCTCGAAATGTACGCTTGATTACCTTGATACAAGCGATGGCATTAAGAAGCTTATCTACGCAAATGATATTCTCGGCTATATTCTTTACTCCATGGTCGATGTCGGTGTGAACTACAACGGCTGGGATTATGAAAAAGTCAAGGAGTATATGTCAACGGCACTCGGTTCGGCTGACGATGAGAGCGTTACAGCCGCAACAAAAGAGGCATATGACCTTGCCCGTTCAAATCCGGGTTACTTTCTCCCCTATACCGTAGGCTACCTCAAGATGATTGATATGCGTGAAACAGCCGAAAGCGAGCTTGGCTCAAGCTTTGACGCAAAGGATTATCACACCTTCATTATGAATCTCGGAATCACAAGCATTGATGTCTATGAAAAAGCCCTTGATATGTGGCTTGAAAGCAAAAAGTAAATTTTTGGTGATAATCTTGAATATTTTTTACAGGTATGATATAATTAACTCATTGATATGATAAATCTAATTGGTATGGATTTTTCTAAGATGTGATTCTTATTTTCGCCATACACTCATTATGGGTGTATGGCGATTTTTATTTTACGCAAGGGGTGTTAATATGGGCGTTAAAACGGAAAACAAAATGGCTTATGAACCTGTCAACAAACTTATAATTCAAATGTCGGCACCGCCGCTGATTTCAATGTTCTTTCAGTATTCATACAACCTTGTTGACAGTATGTTTGTTGCGGGGATAAATGAACAGGCACTTGCGGCAGTATCGCTTGCATTCCCGATTACAACGCTTATGAATGCGTTGTCCGTGTGGATAGGTGTGGGTGTTAATGTTTTGATTGCAGGTTATTTGGGACAGAAAAATCAGCAAAAGGCAAATTCTGCAGCGGCTCTCGGAGTGGTAATTTCGGTAGTTGTCGGAGTGCTGATAAATTTCCTTTCGCTTTTCATAATAAATCCCTATTATTCGGCTTTTACGCAAAACAAAGAGATTTTTGAATACGGAATTGCGTATATGAGCGTCTGCGTTTTTATGCAGATACCAAATATGGTGCATATTGTAATTCAAAAAATACTTCAGGCAACAGGCAATATGATTGCTCCGATGTGGTTTCAAATTGCAGGTGTTGTATTCAATTTTGTATTTGACCCTTTGCTCATTTTCGGCATAGGTCCGTTTCCGAAAATGGGTGTGGTCGGAGCTGCAGTTGCCACGGTTTTAGGCTATGTTGTTTCAACAATCATTGCGTTGATACAGCTGTTTCTTACAAAACAAAAGGTTAAGCCGGTGTTTAAATACTGCCTTGAACCGCAGATGATAAAGCTGATATTTTCCTATGGATTGCCCTCGTTTGTTATGAATGCGTTGGGAGCATGCACCGTGAATTTTGCAAATATGTTTTTGGTGCGATATTCGGACACGGCGGTTGCATTTTTCGGAGCATATTTCAAGGTTCAGCAGTTGATTTTTATGACGGTGAACGGACTAATTCAAGGCTGTTTGCCTATAATGCGGTTTAATTACAGAGCAAGAGAGTACGGTCGCCTTAAACAAGCAAATAAGAGCGGAACAATTATCGCGACTGTTATGATGATTGTCGGTATGCTCTTGGTGCTGATTTTCCCGAAAGAGATATTGTTTTTGTTTTCGGCATCGGAAGAAATGTGTGCTTTTGGAGTGCCGGCAATGAGAATTATGTCACTCGGATTTGTGTTCAGCGGCTTTTCCGCAATGATTGCAACCTATGAACAGGCAACAGACAGTATTATGCCCGGCGTTGTAGTTCAACTGTTGCGACAGGGCGTGCTGTTAGTCCCCGTAATTTGGCTTTTAAACAGCACTGTTCAAATGACAGGCATATGGCTTGCGTTCCCAATTACAGAATTTGTCACATTCCTTGTTGCTGTTGTATTTGCAAAAATTAAAAATCATTGAATAAATAAAAATAACAACCGCCAAAACCCGATATAATGGATTTTGGCGGTTGTTTGTTATTTAAAATATGTTTAATTTTAAATTGTTTTTGCAAAAACATTATCAGATGATTTTGCTCTGAAAATTGTTTTTACGAGCAGGAATGTTATATAAACATAAAGTGCGGTGCAGATGATTGCGGTCACCTTGAGGCTTACAAGCTCATAGGAGAACAGATAGTAGCAGTAGCCTCTCAGGCTTATAAGCGTTGACACAATCGGAAGCCACAAATGCTTTGCGCTTACTGCCACATAGACAACTAAAATAATGTCAAGCAGATAGCTGTAGCGTTCGTGCATTGACGAAAGGAACATGATACAGGTGAAGACGGTCCACGCTGTTGTCAGAAGAAAAACTTCAATGTTCTTCAAATCAACCTTTTTATAGATGATAATGCACATCATAATTCCGAGTACGGCAATTGTGAGAAAGACCGAAATCTGCTTGAACAGATAATAATATGTCATATCGTTTCCGTCACACATAAGTGCGTAGAAGTTTGGACAGTTCATCTGAATAAGCTTTCCGTAGTCGGTCTGTTCAGCGTAGATTGTGATGATATCAATAAACGGTCTGCCCATAATAATTGCAGGCAGGCACATTATCACATCAACCGCAGGAATTATAAAGAAATGAAGAATTGAAATTTTCTTTGTCGAAATCCAGTAATAAAGCAGAACGGGAAGGATGAACACGGTTTGCAGCTTGAATGCAAACGCAATGCCGGTGAACACAAACGATGCAATCGGCTTGTCTTTGTGCAAAAACAGGATTGCAAGAATTATAAACGAGGTGTAAATTGAATCGCATTGCGCCCAAAACGATGAGTTAAAAATAACGGTTGCCGAAAGAAGTACGGCTGAGTAGGTGAGTATCGCTTTGAGCCGTCGGTTATTCTTTGCAAACGAACAAACAAGCATTGCGGTTGAAATTGCAAGTACAAAATCGAATATTATTGATACGATTTTGTACGCATACAGAGCATTTAGCGGCAAAAGAGTCATAAGATAGATTATGACTTGATACGGAATGTTGTAGTTGCCCACCTGAGCTGCAAGCCCCGTAAAATCATTATACTTGATAATGCCCCACCAAGGATTCAGAAAGCTGTTAAAATCATCGCTTTGAAAATCCATTCCGCAAATTCTGATAAAAACAGCCAAAATTGTAATTGCACCGAGCAGGAATAAAAGAATATATTTCTTGATAAAGCCGATTGCCTTACTTTCGATTTTTGTCATTAATATAACTTCTCCCGATTAAATAAATCCGATTTTCTTCATAACCTTGCCCATTGTGCGGCTGCTGATTTTAAGAGCGATTTCATCGGCTTTTCTGTAACAGCTTTCAAGGTATGCCTTGTCTGCAACAAGCTTTTCGTAGCGTTCGCGAATCGGACGGAGTTCTTCAACAACTGCCTCGCCTACCGCAGTCTTGAAGTCGCCGTAGCCCTTGCCGTCAAAATCCCTTTCAATCTGCTCGTATGAAAGACCTGTAACTGCGCTGTAAATTGCCATAAGGTTATTTACGCCGTCTTTGCCCTCAGCATAGCGAACCTTTGCCTCGCTGTCCGTAACGGCTCTCTTGAACTTCTTCATTATAGCCTCGGGTGTATCAAGAAGATGTACACAGCCGTTTACATTTTCATCGGACTTGCTCATCTTTCTTGTCGGGTCCTGAAGACTCATAACCCTTGCGCCGTTCTTCGGAATGAAACCGTCCGGAATCTTGAACACATTGCCGTAAAGACCGTTAAAACGCTCCGCAATGTTTCTTGTAATTTCAATGTGCTGTTTCTGGTCTGCACCGACAGGCACTTTGTCAGCCTGATAGAGAAGAATGTCGGCAGCCATAAGTACGGGATATGTGAAAAGACCTGCGTTGATGTTGTCTGCGTGCTTTGCGGACTTGTCCTTAAACTGCGTCATTCTTGAAAGCTCACCGAACTGAGTGTAACAGCTGAGCGCCCATGCAAGCTCTGCGTGGGTGTGAACATGGCTCTGAATGAAGAAAAGACTTTTTTCAACATCAATGCCGCAAGCCATAATTGAAGCATAAGCGTCAATTATGTTTTTGCGCATAACGGCAGGAGTCTGTCTTACCGTGATTGTGTGCAGGTCTGCAAGAGCATAAATGCAGTTGTATTCGTTCTGCATTGTAACCCAGTTGCGAACCGCACCGAGATAGTTGCCGAGTGTAATTGTTCCGCTGGGCTGTATTGCGCTGAATACAACCTCTTTTTTTGTCTGATTTTCCATAATTGTCCTCCGTGATTAAAGACTGTTTGCATACTCGCCGAGGATTTTAATTCCTCTTTCAAGCTGTTCGTCAGTCGGTGTTGAAAAGTTTATTCTGAAACTGTGGCAGGTTTCGTTTTCGTCAGTTAAAAAAGCATTGCCCGGAACTACGCAAACCTTTTTGAGAACGAGTTCCCTGCAGAATTTCGGCATATCAATATCCTCGGGCAGGTCGCACCATATGAAAAGACCGCCGTCAATTTTATGATAGGTTATTTTCGGTGCGCAGTATTTGTCAAGAAGCTCCATACAGAAGCTTGCTTTCTTTGTGTAGATTTCACGCAGCCTTGCAAGGTGAGCGTTGAAGTCGTACTTTGTGATAAATTCATCGCATACATACTGCGACCAAATATTAGTGTGAACATCGTTGCCCTGCTTGCACACAACAAGCTTTTGGAAAATCGGCTTTGGTGCAATTGTGTAGGCAACACGCATACCCGGTGAAATTACCTTTGAGAACGAGCCTGCATAGATTACAATGCCGTCAGTATCAAGGCTTTTTATGTTCGGAACATATTCGCCGCTGTAACGCAAATCGCCGTACGGGTTGTCCTCAATGATGAGAACGCCGTATTTTTTGGCAAGCTCATAAACTTTCTTACGCTTTTCAAGGCTCATTGTAACACCCGAAGGATTTTGAAAATTCGGAATTGTGTAAATAAGCTTTGCGTTCGGATTGGCTTTTAAAGCCTCTTCAAGCTTTTCTGTGTTCATACCGTCAGGCTCAACCGGAACGCCCACGAGCTTTGCATTATAGCTTCTGAAGGTGTTGAGTGAACCGATGAACGACGGTGCCTCACAGATTACAACCTCGCCCTCATTCACAAGAGCCTTTGAGCATAAATCCATAATCTGCTGTGCGCCTGTTGTGATGAGAATGTCGTCATTGTCAGAGCCTGTGTTATGCTCTTTTTTCATATATTCCGCAAGGTGCTTTCTCAGCGGAGCGTAACCCTCCGAAACGCTGTACTGCAAAACCGAAATAGGGTCTTCCGCAAGAACCTTTGCCGATATTTCCGCAATCTCCTTTGTCGGAAAAGCATCGGGAGAAGGGTTGCCTGCCGAAAGCGAAACAACGCTTGGGTCAGCCGCATATTTAAAGATTTCTCTTATTGCACTCGGCTTGAGGTTTGAAACCCTGTCGGAAAATTTGTATTCCATAGTATATCTCCTTTAAAAATGATAAGGCTTTAAAAACTTCATACCACACAATTTTATCACGAATTGCCTATATATTCAAGAAATTTAACGGCATATTTGCAATTTTGTTTTATTTGTTCCGATAAACTTTTTTAAAGGATTTTTTGATGTGAGAGAATTATCCTCCTCGAAAATTGTATTTTTTGTGCTTTTTGTATTGTTTTTAATGACTTTCTGTTGTATAATCTAAGTGATAATGTCCTTGTGCATCCAAAGCGTGGCTGAGGCAGACTTAAAAACAATATTTGCCGTGAGTAACCGGCAGCTTTATATAATTATTCTTCATTCGGGAGAGTTGGGAGAGAACACTATGAGCAGACGAAACGATTACGATTATTTTGATCTTGATAATTTTGATGACAGCATAGACAGCCGCGAATATCGCCGCAGACAGCAGCGCCGTCCTGCAAGCTATGCCGCAAGGCCGTCTTCTCAGCGCTCCTCAAGAAGACCTGTCAGAAGAAAAAATAAGAGAAGAACAAGAAACAGAATTATCATTGTTACAAGCGCAATTGTAATTTTGCTTGTTATCATATTGATTTTGTCATCTATTATAAAGGGCTGTTCAAAGGACGACTCGCTTTCAAAAATTCCGACAGGAACAGTCGGAACAACAGCACCTGCCGTTCAGACTGCAACAACCGCCGATAAATCCGGCGGCGCCGCAGATGAGCTTTCGCCAACCTATTTTATGACGCCTAACATAAAGGATGACAATACTAACGGTACTCTTGCCTACAGCATTTATGTGTGGAACAAGACCGGCTATGAACTGTTCTCAAGCGATAACGCAAGAGCGCAGAACTATGCGAAGACAATCAACGGCTTTGCCGACAAGTTCGGCAGTTCCGTAAAGGTTTACGATATGATTGTTCCCAACCATACGGAAATGGGGCTTCCGCAAAGACTTAAGGACAGCGACGCTCCGTCAACCTCACAGGCAGACAACATCAAGGCTGCTTATGCGGCTCTTTCGGACAAGGTGACTCCGATTAACTGCTACAACCGTCTTGCGGAGCATAACACGGATTACATCTACTTCAAGAGCGATCATCACTGGACAGGTCTTGGTTCTTACTATGCCTACACAGCGTTTGCCGATACAAATGATTTGCCTGTTCTTTCACTTGACGACTGTGAGGAACAGAAGATTAACGGCTTTACCGGCTCGTTTACAAACTCGGCAGACGGACTTGACAGCGACACGGTAAGTTACTGGAAACTACCATATAATGTGACAATGGATATTACTCAGGCCGACGGTTCTTCGGCAAGCTATGACAGCCCTTACTATGAAGCCGCAGAGGGCGGTTCAAACACCTACGGTGTGTTTATTATGGGCGACAACGCTCTTACCGTTCTCAAGTCCGGCTCTGAAAATGCTGAGGCAGGCAAGAAAATTGCCGTTGTAAAAGAAAGCTACGGCAATGCCCTTGTTCCGTATCTTACAAACAACTATGAAGAGGTTCATGTTGTCGATTTTAGATATTTCAATCAAAATCTTGTTAATTACTGCAAAACGAACGGTATTAACGAGGTGCTGTTTGTTAACGGCGTAATGAGTGCAAATACTCAGGTTCAGCTTGACAGTATGAGCAATCTTTTTAACTGACAGTTCAAATTTATCGCAGAAAAGGAGGTGTATGCCGATGATAGCGGACAATGTAAAAGTGAATGTTTTCGGAAAAATCAGTGACAGGCTTTATTCGGCACAGATTACCTCCGGCTCTGTGACGAGCAGGAGCGCGTATGTCATTTCGCACAAGCCTGTTACAGAGTATTTTGAAGGCGTTGTTGTTGCGGTGGCTGAATTTGACGGTTTGGACGGCGAGCGCCCGATTGTTTCACAGTTCGGCGAGGTGTTTTATGAGCCCGAGCTGCGACAGGTGCTTTCAAGGCTGAAAAATATTAAGCTGAAAAGCATTGTTTGCCTTTACGAAAAGTCCTGCGGCGCTGTTATCTTTTATAAGAGCAGACAGAATACGAAAATTTTGCTTGTAAAGAACAGCAACGGCAGGTATTGGAGCTTTCCGAAGGGGCATATCGAAGAGGGCGAAAACGAACATCAGACGGCTATCCGTGAAATTAAAGAGGAAACAGGGCTTGATGTTGTGATTGAAAACGACTTTCGTGAAATCAGCGAGTACTGTCCTTTCGGCAAAATCCGCAAAAGGGTTGTCTTTTTTCTTGCACAGGCATTTACGGATAATGTGACGATTCAGGAAGAGGAAATTGACAGTTATATTTGGGTTGACTTGCAGCAGGCACGGAAAATGTGCTCATACGATAATGATTTGAGAATTATTGATAAAGCCGAAACGGCTATTCATCTGCTCAGAAACTAAAAATTGATAAATAACCTTGAAATTTGCAGGTACACGGTTGTGTACCTGTTTTTTGATTTTTACGGGTATTTTCTGTGGAATAAAAATGTTGAAAAAACATAAAAAATAACCCTTGACACACATATTATACAGTTAGTAATAGAGCTGTAATGTTAAATTTCTTTATGAGAAATGTGGAAAACTCGGTTTTTGGATGTTAAAAGTTACAGGTTTGTAAACTTCGTGTAATATCAGCTTTTCATAACACGACTTTTAACACTTTCAACATAGTTTTCCACATTGTTGTTGAAAATGTTGAATTATACAGAATGTAAATGTGCCGATTTGGAAAAATAAATCGCAAATTTGCAAACAGAAATAACAGGGATTACTGTTTTTGAAAACCTTAAAGGGTAATATTTGACAATTGCGGCTCATAGAATACAACGGCGAGGTGTGTTTTATGAAAAAAGAAACCGTAAAAATGCAGATATGGGGAATTATCGTTGTGCCGCTGATGATAATTTTGTTTAAAAATCTGTATTCGCTCACAAACGGCGCTTTGCTGGGGATTTTCTTCGGCTCGGTAAACAACAGTATGTGGGAACAGACCAAGGTTGTAATGCTGTCATATTTTATATGGAGTCTTGTTGAGGCTGTGGGCAAAAGGTCGGGATTCCACCGCTTTGCCGTGTCGCGAATGATATCAATTTGGCTTGTCGGTGCGTTTTGTATTTTGTCATATCTCTTAATCTATGCCCTCGGAATTGAAAACGCAAATCTGCCAAGGTTTATCTGTGCGGTTACAGCGTGCCTGTGTGCGTTTGCATTCGGTACATGGCTTGAGTATGGAGATAAAAAAACGGAATGTCTGTTTGTGCCGTGTATATTTTTGACTCTGCTGTTGATTGCCGTGTACTGCAGCTTTACGGTGTTTCCGCCGCATATGGTGATTTTTGAGGATACGGCTATGGGAATGTACGGCATTATTCCCGAATACATCGACTCCGGAGCGATTGCTCTTGATACATTGTACAGAGTTTGATTTTTTAAGATAAAAGGTATTTTACAATTTTTTGTTTTGTGTTATAATTAACGCTATAAAGAAAATGAAAGAGTGTGTCCGATGCGGACACGAAAAATCTTAACAAGGCTGATTTATGATGAAAAACGAAAAAATTGAAAATACAGAGCAAAAGCCCGATGTAATTGCAGGACGAAATCCTGTAAGCGAGGCTGTTCGCAGCAACCGCCCGATTGACAAAATTCTTGTTGCAAGGGGCGAAAAGAGCGGTGCGATTGTGGGAATACTTGCAAAAGCCCGTGACAAAAAAATCCCCGTTAAAGAAGTTGACCGCACAAAGCTCGACTATGTCAGCGGCGGAGCAACTCATCAGGGCATTGTCGCATTTGCGGCGGCAAAGGATTATTCAACGGTTGAAGATATCCTTGAATATGCCGAAAGCAGAGGCGAAGCACCGTTTGTTGTTGTGCTTGATGAGGTTGAAGACCCTCACAACCTCGGTGCAATAATAAGAACTGCGGAATGTGCCGGAGTTCACGGAATTATTATTCCCAAACGCAGAAGCGCCGGCTTAAGCTACACGGTTGCCAAGGCGTCGGCAGGGGCAATTGAATATATGCGTGTTGCAAGGGTGACCAATATCGCAGTTACGCTTGATGAACTCAAAGAAAAAGGCGTGTGGGTCTACGGCGCAGATATGGACGGCACGGATTATGACAAGTGTGATTTTTCGGGTGCGTGCGCAATTGTTATCGGCAACGAGGGCAAGGGCATTTCAAGGCTTGTTCGTGAAAAGTGTGATGTAATCGTGTCGTTGCCGATGAAAGGTCAGATAAATTCCCTCAACGCGTCGGTTGCCGCAGGAATTTTGATGTACAAAGCGATGAAAAACCGCTGATGTCAAATTGAAAGTTGAAAATTGAAAATGGAAAATTGAGGTCGGGAAGACAGTTTGCAAAGCGAAAAAGCATATTATGCCCGAGCGTAAAATTGCAACTGTTTGCACGATTCTGTAGGGGCGGATATTATCCGCCCGTTTTGAAGAAATTTAATGTTTAAATAAAATCATTTGATGTTATCAAAGTTGTGTGTTTAAATGTCAAAGATTGTAAAAACAGAGAGTACAGCTCGGGCGGCATAGTTTCAGATAAATCTAAACTATCTACTCGAACTAAAATAAAAAGGAGTGAATGCTTTGGCTGATATGGATAAGGACAGGCTCAAAGAGCTTGAAATTGAGAGCATACTCGAAGAAACCCACTATCTTGCCGATCAGGAGCGAATGGAGCAAACGGCTGAAAAGTACCGTGTAAAACCAAAGGTTGAGGAAATTTTCAGCAATGCAGATAAAAAGCCAAGATTGAAAAATGTAAGTCCGCTCGATGAGTCCGAACCCGACACCTCAAATTCAATAGTCGGAGATAAAACAGCCGCCACGATGCAGGCAGAGCTGATAATGGACGGAAATGACGATGAACTTGTAACTCCCGAACAGCTCAAAGCAGAAGCCGAAAAAAAGGCGGCAGAAAGAGCCGAAAAGGCTAAGCGTGAGTACGAAGAGGCAAAGAAAAAAGCCGCAGAGGAAGAAAATAAGATAGTGACCCTCACCCCCGAATATGATGAAAACACAGAGTTTTCGGGTGAAGTACTCGGCGAGGTTGAGCAGTTTCGCGAGGATGCCGAAATCAAAAGCTACCATACAATTGATATTGATATTCCCGACGGTAAGACTGAAAAAAAGGAAGAAAAAAAAGAGGACTCCGCCGAGGCGCTTAATACTCCTGTCCATCAGCTTCAACCCCCCGAAAAGCCGCCGCGCAAGGTGGTTGCAAAGGTTCCTGTTTACCGTCCCGATGAACCGAGGAACATTCTCAATGTCAAGGCAGGCAGATTTTCCGATGCCGTAGCTAACGAGTATGAGGAATATGTCCGTTCCAAAAATCCTTCGGTAATTGCTCATGTGCTTCGTCCCGAAACAGCTGTTGCCGATGAAGGAGCTGCCCCTGCCGAGCAAAATCACAAGGACAGCCGTCCTTTGGGCGAAAAAGTGATTTCTGCACTTGTAGGAATTTTCTCAAAGGATGAGTCGGATGACAGCGATACCGTCAAAGACGAAAATGCCGAGCCTGTTGAGGATTATACGGGCGAAGAGGACGAAAGAAGCATATTTTATGAGCTTAACCATAATATAAAAAAGCTGTTTATGAGAAGTCTGCTTTCGGGAATTATTGCGGCTATAGTTGTTGTGCTTACGGTTGTGACAAGACTTTTCCCGAGTGGAATCTGTTCCGCAATACCGTTTGCGCCTGCGGCATATGCAATTTTGCTGTTTGTTCTTATGGCGGCGTCACTTGTGCTTAACCGTGTTGCAATGCTGAGCGGACTTTCACCGCTTGTCCGTGTAAAGGGCAATTCAGACACGGCTGTTGCAGTTGCCGGTGCAGCAGGAATGATTCAGATAATAGTGTCGTTTTTCTGCCTAGGCGATTTAAACGGCTTCTATGTAAATTATTACACGGTAATTCCGTTGATTGCTTTTTTTGCGAACAATGTCGGCAAGCTTCTGATGGTTCTTCGTGTAAAGGACAATTTCCGCTTTGTGTCGTCAAAGGGTCAGAAGTATGCTTCAAAAATTTATAATAATGAATCTGTTGCAAGACAGATGATGAGCGGCACCGCCGCCGACCGTCCCATTATTGCCTATCAGCATAAGACCAAATTTCCGGCAAACTTTCTGAAAATATCTTATGCGCCCGACCCGAGTGAGGATCTGGCGTCAAAGCTTGCCCCGATAACAACGGTTGCGTCAGTGATAATCGCGATTATATACGGTATTGTTAAAATGTCGTTTGCAGACGCGTTGAACGCATTTGCGCTTGTAGCGGCGGTATCTGTTCCGGTGGCAACGCTTTTGTCGGTAAATGCGCCTGTGAGAAAGCTTTGCAAAACTTTGCTTTCTTACGGTGCAATGCTTTCGGGCTATCCGTCGGTAAAGCAGTTCTGCGACAGCACTGCAGTTATGATAGATGCAACCGAGCTGTTTCCTGCTGAGTCAATCTCACTTGAGGGAATTAAAACCTTTGAGGAGTACGCAATTGACGAGTCGCTTTTGTGCGGCATAGCAATTCTTAAAGAAGCTCAGAACCCAATTGCAAATGCATTTGATTCGGTTGTTGCCGAAACAAACGAAACTCTTCCCGAGGTTGAAAGTGTGCTGTACGAGGACGAAATCGGTCTTGTCGGCTGGATTAACAGTGAGAGAATCCTTGTCGGCTCACGCACCCTTATGGAAAAATACAGCGTTGAAGTTCCTAATATTGAATACGAGGAGAAATATACTTCTCAGGGCAGACAGGTTACATATCTTTCGAGAGCGGGCAGACTCGTTGCAATGTTCGTTACAAAATATACCGCTGACCCTCAGCTTAAGGCTGAAATGCAAAGAGCCGAAACCAACGGCGTCAGTTTTCTTATCAGAACAACCGATTATAATGTTACAAATGACCTTATTGCAAATCTTTACGATTTGTTCTACCGCAGTATCAAGGTGCTTCCGACAGGACTCGGAAATGTTCTCAAGGAGGCGGAGGATACGGTTGAGGAAACCTCCCGTTCCTACCTCATTACAAACGGCAAGGCCGCTTCGCTTGCCCGAGCCGTAACAGGCTGTGTGAAGATTAAGCATAATATTTCTCTTTCAATTATAATTCAGCTGATTGCCGTAATTCTCGGATTGCTTGTGGCGTCAACCCTTTCGCTGTATGCCGGGGTGAGCGTTATGGGTTCGCTTGAAGTCTTGATTTATGCGTTGTTCTGGGGTGCCGCCGCTGTGTTTGCCCCCGCACTTCAAAAACCGTAGAAAGGATGTAAAGTATGAAAATAGCTCCGTCACTTTTATCTTGTGACTTTTCAAAAATGGGTGAAGAAATAGAAAGAATGGATCAGGCCGGTGCAGATTGGATGCACCTTGATGTTATGGACGGTCACTTTGTTCCCAACATAACCTTCGGCGCACCGATTATCAAGGCGGTAAGAAAGCTTTCAAACCGTCCGTTTGATGTTCATCTTATGATAAGTGAGCCGCTTAAGTATATTGATGATTTTGCCGACGCAGGCGCTGATATCATCACATTTCATGTTGAGTGTGATTCCGATATTGACAGTACGATTGATAAAATCAAGTCAAGAGGAGTAAAGCCGGGGCTTGTGCTAAAGCCAAACACTCCTGCATGGACAGTGTTCCCGTATCTTGAAAAGCTTGACGTCGTACTTGTTATGACAGTTGAACCCGGATTCGGCGGTCAAAGCTTTATGCCGAATATGATGCCGAAAGTTAAGGAAATCAAGAGAGAATGTCACCGCAGAGGTCTGGACAATATCCTGATTGAGGCTGACGGGGGAATCGGAAGAGATACAATTGAACAGGCTGCCGACGCAGGCGTTGATGTGTGCGTTGCGGGAACGGCTGTTTTCAGAGCCGCAGATCCGGCAAAGGCAATTGAACTGTTTAAAACTTTTTGACGCTTTTATAAAACGGACAATCGGATTAAATTGCCGACAGCAATACTGTCCGCACCGAAATTGCTCTTGACACAGACTTTTTCTTACAAAACAATTGCTGATAAATATAGTATTATTATCGGTTATTTCTTTACTGTGAAACGAAAAGAAGACGATGTTCACAATAATCAGACATTAAATTTGTGCATAATAGCAAATGTACCGTTATTTTGCACATATTTTAAGGCGAAAAATTTTCGTTAAAAGAATAACACTTTTGTTGTATGAACGACAACATTGTGCTATAATTTTAATTGAGCTCGGTAATTCGGAACGATTGAAATACCGAGGTTTGGAAGTTAGTCACAATTTGTGACACAAGTATATTTTATTTTTAAGGAGTAATTAGCATGAAAAAAATCCAGAAAAAGCTTTCTGTGGTTCTTGCGGTTATGATGGTGCTGTGTATGTTCACCGCCCTCCCATTTTCTGCAAGTGCTGCCGAAAAAACTTCTACAAACAAAATCAGTGTTACATCAAATGTAACAGATCCTGTTTCGTATGAGTATAATGCAAATACAAAACAGGTTGTTGTTACATACAATCTTCAGGCTAAGAATATGATTCTTAACACACAGGGCACACTCTCATATGACAGCTCTGTACTTAAGCTTGCTTCAACAAACACAAGAAACACTGATTTCCCTGTATTCAAGGACACAATCGTTTGGAACAAAACTCTTAAGAATGAAGTGCTCTTCAACTGCTCAAGCCTTGATCTTTACAACTTCAAACAGAAGAGTGTTTATTGTACATTCACATTTGATGTTGTAGGCAGCGGCGACACAACAGTTGACCTCGATGTTGAGGTTCTTACAGGTACAATGGCTGACTCATATGAAGATCTTTTTAACGGTAAGGATGTTGATATCACATATATCAATAAGTATGGCAGCGAAAAGGCAGACGGCGCTGTATTTACTGCTGAGGCAGTTCTCGTTCAGGGCGAAGAGCCAACAACAGCTCCTCAGCCCACAACAGCAACACAGCCTACAACTGTAACACAGCCCACAACAGCTCCCGCAACAAAGCCGACTCAGCCTGCAACACAGCCGACTCAGCCTGCAACAGAGCCGACAAAGCCGGTTGGTGAAACGACACTTAACTTTGTTGTACCAAAGACAGTATCCAGCCCGAAATGTTGGGATGACGGTATCTATCTTGCATACAGCAATAAGTATGCCATTAACACATTTACAAAGATTCAGCTTACAAAGACAACAGATTTCCTTACACCTGATTTAAAGACAGACAAGCTTACAGCAGGTACATATGCTCTCTACACTGTAACACTTTCAAAAGAGCAGGCAGAGGCTGTTAGCAAGGCAATTTATGTAGTACTTGTAAACAAATCGAATACATACAAGACTTATGTAAGTTCAAAGTACAATCTTCTTAAAGCTCCGACAGGAACATATAGTGCAGATTACAACACAGCTAAAACATCTCTTGCAAATCTTAATGATTGCACATTCATTATGAATGGTGAAGTAACAACAGGAACAAGCATAGACGGTTACGGCACATATACAGGATACTGGACAAAGTGTACTACAGTATACGCAGTGGCACCGGCATCAACAAAGTGGAAGAACTGTTGGAATCAGGGTGTATATATTGGATACAGCAATGATTACAAGATTGGTTCATTCAATAAGATTAAGATGACAAGAACAAGCACATATGCAGATGTAGATTCAAAGACTAGTCAGCTTGTATCAGGTACATATCCGGTATATACTGTGACTCTTACAGAGGATCAGGTGGCTGCAATTGATGCATCAACATATGTAATCTTTGAGAATGCTTCAGGTACATACAGAACTTACATCAACGGCAAGTACAGCGTAATGAAAGCTCCTGCCGGAAAAGAGTATTCATCAGAATACACAAAAACAAAAGCTAAGCTTGCCGACAGAGCAAAGAACACATTTGTAATCTGTGACGGTATTAGCACCGGTTCAAGTATTGAGGGTTACGGCACATTCACAGGATATTGGTCAACATCAGAAGTTAAAATCGTAGAAAGCACAGCAACACTCTACTGCGTATTCCCGGCACCTGTAAAGGGCAAGACAGCAATGGACAAGGGAGTATATCTTGCGTATGGTTCAAGTAACTCACCGGCTGATCTTACTAAGATTGAAATGAAGAAGACAGCCGATAAGTATACTCCATCGTTAAAAACTAAGGCTCTCGTAGGTGGTAAGTATTCTGTATACTCGGTAACACTTAACAGTGATCAGATTGAGGCAATTGATAATGCTAAGAATGTTGTATTCTGCAACAGTAAAGGTAATTTCAGAACGCTCCTTTCACCCGGATACAATGTATTAAATGCTAAGAGCGGTAGTTATAGCGCAACATACAATAAGGGTACATTTACAACAGCAGACCACAATGGTGAAACATTTGTTGTATGCGACTCAAAGGTAACAGGTTCTAGTACTGATGGTTACGGTATGTTCCTTGGCTATTGGAATCTCGGTGAGAAATAATTGCTAAATTGCAATTGATAACAAATATTAGTGCATAAGAGAAGATCCGATGTCTTTGGTGACATCGGATCTTTTATTAGTATGGCGGATTATATATCAATGCTCTAAGTTGAAAGTTCACTGAGAGGTAGTTGCCAACGAAGTCTCAATGTCAATAGTTGGGGTAACCCGAAAAAACAGAATATATGAGAATTACAAGCGGCGGCGAATTAAGCTGTCGCTTGTTTTGTTGCAGAACTGATATGTTTGTTGTAAAACATATGTAAGATGCGGTTACGAAAACGCTTGAAATTCCTGCTGCGGTAAGCATTTCTTTTGAGAATGTAACCGTCAAAACAGCCACCGTGTAAATTCACGGTGGCTGAAATACTAATCACTTGTTTTTGTTGTTTTAGTTCGGCACGGTTGTGGTCAATTTGCAGTCTGCCGTCTTCGATGTACCTTCTCAAATACGGTTCTTCTTCAATCAGATAATTGACCTCCTTGCCGAGTTTACTCTTCAGCGCGATGTTTCTGCGTGATTTTGCCCACGCAAAGAACGCATTCAGCAGGATTATCGTTCACTTTGATTTTATTGTTGCAGGATTCAATAAAGCCATTGGTGGTTAATGTAGAAAAAGAATTTATTCGCTTATGATCTATTATTTTAGAAAGTTTGAAAACCTCTTTGTTAAAAGTGCATATGCCGCATAAAAGATAAATCCAACAATTGCAATTATCCAGCGTACTATCCAAAACTCCATCAAAAGATAGGCAATAATGATTGCAATAATAAAAATTAATGTTGGAACTGCAAACTGTTTAAGGGGAAACAATTCTCTGTCAAGCTTGCGTGAATGCTTTGAGTGCATTAAGAATGAAACCATATAGGAGATCACCGTAGTAAAGCAGGCTGCCATTCCTCCGTATAAGGGAACAAAAATGAAATTAAGCACAATGTTTGTGATTGCGGCAACGATGGTGTTAAACGCAATGTATTTTGTTGACTTATAGTAGTATTCTACATTTACATACACAGTGTACATATACATCTCATAGGAGGCAAATACAAGAGGGGGAATCATATATATACCACTGTAGTACTGTTTTGTCGCCATAATTTTTACTACTTCAGGAGCTACAAACATAAGGCATAGCATAAGCACAAGAGCTATTTCAAGATATTTTGTGATATTTTTGTTAATGGTTGATTTCTCACCTGTCATAAGTTTTCGGGTGAACCACGGGACCCACACAGCCTCAAGAGATGCGGTGACTGCCATGGCAACCATACTTAAATTATAAATCAGACTATAAACTCCGGCTTCAGATGAGTTATACAGGTTTGTAATCATAATTCTGTCGGAACTTGACAGAAGAACAAGTGAAAGACCATGGAATATAAGTGGCAGGGAATATGTGAGTGCATATTTCCAATATAATTTGTTTAAAGGCTTTTTTCCTCGGATAAATGACGAAATTACAAAATATATTCCGACCACCATATATACTGCGGCGTATGGGATAATATATCCGAAGTATTTTTTATCGCCGTCGTGCATATTCATAATGGTGAATATTGCAATAACCTGAATCGTCAAATTTGGAAGTGCCAGCAAAAGAGTTTTTCTTATGTAATCAACTTTCATCATATATTTTGTTGTCATAGCAGTTGCTACAAATTGAAAATATGACTGTATAAGACAGCATATGACGAGAATTATATCAATGTTACCAAAAATAAACATTCCGGCAATGATTAAAGCTGATGATACAAGAAAACTGAGTAATGACAGACCAAAAATTGATGACATATAACCTTCAATGTCATCGTGAAAATCAACATATGCTGTTCGGATTGAGTTACCAAGTGAAAGTCCGACAATAAGAGTTAATATGCTGACCCATGACAAATAGGTTTGAGCAATTCCGTACTCAGAAGTTGTAAGAAGTCTTGTAAATATTGGTATGGTAAAAAATGCAAGAGCTTTGTTAAATAGGTTGCCAACCATATAAAAAGCACTTGCCTTTATATTTTTATCGTTTTTCTTACTTGTATTGTTCAAGTATGAATCACATCCCTAAAATTTAATCGTTGCTTTTTTGGATTTAATTCGTTTGTTATTTTTATATATAAAGTTACCGTCACTATCTCTTTTGGGAAGAGCATACGATATAAAAGTTGATAAGGTGAGAATTGAAAAGAAGTAGTATATGTTGTAATAAGCCTCGCTTTGAAGCATAATCATAAATGCACAAAGAGCACCTGACACAACAAACGGAATCTTGCCGTTTTTGCGATTTTTGTATAAGGCAATACCACAAATAATAAGGATGGTAAAGAAAAGCAGAAATCCGGGGACTCCGCTTTTGTACAAAAGATTCAGGTAATAGTTATGGGCATGTGTAGCGCCTATCAGATCTCTTGAAGCCTGATTATCGATTTCTCCGACACCGAAAATAGGTGATTTATAAAATGCCTCAAGAGCACTGTCCCATATGTTAGTGCGACCTGTGAAAGATAGATCCCTTCCAAGCACATTAACAATTATAAACGAAAATGCTTCCTGTACTCGCAGGATAATTACTCCAAAGAAGTAAATGATATTTATCACAATATAAGTAACAATGTTAAGAAATTTTGGCATCCAGTTGATGAGAGCCAGAAAAAGGAACAGTATAAATATCATAATACCGATAACACTGGTTGCAGAAAATGCTAATATTACTGTTGCGGTTGATATGACGCAAATTAGAAAAGAAGACACAGTCAGTCTGTCATATAATCTGAGGGATCGAACAACCGAAAAAATCATTGCAGGAAAAATAAGCATAATCGAATTATTTCTATAACCAAGGAAGTAGTTTGTTGTGAATGTGTTAAACTCATACATTCCTTGTGGAAACAAAAGTACAGTGATAAAGTTAATTAACACGAATATTCCCAAAACAAAGGTCGCACCGTCAAGCAGTGCATCAGGGTCAGTTTTTAGTCCCATTTCAACAACTAATACAATTGCAAGAGAATTGAATATTGTCAGAAACAAGGAAGAATAGTTTCCGTCACAATAAATCGTTGCCAGTATCCTCCAAACTTCAAAAAACAAAAATATTACAAAGTACATTGAAAATTTTTGATAAAAGAGGCAAAACCACACCAGAAGGACGGCAATGATGAGTACCTTCAGCACATTTGAAATTTTATCAAATGTCTGATATTGAGGCATTTGTGAAAATATTGCAGGTTTATACAAAACCATAAATACTATGGCGATAAACCAGTTTTGATTCATTAGTTTTTTCATCAGTACTCTCCCGTCATAATTTTCTTTTTATCTTTTTAAGTAATGGAAGGACTCCAATTTTATTAAGAATTTTGTTTCGTTTTATTTTATACTCCCGTTTTCTGTCTATTGTTGCGTATCTTTTAACAAGTACATCAAATGGGATTGTGTCAAGCTGTTCAAAAAACTTGCTTCGATTCTGATGTGCTTTGGTTGGAGAACCCATTACAGGGTAGGTGAGATTGAGCATATCTTTTGGAATTTCTTTGAATGTTATTTCATTCTTTATTTTTTCAAAAAGCTTACAGCCTTTATCACTGTTTAGGATAACAAAAGAAGTTCCTTTGTGGTCATCAAAATCAGGGAAAATCTGTCCGATAAGCCACAAGTCGCCAAGAGTAATGTCGCTTACTCTCGGGAATGATTTAAGACGGCATTTGCTGCATGACGGACGGTTAAATAATGAAAAACCAAATCCACGGGCATAGCTGTCATCTTTCCAAAATGTACTTTTTTCAGTTTCATCATATTTGACGGTTAGTGAATAGTCTTCCCAACTGATTCGTTTATCTCTGAATGAAACAGACTGTATACATTTTTTTTCAGGATTTATAAATTCAAGATACCTTTGCCATATTTTGGGAGAAGGTACTCCATGGCAGAAAAGATCTATCAAAATAAGATTATCGTAATTTTTGTCAAGATAGCTTTTCAATGCTCTTATTTGACAAGGCGTGCCAGAAAACATAACTGTTTTCCCTGTATTAAGAAGTTCTTTGATTTTTTTATAGATGCCTTGAGTACTGCTTTGCACATATTTTGAACCGCTGATTTTTTTTATGTCTTTATCATTTTCGATTACAATGTGTTTTACATTAAATTCTTCGTCAAATGCAGCTCCTACAACTACACCGCCATTTGATATGACTGCTTTTGCAAGGTGGGTAAATATACCGCCTGATGTGCTTTCGTGTCTGATTTCTTTGTTGTTACTTTTAGCGGCAAAAGCAGTAAAATCATTTTCGCCTTTGCGAAACTGCTTTATTGGGCAGACTTTAAGGCAGGCCGAACATTCAACGCATTTTGATTCGTCAATTTCAGGATATAAAAATCCTTCTTTATCGGGCTTCATAGAAATACTGTTTGTTGGACACTTATCTGCACATGCAGAACATCCGCAACAATCATACTTGTCAAATAATTCAATATGCTTTGATTTTTTCGGGGGGATTCCGTCAAGTGCTTTTAAAATGTAGTTGAATGACTCGTTTTTGAGATTGTCAAGAAGTGCATTGGTTTTATTATAGTCAATAGATTTAGCAATCTTTTTGTCCCAATCCGGTAAAATATCACTGCATTTTATGTGTCTGTACTCAAGCTTAAGACTTTTTAAAAGTGATTCAAGTCGGGTGTTGGTTGAGCCTTTCATTCCGCTTGCAAAACGCTCGAAAACAAAATACTGACGCTCAAATATAGTTGAAAAAACACTGCCGTGAAATGAATCCGTACATACAAACTGAGCATTCTTTATCAAGTTGATAAAACCGTCGGGTCCTATATCATATAGTGAAATATCTGCATAATTATCATCACTTTCCGTATATCCTTCAATATACGGAATACAAACAACTTTAAAGCCTGTCTGTTCAGAAAGTTTCCTTACAACCTTTCTGTGTTCAGGGTTCTGTCCAAGAAAATAGCAGAATATATATTTTCCATCCACGATTGGTGTGTCACCGCTCATCTTATCCCAACTTTTTTTGTTTACCATAAGGGTAGGATCAAGAACAAGCTGAGCATCACGACCGGTAAGATTATGTACGAGCTTGCAACCGCTTTCTTCTCTGCATGAGAGAAAGTCAAAATTATTGATTGAATTTTGGTAGAGTTTTTTGTCAGAATTTTCAACAGTGCTTATGCCAAAACTTGGGGCATAGGCAATTTTCCGTGTTCCCTCAGGAACAAATGAAAGTGTATAATAATTCTGTCTTATATGTACAGGCAGCCATATCTGATCGCTTCCGCATATAACCGCATCGTATCTTTTAGAATATTCCCTCAATGAATCAAGATTTGCAAAGTTACGCGTTGTATGCAGATTGTTGTTGACAAATTTATTAAATTGGTTGTTTCTGAGAGAAATGCACTCCGCATAAACGGCATTGCTGACAGCTTTTTTTGTTGCTTTTTTATACTTGGCTTTTTCTCTGAGCTTCTTGGGTGAAAGCAGAGTTAGAATTTTGTCTTTTTTACTTGAAATATGTGTATAGTTGATAATTTCAGTGTCGTATCCTATTTCAGAAAAAATTGTTTGCATGGCATAGGCCTGCAATTTTGTGCCGTAATTTTGAGTTTTGTATGGAGTTGCCAGACCTATCATTTTATACCGCCTCCGGTAGTTAATATTTGCTTGCTTTTTCAATATAAAATCTTTGCAATTTCTTTGCTTCAACGGCTATTTCAAAACCACAATTTCGAATTTCAGTTGACAGATCTTCCCTTGTATAGTTTAAGCTTTTATTCAGAATAATTTCCGCCCATTCTTTGTCGGTTTTCTTTGAATCAATAAAGTTCATAAGTTTTGTGCAGTTGACTTCTTCGGGTACTACCTTTGCTGTTCCGAATGTCATAAGACCGGCGGTTTGCGCTTCTATGTATACTATTCCGAAACCTTCGTAACGAGAGGGAAGAACAAATGCGTCAAATGCCTGCATAACATCGGGTACATCCTGACGCAGACCTGTGTAGATGATTTGGTTGTAAATGCCGTTTTTTTTAGCATAATCCGTAAGTTCTGAGAATTTGGAATAGCTTTTATAATCACCTACAATGACAAGTTGAGAATCAGTGTGCTTTTTGCAGATTTCATTAAAAATTCTGATCATACGCTCGGGGTTTTTTTGATAATATAATCTTCCGACAAATCCTACCACAAATGTATTATTGCTGATTCCAAATTCTTTTCTTATTCTGTTCCTTGTTTCGCAATTATAAATGTATTTGTTTGTTTCTATTGCGTTTGGAAGAACCTTAAAATTATCTTTTTTAAGAATAGAATCACCAAAAAGGTATTTTCCCGCATCACGACTGCAAGCAAAAAAATCAGTCGCATAGTGTTTTAAACCTGTTTTCAAAACACGGTTGTACATTTTTTTAATCAGGCTCGGTGTGTTTACATACGCAAGATGTGCATGAGCAATGCGTGTATTTATACCGTATTTTTTTGCTATACAACAGTACAGTGCCGACCATTCCTCCATATTAGAATGTAACACATCATAGTTGCCGTTTTTCATTATCTCGCTTACCTGTCGGATATTTTCTCTCAGATTAACTGATTTTGGTGTGACACGAAAAATATTGCAACCCATCTGTTTAAAAGTGGCTTCATTAAGACTGCCGTTTTTTACCGATGGAAGATCATCAATGACAATATCAAATTTTACATCATTATGATCCATATGGCTGTAGTAGTTTAATAATACAGCGCCGACACCTCCGCCGTTTATTCCAACAGCAATTTGCAGTACCCTCATTATCGGTTTTCCTTCCTTTATCAGCGTAATTTTCTCAGAAACCTTTTTACTCCGAGAGGAATCATTTTTTTGATTTTGGTTTTTGGATTTATTTTAAAAGCAAGCTTAGTTTTGGCATATGTTTCAAAGTTGCCGCAGTCAAAACCGTCATAAATTGAATCCCTGCAACTTGGTCGTTTTGAGGGATGTACAAGATTTGCGTTCATAACAGAGGCTTTGTTATAATCAGACTCAATTATTTCAAGCTTGTCTTTTATCTTTTCAAGGTATTTTTTGCCCTTCTCGGTATTTACAAGGACGAGGGAAACACCGTTTTCATCAAAAAATTCGGGATGAAATTTTTGTATTCCCCAGTAGTCGGCAAGGGTAATGTCACTTACGCGATTTTTGTTGGCAAATTTACATTCGTAACAACTTTCGCGGTAGGTTTTACAGTACAGAAAAGCACTGTAGTATGGGTCAAAAAAGCCATAATCAGATTTGCTTTTTTGACCGTTTTCAGCTTTATAGTACAGATCCCAACCACGCTTTTCTTTGCTTCTAAAGTTATATGAGGTTAATGTGCCGCCGAGCTTTTTGCCCATATAGTCAATATAATTTTTGAAAAGTTTTGGGCTCGGCACACCGTGACATACAATATCTGTAATCAGCAGATTACCATAATCTTTGCCGAGAAAAGAACGCAGTCCCGCTGCTTGACAGCCTGTGCCGCTGAAAAGAACTTCTTTGCCGTTCTCAAGTTCGGTTTTAACCTGTTTATAAATTCCTCTTGTGTCGCTTTGAACATATTTGGAACTTTGCAGTCGGTAAAGCTCATCTTCGGTTTCAACCTTAATATGTTTTGCAACAAGGTTTTCATCATATGCACAGCCGAAAACAACACCGCCCATAGATAGAACGGATTTTGCGATAGGTATAAAAAGTCCGCCGGAAGTACTTTTGAATGTACTTCCACGGTCTTTGTATTTTGCAGCATATACTTTTGGAATATTGCATCTTGATACATCGGTCAAAATAGGGCAATGTTTAATACAAATTCCGCATTCAATGCAGATACTTTCATCAACCTCGGGATATAAAAATCCTTCGGAATCCGGTTTCATAGATATACAATTTTTAGGGCATATCTGCTCACATCCGGAGCAACCGCAGCAGCTTTTTCCAAGTTGCATTATATTGTTCACAATTAATCACCTATCATATCCTTCAGAATATCAAACGATTTTTTTCTTTCGGTTGAGATTATCTCGTTTACCCTATTAAAATCAATTTTTTCCTCTGCAATTTTAAAGTCATCATAGCTCTTTAAAATTCGATTCTCATATCCTATCAGTTCCAGAATACTCGAAATTCTTTCGCTGTAGCTCTTGGGCAGAACATCTGCAAATTGAGTGTTAAGTCCTATCGAAAAAGCTGTACCGTGAAATGAATCGGTAAGAAAGTATTCTGCATTCTTTATATACCATAAAAATTCACCGACAGGCGGACAACAGATAAATTTTCCGCTGCGGACAATATGATGAAAACAATGGCTTACCCTGTAAAGTTTTAACCCTTTTCTCTTTGCAAACTCTTTTGCGTATGCATCAAACTGCTTATTTGGGTGAAGCTGATATACAAGCACATACTTTTCATCGCATTTGCGATTCGGAATAAGCTTTTCCCATTCGTTTTTATCAAGCAAAAATGTCGGATCAAGAACCTGCTCTGCGTGAATTCCCAGTTCTGATGCAATTTTAATTCCGCTGTTTTCACGGATAGTGATTTTGTTGTATTCTTTAAGCCAACTTTTTATTCTTGTTTTGTTTTTTTCTTCAACACTCGCACCGCCAAAACTTGCGGCATATGCAATCTTTTTTACTTTTTTTGGCAAAAAGGACAGAAAGTAAACAGGATCAATTTCTCCACAGACAACGGTATTCCACACCTGATCACTTCCTGTCATATATATGTCAGCTTTTGGAATATCGCTTTTAAGCTCTGCTTCGCTGTTATATTCTTTGTCCGTTACCTTGACAATTTTTCTGTATTCTTCAAAGCGTTTGTCAGCAAATTTATAGACGGGCTTTTGGGTCGCCTTAAAAAAAAGTCTGGTGAGTGCGTTTTTATTCCATTTTGCACTTACGCTTTTAAGCCTCGTATCAACTATATTCTCTGTTTTTTCATCGGTTCTGTAATAATTAATGCATACAGCATTACAGCCGAGTTTTTCGAGTGCTGTTTGTGTTGCATATGCCTGCAAAACAGAGCCGTAGTTTGAAACTGTGTGTCTTGTCAGATATGCAACTGTTTTTTTATTGTCCATAATCAGTCCAAACTTTCAATAGTAATACCGCCGTTGCTTTTTACAACAGAATTTGCGGGAATGTCATGATGAATAACACAACCTGCACCGATAACGCTGTTATCCCCGATTTCAACGCCTTTGAGAATGACTGCATTGGTGCAAATCCAACAGTTGTTTCCGATTTTTACACGACCTGTTGAATATCCCTGTTCACGGATAAGCTTAGTTCTGTCCCTGAATTTATGATTCTGGTCATAAATTTTAACATTTTCTCCGAAAATGGTATGATTGCCGATTTCGACACTTTCGAGGCAATTAACGGAACAGCCACGGTTGAAGAAACAATCATGTCCGATTTTTATTGATGCACCTTTTTCAAGGTAAAGGCCGAAATTTTTGCGAAAGGTCGTATTTTTTCCGACCGAAAATCTCTTTCCAAACATAATTTTAAAGCATAGTTTTTTTATTGCGGCTTTTGTTCGCCAGTATATTTTTAATAAGATCATATTTTATTACCGCCCTTAGCCTTTATCAGTTCCTTGTAGCATTTCATAAGCTTATTATAGTATGCTTCGCAGTCGCAGCTGTCTTTGGCTTTTTTAAGTGCAGACTCTGACATTCTGCTGTATTCGTCATCCGAGAGACTGTTCATTTTCTTCAGACATTCACAAAGGCTGTCAGGATTATTGGGTTCACAGATAAAACCCGTAATGCCGTCATCAACAATTTCCGGAAGTCCTCCGTAATTGCTTACGATTGCAGGCTTGCCGACCGCAATTGCCTCAAGAATTGAATACGGACCGTTTTCATACCATTCACTCGGCAGGATTACACACTTTGCGTGTTCAACATACTTCTTTAATTCGTCACCGCTCTGAAAACCTGTAAAGATAACCTTGTCGGTCAAATTGTTTTCTTTTACATAGGTTTCAAGCTCTTTCCTAAGAGGACCGTCACCCACAAGATACAACTTGTTTTCAAAATTTCCCTTATGATAAGCTTTTACAAGCGACATAAGCCCCTTTTCAACTGATAATCTGCCGAAAAACAGAAAGTAATCGTCAATATCCTTACAAAGGTGATATTGAGTACCTGACGGCAAAAAATTTACCCAATGAACGATTGGATTTTTGGTTATGTGTGATTCAACAAATTGTCTGCGGTAGAAATCGGAAGGACAAATATAGAAATCTATCTTATCGTACATATGCATCCGCTCGTAATTTTTCGCTTCAAATACAGCAAGATATGTTTGCATAGCCGAATTCTTTACACATTTTTGTTCGATTGCCGGTTTATAACTGTGTTCCCTAACACAACGGTCGCAAACTTTTCCGTCACAGAGCATGGTGTGTGTTGGACACACACAGTTCAAATCATGTGCGGTCAGTACAACGGGAATATTGAACTTTTGAATAGCATTGAGTATTGAGAGCGTTATGTGACGGTGAACAAGATTGATATGTACAATGTCGGGTTTTTCATCTTTGATAAGTTTCTCAATCTTTTTTTTAGCGTCAAATGAGTAGAGTGCATGAAAACCCGCACTTAATTTTTGAACGGCAGACATACTTTTATTGAAATCAACATTTTTTGAGAAATATTCGGATTGCGGACAAGCGTAATTTTTTTCGTCCTGCATTGCAAAATAAATAACCTCGTTACCGTGTTCCTCAAGAAGTTTTGCAAGACCGAAATAGTAGGTTTCACTTCCGCCTTTTACATAGTGGTATTTATTAACAAGCAGAATTTTCATTATCAGCCCCGCCTTTTTCCTTTAAGTGAGCGTACCATTGGGTACAACTTTGAGTGAACAAGTGAGATACCTGCAATCATCATTCCTTTTGGCATGGCATTGCACACACTCGTCATCATTTTTTTGGATTTCTTTCTGACATCGGGATATTGCGGAAAATCTTTCCACGGTGACATTGATTTATATTTGAGATAATCCCCGACAAAGGGATGATTGTTATTTTCGTTCCACGGGCGTGTTCCCGAAAGGAAACACGAGGTGTAGTGAATTATATAAGGATCGGTTACCGCCTCAATGTATTCTTCTTCACTCAGATGATGCTCGGGACGACGCACCTTCATAAGATCTTTAAAATTAAAATCAAAGAAAACAGTCATAGCGTCGTATTTGGTATGGATAACCTTTACAAGATTCTTTTTGGCAAGAACACCGTTAAGAACCCCTTGATCAACATAGGTGATGTTGCCGTTGTGAGCAATAATAAAATCGAGAAAGTCTTTTTCCACATTCATCTCTCTCCAGCTTTTAAGGTCAATCAGCAAGACACCGTTATTTGTATAAGTGCTGTCGCACGGAAGATTCAGTTCGGTTTTATAACGGTCACTTCGGCAATCGTCAACTGCCGCAACAATCTTATCTTCCAGATCTGTTTCCCAAAATTCTCTCAAAGAGTGACGCACAACCGTGTCACAGTCAAGATAAATACAGCGGTCGAGATTATCAGGCAGTATCGTGCAGAGAAACAGTCTGAAAAATGTGCTGATGTTCCATCTTCCGACTTCTATATCAACACCTGACATTTTGTTAAGATCAGGGCGGGGAATAAAAACAATATTTCTGCCGAATTTGTCAACCATATTCTCAAATCTCTTTTTGTTTTCATCTGAGATATTGTTGTCAATCATATAAATGTTGATTTCATCGGCATCGGTATTGTTGTGTAAGAGTGACATTATTGACACACCGGCAATAGGGGCATAGCTGTCGGAGCTTGAATATACTATGTTCATTTTACCCTCCGTGAAAAAGTAGTCGTAACATAAAAATTACTTAAGATACTTATCCTCGTATTCCTTAAAAGTCTGAAGATTTTTATCTTTGTCGGCAATAATAAGATTTTCAATACCGCCGATTTCATCAAACGGCCATTCAACTCCCAAATCCGGATCGTTGTACATAATGCCGTCATCATATTCGCCGTAGAATTTTTCACCGCATTTGTATGAAACAACAGACGGTTCAAGCACAAGATAGCCGTGTGCAAAATGTTCGGGAACATAGAGTTCATTCATATTTTCTTCGGAAAGACAGAAGCCCTGCCATTTTTTGAATGTAGGTGATTCGGGGCGGAGGTCAACGATAACATCAAAAACCTTGCCTTTAATGCACCGTACCAGCTTTGCCTGCTCATGTACGCGCTGAAAATGAAGTGCGCGGATTACGCCCTTGTGAGATACTGTGTAGAAAACCTCCGCAAGGTTGTGTTCAAGTCCGTTTGCCTCGAAAACTTCCTTTGAATAATCCTTTATAAATGCACCTCTTACATCTGTTGCACAAAACGGCTTGATAAGATACGCACCTTCAAAATCTGTATTACAAAATTCAAACTTCTGAATCATCGTTATTCTCCCTTTTATAATGTTTTTTCTATGTAAGCAGTACCCTTTACACATAGAAAGGGCGAAAGTTACATTTCGCCCTCTGTATTTTCTTAGCCAACCGACTTAATCCAGTCCATAGTCATTCTTGTGCCTTCTGCAAATGATATTTCGGGCTTGAAATAACAGTCTGCTTCAATATCGGCTGTATCAAATGCCTCAAGCGGCATATTTACTCCCGTAAAAGGAACATCGCCGAAAATCGGCTTTGCTTCGGGGGCAAGCTCCTGCTGCATTTCAAGGATAAATTCCTTGAGCGGTTTTGCGTTTCCGCTGCCGATAGTATATTCTTTATTTGCTTTGCCGTATTCTCCGATTGCCTCAAACGCTCTTGCAACATCGTCAATATAGATGAAGTCATAGTTCTGTGTTGCGGCAGTAAACTGCAGCGGCTCATTTGCAATGATTTTGCGAATTGTAGAATTTACAAAACGGGGCGAAAGCTCACCGACGCCGTACGCGTTTGTAATAACTGCCCAACAGAGGTCAATTGAAAGGCTGTTTGCAATCGGCTTGCAAATTGCCCTTGCAATCAGCTTGCCTGCACCGTAAATGTACGGAAGTCCCGGCTTGCTTTCCTGAGTGTAAACAGCGGTGTAGGTTTCCTTTTCCATAATAGAACCGGCATTGACAAATTTTTTACACTGCATACCGTCTGCCGTTCTGAGCGCTCTTGCTGTCCAGAGTGCATTTTTAAGCTGAACATTTTCATCACATCTGAGCGGTCCTGCCGAACCTACCCATGCAAAGTGGTAGAAAACATCAATATCTCTGTCGGAAATTCTGTCAGCCAAGGTTTCAATCTCATCAAGCTCGCAATACACGATTTCAATGCCGTTAAGGTCTTTTATATTTTCGATTTTTTCGTTTTCGTCTTTTACAACTGCAAAAACCTTTACACCCTTGGCACAAAGCCTTTTGCAGACATTTGAACCGACAAAGCCGTTTGAGCCTGTTACAATTGCTTTTTTCATAAATTAACCTCTTTTATATCATCCGCAGGAGTCTTAGATTCTGCTTTTAAGAAAATCGTTTATTTGCTCGTCCATACAGCGGCGAACATCACCGCCGTTCATATAACAGCGCGACCATTCAACCGTTTTCTTCACTGCTTCATCAACATGCCAATGGGGTTTCCAGCCAAAAACAGCCTTTAGCTTTGAACAGTCGAGCTTGAGAAAGCTTGCCTCGTGGACTGCATTCTTTTCACTTTTGTTGACCCATTTTATATTTCCCGCATACTTTACAAACAAATCAACGAGTTCGCCTGTCGTTACGCAGTCGCATTCATCGGGACCAACATTATAGCAGTCGGCAAGCTTAATATCACCGTACTGCGCCCTTGCAATCATAAGATAGGCAAAAAGCGGTTCGAGAACATGCTGATACGGTCTTGTTGAAAACGGATTCCTTACAATAATATCCTCGCCCTTTTCCAAGGCTCTCACGCAGTCGGGAATGATTCTGTCGTTTGCAAAATCTCCGCCGCCGATAACATTGCCTGCCCTCGCTGTGGAAATTGCCGTTCTTCCGTCTGCAAAGAAAGAATTTTTGTAGCTGTGGGTTACAAGTTCCGAGCAGCTTTTGCTGTTTGAATACGGATCAAAGCCGTCAAGCGGTTCGTTTTCACGGTATCCCCACTGCCATTCCCTGTTTTCATAAACCTTGTCGGTTGTTACATTGAGAAACGATTTTACACAGCTTGACTGCCTTACGCACTCAAGAATATTTACCGTTCCCATAACATTTGTTTCATATGTGTACGCAGGCATTTTGTAGCTGTCGCGCACAATCGGCTGAGCTGCAAGATGAAGTACAATCTCAGGCTGTGCCTCATCAAATGCCTTTTTCAGAGAGTCAAAATTGCGGATATCTCCGATAACCGATTTCACATCGCTTTCAATATCTGCAATTTCAAAAAGTGACGGTGAGGTCGGCGGATTAAGCGAATAACCCGTTACCTCTGCGCCTGCATTTGCAAGCAGTCTGCACAGCCAGCTGCCCTTGAATCCCGTGTGTCCCGTAACGAACACTTTTTTACCTTTATAAAAATCAAGCGTCATTATGACCACACTTTCCACGGAGCTTTGCATTCGTTCCATAGTTTTTCAAGTCTTTCCTTGTCACGCAATGTGTCCATACATTGCCAAAAACCGTTGTGCTTGAAGCACATAAGCTGACCCTCTCCCGCAAGCTGTTCCATAGGCTCGCGTTCAAACATTATTGTGTCGTCCTTTATATAGTCAAGAACCCTTGGGTCAAGCACCATAAAGCCTGCGTTAATCCAGCCTGAGTCGATATCGCTCTTTTCACGGAACGCCCTGACTTTGCTGTCCTCTGACAAATCAAGCACACCGAACCTGCTTTCGGGCTTTACGGCTGACATAGTTGCAAGCTTACCGTGTTTTTTGTGAAAATCGAGTAGAGCGTTTATGTCAATATCGGAAACACCGTCGCCATAGGTCATAAAAAACGGCTCATCTCCGATAAAATTGCGAACCCTTTTAAGTCTGCCGCCTGTCATCGTGTCAAGACCTGTGTCAACAACAGTAACCTTCCATTTTTCGGCTCTTTTGTTATGTACAATAATCTTATCATCCTGAGTAAAATCAAAGGTGATGTCGGATGTGTGAAGAAAATAGTCGGCAAACCATTCCTTGATTACATGCTGTTTGTAACCTGCACAGATGATGAACTCGTTTATGCCGTAGTGAGTGTACAGCTTCATAATGTGCCACATAATCGGCATTCCGCCGATTTCAATCATTGGTTTAGGTTTGAACTGGGATTCCTCGGAAATTCTTGTTCCGTACCCTCCCGCTAGTATAACAGCTTTCAAAACTCTGCCTCCTTAAACAGCACCCTCACCCTTGAAAACAGAGGTGATAGTTTTGAGAATGATTTTCAGGTCAAAGCAGACAGAGCGGTTTTTGATATAGCAAATTTCCATTGCTCTTCTGCGTGTGTATGTAGTACAGCTTCTGCCGTTTGCCGCCCAGAAACCCGTAAGCCCCGGCTTAACGCTCAAAAGCATATCACGGTAGTTACCGTAAATTTCAGTTTCAACCTCCATAACGGGTCTTGGTCCCACAACAGAGATATCGCCTTTTAAAATATTGAAAAGCTGAGGAAGCTCGTCAAGGCTTGTTTTTCTCATAAATTTGCCGACCCTTGTGACTCTGGGATCGTTTTCAAGCTTGAAATTTCTTTCATACTCAGCCTTCTGCTCGGGAGTGAACTGCCTGATAAGCTCCTCGGCATTTGTCACCATACTTCTGAATTTATATATATTTAAGGTTTTTCCGCCTTTTCCTACACGCTGGTGAACAAAGAATACAGGTCCTTCGCTTGTTGCTTTAACAAGAATTGCCAGAATGAGAAATACAGGTGAAAGGATTATTAAAGCGACGAGTGAACATACAATGTCAAAAATCCGTTTGAAAAAATCATAAACAGGCTTTTTTTTAATTGCGTGTCCGCTTGGTGACGCAATTTTATTTATACTTTTGCTTTTTGCGGATTCCATTTTCCCCTCCGTGGACAGGACGAGCCTGTTAGTTTATGCTTACGCAGGCGGCTTGTTATCAGTCTTTTGTTTCTGTTTTGTAATATCCGCCGTATCTTGAGTAGTAGCCCTTGCCCTTGCGGGTTTCGTGAGGCTTTACACGGTTAAGAATAACACCGAGAATTTTTGCGTCGGTTCTTTTAATAACCTCAACCGTCCTTTCAAGCTCGGGGTATGTCGTTGAATTGTTTCTTGCAACAATAACAACACCGTCAGATGCCTTCATAATGGGAAGAGCGTCAATAACAACGCCGATTGGCGGTGTGTCAAAAATAATATAGTCATAATCCTTTTCAAGGGTTTTTATAAGCTCTGCCATAGCTTCACTTGCAAGAAGCTCCGACGGGTTCGGCGGAATAGCTCCGTAGGTAATAGCCTTGAGGTTTTCAATCTTTGTATCCTTGGTGACCTCTTTAAGAGAACATTCCTCGTTAAGGTAATTTGTAATGCCGGGGGTAGGTGAGATTTTGAGTGCGGTGTTGACTCTCGGACGGCGAAGGTCACATTCAACAACGATAACCTTTGTGCCAACCTGCTGAGCAAGCGCAGACGCAACATTGATTGATGTTACCGTTTTGCCCTCGCCCTTTGTTGACGAGGTAAACGCTACCTTTTTGCAGCCCTTTTTAAAGATTGAGTATGCGATGTTTGTTCTGGCTGTTTTGTATGATTCACGAACCTGAAAGCCGAGTGCCTCGGTGTCAATTGAACGATCTATTTTAGTCTTTTTCATTGCAGCTTCACTCCTTTAACATTAATAACCCGATTCATAGTTGCCGTACTTCTTTTCGGCTGCCTTTTGATTCGAAAAATATTCAAAGTCGGGAATAGCGGCAAGCAGCGGAAGGTCAAGAACGGTTGTCATCTCTTCGTTGTACTTGATTTTGACATCAAGGAAGTCACGGACGAATGAAACAATCAAAGCAATGATAAGACCTGCCGCAAATGCGATAATCACATTTTTGGATACACTCGGTGAAGCAGGAGCTTTTGGAAGAGTTGCCTTGTCAACAATTTTAAGTTTTGCGTTGTCCTTTACATTTGCAATCGTCTTTGGTGCAATCTTCGCAATTGCGTCGCCTATTCTTTTTGATTCGGTAGGACTGCTCGAATTTACAAGAGCCTTAAATACCTCGGTATCTTCAATGCTCTCGAACTTAATCATAGATTTAAGCTGTGACGCTGTGTACTTTTCGTTGAGCGCTTCGGAAATCTGATTGTAGAATGAGTTTGAATCAAGAAGCTCAATATATGTAAGCACAAGATTTTTTGCATAGTTTACACTCTGGTAATCCTCGTATGCCGACTGGCTCTTGTAGTTGGTTTCAACATATAGCTTTACACTTGAGGTGTAGGTTTTCGGAATAAAAAAGGTAGTAATAAAGAAAGATACTGTAGCGCACAAAAGAGAAAGCACTGCAATAAAAACCAAGTTTTTCTTTATTATTCTCGTTATGTCCTTAAATGATATTTCCATTAAATAATACTCCTCCCGGCTTTTGCTCACATATGGCAAGACAATGCCGCAGCCGAAACAAAAGTGTTACAGGCGAAAACGGTACAAAAGCACAAAAATCTTTAAAACATGACACTTCCATTATATGTGAAATCAGTAAAAAAATCAATATGACAAAGGAATCTATTATAGGAAAAAATTAGTTTATTTTGCGGATTTTCGGGTTGGACAAATTTTCTGTATGTACAAAACTTACATAAAATATATAACTATTCGTCTGAAAATGGTTAATAAGCACACGAAAAAGCAGTTTTAAAGACAATTTCAGCTAAATTCGCTAAAAAAATAAACAAAAATAAGGTAAATAACCGATAAAATTTCTACTCATATATTAATATGTCACAATATGTCATGATAAGAAAGCAATTACTGTAAATATGCAGGCAGAGCCGCTGCACGGATATTTGTTCAAGGAGTAATTTACAAACCAGTATGTATATTTTATGCAAAAATGATGTGCAAAGACGGATAAAAATACAAAGTCCAGACGAAACCGACATGGTGTGACAAAGTATTTAATTGATTCGGAACGGCATAATGCACAATCGGAACGACATAATGCACAATGAAATCATCTATTTTGACAACAGGATTGTCGTTTCTTAAAATATAACAAATATTTATAACAAAACACTTTACAAAATCCGAGGTGTGGTGTATAATACTGTACAAAGAAGTTAGATGGTGAAGTTTTCCATTGTACTCCCTGCGGCTTTTGGCTTGCAGATGCGTATTGTGCCGATGAATCCGTAAAGCTTCTTGCTGATGAAAACAAAATATAATACAAGGTGGTATGAACTATGAAAAAATTATCAGCAATGTTAGTAGCACTCATCCTTGTTGCAGCAACGGCTTTCACTGCTTTTGCAGCAGGCATCAATGACAGTGAGCAGGCTGTTCTTGACGAACTCAAAACATCTGTTAAGATGAACGGCTCAGAGATGGTTATTCCGAGCGAGTTTGTAAACCAGGCTGAGAACTACTTTAACACAATTGACATGACAGCAGATGAGTCATCACAGATTCTCGCTGTACTCAAGAAGGGCGAGAGCTTCCTTGAGAACTCAGGCGCATCTAACATCGCAGATCTCACATTTGCTCAGAAGCAGACACTTCTTGCTTACGGTAAGGAGGGCGTAGGTGTTCTTGGTATGACAATGTCATATGACACATCAACAAAGACTCTTACAATTTATGACGCAAACGGCAAGGTTGCATTCTCAGCTGTTCCTACTCTTTCAAAGGTTGGACAGGTTAAAGACGGCAGCGCAATCAAGACAACAGGTGTTGCAGCTGATTTCAGCGGTGTTGCAGCAGTTTCTGCAGTAGCACTCATTATGGTAGCAGGCGGAGCTTTCTACCTTGTAAAAACTAAGAAAGAAAGAGCTTGATTTAAATGTCTGATAAAAAAGTCAGACATGGTCATAGATCAAAGAATGGGAAGGGTTTTATAATTCTTCCCATTATATTTTGTCTGGTAACATATCTGGTGCTGTATTTGGCGTTTGTTCCGTCATTTTCTCCGATAATTTCGGCTATGGGTATGTTCTTTTCGGATAATGAAAAGGATTATTCGACAGAGTACGATAATATTTTTGTGCCCGTGTCAGAAAACGCAACTGTTCCTACCGTGACCAAGAAAGATTCTGACGGTAAGGAAAAATCATATGTAAAAAAAGATTCCGTTCAGTACCCAGGTTATGGCAATCTGTTCGGTGAACTCATAATAAGTGACTGCAATGTTGATGCAAATCTGTTTTTTGGCGACGGTGATGTTGCTTTGAGAAACGGCGTAGGCATTTACGCAGGCAGTTTTGTACCCGGTTACGGAGGAACAATTCTTGTTGCAGGTCATAACAATACCTATTTTAACGGTTTGAAAAATGCTCAGGTTGGTCAAAGGGTTGAAATTAAGACAAGCTACGGTAACTATGTGTATGAAATTACCGATACAGCCGTAAAAAGTGCTAACGACAGCAGCGCCTACGACCTTTCTGCTGATTACGAAAATCTGATAATGTACACCTGTTATCCCTTTGATGAATTGGGACTCACATCAAAAAGATTTTTCGTGTATGCAAAGCTTGTGTCGGGAACCCAGATAGATAAGGGGGGCAACTGATATGCATTCTAAGATAAGAGGTATTGTTTTCTGCTTGCTTTCGTTTGTTTTGTCATTTGTGTTGCTTCTGCTTTCAATTTCGGTGATGCTTGAAGCCACGATTCTGAATCCCTCATATATTCTCGACAATATGAACACAACCAATTATTTTACCGACAAAAAGGACGAAATAACAAGAGAGCTTGTTGACCTCGGTTACGCTTCGGGTCTTGAAGAAAGCTTTTTTGGTAATGTGGTTGAAACTGTAACAATTCATGACGATACAGAGGATTACCTTGAAAGCTATTATAACGGCGGCTCGGCAAAAATCAGCACGGTTGCCTTTCGTCAGCGTTTTAATTCAGAGCTTGACAGCTACATAAAGAAAAATAATGTTAAGGTTGCAAGCAGTGACAGCAGGGAATATCTTATAAATAAAGCTGCGTCTGTTTATGAGGCGAATCTCAGAATACCGATGTTTTCAATGCTTTCGCCGTATCTCACGACCTTGAAAGATATGATGCCGCTTCTAATAGGCGGTCTGGTAGTTTTTGCCGCAATCCTTTGTGTGATTATCATCTTTGCAAACCGTTGGAAGCACAGGGCGGTCAGATATATCTGTTACGCAACATCCGGAACATTTATTACGGTGGGAATTATCCCTGCTGTTTTGTTTTCAACAGGCTATGTGAGCAAAATCAATATTGAATCAAGAGCTTTCTACAACCTCTTTGTTCAGAGTATGAACAGCGTGCTTATCGCACTTGCAATCTGTTCGGCAGTCTTTCTTATAATTTCTATCGGACTTTTCTTCCTGCACAAGAATATGCGCAAACACGCAAGTGAAGAATGATGTAAGTAAATGGAAAATTAAAAATTGAAAATGTAAAATTACGGTCGAGAAGATAGTTTGCAAATGCAAAACACTGTCTTCCCGACCGTTTTTTATATAAAAGTAGTTGTCTGTTAGTAGTGGCAAACACGGTTCGCCACTACTAAAATAATGAAAAAATAACACGATCGGATTTCCAAACGAGGATTCCGACCGTGTTTTTTATGAATCAATCGTCAATATTGTAAAATCGTTTTGCATTGTCGCAGGTGATTTGCAGAAGCTCTGAGATGCTTATATTACGCAGAGATGCGATTTTTTCAGCGGCATAGACAATCATAGAGCTGTCGCAACGCTTGCCGCGGAACGGCACGGGCGCCATATACGGAGCGTCGGTTTCAAGCAGAAGCCTGTCAAGCGGAATTTCCGAAGCGACCTCAAGGCTGTGACGGGCATTTTTGAATGTAACAACACCGCCAAGGCTGATGTACATTCCCATGCGAACCGCCTCACGCATAAGCTCAACACTACCAGAAAAGCAATGAACCAGCGCATTTGGTTTGTATTTTCTCAGAAGATCGTACACATCACCGTGAGCCTCACGATCGTGAACTATAAGCGGCATTTCAAGGTCAAGAGAAAGCCTGATCTGTTCCTCAAAAACACGCTTTTGCAAGTCTTTCGGAATGTCCCAATGATAATCAAGCCCTGTTTCGCCGATTGCGACAACCTTTTTATGTTTTGAAAGCTGTGCAAGCTGTTCAAGATAATTATCCGGAATATTTTCGAGATTTTCGGGATGAAATCCGACTGCGGCATACATAAAATCATATTTTTCGGCATATTCAATGCAGGTTTTTGCCGTTTCAAGGTCAACCGCATTGTTGACAATTCCGCACACACCCTTTGTGTGAATGTTTTCCAAAAGTTCAAAACGGTCATCGTCAAACCATTTGTCGTCATAATGTGCGTGCGCATCGAAAATGTTGTTGTAAAGTGACATCGGTATATCTCCCTAAAAGTATGGGCGGTCATTGACCGCCCACATTGATGAATTTATATGTTCATACACATATGTTTTGATATAACATATGTGTATTCAATTTTGCACGCAATGCGTGCAATCGTGTGCAACGCACACGAACTATGCTACGCTCGGGCATAATATATTTTTATATTGCAAACTGTCTTCACGAATTGGATGCAGCGACACGCTGCCGGCGGCTCGCCGTGCGGGCAGATGATATCCGCTCCTACAGTTACGCTTGGGCATAAATAGTTTTTAATTTATCAAACTGTCTACACGAACATAAATCAACAGATTTTTGAGCCGACAGGCATATTGTCAACAAAAACAACCTTTAAATCATCGCCGTGAACTGCCGAAAGAATCATACCGCAGCTTTCAACACCGCAAAGCTTTGCCGGCTTGAGGTTCTGAACAAGAATAATCTTCTTGCCAATAAGCTCTTCGGGCTTGTAGTAGTTTGCAATACCGCTGACAACGGTTCTGTCCTTTACACCGTCAAAAATTGTGAACTGTAAAAGCTTTTTGCTCTTTTTAACGGGTTCGCAGGTCTTAACCTCGCACACACGGAGATCAACCTTTGCAAAATCATCAATGCCAATCTGTGCAACACCCTCAAGCTCTTCACGGAGTGCCTTTGTTTCTTCGCTTTCACCCTCGTTGTTCTTGATAATGCTGTTGAGTTCTTCAATTTCCTTTTCAACATCAATTCGTGGGAAGAGTGCATCTCCCTTGTGAACCGTGACATCAGCAGGAAGTACACCGAACTTGTCGCAGTTTTCGTAGCCGGCACACTTTTCACAAGCACCGATCTGCTCAAGAGCCTTTGGCATTGTTGTTGGCATAAATGCCGAAAGGAGGGTGCAGGCAATACGGATTGCCTCAAGAAGGTTGTAGAGAACCGTTGCGAGTCTTGCTTTCTTTGTTTCGTCCTTGGCAATAACCCACGGAGCGGTTTCGTCAATGTATTTATTTGCACGGGAAACAAGCTTGAATATTTCGGCAAGTGCGTTCTGGAGCTGAGTCTGGTCCATGAAATCGTCAACCTTTGCACGGAGCGATGTTGCGGTTTCGATAAGGTCATCGTCAAATTCGCCGCTCTCGCGCTCTGTGGGAAGTGTGCCGCCAAAATATTTCTGAACCATTGCAACTGTTCTTGAAACAAGGTTGCCAAGACCGTTTGCAAGGTCGGAATTGATACGGTTAATCATAATTTCGTTTGAAAACGAGCTGTCTGCACCGAGAGCCATTTCACGCAAAATGTGGTAACGGATTGCGTCAGCGCCGTAACGCTCGCCGAGTACAAACGGATCAACAACATTGCCGAGTGACTTTGACATCTTCTGTCCGTTGAAAGTAATCCAGCCGTGAACGGCAAGATGCTTTGGAAGCGGAAGGTCAAGAGCCATAAGCATTGCAGGCCAGATGATAGCGTGAAAACGCATGATGTCCTTTGCTACCATATGAACATCGGCAGGCCAGTATTTGTCAAATTCGTCAAATTTTTCATTCTTGTAGCCGAGAGCGGAGATATAGTTTGAAAGTGCGTCAATCCAAACATAAACAATATGCTTTTCGTCAAATGTAACCGGAATGCCCCATTTGAAGGTTGTTCTCGATACGCAAAGGTCTTCAAGTCCCGGCTTGATAAAGTTGTTTACAAGCTCAACCGCTCTTGTCTTTGGCTGTAAATAGTCTGTCTCCGTGAGGAGCTTTTCAATTCTGTCGGCAAAAGGTGACATCTTAAAGAAGTATGCCTCTTCCTTTGCCTCTGTAACCTCTCGTCCGCATTCGGGACATTTGCCGTCAATAAGCTGACTTTCTGTCCAGAAGCTTTCACAGGGGGTGCAGTATTTGCCCTTGTATTCGCCCTTGTAGATGTAGCCCTTGTCATACAGCTCCTTGAAAATCTTCTGAACTGTTTCAATGTGGTAATCGTCTGTTGTGCGGATATATCTGTCATAGCTTATGTTCATAAATTTCCATAAGCCCTTAAAGGTTTTTACAATTTCGTCAACATACTCTTTGGGAGTAACACCCTTTTCGGCAGCCTTCTGTTCAATTTTAAGACCGTGTTCATCCGTACCCGTAAGGAACATAACATCGTATCCCTGCATTCGTCTGTAACGGGCGATAGAATCGCACGCAACGGTGGTGTAGCAATGACCGATGTGGGGATTGCCTGACGGATAATAAATAGGTGTTGTAATGTAAAATGGTTTTTTCTGACACATAGTATTTGTCCTCCCTAAAATTCAGCAAATGAGCTGTAACTGTAATTATACCAATTATTGCATATAATTTCAAGAGTTTATGGGATAAACGGAGAATAGTTAATTGTTGTATGCTTAATTTAAAGACAATTACTTATGATTCATTTCGGTGATATTACTGCCTGAATTCATAAATAATCGTGTTAAAGTGTCGGGTTAAAGTGAAATAATGCCGAACTGCGCAAGTGTGTAGGAAATTAAGATGAACACAAGGCAGATTGGAGCTATATATTTAATCATAACATCAAACAAAGCCCTTCTGCTGAAACGCTCGCCGTTCCTTGTGACTTCGTCTGCAATAGTCTTTGGCTTGATAACCCAGCCGATGAGAATACAAGTGCAAAGTGCGACAATCGGCATAATAATGCTGTTGCTCAAGAAGTCAAAGAATGTAAGGAAGTCCATTCCGAGAATCTTAACATTTGACCATATACCGTTGCCGAGTGACGACGGAATACCCATAATAAGGCAGATGCCTATAACGATAAGACAGGACTTGATTCGTGTGAGCTTGAACTTGTCCATAAGCGAAGAAACAATTGCTTCCATTACGGAGATTGAGCTTGTGATAGCTGCAAAGAATACAAGAATAAAGAACAAAAATCCTATGATTACGCCGGCAGGCATTTCGTTGAATACCTTTGGAAGTGTGATGAACATAAGTCCGGGACCGCTTGCACCAAGACCTTCTTCACCGCTGAATACATAAACCGCAGGAACTACCATAAGACCTGCGAGAAGTGCAACGGCTGTGTCGAAAATCTCAATCTGGTTAACCGACTTTGTGAGGTTTACCTCATCCTTTGTGTATGAACCGTAGGTTACCATAATTCCCATTGCAATGCTCATTGAGAAGAACAGCTGACCGAGTGCTGCCGCAAATGTCCAAATTGACAGTTTGCTGAAATCGGGAATGAGGTAGTACGAAACACCCTCCATTGCGTTCGGGAGCGTGAGTGTGTAGATTGAAATTCCGACTGTCAGAACAAGCAGAACAGGCATCAAAAATTTGCTCAGTCGCTCAATGCCCTTGTTTACTCCGAGCATAATTACCACTGCACTCAACAGCATAAATATTAAGAAAAACACAATGGGTGACAACGGGTCGGAAATAAAGTCCGAGAAAAAGTTGTCCTGTGCCGCAGGGGCAACAAGTCCCTGTGCATAAACGCACATATATTTTGTAACCCAACCGCCGATAACGCAGTAGTACGGAATAATGATTATAGGAACAAGCGTTGCAAGGTAGCCTAAAAACGAAAATTTGCTGCATAGCTTTTTGTAGGCGAGAATCGGACTTAGCTTTGTTTTTCTGCCAATTGCGATTTCGGCAGTCAAAAGTGAAAAGCCGAATGTAAGCGCAAGGATTATGTAGATAAAGATAAATGTTCCGCCGCCGTACTTAGCTGCATAATACGGAAATCTCCAGAGATTTCCCAAGCCTACTGCACTTCCCGCAGCGGCAAATACAAATCCGAGTCCGCCGGAAAAGCTTCCTCTTTTTTTACTCATGATAATTACCTCTCATTTTCTTTAGAATTTTTTAAAATCTGTAAATAAAACAATCAACGCAAGTATAACATAATACAGAGATTAAAACAATATTTTTTGAGATTTTTTGAATATTTTGCAAAAAGAAAATTTTGGTTTTATCTTTGCGAATTTTGTCAAATCTATTGCAAATCAATTTTATTTGTGTTATTGTAAAATATATGTAAAGAATGCGTTGCCAAAGGTAAAATTTAGTGCAATTCGCTTGAAATAATCCGTTTCGTATTTTATACTTAATCAGATATATTAAATTGGGTTATATATCAGTTTTTATGGTGGTGAATTATATGTCAAATTCAAAAAACAACAATAAAAAAGCATCCGAAAAAGCAAAGCTTATGTCAAAATGGCAAAAGATGCCTTATACTAACAGAGAATTAAGCTGGGTTGACTTTAATGCAAGAGTGCTTGAAGAGGCGTTCAAAAAGACCAACCCAATTATGGAAAGATGCAACTTCCTTTCAATTACGGCGTCGAACCTTGACGAATTTTTTATGGTTCGTGTTGCAGGTGTGCTTGACCAGATTCATCACGGCAGAACAAGCCGTGACGCATCGGGCATGACTCCTACAGAGGTTATGGACGGACTTGTTGAAAAAATTCACGAGTTTGCCAAAAAGCAGTACAGCTGTTACAACCGTTCAATAATTCCGTCACTTCGTTCGGCAGGCATTGTGTTCAAAGAGGCTGACGAGCTTGACGGCGACCAGAAAGCGTTTGTTGAGGAATACTTTGAAAAAGTAGTTTTCCCCGTATTGACGCCTATGGCTGTCGATACAAGCCGTCCGTTTCCGATGCTTGCAAACAAAAGCCTTAACATTGCTGTTCGCCTTACAAATGCCGAGAATGAAGAATTTTTCGCATTGGTTCAGGTTCCGTCAATTCTTCCGAGATTTCTTGAGCTTCCGACTCACGAGGGCAGAGCGTTTATTCTGCTTGAAAAAATAATCGCAATGCACCTCGGCGAGCTTTTTGAGCTTTACAACATTAAGCAGTACGATCCTTTCAGAATCACCCGAGATTCCGACCTTGACATTGACGAGGATACCGAGGATCTTATGGCTGAAATTAAAAAGTCAATCAGAAAGCGTAAGAGAGGAGAACCTGTTCGTCTTGAATTCGGCAAGAAATGCAACCGAGAAATTCGTGAATTTCTTGTTGACGCTCTCGATGTTACGGAGCGTGAAATCTACTTTCAGAGAGGTCCTCTTGACCTTACATTCCTTTCAAAATTTGCTCATATTAAGGGCTGTGAGGATATGTGCTTTGAACCAATCGTTCCCGTAAATCCGCCTGCGGAATTCTGCGGTTATGACGATATTTTTGAGGCTATCCGTGAAAAGGACAGACTTGTGCATCATCCTTATGAAAGCTTTGATGTTGTGGTTGATTTTGTCAAAAAGGCGGCAACCGATCCGAATGTTCTTGCCATCAAGCAAACCTTGTACCGTGTCAGCGGAAATTCACCGATTGTTGCGGCTCTTATCAAGGCGGCTGAAAACGGCAAGCAGGTAACTGTTCTTGTTGAACTCAAGGCGAGATTTGACGAGGAAAACAACATTCAGTGGGCAACAAAGCTTGAAAAGGCGGGCTGTCATGTAATTTACGGTCTTACAGGACTTAAAACTCACTGCAAAATCTGTCTTGTAGTAAGAAAAGACAAGGACGGAATCAGAAGATATTTGCATATGGGTACGGGTAACTATAACGACAGTACGGCGAGATTCTATACCGATATCGGTATGTTCACCTGCCGTGAAGAATACGGTGTTGACGCATCATCACTCTTTAATGTATTGACAGGTTACTCAACTCCGCCTGAATACAACAAATTTATCGTTGCACCTCACGGAATGCGTCCGTTCTTTGAGGCTATGATTATTCAGGAAACCGAGAACGCAAAGCTCGGACTTCCGGCCAAAATTACCGCAAAGGTGAACTCGCTTGTTGATCCTGAAATCATCAGCCTTTTGTACGATGCGTCAAATGCAGGCGTAAAAATTGACCTCATCGTAAGAGGTATCTGCTGTCTTGTTCCGGGAGTCCATGGATTCAGCGAGAACATCAGAGTAGTTTCAATTGTCGGTCAGCTTTTGGAGCATAGCCGAATATTCATATTTGAAAACAATTCAAATCCGCTTTATTATATGGGAAGTGCCGACTGGATGCCGAGAAACCTCGACAGACGAGTTGAGCTTGTGTTCCCTGTTGAGGACGAGGATATCAAAAAGCGTGTGCAGGAGGTTATCACGGTTTCATTTAAGGATACCGTAAATGCACGCCAACAGCTTTCAACAGGTGTATATAAGTCTGTTGACAAGCGCGGCAAGCATAAGATGAATTGTCAGAAATTCTTTTCAAAGCTTGCGTTAAAGGCTCAAAAGCAGGCAATGAAAAAAACATATGCGAGCACTGTCGGAACTCCGATTGTACCCGTTGAAGTGAAAAAGGAGGACTCCGAACAATGAAAAGAGTAGGCATTTTAACAAGCGGCGGTGATTGTCAGGGACTTAACGCAACAATCCGTGCCGTTGCAAAAACACTTTATAATCAGCTTGGCAATGATGTTGAAATCATCGGCATTATTGACGGCTACAGAGGTCTTATCTACGGCGAAACAAGAAAGATGAAACCCGAGAATTTTTCGGGTATTCTCACAATGGGCGGTACGATTCTCGGCACATCAAGACAGCCGTTCAAGCTTATGCGTGTTGTTGACGAGAACAGCGTTGACAAGGTTGAGGCTATGAAGAAGAACTACAAAAAGCTTGGTCTTGACTGTCTTGTTGTACTCGGTGGCAACGGAACTCAAAAAACCGCAAATCTTCTTCGTGAAGAGGGACTCAATGTGGTTTCACTTCCTAAGACAATCGACAACGACCTTTGGGGTACAGACAAGACATTCGGCTTTCAGAGTGCCGTTGACATTGCAACAAATGTAATCGACTGTATCCATTCAACCGCAACATCTCACGGCAGAGTTTTCATTATTGAGGTTATGGGACATAAGGTTGGCTGGCTCACCCTTTATGCAGGTATTGCAGGCGGTGCGGATATTATCCTTATCCCCGAAATTCCGTACGACATCAACTCGGTTGTAAAGACAATCAAGTCAAGAACCGCAGGCGGTAAGAACTTTTCAATTCTTGCAGTTGCCGAGGGTGCAATTTCAAAAGAAATTGCAGCTTTGCCTAAAAAGCAGAGAAAAGCTGCTGTTGCAGAGATGAAATATCCGTCAATTTCCTATCAGATTGCCCACGATATTGAGGAGGCAACAGGTCAGGAAACAAGGGTTACAGTACCGGGTCACTTCCAGAGAGGCGGCAGTCCCGATGCCTATGACCGAGTGATTTCAACTCGTTTCGGCGTTAAAGCCGCAGAGCTTATTATCAATAAAGACTACGGCAAAATGGTTGCCCTTGTAAATAATAAGGTAGTTGCCGTTCCGCTTAAGGACATCGCAGGCAAGCTCAAGAGCGTTCCGAAAGACAGCGAGGTTGTTGAAACAGCAAGAAAAATGGGCATCAGCTTTGGCGAATGATTTTCACCTTTTGGTTGACATATGCCTTTGTTATGATAAAATGATATGAAGTTCAGATTTCACGAAAGGGAGTGTTACTGTGAACGGTAATAAGCCGATTGAACAGATAATGGAAAATGCTGCCGCATCAGTTGAAATGGAAGGCTATACCATTGACAGCAAAAGCAAAGAATGGTGTCAAAAATTACTGTGTAACGAAATCACAATGCAGGAATATATTTCACTTATCAAGAAAAAAGCAGGGGTTAAGGCTTAATGGCATACAATGTTAATTCACTTACAGATGATTGTTATCCAAACACTTTATGCTTAATAAATAAATTTGATATAAGAGATGAAGAACAGTTATCTGCGATAGAAGCCGATATTACATTTGCAAAATCATCTGAATGGGAACGCAATCCATTGCTTGAAAGTTTTGATTTTAATCACTACAAAGCTATCCATAAGTTTTTATTTGAAGATTTGTATTCTTGGGCTGGTGAATTGCGAAGTATTGACATCTCAAAAAAAGGAACTTCATTTTGCAGTGCATATAATCTTGAAGAAATGTGTAGAAAGAGTTTTGACTATCTCAAATCAAAACATTTGTTTATAAATTTAGATAAAATAGAGTTTGTTGATGAAATAGTCGATTTTTACTGCACAACAAATATGCTACACCCATTTAGAGAGGGAAACGGCAGAACACAAAGATTATTTATTTCGCAGTTGATACGGCACAACGGTTATGACTTTAACTTTTCGGATATTGACACAGACGAGTTAATGATAGCAACAATTCATTCCGCTAACGGTGTTACAGATTTTTTAAGAGATATATTTTTAAAAAATATAAGGTAGTGTAAGGTGTTCCATGAACAGAGATGTAATTTTAAACTATGCCCTTAGCACATACGGAACAGAACCCGAATATCCGTGGGAGAACAGTCCCGATAATGCGGTTCTGCGGAATATGATGTCGGGCAAATGGTACGCAATAGTTATGCGTGTCAAAAGGCAGATTTTAGGGCTTGACGGTGAGGGCTTTATTGATGTGATGAATGTCAAGTGCGACCCGATTCTTGTCGGCTCACTCAGATTAAAAAACGGATTTCTGCCTGCCTATCATATGAACAAGGACAAGTGGATAAGTATTTTGCTTGACGGCTCTGTGAGCAAGGAAGAAATCTTTCCGCTGATTGACGAAAGCTACAGCCTTGTTATGCCAAAGGCTAAAAAACGCTCAAAAATTTGACATAATAATCAAGTCGGAAAATCGGTTTTGCAATCGGTTTTCCGACTTTTTGTTGTTTGAGCATTAAATGTGTGCAGAAAAATTGTCTGAAATCTTGCAATGAACGCTTGCTTTTGCTATAATCGTAGTATATGTATGAAAATGTGTGCCACGCAAAACGAACGGGGTATTAAATATGAAGTCAGATTTTAAGAAAATTTTTAGGAAAAGAATACTTCCGACCTTGCTTGCGGTTCTTGCACTGTCGGTTTGTTCAATAACAGCCTTTGCGGTAGGAGAGGACGATCCGCAGGTTCCCGACTCACAGCCAGAGCCTGTTGTGACGGAGTATGTTCCCGTTGAAACCGAACCGCAATACACAGAGCCTGTTTATACCGAGCCTGTTTACACCGAAGCGCCTACAACCGAGTATGTTGCGCCCGAAACGGAAGAACCCACAACTGAGTATGTTCAGCCTGAAACAACAGAAGCTCCGGTACAGGAAGAAACGCAGTATCAGAATCAGTATGTTGAAACTCAGGCGACCAATTCAACGGAATTTCAAGCGCCGACAATCGCAAAAACAGTCAGCGAAAAAAAGTATTCCACAAGCTACACGGCGGGAATTGTTTCGTGGATTTGTGTAGGTCTTGGGGTAGTTGTAATTGCGGTTGTGATGATCAGCACAAAAGTCGGTGCAAGAAAAAGAATAAGGTAACAGCATTAAATGTGTAAAAATAAAAATATGAACAATCTCAACATCGGCGGCGTTTCGCTGAAATCCCACGCAGTTCTTGCGCCTATGGCAGGTGTAAGCGACAGGGCTTACCGTGAACTTTGCGTAAGATTCGGTGCGGCATACTGCGTAAGCGAAATGGTCAGCTCAAAGGCGCTTTCTTTCAACAGTAAAAAGAGCGAGGAGCTGATGGAAATTTCAGACTTGGAGCGTCCCTGCGGAATTCAGATTTTCGGTGATGACCCGAAATGTATGGCTGATGCCGCAAAGCACGCACTTGAAAACAAACCCGATATAATTGACATCAATATGGGATGCCCCGCTCCGAAGATAAGCTCAAACGGCAGCGGAAGTGCATTGATGAAAAATCCTCGGCTTTGCGGAGAAATTGTCAAGGCTGTGACAGCCGTTACCGACACCCCCGTAACCGTAAAAATCCGCAAGGGTTGGGATGATGACAGCGTAAATGCCGTTGAAGTTGCAAAAATCTGCGAATCGGCAGGTGCGGCGGCAATCACCGTTCACGGCAGAACAAGACAGCAGTATTACAAGCCTCCCGTTGATTACGATATCATAAAGGCTGTAAGAGAATCCGTCAGCGTTCCCGTAATCGCAAACGGCGACATCGACAGTGCCGAAAGGGCAAAGGAGGTTATGGACATCACGGGCTGTGACCTTGTTATGATCGGTAGGGCAACGCTCGGGAATCCGTGGATTTTCTCGCAGATTAACGCATACCTTGAAAACCCGAATGTTAAAATTCACACTCCCGACCTTGAAGAAAGGCTCGGTGTAATGATTGAACATATCGGCAAAATGGTTGAATACAAGGGCGAGCATATGGCAATGCTTCAGGCAAGAAAACTTGTAGTCGGTTATTTCAAAGGCATGAAGGGTGCGGCAGCCTTGAGAAATGAGGCAGGAAAAATTAAAACGCTTGATGATTTGTACGAATTAAGGCAAAAAGCCCTTTCGCTGCAATGACATAAATTCAAACAGGATACACAGTATTCTAAAATAAAAATATAAGGGGAATGTAACAATGAGTGAAAAAACAAATATCGCTACTCTTGATTACCTCAACGAGTACGATCCCGCAATTGGTAACGCAATGACAGACGAGCTTAAAAGACAGCGCAGAAACCTTGAACTTATCGCAAGTGAAAACATCGTTTCTCCGGCAGTTATGGCTGCAATGGGCAGCTTGCTCACAAACAAATATGCCGAGGGTTATCCGGGAAAGAGATACTACGGCGGTTGTCAGTGCGTTGATGTAGTTGAAGAAATTGCCCGTCAGCGTGCGTGTGAGCTTTTCGGTGCCGAACACGCAAATGTTCAGCCTCACTCAGGCGCTCAGGCTAACACAGCGGTATATTTTGCAATGCTTAATCCCGGTGATACGGTAATGGGTATGAACCTTAACGAAGGCGGTCACCTTACACACGGTTCACCTGTTAATATTTCAGGTAAATACTTCAACTTTGTTCCATACGGTGTTGATCCCGAAACGCACAGAATTGATTATGATAAGGTTCTTGAAATTGCAAAGGAATGCAAGCCTAAGATGATTGTTGCAGGTGCGTCTGCATACCCAAGAATCATCGATTTTGCAAAGCTCCGTGAGATTGCCGACGCAGTAGGCGCATATCTTATGGTTGATATGGCTCACATCGCAGGTCTTGTTGCCGCAGGTGTTCATCCGAACCCTGTTCCGTATTGTGAGTTTGTTACAACAACAACACACAAAACTCTCCGCGGTCCTCGCGGCGGTCTTATCCTCTGCCGTGAAGAATTTGCAAAGCAGATTGACAAGGCAATCTTCCCCGGTACACAGGGCGGTCCTCTTATGCACATCATCGCCGCAAAGGCTGTTTGCTTCGGCGAGGCATTAAAGCCTGAGTTCAAGGAGTACGGCAAAAAGATTGTTTCTAACTGTAAGGCTCTTGCAGACGGACTTCTCAAAAGAGGCAACAAGCTTGTTTCAGGCGGTACGGACAACCATGTTCTTCTTATGGATCTCCGTGACACAGATGTAACCGGCAAGGAGCTTGAGGCTCGTCTTGACGATTGCTACATCACAGTAAATAAGAACACAATTCCGGGCGAACCTCGTTCACCGTTCGTAACAAGCGGTGTAAGAATCGGTACTGCCGCTGTTACAACAAGAGGTCTTAACGAGGAAGATATGGACAAGATTGCCGAGTACATCACCCTCGTTCTTAACGACTATGAAAACAGCAAGGAAAAGGTTAGAGCAGGCGTTGAAGAAATCTGCAAAAAATATCCGCTCTACGAGTAATTTTTTTCAATAGCGCAGTAATACCGTAACCGTTTTTCTGCGGATTTTAATAAAAATTATGTGGCTGTGAAAAAACAGCCGTACAAAAACAGGAAGGCACATAACCGAGAACGATGACGGTTATGTGCCTTTTGCACGGATTTTATTATGCTCAAGCATATGAGTATAAAATTCCCTCATCACGGAAAAATGTGGGATAATCAAAAGTAAATATTGAAAAAGAGCATAGGAAGCTCCAAAATTGTAGTTGACAAGACAAACAATGAAGGAGAGAAACCTATGCTCTCTTTAGATGATATCAAAGTTGAATTTGAAAATCAAGGATTTAAAGGAACACATATAGGAATCAACCCTAATAAAGATAAAAGCGTACTGTTTCTGGAGAGCTTAAGATCGACGCAGACAGTCCGGTGCCCTTATTGCGGAGGCAGTGTATGTATTTATGAAAACGGACATCTGCGTTGTAAATAGATGTGACCCAATTTGTGCAAAAAAGCAGTTCTATGGTACAGCGTTTTTGTCCGCCTTTATCAAGAAAAGTGTGTAAGTTTTTAAAAATCATAAATTGAACTCCTAATCATAAATAATATTATAATAATTCGGTAGGCGAAATTTAAATTGTACTCAATTTCCTATGATTTATAAACCATAATATATTGTTACACTATAAATGTATCAAAAAACAGCTTAAACACTGTTGTTTAAGCCGTTTTTCTTTGGCAGGGGCAGAAGGACTCGAAGCGGAATAGGAGCATATTTGAATATTTTTATATAATCACTTTTCTGCTTAAATGCCCTTAAACTGCGGATTGTCATAAAATTAAAGGGAATCAGTAACAACGCCTAAATCTGTTTGATAAATGATTTTGGTAGAAAAATGGTAGAATTTTTGATTGATGAACGCCCGCTGAATTTGTTATAAAATCGGAGATTCAATTATGAAAACTAAATATCATATTTACCTCGCAGCAGAGGAACGCAGAGTCGTTATCAACAGCCTGATTGATTTGAGAAACAATCTCATTTCACGAGGTAAGTACACCGACATCATAGATGAACTCATAATTAAGTTCACTAAAGCTAAAGTCAAGAAAATCAAAATTAAGGAGGTCTAATAATGGAGATTACATATACACGTCAAGGAGATTATTTGCTGCCAAATTTAACGCTTCCCGAACAGGATAACCGTCCAATCGGCTTATGGGGACAACAACGCCTTTGCTATATCAAACGAAGCCGCCCGATTCTCTACACCAATCTTCTCACCAAATGCAAACTCAACGAATACCTTGCCGATATTGATGAACAGGCGCAGAAGATGTACGATGAACTTGTACAGGCTTTCGCAAAGGAAGAAGGCTGCACCGAACAGCTCAAAGCAACAGACCAGTTGCTGTGGGTACGCAATATGAATAATGCTGTTCAGCGAGCGAGAGAAGTTGTGAACGCTGAAATAATCTATAATTAACACAAATGCCGATGTGGTTCTTAATTGAATTACATCAGCTTTTGTTTTTTAGGTGATTTTCTAAAAGCGTATTCTTATTTATCTTTCAGTTCAATCGAAATATCTATGCCAAGTGCGTCAAATATTCTTATTAAAGTATCAAGAGAGATATTTTGACGTCCGCTTTCAATGCGACAGATATTTGAGCGGTGCATTCCGGTAAGTTTAGCCAGTTGCGTTTGAGAAAACCCTTTTTCGAGCCTTACTTGAGCTATTTTTGATATAATTGCTTGACGCTTTTTAACTACATCATCACTTGTTCTGATATGAATCACCTCGCCGAATTGTTATCATATATGATAACAGCATAATGGTTAAACACAAACTTTCTTCATACAGAAATACAAAACTGTAACCGAAAAGTAGAATCATTCAAAAAGATTGACGATATTTGAACTTGACTTTTTTGCGTATCGAAGCGTTTGATAAGCACCGCCGCTCTTATGCGTAACGCAGAAAACGCACAAATCGGAACGGTCAACCATTGCTCTGTTTCGGATTTGAATAGCAGATTTCGGGTGAGCATTAGCGGATTGCTCGCAGACCTCAACAGAATCGTAGTAGTTATCATAGCATTTCCTGTTCTTGATATAATCCGATTTCAGATAAGGCATAACCCAAGTGACAGAGCAGTTGGCTGTATCCAAGTGCTTTCTGCAACGTCGAATTGCAGAGGTAACAAGTTGGTCAAACTCGCCGTCACGTCCGACGAGAAATTCGACATATTCGTGTTCATTAAGCAACTTATCTATTAGCCGTTCAATCCTTTGTTCAACTATCCTAAAATCATCTATCTGACGATGCCCGAAAAAGCAAACCGTATAAACTGAAAACATAATAATCTCCTTTGTGGGATATATCGTAAATTATAACACATAATCTTTATAATTGCGATATATCCCACACGATTTATCGCACATTTTTGTAGAATTGAATTACGATAAATCGCAAAGGAGAAGGCTATGAGAACAAAAGAAGCTGTTGCGCAGCGCATTTTGGAGCTGTGCCGTGAGAGAAACATTGCTGTCAATGCCCTTGCAAATATTTCAGGCGTGTCGCCGTCAACCATATACAGTATGCTCAATCAAAAGAGCCAGAATCCGGGCGTGGTGTCCATCAAGAAAATCTGCGACGGTTTGGAAATCACTGTTCGACAATTCTTTGACAGCCCGCTGTTTGATGAAACCGAACAAGAGATAAAATAAAACGAGCGTGTAAGCAGGAGTTATAGTTGCTTACACGCTTTTTGATTTTAGCAAATAATTTATGTATTATCTATTTCAGAATTGATTTTTAATGGTTTCCATTTTTCAGTAAATTCAATTATTTGATTAAGATTAGAGAGAATTGTATTAAACCCAGAAATAAAATCATCCTCAATTGCTATAAAATTGTCTCTTAATGAATGTAATTCAGAGTTAGCTTCATCAATTGATTTTTGTGCGTAAAAGTCCAGTTTTTCTTCGTTGGCATCATATATATTTTTTGTTTGTAAAATGTTAAGCGCTTCTTTTTCTTCATCAAAATCGACTAAAGAGAATAATTCACCGCCATATGAAATTGCTGATTTAAACCATTCTATATCAATGTTATTTGAAAGTTCTTTTATTATTTCTAACTCTGTATTATACTCTTCATTACTTTCATCATAAGTATCATCCAATGCGTCAGGTATTCTTTCCAATTCCTCAAATAATAAATATAGTGAATGCAACTGATCAGTTGTAATGTTTATTGTATCAGCCAATGTTAATTTGGTTCGGTTATAGTCCGTAAATAGATTGACAAGCATATCATTATAAACGCATTGAAACTTCTCTAAAAGAAATAAAATAAAGAGGCGAAATGCACTAAATGTTTCGTCATAATATGAAAGCGAGTCTTTTACTATTTCAGCAAAAAAATCCGAATAGAGATTTCTTATAAAAGCTCTATCTTCAATAATAACACCAGTTTCAATACTTTTAGCACTTTCATTTGAAAAATTAGCCGAACCGATATAAACAATATTTTCTGTACCTATTATTTTTGCGTGATTATGTAAATTGAAAAACGCAGAGAACCCCGCAGAATAATTATCGGAATTTAATTTTGAAATATAAGCTTTTATATTCTTCTGTGCATTTAACCGCATTCTTCGCCCTGCTTCAGAATCATAGTAATATTCCATTCGAGAGGGAATGTTTGTAATTATCTGAATATCCGCATTTGTATCTGATAACGCTGAAAGCAAAGTATCATTTTTGTAGTTTCCCGAAATATTGTATGTCAAAATTCGGATAGTATTAGCTCTTTGAAAATCTTCAAGAACTTGTTTATAGTTTAATTCTCCGGGATTTGATACAAAGGTACCTTTAGTAAAAGAAAGTTCCATATTTTTCCTCTAATCAATACACTATTCCACAAACCATTTTTCCGATATTCTTGCGCTGTTACTATCGGTTTCCGGTGAAGCTATAGCGAATCGAGTTAATGTCGGTAGGTTAATTGCTGTTCCGAAAACAAGAGCGGTTCCCGTTTGAAGGTAAGTAAGCCTATCCAGAATACCTCTATTAATGTAGGGTACCATTTTGGAGATGTACTGTAAATCATCAGGATTCTGAACGCGATGAATAATAAAATTACTGCATTGAGACACAACTGTTTTTGACAACTCACTTGGTCGTTGCGAAGAAATGCCCATCAATAATCCGTATTTTCTACCTTCTTTGGCAATCCGCTCAAATACGTTAAAGCCAAAGGAATTATTGTTGCCATCATTTTTCACGAAACGATGAGCTTCTTCAACAATCAGATTAATTGGCATTTCTGCTTTTTGCTTAAGTTTCCTAACGTAGTCTAATATAATTTTTGATAATACTTTAGCAATAACTTCACTCGAAGAATCATCCAACATACTTATATCAATATCGAGGATTTGATTATCTCCGATAAGTGATTTTATGTAATCATTTATCGAAGTATATTCTGTTTTTGTAAACAGTTTTCCTTGCGATCCTTCTATTATTGCTTGAAGCCTGGTAAGCAAGGTCGATGTGTATTCTTGAATACGTTGTGAACTTATACTTCCTTCGTATAGTGTTGCAAATTTCACAGCTTCTGAAAACTGTTTTAAATCAAAAGGAACAAGTTTTTTTATTCCCAAGTTGTTATCAACATCGCTTTTAATAAATTGATCACAATAATTTATTAGTGCTTGTTGAAGCTTCATTTCTCCATATGATACCTCAAGTAATTGATTTAATTGTTTGTGGACTTCATCTACTGTTTTTGTAAGTTTAAACTCGTTTGTTGCAAATTGAGCCAGAATAGCTCTTATTTTATCTGCTTTAGAAGGTGAAGAATCGGAACTATTCAAAATCCCGAGTACAGTTGAAGCTAAGATATGGTTTTTAACTTCATCGTCATTGCAATCAGGATCATAGAATACTTTTGCAATATCCATTGCACGATACAATACAGGGATTTGTGTTTTTTCCGAGGCGTGTAACAATATTGCCCAATCATCTGCCGAAAGAGCCCAAACCGGTATTTCAAAATGGTTTTCTGTTTCCGTGTCACACGAAAAACATTTGCATTTTATATCGGCGTTGAATTCATTGATTGATTCAAATGCTCGGTTGTATTCCCCATTTGAATCAAAAATAATAAACTTGGCTCCTTTTGCGGAATACTCTCTTTTCAGAAATATATTTTGAATTATCCTTGCAATTGTATTTGATTTACCTGCGCCTGTATTTCCAAATACTGCGAAATGAAACCCAAAAAACCTATCAATGTTTATATTGACAGGATAATCAGGGAATACAACTGATTGTCCGATTCTGAGTGAGCGGAGTCTTGTGTTGACACCTTCAACTATTTCTTCCTCTGATTCTCCTACATCAAGCATTACCTGTAAGTCTGATTGATGAATAATGCTTATCTCTGAATAAATATGGGGTGGCTTTGATACACCAAAGCAAAATGAATCATCTGTTATTTCACCAATTAAACTCAAAGCCACCAATCTTGTACCGTTTGGTTTGCTAAGCTCTTTATTGGTAAACAGATTCTTTTCTTCAACAGATACAATTTCAGCTATGATTTTTCTATCGATTTCATTAATTGAAACATATGAACCTATTTCACCAATAAATCTAATTCCGTCAATTGTACTTATGTAGTTATTTACACTGTCATACAATTCCGCTATTATTTTATAGGTATCAATAGAAATAATTCTGCCAATACTGCTGGTACCCATTATTTGTCCTCCGATAAAGACTCAAATTCTTTTATAGCTGCTACTCCGTCTGTAAGCTCCATTTCTTCTTGGATGGATTCTTCAATATCAGGCATTAGTTCTTTAACAAAGTTTTTAAAGTAATGAATCTTGTTATCAGAATTAATAACGATAATACGTTTATCATTCAATTCGATAAGTTTTTTAATATTTGTACCGCTACCTAAAACAATTAGTTTGAACGAAGGATTTGAAAGACTGTTAAGAATTATTCTGTTTATATGGTCATCTGAGAAGCTATACCCTAAAGTAACTAATACAGAATTATTCTTAACTAATTCTTGTTGCATATTTCTCATTAAGTCTGAATAAGGTGTCATTAAAGTTGAACGATCTTTTTGAGGAGTAGGATAAATCAACACCCTTTCTTCAACACAAGAATCGACAGGCTTTTCGAATACTTCATTGTTTTCAACTACCCAATTTATAGATCCGTGAATCTTATATAGATTAAAGAATGAAGAAACACGTCCCCACACATCTTTATGCAAATTCATATTTTCAACATAGACATAATTATATACGTTTGGATTGAATTTGCGAATGCAAGAACCTGAAAAACCATTGTTATAATAAAACCCTAAAGAATCTAATGCTTGCTCATTAAATAAATCATAGTTTGTAGTGAAAATGTTAATTGGTTGCCTACGGCTGGGCTGAACCAATTTCAAATAAAACGATTTGTAATAATCTAAAACACTTTTGCAATTTTGTCCGTTAATAATTTTATCTACAATGTGCTTTTGTACAGCTTTAATCTTCTCATCTATTCTCTCATCTGTCTTGACTAAATAGTTAGTCATTTTTATTGAGAGCATTGTATCTAACATAGATTCAAGATTATTATCAAACTTATCTTTGGGATCAATGCCGGCAATATCAAAATCCGGATTTCCCTCAAAGAACGATTTATATAATCCATTCATAATTGGTATTGCCAATTCTTTTCCATCTTCAACATTACTTGAGCAACCGCATCCGATTAAAAAATTAAGGTTTTCAGTTTGCAAATACTGAGCAAATGATTTTTTTGCTTCATCTATATCACACTCTCTATGATTGTCACCTTTGTAAATAGAAATAGTATCGCTCATACTATACTCCTCTATAAGCTATAAATCTGTTTCGCTGTCTTTTTAATGATTGGTACGCAAACGGAATTGCCGATTTGTTTGTATGCGCTTTTCAGTGGTATATTGGCAATTTTAAATTCTTCCGGAAATCCCATTAACGCCAAACACTCATAAGGTGTAATGGTACGGATTCCGTAGTTATCCTTTATTATAGGTACTCGGTCATACCAAGTGCCCATATTTGCTTTTAGGGTAAAGCAAATACCGTCTTTGCCGGATTGTATCCCATAGTCCGAAAAACGATATATTTGATTATCGTCGGTGATTGCTTTAGCCATTTTGTTGTGTTTTGGGCTGTTCTCAGAAAGATAGTAACTGTCATCAGCCTTGACGGATTTATCAATAATATCAAAAACTCGTTTTTCCAACTTAACCATTTCAGGGAAACGATAGGATTCACATCGCTCAACATCACGAAATGCAAGAATATAAGTCCTTGTGCGATGTTGAGGAATACCGTAATCACAAGCGTCGACAACCAAATAACGCAGATAATACCCTCTCGATACCAACTCATTATGAATTACGTTGAAAGTGCGTCCTTTGTCGTGTTCGACAAGATTTGCGACATTCTCAAGGAAAATTATCTTAGGCTCAATAGCGTCAGCGATCCGCATTATCTCAAAGAACAGATTACCTCTATCGTCCCCGAATCCTTTCTGATTTCCGCAAACAGAAAATGGTTGACAGGGGAATCCTGCTGTTATAATATCAACGTTTTCAAGTTTAGCAGCATCAAGCTTGCGAAGATCTCCCTCAAATAGTTTCGTTTCGGGAAAGTTCAGTTTGTAAGTTTTACAAGCGTCTCTGTCAATTTCGTTTGCCCAAAGAATATCAAATCCCGCCTGTTGAAATCCGAGATCAATTCCGCCAATCCCTGCGAATAAACTGCCGACTTTCATTATCTGATTTTTGTGTTAAATCTTACGGAGACGTTAAGCGGCAAATAATAATCACCATCTATCTTTTCAATGCGACTCCAAACATATTTGTCGGCACTTACATACTCAAAGTGCGTATTGCGGTAGAGATAGTCACGGAAGGCTTCTCTGTCGTTGGAATGGTAGCAAAGAACATCGCCGTCATCCATAACGGAAATATATCCTCCGTTTACCTGTTCTTTTCCGTCCCACGGCTTTCCTGCGGTCATACCGGTAAATCCTGCCATAAGAAAGTCCTTTATGGCTTTTTCATAGTAGATGTGAGTATTCGGCACTTTTAGAGGATTAGCTTGAATCATTCTTTCAACCGTTTCCATTACTTCATAATCTTTTGGTGAATCTATCAGCCTATCCTTTACACACCAAGCCATAATCTTGCTCATAGATTCTCTGATCAAGAAAAGATTATCGTTGTAAATCGGATTCTTTGTTTTTGAAAATTCCATTGTAATATTGTTTTGAAGCAGAAACTCTTTACACTTTGACCAGCCACGACCGCCTTTATCGGTTATAGCGTTAAAATCTTTCATTTTAGCTTCATCACAGCCTGATAATTTGTAAAGGAATTGAGAAGACGATCCTGCATTAAACAAAGTTGGATTGTGACCGAATTTAGATTTAATAGAGAAACCCATAACAGATACAATAGATGTCTGTCCGTCTCTAACCTCAATGAAAATATCGTTCTTTCCGCCGAATTGTTTTTTCAACGCTTTTACCGCCGGTGCTTTGGGCTTGCTGACATAGATTACTTGTGCAAAATCACAAACGCTGTCGGGAGCAGGAACAGAACTGCCCTTCGCATCTTTAATTCCCGTGAAAAGCAATCGTGCGTTTTCTTCAAACTCTTTTGTAGGAATCGTTTCCAATACGTTATCAGATTTCTGTTCCTTTATGACCACAACAGAATTTGCTTCGTCAATTATGTATTCCAATACCTGCGTAGCTATTTCCTGCCTAATAACTTTTAATACATCTAAGTAGCTTTGGTAGTTCTTTTGGAGTAGCTTGTTAGCGGTGTATAATCTTCCTTCTCCCAAGAGCTTCAGCATTACATAGAATTCAGCCCATTCGCCTTTATTCAGCTTTTTGCCTTTAATTGATTCTACCATCTAAAACCATCCTTATCTTTTCGGCAATAGCTTCGATAACATTAACAGTTACACTGTTACCGAGTTGCTTATACAAATGTGTATCTGCCAACGGTAAAACGAAATCATCGGGATAACCTTGTAATCTCGCCCACTCACGAGGTGTCATTTTACGAATGCCATAAGGGTTAATTTCGCCCTTGATATGTGTGGTTGGAACAAGATTTTTTTGCCGGTTATCTACAACAAGATTTCTTTCCCTACCCATACCGCCGCAAACAATAGCGCCTGCAACGTCGCTCCAATCTCTGATTTCAAAACCAAAGCCGTTTCCTTTTGCTTCGTGACGTTTTTTGTGGGCGACAAGGGTATCTAAATACGTTGTGCTGAGATAATACTTCGCCGGCACCGGTTCCTCTTCACGAATATTCCAAAGCTCCTGTGTGGTGTCTGTCGGTTCCGGAAATTCAAAAGTTTTCGGTGCAATATCATTGCGGAAAGCAATCAGATAAATGCGCTCTCTGTTTTGAGGAACACCGAAGTCTTTGCTGTTAAGTATTTTGTCAAATACTTTATATCCTAAATCCTCAAAGGTTTTTCTGATAATTTTATATGTACGTCCTCTGTCGTGAATAGTTAATCCCTTCACGTTCTCACAAAAAATCACCTTTGGCTTATGGTAATCACAGATACGAGCCACATCAAGAAACAATGTGCCTCTGCAAGTGCCTTTATAGTCATCATCAAATCCCTGCTTACGGCCGGCCATACTAAACGCTTGACACGGGAAACCGGCAAGACAGATATCAAACTCAGGAATTTGACTTTCATCTATTTTTGTAATATCTCCGGCGATTTCAAAATTATCGTCAAAATTTGCCCGGTAGGTTTCCTGTGCCTTTTCGTCCCATTCGCTAACGAACACGGTTTCTATCTCATCCTTGAAAGCACGGTCGAAACCTAAACGGATTCCGCCTATGCCGGCAAACAAATCAATTGATTTATAAACCATAATTCTTACTCCATTTAATATCCGATAATCAATATTCCTTTTAAAGGAATAGAAAACTTATTACTGGCATACATAGCATCAAAAAATTCGCAGACTTTTTTGTAGTCGTCATTCTTTCTGTACAGTAATCTTACTGCGATGCATAGATAGTCGGCGTCGTCCATACAACACGATTCAAAGAAGTCTTTCAGAAACTGATAGTTTGTTACTGCTCTGCCGGCTTCAACTTCAATAACAATATTATTACATGGATTAAATGCATCTGCTTCAAAGTTTAGTGATGGTTTACCGCATTCGCCGTATAATACAGGCATTTTGATCTTATCTTCGTCACGCTTACTTTTTTCAACGGAATATCCAATTTCTTCAAGTCCGTTTGCTATCGAATGCAATACTTCATCGCTTTTTAATTTGTGTTCAGACGAATTAATATGATTGTTGTTACGATTAAATACATCAATAACATTAAGTAAGTCATCTGTTATTCTTTGGTTTCTCGGAAAATATGACCACTTCATTTTATACTCCTAACAGCTGCTTCTATTTTATCGGCACAGCCTAACAAGTCTTTTTTGATCTCATTACCCCAAAATCTTAATACTATCCATCCCTCGGATGTGAGCTTTTCGGTTACCTCACGATCACGTTGCATATTCTTTTCGATTTTAGGTATCCAAAAATCACGATTGGACTTAATCTCTTTGTTTTTGTTTTCCCAATCATATCCGTGAAAAAACTCGCTGTCACAGAATACGGCAACCTTTTTGCCGATAAAGGCTATATCGGGTTTCCCGTAAACGGTTTTAGCGTTTTTTCTGTATCGTAAACCTCTGTGCCACAATTCTTTTTGCAGCATTGTTTCGATTTTGGAGCCTTTGTTTTTTACCGCTTTCATATTACGGCGACGTTGCTCCGGAGTATGATTGTCCATCCGTGTCACTTCTTGTCAGTTTATCTTTTTATTTTATCATATTTGAATTGTCTTATCAACCTTTAAACATGATGATTTTACGTCTGCTTTCAGCAGGCGTTATTTTTTTGCAAAAATTTTTGAAACAGACTTAAAAAATGACCTTTCCCATTGGGTATAGGTGAAGGGGCAAATATTTTTCTCGATAGGGTGTATATTTTGCAGGACTTTTTTGCATTAAGGGTGAGGGGATAATTTTTTATCGAATACATCTTTTCATGAACAAGTGAGGAAAAATGTTAGTTTGGGGTTGCAAAATACCCCTTCCCATTCCAAATAAGTGAAGGGTTTTTGAAAAAGTTTCAAAAAAGACTTCAAAAATGACCTCTCTCATTAGGTATAAGTGAGAGAAAATAATTTTTTCTCAAAATGGGGTAACAAAATCCGCTCCCCAGTGGGTAATAGTGAAGGGGATTTTTTAAAACTGAATATTGTACAAAAACAGGGTGATGAATTTGTGCAAAGCTATAAAAATAAAAAAGTTTCCTTATTAGGGTTCGTTTTTTTCCTCTCTCAGTGGGGATAAGTGGAGGGGTTAATATGCGACTCGTTGTACTGCGCAAAAATCGAATAGCTCTTTTGTGCAAAACGCAGATTTAGTAAAGAATTATTGATAACCCCCCCGAAAGGTCTCATTTTGTCCATATAAGTGAAAGGCTTTTTGAAAGGAAGTGATGCCCACCGAAGCAAACCTACAATTGAATAGCTGCCAAGCGAAGGATAAACCGCCACGACCTCTACGGATCGAGCGCAGCCGGAAGGCTGACGGCACAGCGTCGAGCAGGATTGCCTGTCAGGAAAGTACGCTTTGGCAGTGCTGACACACAACATACAGTTTGATGTCACGCTTTTAAGTTCTCACAAGCCGCTCTGTATGCGTCCTCTGAGCGATGAAACGCCCGAAGGGTAGTAATTATATTACCAACCGCATTTTCAGACTTATTAAGCGTGACAGTGTTAGATGTCTGATGATATTTGAGAAAACCAACACAATAGAACATTGCACAAAAACACAACCTCGCTTTTGTGCAAAACGCAGATTTATCAAAGAACTTTTGAAAAACACCCTGCCAAAAGGCTTCATTTTGTCCATATAAGTGAAGGGCTTTTTCTAAACAAAAAATTGCACAAAAACAATACACCGAATTTATGCAAAGCTACAAAATTAAAAAAATTGTCCAATTATGGTTAATTTTTGAACGCTCCCATTCCCTTATATATGGAGGACAAAAACAAAACTGAATAATCAACAAAAACCGAATAGCTCTTTTAAAAAACAGATTTTTCAAAAACTTTTTTTGAAAAAGGCTTATATTTGCCCCGACTTTTTTGCGTATAGGGTGAAGGGCATTTTTGGAAGGAGGCGATGTCCACAAAAATAAACCTACAACTGAATAGCTGCCAAGCGAAGGATAAACCGCCACGACCTCTACGGAGCGAGCGCAGCCGGAAAGCTGACGACACAGCGTCGAGCAGGATTGCCTGTCAGGAAAGTACGCTTTGGCAGTGTGACACATAACATACAGTTTGATGTCACGCTTTTTAAGGCTCACGAGCCGCTCATAATGCGACCTCTGAGCGACAAAAAGCACGAAGGAGAGTAAATTATATTACCCACCACATTTTCGGACTTATTAAGCGTGACAGGAAAGGAGGTCAAATGCTCATTGAATTTAAGGCAGGACAATTTCGGAAGGTCAGCCGCTTGGTCAGGCGGGAGTGCTGCAACTGTATGGACGGCAACTGTCTGTTGCTCGACGACGGAGAAACACACACCTGTGTGCAGCTGATTTCCAAGTATCACATTTTCTGCAACCATTTCAAGAACGCTGTGCTTCCTCTCGACAAGGAGCTGTATCGGGTGCTAATCTGCGACAACGATTACAAGCGCTGCCAGAGCTGCGGCTCACGCTTTTATTCCAAGGCTCGCAACAAACGCTACTGCGACAAGTGCGCCGAACGAATCAAGCGGCAGAAGGCAGCCGAACGTAAACGCCGTCAGCGTGAACGTCAGAAGCAGCTCCTATATATAAATAACTAAATAGACAAATAAAAAAATAACTAACCGAAAAAAGAAGAAGTTTATCTTAACACACCTACCTATATGGGCGGCGAAAACTTTTCTTTTCGGGAAGTGGAAAGGAGAACCAAATGAACGACAACGCAAAAGTTTTTTCACTAATCGAGATGAGAGAAATGATGATCGACACCTCGGACTATCAGATGATGGAGGAGGTCGGAGAATTCATCGGAACGCTTGAAATGAAAGCGCAGGGACACAAAAAATCCATTCGCATTTTTCTCACCCTCGACGACGGTAGAAAAATCATCACACCGATTTTCTGGTGGCAGACATACCTCGGATTTTACTATATGCCGATCGGCACGAAGCTCCGACTTTTTTATTCGGAAAGTAATCAAAACAAAGTTTACCTTGAGAAGATCGAAATCATTGAAAATGTGTAGCGTGGCTACATGGCACTACACAGGACGTCAGTCTTATGGTGTAGCGAGCATGGGTTTTGTAATGCCAAAACCGGCGGCTGAAAAGCCGAGAGGGGCAGCGGCCCCTGTAACCCCAATTCAGAAAGGAAGTTTTACTATGCGAAAGCGCAATTTTAACATCAATGTCAGAGTAACCGAGGGCGAGAAAAAGCGGTTGAAAAGAGCCGCAAAGCACTATGGAATTTCGCTATCGGAGTATCTGAGAAAGGTCGGTTTGAACAAAAAGCTGACCGAAAAACCGAGCCAAAAGCTCTATGAAGCGTACGCTTCCGTGAACGATTTGCGGAGCAATTTGTATCCGCTTGACGGAAGGATTTTGGAGAGAAAACTCTCGTATATCGAGCAGAAAATTCTCTCAGCTTACCACGAACGAGAGGAGGATGACAGCGGTGGCGACGACAAAAATCTGGGCGGTTAAGGACAACTTGGAGCGTACCGTGAACTACGCAGCCAACCCCGAAAAGACGGTTGATTCCGATTTGAAAAAGGCGATCCGGTACGCCGGAGACGAAGCAAAAACGGAAAGTCGTTGCTATGTGACAGGCGTGAATTGCAACGCCGAAACCGCCTTTGAGGAAATGAACGCTGTGCAGGAACGTTTCGGAAAAACAGGTGGTAACGTCGCCTATCACGCTTATCAGAGCTTTAAAACAGGCGAGATTACGCCGGAGCTTTGCCACGAAATCGGTGTTAAGCTTGCCAAGAAAATGTGGGGCAATGAGTATCAGGTGCTGGTAGCGACGCATCTGAATACCAGTACGCTGCACAACCATTTTGTCGTATGCAGCACTAATATGTGGACAGGCAAAAAGTTTGATTGCAACGTGGGAACTTACTGGAAATTCAGAGCTTTGTCGGACAAGTTGTGTGAAGAACACAATCTTACCGTCATCAAAAATCCGTCGGGGAAAACACCGAGAAGCATTTACTTTGCCGAGAAAAAAGGCGAGCCGACGACGTTCAATGTGCTGAGAGAAGCGATTGATTACGGTATTGAGCACTCACGCAGCTTCGAGTATTTCAAGTGGATTATGAAGGATATGGGCTATATTATGTGCTTGAATCCGAAGCACCGTTACTGGACAATTCGTTCCGCCAACAGCAAGAAATCGGTGCGAATGTACCGCTTAGGCGACGAGTACAACAACGAAGCAATCCGCCGCAGAATCCACGAAAACAATACGCAGCATTGGCGAAACGCCGCTGAGTATGAGTACAGCCGCAAGCAGATGAAGCGCTTTAAGCCGAGGGTATTTGTGTTCCGTGGCAGCTTTAAAAAGCTCAAATCCTTAGGAGGTTTATACGCCAAATATCTGCACTATCTTTATCTGATGGGCAAGCTGCCAAAGCGAAATCAGCGCAAGCCGTTGTCGCCCGAAATGCGTGAAGCGTGGCGGCATTTGGACAGGTATTCACGCCAAGTGACGTTGGTTTCAAATAAAAAGCTGCACACGCTTGATGATGTAAAAGCCTTTATCACCGATACCGACAAGGAGATTAAGAAAGTTACCGAGCTGCGAGAGAAGGTATATAACAAGCTGCGCCACTGCGATGACGACGACAGAATCAGGAAGCTGAAAAAGAGCCGTGACGATTGCACAACGCTCTTGCGGCAGCTCCGCAAGGAAAAGAAAATCGCCCTCACGATTATTGAGGACGATCCGAAGATTAATGAAAATATCCGCTGTGAAATACAAGCGCAAAACCTCGCAAGAGGACGGAAACCAAAAGAACGAAAGAAGGTGTATGAGAGATGAAAATAGCAATTAACAAGCTTCATCCGTTTTACAATCATCCCTTTAAGGTGATTGATAACGCAGAAATGGATGATCTTGTTTTAAGTATAAAGGAGCAAGGCATTCTTACTCCAATCATAGTCAGACCGCTTGAAAACACAAATGATGAATTTGAAATAATATCGGGACACCGACGGTATCGTGCCGCCCAATTATTAGGGCAGAAAGAGGTTGAAGTTAGCGTTCGTTATGTAAATCGTGACGAAGCCGCCGTAATGCTGGTGGACAGCAACTTACACCGAAGCAGAATTCTGCCAAGTGAAAAAGCTTTTGCTTATAAGTTGAAGCTGGAAGCATTGAAGCGTCAGGGAAAGAGAAGTGATTTAACTTTGTCGCAATTTGCAACGAAGTTGGATACCGCTTCCGCTGTCGGTCAGGACGCAGGAGAAAGCCGTGATACGGTTTACAGATATATTCGTTTGACCAAGTTAATTCCGGAACTTTTGCAGTTGATGGACGAAGAAAAAATCGCTTTTTCTGTCGGCGTGGAATTATCTTATCTTTCCGAAAATCACCAGCGCAGATTATTTGAAATCATCGAAAGAGACAACTGCACGCCATCGTATTCTCAGGCATTCCGAATGCACCGTGCGTTTAAGGATAATTGTCTGGACAGCCGTTTGCTCGAAAGAATTATGTCCGAGGAAAAGCCCAATCAGCGTGAGGTTCTTAAAATCTCGATGGAGAAAGTAAGGCGTTTTGCGCCCAAAGCCAGCAATACACAGCTCGAGGATTTTGTTATAAAAGCTTGCGAGCATTACAGAAGATATTTGAATAAAAACCGTGACAGAGGGAGGTGAAAATGATGACCGACAAGGCTTATGAAATGTTTTCTGATTACGAAGATGTCGTAACAGTTGACGATGTTATGAAGATGCTTCATATCGGTAAAAATTCTGTGTATGATTTGCTGAAGAATCACAGAATTGAATCTATAAAGGTAGGAAGCAGATATGTTATACCAAAGAAAAGCGTTATCAATTTTCTTAACATATAAGTTCATTTAATCCGCACATTTGATGTTTGAGAGCCTGTTGTGCTATTCTATATACACAGCGGGCTTTCATCCAAATGAAAGGAGACACTTTGAAAAACACAACTGAATTATTCGCTGAATACTGTGACGTCGTATCGGTTGACGATGTTACGAAAATGCTAAAGCTCAGCAAAGTAACTGTTTACAAGTTATTAAAATCTGGCAAAATCCGAACTATTAAAGTTGGCAAGAGATACATTATCCCAAAGAGATGTGTTTCGGAATTTCTTGAAAGCTGTTAGATAGGAGGATGAATTGTATGGATAAAACAAAAGAAGCTTTTGCAGAGTATAAAGACGTTGCCACAGTATGCGAAGTAATGGAAATGTTAGGTTTGGGAAGAGTAGCTGTCTATCGCTTGTTGCGTGAAGGAATTATCCGCACAATCAGGGTAGGCAAAAAGTATATCATTCCCAAGCAGAGCATTATTGACTTTATCTCAACAGGAGAATCATTTTTTAGAAAGGGTTAATTATTTTGGAAGGAAGCTTAATAATAAAAGGCAATTATTACTATGCCAAATTTCGTGTCAACGGCAAACAGAAAATGATTGCCACGAAGATACCCGTTAAGGGTAACAACAAACGCCGTGCAATTGAGAAGATGAAAGAAATCATTGAGAGCTACAAGGATATCAACCTTGAATGCGACGATGTTCTCTTTACCGACTTTCTCGACAAATGGCTGAAAGGTATCAAGGGAATCATAAAGCCATCTACGTGGGAATCTTACGACAAAACCGTGAGTGGCAAGCTAAAACCCTATTTTGAGTCAAAGAGGTACAAGTTCAAGGATATGAAGCCGGAGGTATTCACCAAGTATTTTGTATTTCTCTCTCAACACGGTAAGTCAAACGGCAAGGGCGGACTGAGCTACAAAACGGTCAAAAACATCCGAGGCGTGCTGTCATCGGCGTATGAGTACGCCGTCGAGAACAACTACGTCAAGGAGAATCCAGTGTCGAGAAGTCGTATGCCGTCATTTCCGCACAGTATCAAGAAGGACGTACCCGAGTACAACGCACAGCAGGTCAGAAAGCTCCTGCTTTACGCAAAAGAGCACGAGAGTCATATCTACATATTCCTGCTTCTTGCCCTCTATACAGGGCTGAGAAAGGGCGAATTGCTCGCCTTAACGTTGGGAGGATATAGACTATGACAAAAAGCTCCTGAACGTCAACAAGAGCAGAACAGGCAGCCGCAAGAACGTGACAATGCAAATCACCACGCCCAAGACGAAGAGCAGTAACCGCAAAATTCCGATAAACGATTTTGTGATCGGAGAGCTGAAAGCCGAAAAGCAACGGCAAGAAGAATACTCCAAACTGCTTGGCAACGGCTACGACAAAAGCCACAGTTTCCTTGTGCGTACTGTTCTCGGAAAGCCATATATCAATCTCAGTGCAATCAATCGAGTTGTAAATCGTCTGACCGAAAACGCCGGCTTGCCGCATTGTACGATCCACGGCTTTCGTCACTCTGTGGCGAGTATCCTCGACGATAACGGCGTACCGATTCAGGACATTTCCGTTTTGCTCGGACACGAAAGCGTACAGACCACCGAGAGAATTTATATCAACCGTCGAAAGACCGCAAAGGAGACGACGATAAACGCTCTCGACAGCGCCATAAATTTGAACATCGCATAAAGATGGTATAATTTTTGGTAGAATTAAAAGAAGAAAGGCTTCGGAAATCGCTTTCCGAAGCCAAAAATTGATGGCAGGGGCAGAAGGACTTGAACCCTCGGCACGCGGTTTTGGAGCGGCTCAGAAGTGGTATTATCTTGTATCACCTAATGCTGTAAAGTCCAAAAAGAACAGTAATTATCAGCAATCTCAGGATTTTGTAACACTGAACAATATTTAATATATTGTTCTTTATTTTCTAAAATTCAGAAAGTTTTTTAGAAAAATTTTTAGAAAACCCTTACAAGATTTCATCAGTCAAAAAACTGCCAATGCATATTATTCAAAATCAACCCCCAAAATTATCGAAAAATAACCCCTAAAACAACCAAAAGCTGAGGACAATTTTCATATCCTCAGCTTTATTTTTTCTGCTTATTCTTTTTTTTATAAATCAAAAAGGGAGGATTCATGATTAGGAATATTTGATACTCTTTTATATTCTTTAATTGCATTAATTAAAGAGTCAACATCTTCAAAATATTCCGTTATAAAAGTTTTACTTTTCACATTTTTATAAGATAAATCTTCTTTACAATAGCTACTTGGTCTCTTTTTAGATTTTTTGTAATCCTCATATTTGTTTTCGTTACAGATAATTAACATTTCAATTTCAGGCGCAGTAATTATATTTATTACATCAATCTTATGTTGGTAGGCTCTGCTGATTTTGAAGTTTTCGTTTCGTGAATCTAGGATTCTTAATACCGTTATTTTGTCATCAAAACCTTTTCTCAGATATTGTTGTTCAAATTTTTGACCACTACGACTTCTAAGTACATCTTCTTCGAGTAAATCTTTTCTGTCAAAAATAAGTTTATTGTTATCCAGCAAAATGTTGATAATAACTTGTTCTGCAGTGCCTTCACATATACATGCTATATATTTAGAAAATTCCTTGTTTCCTCCTAAATGCTATCGCTGATAATAGCATTTTTCAAATTCATATATGCATCGTACATGGGAAGTGTACCTCCCAAAAGACCGCTTTGATATGCTTCACTCTTTTTTATATCATTTCTTTTTAAAATTTTCGATAAGTTTTCTATAGTTATTCCTTGACGATTTCTGACAATATATATATTGTCGTTGCGCTCAAATTCGTCAAGCAATTCAGAATAGTGGGTTGAAAAAATAAGGGTAGCGCCTTTTTTGTTAACCTTTTTATCCATATAAAAACGAATTAAAGTTGATACGATTTCTCTGTTAAAGTGGTTTTCTAATTCGTCTATTATTAGATATCCTCCGTTATTGAATATGCGAATAGCGTATAAAAATGTATTGATGCCCTTTATCGTACCGGAAGAGAGATAACGATTTAATTCAGAAAATTGATTCAAAATCATCTCGTTTTTTGACTTAAACTTTAAATGAATATTTGATTTATTTTTTTCTTTATTTATTTTTAAATATTCTATGCTCGGATCAAAAAAAGAAATTAATTCAACAGGACAGTCTTCAGATATATCTAATTCATTAATGTTAGTATAACGGAGCATATCTGTATAATTAATAGATTCTTTGTTTCTTTTATTGAAGGCGACCATAATACTAACATCATCTAAAAGAAATTCAGAATTAACATCGCGAGTAAAATTAGTTTCTATATCTGAGAAATCATATAAGGCTTTTTTTGCTTTAATTTTAGATATATCCTTTGATTTTAATGTTTCGGATACAATTTTCAATTTATTATTTTCTTTTGCAATAACAGTATTTAGAAGGTATACCGATTTGTTGTTTTGAGTTTCAGAGAAAAAGAAAGTATCGAAAGAAACTGTATTATTATCGGCTATACCATCTAAAACTTCAGAACATGTAATACTGTTTATCGGGGTATTGTTTAACATACCAAAAACAAAAGTTATTAATTTTAGCACAGAAGTTTTACCGGAAGCATTGATTCCGGTAAATGAAATAACATTATTTTTATAAAAAGTGTTAGATGGTGTAGAAAATAGTTCGCTCATGTTTTCTGCATTTTCACTATTAACTCTTTGTTGAGGTAAAAAATCAATTTCGCATATTCCATTAAATAAAGGAAGATCTTTGGCTGCTATTTTTAAAATCTTCATGTAAATCACTCCTGCTAACTACACAACATATGTTTTTATATGTGTATTATACCACTATAAATGCAATTATTCAAGGATAAAAACGAAAATCACGGTTTTAGATGCAAAAAACAAACGATTTTGAAATACAGAATAATTTATATAACGCTGTTTGTCATCAATACTTTCATTGAAAATTATAGTCCAAAAAGGCGGAAATGTTCAATGAAACCGTCTTGTTATTTTAATTTAGCTACAAAGAACAAAATTCATCAACCACAGGGTAGATAATGGGACAGTGGTTTTTGGTATAATATAGTTGACAGATGGGAACATCAGGCAAAAATAAAATTTTATTAAAATATCAAAATGTCAGGAGGAAAATTTATGAAAAATGGTGTGTGTATTATCAGGTTCAGAGGTATGAATTAGTCGATTATGTTTCAGCTGATTTGGAGATTACCGATGAACTTTACGAGAAAATTCAGGAAAACATAGAAAACGGTATTCCTGTCCATAGCGGTGAAGTCGGTGAGGAGCTTGAAAAGCTTGCACAAAAGCATTATGAGAACTATGTGACACAATTTGCTTGTGATGACTATGATATGCCGTGGCGTGGTGATTATGACAGCGATGAGGCATATGAAAAGGCACTTGAAGAGGATCGCAAGTACTTTTTTGAGCATGATCCTGATGCTACCGAAGAAGAATACGAAGAATATCTTCAGGAATTCAGAGAGGCGTGCAAATGGCATATAGAGGATGATTTATACGAGAATTTCACTTTTGATGATCCGGGCGAGGCAACGAGATTCGCAAAATGTCTAAGCGATGTTCAGTGCAAGAGATATTCAGGCGAAAATTCCGGAAGTCATTATTTTGAATTTCAGGATTACGATGAAGAAATAATTAACTACAGCCCGTGGATCACATTCGATGAAAACGGCTTCGTAATTAATGTGTCTGATATTGACGCACAAGGCTATGAAGGTGAAGATTGCCGACAATCATATACAGATGGATGCGCCCCCGACTACGGCTTCTTAGGAAGCGAAATCCGCCGAGAACTTGCGGAAGATGAATGATTATATTTGTGATGCTAAATTATTTACAAAAAGCCGACCTTTCATAGGTTGGCTTTTTTAGATATCCGCACTTTTTAAATGAACTTTAGTAGAAAACTGCCAATGCATAATATTTAAAAGTCACCTAAAAATCACAAAAAAGTACCCCTGATAATAACTAAAAGTTGAGGACGATTTTTACTTTTTCAGCTTTTTTGAGTGCAGTTCGGCTCCCCGTAAAGACTGTTTGAACACTAAAATTAAACACCTTAGCTTTAATCGGGTTTTATCAATACTTTTATGGAAAATTTCTTCCATAAAAGGCAAAAAAATTTTAGCAAAATCGTTTTACTTTTCTGTTTAGTTGCTTGTGAAAAATTCAAATTGAGATTTCACCTGTTTTAAGAGATTTAATAACTGTTATATTTTGTTATTAAATTCTCCGCAAACCCTTGAAAACACTGGATTTGTCACAGGTGAGTTTTCCCTTATTGTTTCCCTTGTGTTATATCGTCCCACCAGTGTTTACGAACTCTGATAAGGGCGAATACAAGGGCAAGAAAAATCTATAAAACAGTATAACACAAAATAAAAGTGACATGGTGAACTGATTAAAATGCTTCTAATTTTATTACAAATGATTGACAGAACGATAAGGAGATTTGATACGATGAGAACGATATTTGCAGAATACAATCCACACAGAAACAGCATTGATGTATATACCAGTGCTGGCTATATGCTCCGCATTGACTGTGGGAAACAGAAAAGAATTTAAAAACAACACCCGGATCAGATTGTGCATTAAATGCACTTGCTATTGATAAACCGCTGGAATATGCAAAATTATATCTTGATGGAACAATGCAGATATGGGTTGATGCAGAAGATTCATTAGAACTATGGTGATTTTTTCAACAGCACTAAAGTTACTTTTTTCAACATCGTTATTGAGAATAGTCATTTTACCGTGCATATATTCAATATCTTTTTATCCATTATAATGAAATCAAGGGCTGGTCTAATTGTGCAGTGTAGTAACATAGTATACAACAGTGCAAAGACATAGTATACAGTTTTATGATAAAATAAATGGCAAGAAAATAGCAAATGAAGGAGCTGTTTTTATGCCGTGGGAGTGTAAAACTGTGGAAAAACAAAGATTAGAATTTGTTACAAAAGCATTAGAAACAAATAATTTTAGTGCTCTATGTCGGGAATATGAAATCACACGCAAAACCGGTCGCAAGTGGGTTGATAGATTTAAACAGGGACTGCCCTTAACTGATATGTCACGCAGACCATTATGTTCTCCTAACAAAACGCCTGACGACATTGAAGAATTAATTGTTTCTGTTCGTTTCGATAACCCGGGTTGGGGTGATGATAAAATTAAAATTTTTCTTGAAAATCAAGGGTATAAAAACATTCCTTGTCCAAGAACCATTACTAACATTCTTCATAAACACCAACTCATATCTGAAGAGGAATCTCTCAAAAGAAAGCCTTTTAAACGCTTTCAGAAAGAACATTGCAATGATATGTGGCAAACTGATTTCAAGGGAGAGTTTTTAACTGCCGATAATCGTTATTGCTATCCATTGACTATTCTTGATGACAGCTCACGATACTCAATCAAAATAGCATGCTTTCCTAACACTAAAAATGTCGTTATTAACGCTTTTAAGCAAGCTTTTTATGAGTTTGGTATGCCATCAAGCGTACTTTCTGACAATGGTTCTCAGTTTGCAGGTTTTAAACATGGATTTACTATGTTTGAAAAATTCCTTATGAACAATGACATTCTTCCCATACATTGCAGAATTAAACATCCGCAAACACAAGGAAAAATTGAACGGTTTCATGGCAGTATGAAAAGAGAACTTTTAAATCATAATCTATTCAAGAACTTGGATTACGCTGACAAGGCTCTGCAAGAGTGGCGAACTAAGTATAATTGCCTGCGACCTCATGAAGCACTTGGGAACAAATGTCCTGCCGATGTCTATACTCACAGCGAAAGGATTTTTGCTGACAAGGTGGAGCCGTTTGAATATGAACCCGGCTTTAAAGCCATAAAAGTAAATTCGTGGGGATATGTCCGTTTTCAGAATTTTCAATTATATCTTAGTGAAACTTTCATCAATGATTATGTTCAATTCAGACCTAATCCAAACAATGATTCATTTCTTGTTTGCTATCGCAATTTTGTTATTGCTGAGTATGACTCGTCATCCGGCAAGCGTATTCACCGCAAGATTTCAAGATTGTGAATTTGTATACCATGTCCTTGCACAGGTGGTTACCATGTTGCACTTGACAATTGGTCCGCCCCTGCGAATCCAATCGTCTGTCCACCAAGACTGAGCATTGCCGATTCAAAAGAAAGCCTCGTTCTGGTACTTGGCTCTTAAAAAAGTGTTGCAAGCTGTCTGCCGTCTGCTGCATGTGCATAAGCTTTTGGATTTGCAGCAATCCTGTCTGCGAAATCCAGCACTTCATACGTTTCTTCTACTGTAAAATCTAAAGGACTTATCAAATGTCTCATAACCACTCTCCTTTTGTTAAATACTGACTTCTCTCTGCACCTACGGATATGAACTGTATTTCATGCTGCAGAAGATCCTCTAACGTCTCTACATACGTTTTGGCTGCATCCGGCAGTTCATCATAGGTTACGCAACCGCTGATGTCTGTCTGCCAGCCGGGAAGCATTCTCACAATTGGTACATATTCTTCTAGATCCTCTATCGGATCAAAATCCGTCACTTCCTGATTTCCCTTTTTGTAACCTACAATCACAGGGATTTCTTTCATCATACTGAGCACATCAAGCTTAGTTAATGCAATCTTGTCCGCGTTCTGACACTTTAATCCATATCGGCTTGCAACTGCATCAAACGGTCCTACACGGCGCGGACGTCCTGTGGCAGCACCATATTCTCCGCCAAACTTGCGCAAAAGTTCCATCCAGGATTCTGGCATGGCTTTTTCTGCTGTAAATGGCCCTGCACCTACACAGGTTGAATAAGCTTTCAGTACACCAACGACATGGTCCAGTTGCTTTCCCGGTATCCCCGCCCCTATCGGACCGTAGGCAGAAATCGTTGAAGAACTTGACGTATATGGAAAAATGCCATAATCAATATCCCGCATAGCTCCAAGCTGTGCCTCTAAAACAACACGTTTTCCTTCCTTTAATGCTTCCTCGAGATAAGCACCTGTGTCTACTATATATGGCCATAACTCTGCTGCCTGAGCTTCACACCAGGAAAGCAGTGCCGGATAGGACATCGGTTCCTGATAATAGCATCCTGCAAGCTCCAGATTCTTTGCCTCGAGCATCATTTTCAAACGATTCTGTACGGATTCCTCTTTTAGATGAAGCAGATCCCCAAGACGCAGTGTCTTCTTTCTGTATTTGTCACTGTATGCATAGGCAATGCCTCTTTTTGTGGAACCAAACGCTGCTCCTGTTTTTGCAAGACGTGTTTCTTCGAGTTCATCCTGAATTTTGTGCCAAGGCATAGAGATTGTTGCCCGTTTGGAAAGTTTTAAGTTGTTTGGTGTGACCACAACACCTTTTTCCCTGATCTGTGCAATTTCGTTTGTCAGATGTTTCAGGTCTACCACCATACCATCGCCGAGTACGCATATTACATTCTCATGCAGAATACCGGATGGCAGCAGATTTAAGACAAATTTCTGCTGTTTGGCAACCACTGTATGACCAGCGTTATTGCCGCCCTGATAGCGGACAACAACATCTGCATTCTCCGCAAGCAGATCGATCACACGACCTTTTCCTTCGTCTCCCCAGTTAATTCCTGTTACAGCTGTAAGCATATTTTATTCTCCTTCTATTGACACTGTCTTTGAACATAAACCCATGCATAATCTGTTATGAGCAATGCCGGAATGTCCGGTCGGTAAGTATTCTCGCAAAAATAAGTCCAAGCGGTAACGATACAATAATCATGATCGCTGCTGCAAGCCACAAAACTGCCTCTGTTAGTGACATAATTCCAAAATTATAAATCGCACGATACAAATATAATCCTGGCACCATAATTACAATGGATGGCACTGTCAGTGAAATTCTCGGATATCCATGATTTCTCTTTATGATGGATGCAAGCAGACCTGCAGTCAGTGCTCCTATGAAAGCTGCTGCCGCAGATGGCATCCCTGCATAATCGACCAGTTCCAGCCGCAATGTATTTGCAACGGCACCGATACATGCCGCCGTTGCTGCTATACAGACTGAACTGTTAAACATAATCGAGAATCCAAATACTCCGCAAAAACTTGCGATCAGACGTAAAACCAGATGCATCATACTTCCTAGATGCAAAGCTACAAAATCCTGTGGCTGAAGCTTTAACAAAAGTGCCATGATCCATGCAAACACCGTTGCACCCAGAACAATAATAATGGAATAGGTAAGCCGCTCCAGACCAGATCGCAAATCCAGCTTTGCCAAGTCAATTCCACTTGTGATAAACGGAAATCCCGGAATAATAAACAACATGGAACAGATATATCCGGCCTCATGCACTGCGGAAACGTGTAACAACAGCTCTGCCATATGCAGACAGACAGCATACGTCAGACATGCAGCTGAAATAGATACCGCAATGTTTAAAAACAATGTGTAATGATGTTTGATCAGCTTCATCCGGATAAGGTTACCAACACCAGCGGCAATAAATGCAAATATCATCTCCACCGGGCCACCACCCAGCAGAAATGTAAATCCACAACATGCAAGTGCCGCTGCCAATCCGAGTTTTACCGGAGAATAGAGTTCATGGATCTGCTCGATTTCATCCAGCCGCTTATGGATTTCTTCTCCGGTCAAATGCGCTTCCTGAGATGGAAAACTATTTACAAACTGTTCCATCCGATAAAGCTTGGAAGTATTTACTCCGGTATTTGCAATACTAAGAGACTGTGAAACACACTCTTTTCCATCAAAACAATTAAACTCTATGGACATCAGTCCCACATCCACTGTACAGGTTACTCCAAGTTCCTTGGAAAGCCTGTTCATAGAAGTCCGCACACGCCATGCTCCGGTTCCACAGGAAAGCATAATCAGACCAACCCGGCCGACAACCGATGCTTTTTCAATCAGTCCTGCCTGCTGAATCAGCACTTCACCGTCATTCTCTGTATAATCGTGCCACGGAATCTCCATATGATTTTTTTCCATGATTTCTATATAATCATTTTTCGCCATAAATGATCTCCTCCGCTTTTGCAACATGACGTTCGAGATTTTTCAGGAAGATAGAATTCGGAAGGAAAATTCCAATTTCATCATATCGGTTGTTATTCTCCACCAGCGAATCCTGTCCATAAAATACGTAAGCCATTGGAAGATTCTTTTCCAGCTCAATCATAAGATCCCACACGGCAGAATATACTTCTGCCTCTGTCTCCTTCTCCTTTACGGTATCCGGCAGTTCACGAATGAGCAGCACACCCATATTTTTTTCAAGAATCTTTTGTTTCACATCCATGTAATCCGACTGATATTCATGGCTGTAACGGTATGCCTGTGCAAAATATATATTTTTCTGATTGCCGAGATCTTTGTATACCTCATGAAAATGCCGGTATTCTTTTTCATGAGCTGTGCCTTTGTATGCAGGAAGTAATTGCCCATTTTCATCCGTCATAATGACCGGATTTTGCTTTCCGTCTGCATCAAAACGATAGGGAATCAGAAATGAATTTCTCAACAGGTCAAACAATGTATTCTGACATATGCCCATAAGGAAGGCCGACAGGTCCCGGTTCGTATACGCATTGAACAAAGCCAGTGAAAATTCTGCCGGAGAAATTTCGGCATCCGAATCATCATTGCAAAATAAACAGTTACAAAATGTTTCCTGTAACTTTTCACATGCCCAATGATCATTTAATATTTTCTGAAACAAAACCTCTGCCTTTTCCTCTCGTGGAAAAATCGTCTGTTCCTTCATGCTTCATGCGCTTCCTTTCTTGCTTTTTTCATCTTCTTTGATTATACTCTTGCATTATGGATAAGTAAAAACTATAATTGATATGTTATAAATAACATTTTGATATGTCAGAGGGGGTTCTATCGATGAATGTAAATTTTGAATACTATCGAATTTTTTATTATGTTGCAAAATACCACAACTTTACCAAAGCCGCACATACACTCGGCAGCAGTCAGCCAAATGTGACAAGGGCCATGAACTGTCTGGAGCAGCAGATTAATACAACTTTGTTTGTACGTACCAACCGGGGCATTCAGCTTACCCCGGAAGGGGAAAAACTTTATACCCATATTTCCGCTGCAATGTCACAGATTTTTGCCGCAGAAGAGGAGTTATCGGATAGTACGGGGCTGTCACATGGAAGCATTGCGATCGGTGTCAGCGAGACCGCATTAAATATTTTTCTTTTTAATAAACTTAAAGCATTTCATATGACCTATCCCGGCATCCGCCTGAAACTGTACAATTACTCCACCCCACAGGCCATTGATGCCGTAAAAAGTGGAAAAATCGACTTTGCTATTGTTTCAACTCCAGCTTCCGTGGAATCACCACTCAGACAGATTATGCTGCAGCCTTTTCAGGAAATCCTTGTCGGTGGTACAACTTTTACCGCACTCGGCTGCCAGGAATTATCTCTCGCAGAATTAAAAAACTATCCGCTGATTTCGCTTGGACGTGAAACAACGACGTTTCAGTTTTATCATGCACTCTTTCTCTCTCACGGACTCGAACTTGCCCCTGATATCGAAACCGCCACGACCGATCAGATTCTCCCTCTTGTCAAATGTGAGCTGGGCCTGGCTTTTCTTCCAGAAGCAATGGCACATGATTCTATTCAAAAAAGAGAAATTGTCCAGATATCACTAAAAGAAAACATTCCGGAAAGAAATATATGCATGCTATACGATTGCCAACATCCGCTGAACTCAGCCGCCCGACAATTCCGGAAAATGATTCTGGAAAATCATTTGTCATAGTTTATAGCTATGAACAAGCTATGTTTTTAAGTATTATACAATCTCCTCAATTGTAATCCAAGATTCCATACCCGCTATCTTGGATAAGTGTAAAAGTTAATAGTTATCAGTGTAAAAGAAAGGTATGGATTTTCTTTTACAAATGAATTGAGACTGACTGGATAGTTGGTCTCTTTTCTGTTATGCTTTGATTTCTGGCGGCTGGAAAGGAGTCACCATGTCAAAGTTTTTATCTTATGAAGATCGAATGATTATTGCTCAACGCCTTCAGGAGAATGCATCCTTTGGGGCAATTGGCAAAGAGTTAGGAAAGGACCGAACAACCATTGCCAAGGAGATTAAAAAGTATTCCTATGATAAGAAAAGCGGTCGTCCTGGATATCCGTATAATCCTTGTAAATTCCGTGCTACATGCAAAGCAAAAAGGATTTGCGGAACAAGCTGTACACACCAATCTGCTTACAAATGCAGCCTGTGCTCTGAATGCACCTTACATTGTTCTGATTTTGTAGAAGATGTCTGTTCTGTCAAAAATAAGCCACCTTATGTTTGTAATGGCTGCAATCAGCTGCCGAAATGCACGTTATTAAAACGTATTTATGATCCAGCAGATGCACATGAGAGTGCACATCATGCTGTTTCGGAAGCCAGAACCGGTATCATGTCCAACGAAGATGATATTGCAAGAATTAACGGGATCATCAGTCCTTTAGTTAAAAACGGGCAGTCGCTTCATCAAATCTATCTTGCTCATGTAGATGAACTGATGTGCAGTGAAAAGACATTGTATAACTACGTGGATGCCCAGCTCTTTGATATCAGGAACATTGATCTGCCCCGTAAAGTGAAATACCGTCCCCGTTATAAGAAGCCTGAATTTAAAGTTGACCGGGGCTGCCGTATTGAACGAAGCTACGCTGACTTTCAAAAATATCTGGGAGCAAACCCGGAAACGACCATTGTACAAATGGATAGCGTGATTGGTCGTGTGGGAGGAAAATGTCTTCTTACCATACATTTTGGAGCGGCTCAGAAGTGGTATTATCTTGTATCACCTAATGCTGTAAAGCCCAAAAAGAACAGTAATTATCAGCAATCTCAGGATTTTGTAACACTGAACAATATTTAATATATTGTTCTTTGTTTTCTAAAATTCAGAAAGTTTTTTAGAAAAATTTTTAGAAAACCCTTACAAGATTTCATCAGTCAAAAAACTGCCAATGCATATTATTCAAAATCAACCCCCAAAATTATCGAAAAATAACCCCTAAAACAACCAAAAGCTGAGGACAATTTTCATATCCTCAGCTTTCTTTTTGCCTGCTATTTGATTATTTATAAAGACTGTCTAAACACCAAAAGCAAACGCTTCAATCTGTTTGTCATCAATACTTTCATTGAAAATTATAACCCATAAATGCTTTGTTACTCAGTTCAATAACTTCCATAATTCTTTGCACAAGTTCGTAAAAAGTGGATAATGAAAAATGACCTTCTATGGTAGAATTAAAGAAACTACAATAGGAGGTTTTATTATGACAAGAGAATATTGACATATACAGCAATATAAAAAATTATTGGGCCTGAAAAGAAGAAGGATTCACATATCGGAAAATCACTGATAATCAGTTAGAATTCAGTTTTCTACCTTTGGAATAGCGTACTAAAATGTTTTGTACTTTATCTGTATAGCTAATTTGTTAAGGTAATCGTAAAGAAGTTCTTTGCAATGGTAGTATTCCATATTGAAAGCTTTTACCGTTATGCCTTTAAGGATATCTTCTTTATCAATGTCAGTTTCTTTCATAAATTGTCCTAGTCCATAATGTGCAAGGCAATTTCTAATATTTCTGTTTTTAAGAGAACTATTTAATTCCAACTTGGTGTTTAGTAATTCGTTCATTTCTCTTATAAAGTCGCAAAGGTAATAATATTGTAAATAGGCAAATTTGAATTTTTGGGGAATGTTTTCAACGAAGTAGTTTTCAACAAATTTTATTGCATAATTGATATTGCAAAGAATTGAAAACAATACAAACCCTACATCATTTTTTAAAACTAATGGGCAATTGTGATAAAAGTGATAGTCTTTATATATAACTATGTTATTGATATCATCGTAATTATATGGAGGAAAGTTTCTGCACCCTAAAAAAGCAGCCAATTTACCTACGATTACACCCATCTCGCTAATGAAATCACCTGAATTTTTATCTTCAAAATCATCAATGGGAGTGTGTAAAGCACACAAAATTGTATTGCCACAGAATTCTCCATTGCAAATATCAGTTCCTACATTATAATAGGCATTTTTACGCAATCCACTTATTCTAAAGAAATAATTATCACTTTTGTAAAATTGATGCATTAGAGCTTTAGTATAATCGTTATAAGATTTTTCAAAAAGCTTATGCCCTTGTCTAAGAGAAGAATAATAAGTCTTTTCTTTTTTGTTAAACACTGGTGCGGCTAACCCCATTTTTCGACACCATTGTTCTGCACCATCTGCAAATATTCCTATGTAGGGTTGACACATCATTAAAAAATTACTATCAATATTTTTAGCATTTGTATTGATATCAATTATTGTATTTAAAAATCTTGCATCTGATTGAATTAGTTCGAATGCCGCTTTCTGCACTTTGTTGATTCTTATATTTTCCATAGTATTTATTTGACAAGTATTATAGTTGTTTCATTTATTTGTTAGTTTTGTATTCACTTTTTTAATGTGTATTACTATGTTGTATGAAGAAAAGTCAAGTTGAATACACAAACTCGACTTTTCTTCTTTGTTTATATTGAATTCATAATGTCTAATAAGCTTTGGTAACTGTCAACATCATGGTAAACAACATTGCTTGTTGACATTTCATTAAACAATTTTTTGGCACAAGAAATCTTTGCTTGCTCTATTGGTCTAAGATTAAGCATTTCCATTGTTCCCTTTGTTTCAGCAATAAAGAAGATATGTTTAACCGTTCCTTCGTAGAAAGCGATTGCCCAGTCAGGAGAATAATTGCCGACGGGAGTAGGTATTTGAAATGTTCTCGGAAGTTTTGCGTAAACACATACTTCTTCCGCTACATCCAAATCTTCTGCAAATTTTCTTTCAATACTCTTTTCTGCAGAACCATCCGTAAACACATAATCCTGAATTGCTTTTTTTGCAAGGAATGCCTTATCAAAGCTCTGCGTATTTTTTTCGGCTGTAAAGATTGTGCTATCGTATTTTCCTTCAATAGTATCGTAAGAAATATGATCTACAATCATTGTAGCTTTTTGCTCATTGATAAGCCTGATAACCTTTGTAATAAATTCTTCAGGATTATTTCTAAACATATAGAATTTTTTGATATTTATGCCCTGTAAAATTGCTGATACAGTTTTTCTTGTTAATGATGTTCCCTCAGTAATTTTGCCAATGAGATCGTATTTGACTTGACTTGTTTCAGTGTGTCTAAGTGTTTGTACTCTCGTTTTTTCGCTGGTAAAGGAAGCTCCACGCTCAACTTCGTATTCATTCATTTCTTCTTTTTGATGACCGACAGTTGTGGTGTATTGAAGTTCAGTAACAAATAATTTATCATCAATATGAGCAATGGCTTTTTGTATAAGTTCATTGCTGTCAAATTCTACTGTATAAGCGTATTTGTGGTTTATCTCGTTCCATAATGCCTGAAATTCTTTTTTGGCAAAGTTATCATTAAGAGGATTATCTTTGACTTTTGTTTCGTGACCATCTGTAAACATATCTTGAAGAATGTTGTCATCATATACAGACTGAATAAGCGTATGTATACCATCCGCCATAGGTTTTAATTCTTCCGGTAGTTCAGCGACAGTACCACTCTTAATTTCTTGACGATATTTGTCAGTAACCTTATCGTCATCATCAATATAATCATTTTTGATAAGATATTTGTAAATTTTATTTGCGGTTTTATCGTCAATGAGCGTAGGTACATCATCAACCTTAACATACTTGCCTTTGAAATATTCACTTGTTGCAACAGTAGGTCTGTCATAAAGTACAGATTTAATATCCGACTGCAAATCCGTAACAAATGTTTTATAGCTTTCGCTTGCAATAACCGTTAGGGTATTTATATCATGTACAGATTCGCCACAACTTTCCGCATCCATACGATTGCCGTTCTGATTTACGCACAAACGAAGTCCACGACCGACTTCTTGACGCTTTGCGGTGTTGCTATCGGAATGTTTGAGTGTACAAATCTGAAAAACATTTGGATTATCCCAACCCTCACGAAGTGCGGAATGAGAAAATATAAATCTTGTAGGCTCGTCAAATGAAAGCAATCTTTCTTTGTTCTTTAAGATAAGGTCATATGCTGAAATATCATCGGAAAATTCACTGCCACGCTTTAATTTACTGTCAATAGCATGACCTTTTTTATCAATACTAAAGTAACCTGTATGTACTTTAGTTGCATCACTACAGATGAACTTTAAATATCTTTGGTACGGGGTATCAAGCAATGTTACATAGTCGTTTAATACACTGATGTATTCCTGCTCAAATATCTTGCCGTACTCGCCAAGCACTTCATCGCCATTTTCATCATATTGACGATACTTTGCAACTTCATCAATAAAGAACAAAGAAAGGCACTTAATGCCCATATTAAAGAGCTTTTCCTCTTTTTCAAAGTGGGAGAGGATGGTTTCACGAATCTGAATGCGGCGCATATCCTTTTCGGACACATCACCCACCACATCACCGGCTTTGATGACCTCGCCGTTGGTAAAGGTTACGGAAGCGGGTATTCCTCGTTCTCTGCTGCCTGGTTCAATAAAGGAAATGGTATAGCCCTTGTACTGCTCCATTTCTTGCGAAACATAATACAAATCGTCACCAACGCCAAGTGTTCGAGACTCCCTGTTTATGGATTTTTTATATCCGATTTCAAGCTCGATTTTTGCCATTGGCGACTTCTTATTAGAAAGGACGATCTGTTCAAGATATAGATAGCTGTCAGTTCCTCTTAAATTCTTAACTTCAAAACCTTTAACTTCAATTTTTTTGACAAGTTTTTTGTTGAATGCATCAAGAGCATCAAGTACATAAACAAGATTATGGTGTTTTGCGTGGGTAGCAGAATAGTTAAGACTGAAAAGCGGATTAAAGTTTTTCAATGCCTTTTGTGTTACATCACCGCCCATTTTCTGCGGCTCGTCAAGAATAATAATCGGTCTGTTGGCCTTGATTACATCAATCGGACGGCGAGATGCAAATTCATCACGCTTTGAATAAATAATACGGGACTCCTTGCTTCTACCGCCTTCTTTAAGAGATGTAGCAAAAGCTTGTGTATTTATAATCATAACATTGATACCTGAACCGCTTGAAAAGTTGTCAAGCTGATTCAGATTTGAACTGTTATAGATAAAGAAACGAGCTTTTTTGCCGTAGTGTTCCATAAAGTGATCAGTGGTTACTTCAAACGATTTCTTTACGCCTTCACGAATAGCAATGCTCGGTACCACCACAATAAACTTGCTCCAGCCGTATTTTTTATTTAGCTCAAACATAGTTTTGATATATACATAGGTTTTACCGGTACCGGTTTCCATTTCAATATCAAGACTGCATCTGCCCAAATCTTTTACAAGGGAAGGGGAGAGCTTTATGTTATTCTGACTTTGCAAGGTGTGAATATTTTGTAATAACTGCTCGTCAGAAAGTTCAACAAGCTCGTTTTTATATCCTATGTCATTTATAACATCAAATTCTTCATCGGGAGTGTTAATGGTCATCTGCGCATCGGTTTGATTTTTATTACCAAGGTCACGGATGTAATTTGTTTTATCATGAAAGCCTTGACCGTTAAAGACATTTATAACAGCATCAACTGCGTCCGTTTGATATTGTTGAATCTTAAAATTAAACTTCAAATCAATTCATAATTCATAATGCATAATGCATAATGAATTATTTACCCTCCTTTCGGCTTGTTTTAATAATAGAGGTTAGTAGCTTAATAAGCTCCCGACAATCACCAATAAGATTGTCGAATTGTTGCTTTGTAATATAGTCGGTTTCAAATAGCAACTCAATCCAATATTCTGACTCACTTGCCTCTTTAAGTGATATATTCAGTTTGTGGATAAAATCATCTTTACTTTGTCCTCGTATAGCCTCTTTAACATTTGCCCCTATGCTCGTTCCTGAACGAAGAAGTTGTTTTGACAAAATATATTCGTGTTTCTCTTCACAAAGATATTTGTATGAATTTATAATTCTAATAGCGAAAGCTTTACTCTTTTCTACAATAATATTATCTGTTTTCATAGTATTCCTCAATTATGAATTGTGAATTATGCATTATGAATTATCATAGCACCTTCCTTACTGTGTCAGGGCTATATGCGGCGAAAATCTGCTCAAAGTTGGTTGCAACACTATCAGTTGCCATAGAGCTGTCACGCATAACAAAATAATATGGTTTTTGCTTGGCGATAGCCGTGATGACTTCTTCATCAATGTTTTTGTCAAAGCAAGCAATCAAATATCCATCCTCAACATCAAAGTAAGAATAATTCCTCATTCCTACTTTCTCACTCCTAACTTGAATTTTGCTGCTAAGCAAAATTCCAAGGTCAAGCATAACTTGGAATAACAAATCTTCCGGAGTTCTGTCCTCTTTAATGTTATCTTCAAGACTTGAGAAAAGAGACGGCTCATACTCTGCCGGATTGTAATAAACATCTTTCATATTAGAGCTGTCACACTTAAAGACACGAAAACCTGTATCAAGTTCTTGTGTTGTCAAAGGACTATCTTCCTTGATTTTCTTACCAGCACGACGAATGCGCTCCTTACCTATTTCGCAAATTGTCCTAAACCCAGCTTTTCGCGCATTAGATTTGGCACCAGTTTCTTCAGGAATTTGTACCATAATAAATTTACGAGTTCCGTTATCTTCCAAATTTTGTTGAACGACTGCGTGTGCTGTAGAAGCAGAACCCGAAAAAAAGTCTAAAACATAACTATCATCCTCTGTAGCCAAATTGATAATTCTTTGAAGAAGCTTAATCGGCTTCTTTCCATTTGCAAATTCAATATCACCTTCTTTAGTAAGGTTGTTATAATCAATATCATCCCACAAAGACGATACCTTATCTAAATAATAATATACGCCATCAATCTTCTTCACTACATCGGATAAAAACATAACCATATTACGCTGGTCATCCGTAGAACCAGACTTGTACAGAATCTCAATTTTTTTACCTTCATTTTTCCCTTTAATCGGTACGTACTCACAACTGAACATAGGATATTCAAATCCCTTCGTTTCTTTAATCACTGTCTGACGAACGCTACTCTGCGCATTGGTTGTTCTAAATATTTTGTCTGCATAGCGGTTGTATACATCCTGCTCGCTGATACCATTCTCTTTGGCGTACGATGAAATGGACTGAGTTTCCAAAGTAGTATAGCCATAAAAATTCATATCATGTTTTTCGTCTCTTTTGAGAAGAACTTTGCCCTCCAGCTTCGTAATAATGGAAGTATATTTCCAACTTTTCCCCTCGTCGAGATAGCTTTGTATGCGGTCAAACAAAGGTATGTGATTATATACTGGTTTTAACAAAAGTTCATTCTTGTTTTTAGCATAAACCCAAATAAACTCGGTAACATCTTTTAAGCTTTTTCCCTCAGAGCTTCCAGATACGCCACCAATTTTAGTTTTAACAGTAATGATGTTAATGAAGTTATCTTCTCCAAAAACGTCATTACACAGCTTTCCTAAATTCTCGACTTCATTATCATCAATATGAGCAAAAATCACACCGTCATCTGTCAGCAGGTCTTTTGCAATTTTAAGACGAGGGTACATCATATTAAGCCAATCCGTATGAAAACGACCGTTACTTTCGGTGTTAGTTACGAGTTTATTACCTACATCATCATACTGTCCGCTATTAGCAAGGTATTCAGCCGTATTTTGAACAAAATCATCATCATAAACAAAATCTCCGCCTGTGTTATAAGGAGGGTCTATGTATATCATTTTAATTTTACCAAGATAAGTTTCTTGTAAAAGCTTTAGCACTTCAAGATTATCGCCCTCAATATAAAGATTTTCAGTATTATCAAAATCAACGCTTTCTTCTCTGCAAGGACGCAATGTCTTATTTATTGGTGCATTGGCGAGAAGAACGGACTTCTTCTTGTCAGGCCAAGTAAACTGATAGCGTTCCTCTTTGCCGTCAACCACCTTTGTGTTTATTTCCTGCATAAGTACATCTTTATCAATAGCACGAACTACTTCACCGTTCTCATCCTTTGCCTCTGTCACAGCATTAGGAAACATTTCTGCTAATTTCTTAAAATTCTCATCAGCCTTATTCGCTGTCTGCATTTTCAACTTTTCCATTGCATTTTTCCTCCGTTTTTTCATTCAATGACATCTAGTGTTGAGATATATTTTCTAACTTTGTTATTCAGTTCCTGCATTGATTTGTTGATTGTCCCTGTTCTCTTATAATCTTTAAAATCCAATTTTTCCTTTTCTTCCTGACTCGCTAAATAGAGAACATTCCACCTATAACTAAACACATCCAGCTGTAGATTACACAATTTTAAGATTGCAGAATATTCGTTATACATATCTTCTGATATAAACGGAGCATTACCGTTTAAAGTATCTTGGGCTTTCACAACTGCTGTTAGTGCACGGTCATATATCCTTTTATCATACTCTTTCTTTGCTTTAGGATCTGCGGGTACTTTGGTATATCCCTCCGGAATCATTATACTAATATTTTTTACCATATCAAAAAATGCAACTGATAGCGTTCTATAAATGCTAAACTCTGTATCAAACCTTGTTTTACTGATGTAATTTTTATTTTCAAGCTTTGATTTGTATTCTTCTAATTTTTTTGTTGTTTCCAGTTCATATTTTTTCTTTAATTTATCTGCAATTAAATTGGCTGAAAATTTTACTGCAAAAGCTATAATTGCTCCAGCACCGCCGACACTTCCGACAATGCTTAATACTATTTTAAATACTGTATCCCAGTTCATAAATTTATAATTCCCTCCTCTAAAATTATAATCTATAATTTTACTTTCAACTTTTTGAGCTGTTGTACTATTTCAAATTTCTTTTTGGGTTGTTTTTCTGCTCGTGCTTGCTTTTCAAGTTTGGTAATCTGCTTTTGCAGTTTTTCCTGCTGTTCGTGGAGTGCTAAATTTTCATCAAGAGATAGCTCCTCATTCCACACTCCAAACTCCAAACTCTTAACAATGTTCTCCCAGACTGTATCAAGGTTAAGTCCCTGAAGTTCAATTTGTTGATTTTCAGTAGGTTTCCATTCTGTCTGCATTACCTTTATATGGTAAATAGCAAGTCTGCTTTCATTCTCATATTCAAGAACAAATAAAATATTTTGCGGTATCAACTTAGAAAGCGTTGCTATCGTTTTTTCATCATATTCTTTCCTTTTAAGTGAAACAAGCAAAACAAAAAAACTTTTTACATCTTCTCCGGCAGGAATATTAACCTTATTGGGAGCAATTTCATTTACTATCGTGATTCTTGAAATATCAGCATCAATTTTTGCTTTTGCTGCTGTATTCATTTGAAATTTTGTATAAATAGCTTTTTTCGGAAGCTGCTTACTCATTTCCGTCGTCTTTGGTAATCCGAGCATTTCAATTTTCACTCCGTTTCAATCAATTAGTAGTTAGGAATTATGAATTAGGAGTTATCCTTCATAGTCTTAGTTATGCTTGAAAGCAATTTTTTCAATTCAACACAATCTGAATTGATTGAACCAAACTCATCCTTAGATAAGTATTCTGCACCATACAATAGTTCTAACCAATATGCAGTTTCAGAGCACTCCTTAAAAGCAATATACATCTTTGCCAAAAAATCTTTTTTGCTAATTGCGCAGTTTGCCTCGGCAATATTTGCTCCTATGCTTGTTCCGCTTCTTAATAGCTGTTTTGAAAGGACATATTCTTTCTTTTCACCACAAAGATATTTGTACATTCTAATAATTCGCAAAGCAAACTTTTTGCTTTTCTCAAAAACAATGTTTTCCATTTCTAATTTCTCATTTCTAATTCCTAATTACCAAAAAGCAAATAAGTTCAAAGTCATCTAAACCCTTAATCTCGTTTGTCAAAAAGCTGACCTGTCCACCACCCAAGAAACTGTCTATATCACTTTCTTCTTTTACTTCGATAATAGATGAAATGGCATCGCTTAGCAAGTCTGAAAATTTTGACATATCTTTGCCATCACGGGTTTCTTTGTTAAACTGTTTACAAAGGTCTGTGTATGGTTCAGTTTTGCCTTTGCAAAGATAACGCATTTTGTCAAGCATTGCTTTTGGCGACAAATGGTCACAGATAACTTGTCCGTCTTCACTGATATAAACCATATAGAATGGGTGAAGTCTGTTCTGATTATCTATGTTTACGCTGTTGGAGCGATTTTTTAGCACATAGATAACTCCGGATGGCATTTCATCACTTGCTTTTGCGACTGCATGAAGTCCAAAAGGTGTTTTATCTATATCGGGATGATTCTTTACATATTCAAGCAAATCAAGTCTAAATTCATTAAGACCCAAATCCATTATAGAAATACCGCTTGACATATCTTCAATATCAACAACCTCTTCTTGCAAGCGTTTGAGTTGTGATTTTCTGTATTCAAGGTCGGTCTTTTCTTCATCACTTAGCAGATTGTCATCGCCTGTTGCAGTCATATCTACAATTTTCATTCGTGTTTCAACTTTTGCTTTAAGATTGATATAATCATCAAGGGATACATCCGGCCAAAAGTTTACAAGCTGAATGACTTTATTTTTGCTTCCGATACGGTCAATTCGTCCAAATCGCTGAATGATGCGAACAGGATTCCAATGTATATCATAGTTAATAAGATAATCGCAATCCTGCAAGTTCTGACCTTCTGAAATACAGTCAGTTGCAATGAGCAAATCAATCTCTGTATCATCATTTGGCATAAGCAATTTTTTGTCTTTTGATATTGGAGAAAAGCATGTAAGCACTGTGTTCAAGTCTTTCTTTAGATTTGGACATGTAGTGCGTCCTTCAACCATACCGGATACCATTGCGGTATTAAGACCGTATTTCGTTTTTACATAAGTGCTTACGTTGTCATATAAGTATCCTGCCGTATCAGCAAAGGCAGTAAAAATAATTATCTTTTTATTGCCTTCATTTATCGGGTGATTTATCTTGTTGTCAATTATTTTCAACAGTTCTTGCAGCTTTAAATCATGTTCAGGTGTAATATCACCAACCATAAGAGTAAGCAGTTCAAGAATATCTGCATCTTTTTGCAGACTTTTTCTCCATGAAACATAGTCCATATCGGCAAGACTGATTTTTATTTTTTTACCAAAAGAGAAAAGGTCATCAACATTCTGATCTTCATCGTCAAATTCATCAACATCAGAAATATCTGTTAGGTCAAGTTTGGTGTCTGTAAACTTGTTAAAATCGTCAATCGCTTTTATGGTTTTGTCAATCAATGCCTTAATGCGTGTAAGCGTAAGGTTAAATGAATAAACAGAACTTTCCATACGCTTCATCAAATTGATTGCAGTAAGTCTGCGAATACCCTGCTCACGACCCATTTGGTCGAATCCGATTTTTTCTTTATCTTTACCAAATAAGTCAGAATATTTTTCTTTTTTGCTTGCCTGAATATAGTGGGTGGGGGTGTATATTGAAAGTGATAGGAGCATAAGCTGCTCAAAAATTTGATTATATGTAATGGCTGATTTTAAATCAGTTAAGTTAGGTCTGAGTGATATTGGTTTGAGCCTTGACGGGAATGTACCTATATCCGTAGTATCGTAGTATTTTTGAATATGCTTTCTTGAGCGGGCAATTGTAACGCTGTCAAGCACTTCAAAAAAATCAAAATCAAGCATTTTCAGCAGATTGTCTGTTGTCCTATCCGAAACATCCCATTTGCTCCAAGTATTAAATGCCCTTTGTGCGTTTTTAAATATATCGTCAATAGAGCGAGTGGTGTTCAATTTTTTGTCAATGTACTCAGTGTGACCTTCATACGCAAGTGCTAACTGATTTTTTAAATCATTAAAACGATTGTTTACCGGCGTTGCAGAAAGCATGAGAACTTTTGTTTTCACACCTGCACGAATTACTTTTTTGAGAAGTTTTACATATCTGTTTTCTTTATCATCTTCATCAGGATTTTCAATTATTTTTCCGCCATTACGGAAGTTATGCGATTCATCAATAACTACAAGATCATAGTTGCCCCAATTTAGCCTATCCAGATCAAGACCGTTAGATTTACCGTGTGTTCTGTTAAGGTCGGTGTGATATAACACATCATATCTCAAACGGTCGGATGCAATAGGGTTATTGATATAGTTGTCTTTATATGTATTCCAGTTGTTTGTCAGCTTTTTAGGACACAAAACAAGTACAGACTTGTTTCTGTTTTCGTAATACTTGATAACAGCAAGTGCAGTAAAAGTTTTGCCAAGACCAACGCTGTCTGCAAGAATACATCCGTTGTATTTTTCAAGTTTATTGATGATTGCAAGAGCGGCATCCTTTTGAAAATTGTAAAGCATATTCCAAATCTTGCTTTCTTTAAATCCGGTTGCCTCATTAGGAAGAACATCCTCTGAAATATCTTCAAGAAATTCGTTGAAGATATTATAGAGTGTAACAAAATAGATAAAATCAGGAGAATTTTCGTTGTAGGCAGCCGTTATATTGCCAATAACCTCATCGGTGACTTCCTGCAATACTTTATTATTGTTCCAAATTTCATTAAAATCCGCAAGCAATGTCTTTGCCAATGAATTATCCTTAACAATAGTTGTGCTGATTACATTGCCCTTTTCACAACCAAGCTCAATTGTTGTAAAGTTATTTATCGGTGTGTATCCAACTTCATCTACTACAATACCGCCCTGAATTGTCTTATCACTTATATTCGACTTAAATGTAACTTTCTTTTTTATCCACTCGGCACATTCTTTGGCAATTGCCTTTTGAGTGAGTTCATTTCTTAACTTTATCTCAAACTCTGTACCATACAAACTTTTTTCACGGGTTAGTCTGGGAATATAAAATTCTCTCTTTTCTTTAGGAGCTTTTTCAGTAGTGAAAGTAGGAGAGGTAAAAATAAAACGAAGTTCATCAATTCCGGACAATTGTTTTTTTAATTCCTGAAATGCATAAATTGAAAAACAAGCAGCGGCAATGGAAAGTTTGCTTCCTTTTTTTATCTCAACGGACAAATCATCTTTGAGCGTTTTGGTAGTGTTGTTAATAAGTTCCATAAATAATACCTGACTTTGCAACTGAAATATTACTATATTTGAATCAAATGTATTGCCAAATGATGTAAGTTTTGTATATATTTTATCACAATTTACCTGTCATTTCAATGCTATTCGACTGAATTCTTTTTACAAAGAATTTGTATTTTGATAATTTAGTGGTGAATCGTGATGAACCTACATTGAATTATTTACTGCTTGAGATAGTATCAATAGAAGGCAGGACTGAATGGGTGAATTGCGTTCAATTTATCCGTCGTGAGAGATAAATATGAAGAATAAAAGGGTACACTTTGATGTGTATCCTTTTTGCGTTGAGAGCTATGATTGAGTTTTATGATTAGACATTTACGGGCAAAATAGTGTGTGAAAAATTTTGCTAAAGACTTGAATTGTTGGAATATATATGTTAAAACAATAATACAGTCATCATCATTCTATACCGCTTTTTGTGAGAGATTTAAATTTAAACCATTTAAGTAGGCATAAATGCCGAAAAACCATTTTTTATTATTAAACTAAGAAGAAAGTTTTTAAAACTTTTAACGAAATCTTTAGAATTCCTAATCGGAAAAAACGTGAAATTAAGCTCAAGGGGGTAGTTTACCCTTTTTTACCTTGAGAATGACAAAATAGAAGAAATACATACGCAAGATATTTGCATGTGTTGAAGATTATGAAGGGTACAAATTTTATGATTTGTACTTCTTTATTTATAAAAGTGTAGAAGCACTTCGTATGGTCAAGCATTGATTTGTGACGGTGTCACATTGAGATATTTGAAAAAGAGAGATTGCATTAAGATGGGGGCAGTATGCCCTTTTGAATACTAAAAACAGAATATTGTATATAAAGAGAGTACAATTTTTATTTGTACTCTCTTTTTGTTTGCAAGATAATGCCACATCCCGACAGCCGTGTTAAGGAGGCGATAAGAAAATAAAGAACGACATCAAATTAAGATGTTATTAACAGTGATAAAGTAAAAACATAGGTTAAAACATACCTGATAACAGGTAAAAATGAACTATGTGCAGTTGTCTCACATAAAATTTAGGCAAACGCCCGTGATGTTTGGGCGCCGATTCAGTCGGCAAAAACATCAATTCAAAATGAAAGGAGTTATTATATGCAATATAAACTTTTGGTTTATACATGGCTATTGCGTTTTGTGGGCAATCATGAAAAGCGATGCCGCAATTACTTTATCTACTGAAAAATTTATTGAACAGATCAAAGCCGATACAATCGGTTTGGCGTTCACCAAGCTTCTTGAAGCAATGAATGTTTTAAGAGCTGATTATAGAGATGCGTACGGATTTGGCGAGGGAACTGTTGATCATATAGTAAACCGATATGATTTTGATATGAAACCCGTCACAATAATTCGTGCAGTTTTGGTGCTTAATGTCGATTACAGACTGAGCAAATTTCTGCTCAATAAAGCAGGAATTTGTGAGGGTAACTGCCCCGCATCAAAAATATATTGGAGCGTTTTAAAGAAAGTTAATTCTGATTTTATTCCGTATTACAGCAAAAATATAAATTTTTTCGAAGAAGTTCCGAATACGATTAACGAAATAAATCAGAGAATAGATGAAACGATTGATAAAATGCCGATTTCAGATAAAAAGAGGGGGAAGTATAAGAAAATATATAGAATTAAAGATGCATTAGCTGTATGAAAAAATTTTTATTATAACACACAATGCGAAAAAAGGGAACACAGTAAATTACCTGTTGAATGTAATTTGCCGATGATATAATTTAGCTGTCATCGATGATAAATTATTTTTTCGGAGGTAAAATTATGAATATCAATTTAGTTGAAATTGATGCCAACAAGACTGTCGGCAAAAATCCTGTGCTTGTTGATGTTGCACCGTCATATGTCTATGAGAACGGCAAAAGAACAGGTGAGGTCAGCGGATTTAAATACACCGTTGCCTTGCCTGATAAGGCTTTTGAAAAGCTGACGATCAAGATTGACGGCGAGTGCAAACTTGAAAAGCCTGATGACAGGCATTATCCGGTGGTCATCTTTGACGGACTTGAGATGCGTCCGTATTGGACTCCTGAGGGCTACAAGGTTTCTGCAACGGCGAAGAATATTCGTACTGCCAATGCGGGAAAGGCTTAAACTGCACTAAGTCAGTCTTTGCATGGTGTGCCTTAAGCACACCGTGCAGAGACTCTGCGATAGGGGTAGTATTACCCCTATCGTAGCAATGTAGCAGTAGCAGGGAGGTTTTTATATGGGCAGTTCAAATCCTCAGTCGAGGAAGTGGCTGTTGACCATAAATAACCCTGATGATTACGAGCTTGACCATAATTCGGTCAAGAATACTCTGCATCTGTTTAGTCCCGATTATTTTTGCCTTGTGGATGAAATTGCAACCACAGGCACAAAGCATATGCACATTTTCATTTACTCAAAATCGCCGATTCGCTTTTCAACATTGAAGAACAGATTTCCTGTTGCACATATTGATAAAGCTAACGGCAGTGTAATGGAAAATCGTGACTATCTCCGCAAGGAGGGCAAGTGGCAGGGTTCTGATAAGGAACAGACAAATCTAATTGATACTTTTGAAGAAGTTGGCTTTTTGGTATTATTTAATTATTTAACCTATAAGTTCTTTCATAGATTTTTCTAATTCATGCCATGCGTCAGTTACCTGTTTCTGGAATAACTCATATTTTTCAATATTATAATCGTAGAACTTATTTTGTTCAGAAATTGGAATATATTCAATATAATATGACTTTAATGCTTCTAAGTTAATAGTAAGTTTAGAAGTACCATCCGCTAAATCATTTCTCAATTGCTTTTTTATCAGATTAAAATAATAATTATAAAATTTTAGATTTAATTTATATTTACTATCTTTTTTCTGCGTTAGTATACAACACAGATTTGCAGCTGTGAATTTACCATTAACATAGTGTGTTTTACCTAAACTTCCTGACGCAGCTACAGCCATAACAATAGCTTCGCAATCATGCTGATAAGAGTCATGTTTTTTCCATTCAGAGGATGCGGTTATAAAATCATATTCCCCATCATCATTATTCTTTTCACTTGCCAAACTGCCTTTTTTAACATCAAATAAGTCTGAAATTTTGACCATTTCATATTTGCTATTTCTTTTTTTTCTTACACCGTAACAATTTAACTTATCTTCATCGTATATTTTTCGCTTTTCTGATATACCGTCAATTTCTTCATAGTTTATTACGGTGTTATAGATATTTTCTTCTAGTTTTTGCCATGTGGCATTTTTGTCTATACGACCTTTATGTTGAATGCTTACAAACCCATCGTCCTCTAAATTATAAAACAATACTTTATCGTTTCTTTGTTGTGGTGTTTTTGTGAATCCGAAAATAGAGGTGTTAACTGTTCTTTTTTGTTCAGTAAACAATTTTTCAGGCATTTTTATAACAAAATCTAATTTTGCTTTTTTTAATATTTTTTCTGTTATTCCATTTATGTTTTTTTGTAGTGTTGGAGTTGGCATTATAACAATCAATTTTCCATTTGGTTCAAGATAATCAATTGCTTGCTTAACAAATGCAATTGGCTTATTGTTTTCATATGGTGGATTTATAATACACTTCTTAATTCCTTTTGCTTGAATTTCTTTCAGTAAATCTTGTGGATTATCATTCACTATATTATCGTGTGTGTCAGATATTAAACTGCTTCTATAAATCAAATTTGTTCTTCCGTCACCATGCAAAAACATATTTGAGCAAGCTAATGCAAATAAGACAGGGTCAATTTCAAATCCTATTAGTTGATTTTCTCTAATATTTTTTTCTTTTCTAGAGTTTCCTTTTGCTTGCTTTAACATGGTTTCCATAGCTTCCATAAGAAATCCACCCGTACCGGTGCAAGTGTCTAACACTACATCTTCCACATTTAATCTAGCTAATCTAACCATTAGGCTTTTGATATGATCTGGTGTAATGATGATGTTTTTGTTATCAACTTTACCAGCTTTTTTTAAAAATATTAAGTATGCTTTACCAAGGATATCTTGTTTTTCATCGTTTTCAAAAGGGATAAATATTCTTTTTTCAATTTTTTTAATTAGTTCTTTGTATTTGTAAAGAGAGTAATCTATAGTTCTTATAAAACTAAATTTGTCTTTCCAATGATACTCTTTGCTTAAATTGCTTATTTTGTCTTTTAGTTGCCTGTCAATCGCTTCTATAATGGTTTCATTTAGAATATGGGCTTCTAATAATTTCGTTGTGCTTTTTTCAGCTTCTTCATCAGAAGGCGCTTGTATACACTTATATGTATTTCTAAAGGTGGGATCTTTTAATGCAATCATAATCCCGCTAAAAAATAAGCTCCTTTCAGTGTCTCTGACGATATTTTCATCCTGAAATTCTTTGTTTATTTGATTTAAAGTCCTTGTTAAACTTTCAACTGTAGTAATCTCTTCTTTTTTTGTTTGTTTATATATTTTAATTAAATTTCTGATTGACAATAATTCATCGTCATAATCAGCCTCGACTATATTATCTACATTATTTTCTTTTAAATAGTAGGTTACATTTAACGACGCTTCATCTTGACCTGATACTGCAATGCCAAAAATATCTTTATTTATATTATTGAGTTGCATATAATGTTTGACTTCAGCACAGGCAGCAATATGATCGTTGGCTTTGGCTTCTACTACAATACAGAAATCTTGTAAGTCTTTAAAAAAATCTGGATAACCATTGTACCCTGTTCCTTTTTTGCTAACAAAACCATATTCATTTGGAATAGCTGATTTTTCTATAAATTCATTTACACCATAGAAATTTCTGAAGATGTTTTCGGTTATTGTTTCACTGTTATTTTTTTGCCTACCCATAAATTGAACTCCTAATCATAAATAATATTATAATAATCCAGTGGATGAAATTAAAAATATGCTCAACTGCCTATGATTTATAAATCAAAAAATATTGTTGTACCTTAAATATATCAAAAAACGGCTTAAACGCAGTGTTTAAGCCGTTTTTGCTTGGCAGGGGCAGAAGGACTTGAACCCTCGGCACGCGGTTTTGGAGACCGCTGCTCTACCAACTGAGCTATACCCCTATATTAATTTTAACCGATGAAATTATGAAGGTCGGTTCTGCAAACTTACTTATAAATTTCAACGCAAGATAGATTATATCACCGTTCAGTCGATTTGTCAACACATTTTTGTGAAATTTGACATTATGAGCCGAGCGGTGATTTTTTCAATATCTGCAATACAAATGTTCAGACCAAATCACTCAGTTTCTCTGATTTCCTGCGGATTTTCGGGGAAGCCTTCAATTTGGAAACGGAGTCCGCAGGTGGGGCATTCAAGGTACGGCTTGCCGTTGTTGAGGTTGTCCTGAATAATCATCATTTCGCTTTCGCAGAATGGGCAGAGTTTATTATTTTCGCTGTTCATATTTTACCTCCGAGTGGATTGTTTTCAATATAACTTAATTATACCTTTAAGCGGTAAAATGTCAACCGAGATATTAAAAATGTATAGGCAACAGGGTTGGATTTTAACGGCTTTTGTGCAAATTCCGCTTTACAAATTGACGAAAAAAGACTAAACTATATCTATGCTTCTGCGTTGCAGAATATACAATCTCATTCAAGGTGATTATTATGAAAAAAGAAAATATGGCTATGCTGTGTGACTTCTACGAATTTACAATGTCAAACGGCTATTTTAAAAACGGTTTTTATAAAAAGAATGTCTATTTTGATGTGTTCTTCCGCAAAGTTCCCGACAACGGCGGTTTTGCGATTATGGCAGGTCTTGAACAGGCTATTGAATACATCAGGGAACTTCATTTTGAAGACGAGGACATCGAGTATCTCAAGAGCAAGGGCATTTTTGACGAGCAGTTTCTTGAGTATTTGAGAAACTTCAAATTCAGCGGTGATGTTTATGCAATTCCCGAGGGAACTCCGATTTTCCCGAACGAGCCTGTTATGACAATCAAAGCGCCTGCAATTGAAGCTCAGCTTGTTGAAACATTCCTTCTCCTCACAATCAATCATCAGACGCTCATTGCGACAAAGGCTAACAGAATTGTTCGTGCCGCTCAGGGCAGAGCCGTACTTGAATTCGGTTCACGCCGTGCTCAGGGTGCAAATGCCGCAGTTGATGGTGCAAGAGCCGCATATATCGGCGGCTGCAAGGGTACAGCCTGCACACTTACAGACGAGCTTTACGGTGTTCCCGCCGGCGGTACAATGGCACATTCATGGGTTCAGATGTTCAACAGCGAGTATGACGCTTTTAAAACCTACTGCGAGATGTATCCCGATAATCCTACTCTCCTTGTTGATACATACAACACATTAAAGAGCGGTGTCCCGAATGCCATTAAGGTGTTCAAGGAGGTTCTTCTTCCGCAGGGTAAGACCAAGTGTGCAATCCGCCTTGATTCGGGCGATATTTCGTATCTTTCAAAGAAAGCAAGAAAAATGCTTGATGACGCAGGTCTTACTGAATGTACAATTACTGCGTCAAACGCTCTTGACGAGTACCTTATTCGTGACCTTATGATGCAGGGCGCTCAGGTTGACACATTCGGTGTCGGTGAAAGACTCATCACTTCATCAAGTTCGCCTGTATTCGGCGGTGTTTATAAGCTTGTTGCTGTTGAAAATGACGGCGGTGAAATTGTGCCGAAAATCAAGGTCAGCGAAAATACAACCAAGATTACAAATCCGCACTTCAAAAAGGTTTACCGCTATTTTGACAAGGACAGCGGCAAGGCTATTGCCGATGAACTTTGCATTTATGATGAGGTTGTTGACGATTCAAAGCCGAGAACAATTTTCGATCCGAATGCAGTTTGGAAAACAAAAATGCTTGATAACTATACCGCAAAGGAGCTTCTTGTGCCAATCTTCAAGAACGGCAAGTGCGTGTATGAGTCACCGTCAATTGAGGAAATCGCAACCTATTGCCGTGAGCAGATTGACCTTCTCTGGGACGAGGTTAAGCGTTTTGAAAATCCGCATAACTATTATGTTGACCTCTCAAAGAAGCTTTATGATATCAAGGCTCTTTTGCTCAACATCTATGAAAAGTGATTTTTGTAAATTGCAATGGCAAGTTGAAACATTTTTTGATTCATATATAATACAGAATGCCGAAACTTTCCCGATGGACGATGTGAACAGCGACGGTATTGTTTCAATTGTTGACGCACCCAATATTCAAAAGACTGTTGTTCCATAACAACATTTAAAGTCATTTTTCGTTTTTTAAGACCGTAGTGACGATCGCTTTGTTATATTTTAAAAAATTACACCCTTTCGATAAATTCCGAAAGGGTGTTTTTATGCTTAAACTATAAAATTATATTTAATCAGCCGTCAATTTCTACGAGGGCGAAGCTTTGCGGTGACATCGTTACTTTGCCGTCTGCAAATTCAGCGTTGCCGAGGGAATATACTGTTTTGCCTGTATATTTTGCGTTAATTACTGCACTTTCACCGAGGGGGTTGAAGTACATAACGAGGTTGCCTCTCTTGTATGCAAACGGAATTTTGCCTTCTTCATACATAAATTCAAGCTCACCGTTGCCTTTAAGGTCATCGTACTTGTGACGAAGTGCAATGATGTCTGTTACAACCTTGTAGATGCTGTCGGGATCGTCCTTCTGATTCTCAACAGTCGGAGCGTCGGCACTCTTATCAACTGCAAGATACGGCTCGTCACTTGTTGAGAAACCGAGGTTCTTACCGCTGTTCCACTGCATAGGAGTACGAGAGCCTGTTCTTGAGTAACCGCCCTCCTTGCTTACGATGCCTTTCTGATATCTCATACCGATTTCATCACCGTAGTAGAGGAATGGAACACCCGGCATTGTGAAAATGAATGCATTCACAAGCTTGATAGCCTCTTTGTCAAGATATGCCGTAACTCTCGGCATATCGTGGTTGTTTGTCATAAAGCTGATGTAGCCGTTGTCCTTTGTCTTTTCATAGTTAGGGAGATATTCATCTGCAAATGCCTTAATATCTCCCTTGCCGTTAGGATTGAAAACAGCCTGATCGCCAAATTCACCGTAGCGGAAAAGTCTGCTGTAGCCGTTGCCGTAGTGGTCAAGATAAAAGTCCATGTGGAAACCTGCATTGTTGATTGCTCTTTCGGGATTGCACCACTCTGCAACCATTGCGGCATTCGGATATTCCGTGTCGAGCATATCACGCACACCACGCCAGATTTTTGCCGTTGCAATTTTATCGTCATCGTTCTTAACAAGTGAGTCAGCCATGTCAACTCTGAAACCGTCAGCACCCTTGTCAAGCCAAAAACGCATAACATCCTTCATAGCCTCTGCCGTTGCAAGACAGTCGGGATGATCACACGGCAACTGCCATTCGGGATGCGTGATTTCGTGAAAACCGTAGTTAAGAGCAGGCTGTGAGCTGAAGTAGTTTACCATATAGTTGCCGTCACGCTCGCAAAGTCCGCACATCATACGGTACTGCGGCGGTGCGTCCCATACGCTCTTTGTAAAAATGTAACGGTTTGAATATTCGCTCTTTGCGGCTTTTTTAGCCTCCAAGAACCATTCGTGCTGGTCTGATGTGTGACCCGGAACAAGGTCAAGAAGAATCTTGATTTCCTTTTTGTGAGCTTCGTCAAAAAGACGAACAAGGTCATCATTTGTGCCGTAACGCTCTGCAACCTTCTTGTAGTTGCGAACATCATAGCCTGCATCCATAAAAGGTGAATCGTAAATCGGGTTGAGCCAGATTGCGTTGCAACCGAGGCTTTTTACATAGTCAAGCTTGCTGATGATACCCTCGATGTCACCGATTCCGTCACCGTTGGTATCACAGAAACTCTGCGGATAAATTTCATAGAAAACAGCGTCATTAAGCCAGTTTGGCATAAAAAATCATTCCTTTTGCTTTTTATTTTCTGTGGCTGTATCTTACGGCAACATTGTAGCATTAAATTGTTATGTTGGCAACCTTTTTGTATTGCATACGCTATATTCGACAATTATGTGTGAAAAAACAGCCAAATTTTATTCCAGTAATATTTACTTGCAAAAGTGCTTCGTTCATCATAATATGTAAACAGATGTATGTGTATCGGAATTTAGGGGAGGGAGTATTTTGACTGTTGACAAACTCGGTGATAATAAACTGCTGATTAAGCTTGATGAATCGGATATGGAGAATTTTGAGCTTGATTTTGGAAAAATGAGCTTTGAAAACGAGGATAATCAAAAGGTGATTATCGGACTTATGCGACTTGCCTGTTGCAGGGCGGGGCTTGACACAAATGGTAAAAATGTGAAAATAGAGGCCTTTTCGTTCGGCAATGAATGTTGTATCCTCGTTACGGCAAATCCGAAAAAACGAAAATACAGGCTGAAAAAGTCCGACAGCGGTCTGTGCTGGAAAATGGCGAATGCGTCGGATTTTCTGAATGCGGTAGAGGCTTTGTACCGCAGTAACATATGTTGCAGAAAAAGCTCCGCATACGAAATGTCGGGAAATTATTACCTTGTGTTTGATTATTTTTCGTTGCCGAAGCATATGATACGGGTGTTGTCAGAATACGGTGAAAGACAAAAGCACCGCAATGCAGCGGCAAGGGTGCGTGAAAACGCAAACCTGTTGTGCCATACCGACGCAGTTGCGGTGATAGGAAAGTTTCTTGTGTAAATTGAAAATGGAAAATTGAAAGTTGAAAATTGTTTTGTTTGATTAAAAAACACCCTTTCGGAAATACTCCGAAAGGGTGTTAATCTATGCGTATGTTTAATCTTTTTTTACTTCAATTTCGCCGTGTTCTTCTTCAAAGGACTTAACCCTTTGCTTTATATACTGCTCAATTTCACGATTTGCGGAACGACCTTCATAGTCGGCAACATATCTGAATTTCTGAAAAAGCGTGCGGTTAACTCTCAGAGTGTATCGTAAAATATTATCATCCATAATCGGTACTCCTAAATGTTATTATGACACTATTTTAATGTAATTATTGCGTCAAAACGAAAATGGTGCTATTATGATGTCATAATGGTGTCATAATTTTAGGAGTGTGAAAAAATGAAAATTGCGATAGTAGGCTCAAGAAGTATTACAGTGAATAATTTAGGCGATTATTTACCTGGGAATACAACTGAAATAGTAAGCGGTGGTGCTATTGGTGTTGACAGAAGTGCGAGAAATTACGCTAAGACACATAATATTAAACTAAAAGAATTTTTACCCGAATACGAACGATACGGGTGGTCAGCACCTTTGAAAAGAAATTTGCAAATAATTGATTGTGCCGATGAAGTTATTGCATTTTGGGACGGTATGTCACACGGAACACGGTTTGTTATAGAGAATTGCAAAAGAAAAAATGTGCCGATTAAGGTTTATGCTTTGGCAAATAAGTAATGTTGCAAACGAACCGAAAATTTCATATATAAAAAACGGTCGGGCAACATAACTTTGCATTTTGCAAAGCAGCTGCCCGACCGAAATTTTTAATTTTAAATTTACAAAACTATCTTTGCTTGGAAAACGAAAATTCGATTCTGTCGTTATCATAATCAAGCACCATTGTAAGTACTCCGCTGTCATAGCTAAGCTTGTATGCCGTGCCGTTTACCGAGAGGTCAACGGAAGTTCCGTTGAAGGTGTATGTTGAATCGCATGAAATCCCTGCAAGAGTGACGGTGCAGTTGCTGCTGTCTTTAAATTCAAGCCCGAACTGATCCTCGTCAACTCCGAGTTCGCTGTATGAAATTGTTTCGCCGTTTGTCTTTGCTGTTGTCGGTACCCATTTGCCGATTATTTCGGTATTTTTGTTGCTTCCGCATCCGCAGAAAATTGATGCGAAAACCATCGCACACAGCACAAGGCACATAACCTTGACTTTCATATAATACACACCCTTGAAATTGTTTGTTCCTGTTCCCTTTTATGCAATATATTTTACCATTTAACTCTTTATTCGTCAAACTTTAAATGTGATAAATTTGAAATTATATGCTACATTTTATTTGCGAATAATTGACAAATCAGTACATAAATGAGATAATAAAAAGGTATATGAACTCGGTTTATCCGAACAATAAATCAAGAGGAGTAATGACTATGGCAAAGGAACTTGCTAAATCCTACAACCCGTCAGAGTTTGAGGACAGAATTTACGACTTCTGGCTGAAAGGTAACTACTTCCATGCAGAGGTTGACAAAGATAAAAAACCTTATACAATCGTAATGCCGCCGCCAAACATCACAGGTCAGCTGCATATGGGACACGCACTTGACGAAACACTTCAGGACATTCTTATCCGTTGGAGAAGAATGCAGGGCTACAGCGCACTTTGGCTTCCCGGTACAGACCATGCGTCAATCGCTACAGAGGCTAAAATCGTTGAGGCAATGCGTAAAGAGGGCATCACCAAAGAAGACCTCGGCAGAGAAGAATTTTTAAAGCGTGCATGGGAATGGAAAAAGGAATACGGCGGAAGAATCACAAGTCAGCTTAAAAAGCTCGGTTCAAGCTGTGACTGGGAGCGTGAGCGCTTCACAATGGACGAGGGCTGTTCAAAGGCTGTTAAAGAAGTTTTTGTTCGCCTTTATAATGACGGAAAAATCTACCGTGGCAACCGTATGGTAAACTGGTGTCCTCATTGCTGTACATCAATTTCGGATGCCGAGGTTGAATACAAGGAGCAGAACGGTCATTTCTGGCACCTGCTCTATCAGGTTAAGGAAACAGGCGAGTACCTTGAAATCGCAACAACCCGTCCCGAAACAATGCTCGGTGATACTGCTGTTGCCGTCAACAAGGACGATGAGCGTTACAAGCACCTCCACGGCTGTCATGTAATCCTTCCGCTCCTTAACAAGGAAATCCCGATTGTCTGTGATGAACACGCAGATATGGAAAAGGGAACAGGTGTTGTTAAAATTACTCCTGCACACGACCCTAACGACTTTGAAGTCGGTCAGCGCTGCAATCTTCCGATTGTCCGTTGCTTTACATATGACGGTCACCTTACAGGCGCAAAGGATGTTGAAGAATACAACGAGTTAAAGGCAAAGGGACAGCTTGCCGAAAATGAACCCGAGGTTCTCGACTGCGGAAAATATGCAGGCATGACAACAATGGAGGCAAGAGAGGCTATTGTTGCCGACCTTAAAGAAATCGGCGCTCTCAAAGAGGTTGAAGATCTTACTCACGATGTCGGCACTTGCTACCGTTGTCACACAACAATTGAGCCTATGGTTTCAAAGCAGTGGTTTGTAAAAATGGCTCCGCTTGCAAAGCCTGCAATTGATGTTGTCCGCAAGGGCGACACAAAATTCATCCCCGAAAGATTTGAAAAGGTTTACTTCCATTGGATGGAGAATATCAAGGATTGGTGTATTTCCCGTCAGCTTTGGTGGGGACACAGAATCCCTGCATGGTACTGCGATGACTGCGGCGAAGTTATGGTTGCAAAAGACGCACCCGAAAAGTGCTGTAAGTGCGGCAGTACACACATTCATCAGGACGAGGACACTCTCGACACATGGTTCAGTTCGGCACTTTGGCCGTTCTCAACACTCGGCTGGCCCGACAAAACTCCCGAACTTGAGTATTTCTATCCCACAAGCACTCTTGTAACAGGTTATGATATCATCTTCTTCTGGGTTGCAAGAATGATTTTTTCGGCTTGTGAAAATATGGGTTCTGCTCCGTTCAAGACCGTATTTATGCACGGTATTGTAAGAGATGAAAACGGCATAAAGATGTCAAAATCTCTCGGTAACGGTATCGACCCGCTTGAAGTTATTGACAAATACGGTGCAGACGCACTCCGTTTCTTCCTTGCAACAGGCAACACACCCGGTAACGATATGCGTTATTCCGACAAGCGTGTTGAGGCTTGCGCTAACTTTGCAAACAAGCTCTGGAACGCATCTCGTTATGTTCACATGAACATTGATGACCACGATGTTAAGAATGAACTTCCGAAAACTCTCACAACAGAGGACAAGTGGATTGTTTCAACTCTCAACACAGTTGCAAAAGAAGTAAACGAAAATCTTGAGAAGTTTGAACTCGGCATTGCAGTTCAGAAGATTTATGAATTCATCTGGGACTGCTACTGCGACTGGTACATTGAGCTTGTTAAGACAAGACTTTCAAGTGACGGTGAGGACGCTCAGAATGCAAGACAGGTACTCCTCTATGTGCTTGATCAAATTCTCAGACTTCTCCATCCGTTTATGCCGTACATTACAGAAGAAATCTGGCAGACAATTCCTCACGAGGGCGAAACAGTAATGCTCGCAAAGTACCCTGAATACAACGCAGAGCTTGATTATCCCGAGGCATCGGATGAAATGAAAAAAATTATGGATGCAATCCGTGCAATCCGTAACCGCCGTGCAGAGATGAATGTTCCGCCGTCAAGAAAAGCAAAGGTTTATGTTGCAACAAAGTTTGCCGACACATTCAAGGACGGCACACAGTTCATTCAGAAGCTTGCATCAGCAAGTGAGGTTGAAGTTGCAGAAAGCTTTGAAATTGAGGGTGCTGTAAACATTGTAACGGCAGACGCAAAGATTTACATTCCTATGGACGAACTTGTTGACAGGGAAAAGGAGCTTGCAAGACTCAACAAAGAGCTTGAACAGGTTAAAAAGCGTCTTGCACAGAGCGAGGGCAAGCTTAACAATCAGGGCTTTGTTGCAAAAGCTCCCGAGGCTGTAATTGAAAAGGTTAAGGGACAGGCCGCAAAGGAAAGAGAGCAGATTGCTCTTATCGAGGCAGCAATCGCCGCACTCAAATAATTCGGCAATCCGATAAAACAGAATAAAATTATAATCAAAGGCTGAAAGAGCGTAGTTGTTCTTTCAGCCTTTTTATGTTTGTGCAGATAGTCTTATTAGGGAGAGAGTGAGCTTTTTAAATTGAAAGTTGAAAATTAAAAATGGAAAATTATAGTCGGGAAGACAGTTTGCAAAATGCAACGCATTGTTTCCCGACTGTTTTTTGTATATGGAAGTTGTTGTTTATTTGTATGGAAAAACAGATTTTGTAAATACCCTACGGGATTGTGCGAACGGTTGCAATGTTACGCTCGGGCATAATATGTTTTTTCAATAATAATAATTAAGGGTTGCTTAATACACCTTTGTGTATAGGGTGGAGAAATCCGCTCCCGATTGTTAAAATTATTGTAAAAACAGTCGAATTCCCTTTACTTTTGTTGATAATTATGTTAGTATGTAATAAAAGTTGAGGGAAATGTTTATGGCAAAGAGAATTGACGAAATCAGACAAAAGGTTGAAACCGAAGGCGAGGTTTTCGTCTCGGATTTAAGCAGAATATATAATGTAACCGAAGAAACTATCAGGCGTGATCTTGAAAAGCTGAAGAATGACGGTATCATTACCAGAACTTTCGGCGGAGCTGTTCTTAACACAACTTCTCAGAATGACAGAGTGCATTTCTTTAAACGCAAGGGAATTAACCTTGAGGGCAAAAAGAAAATTGCTAAGCTGCTTGTTGATAAATTTATCGGTGTGAACACGATGATGATTGATAACAGCACAACTGTTCTTGAGGCTGTTAAGCTTTTTAAGGACAATGAAAATCTTACCGCAATTACCTTTTCTGCACAGATTTTTCAGGAACTCGACACTTGTAAAATGAAGCTGGTTTCAACCGGCGGACTTTATGATGAAAAAGCCCGTTCTTTCTACGGAAAACCTGCAAAAGAGGCTATGAAAAAGTACAATGTTGACCTTGTTCTCCTCGGATGCAAAGGGCTTGATATGGAAAGAGGCATAACTGATTCTTCCGAAGGTGAGGCTGATTTGAAGTCTGAGATGGCAAGCCGTGCCGAGTGTGTGGTATTACTTGCAGACCATTCAAAATTCAACCATACTGCATTCGTTAATTTTTTGGATTGGGATAGGATTGATTATCTGATTACAGACGAAAAGCCGTCACATGAATGGCTTGAGTTTTGTGAGCAGATGAAAATAAAACTTATGTACTGATTTACCTTGTCCGGTACATAGTTTGAGCCAGTGCTTTTTATAATTTTACCCATTAAAGCTTTGGCAGATTTAACAGTTTTGAGAACGCATCAAAAATATTTTTATTATCATTGGATGGTATCGTTAAATCTGAGTTGAATTTTCAAAAAAACCCTAAAAACAACTGATTTCAGTAAGATAACTTCAGAAAACCCCTTGTAAAACCGAACCGCCCTCAGACAGTATATGTACTGCCGAGGGCGGTTTAGTTTTGCACGGCGGCTCGCCGTACCACAAATAAAAAAGTCGGGAACAGAAATTTTGCATTGAAAATCTGCTGCCCGACTTTAATTTTTAATTTGTAACTATTTTCTGCCGAGAATGTAATCTGTGGAAACTTTGTACAAATCAGCCAGTTTAATTAAATGCTCAACAGGAATTGACTGAAATCCTCTTTCGTAGCGTGAATAGACCGTCTGCTGAATTCCTAAATATTCGGCAACTTCACTTTGTTTCATATCATGATCTTCTCGCAAATCACGCAGTCTTTTAAAATACATATTATCACCCTGCATAGTATCTATCGGTACTATTGACTTTATCATAAATGGGTGATATAATGATTTTGTAGTACTTAAAAGTACTAAAGCATTTAACTTAAAAGCACGCCGCAGTTTTTCTCACTTGAAACTGCGGCGTGCTTGAATTTTAGGTTATAAAATTCTCAACATAATTTAATTCACGAAAATATCTTTTCTTCTGTCAAAATAAACCTTGTTGACAATTGCCATAACAATCGGTATAACGCACTGACCGACTGTTGACGCATCGAATGCCATGTAATCTGTTGTGCATGAAATTAAAATGGCATAAATAATCGCAATAGCAATATTAAGACCGTAAAGTGCAACAACCATTTTCGGACCGTTCTTTTTCAATCCTGAAAGCTGAAAACGGGTTACGATCATAAAAACGGCAAGTACAAGAAGCAATATGCCATACACGATGTCAACCGCTTTTACACCCGGATAAAGTGAATATACGGTAAGCGGATCAATTTGCTCGGTTTCGTAAATACTGCCTGTCATGTACAAAACAGCATAGCATACATTAAAGAACGCACCTGCAAAAAGTGCAAAGTAAATCAGAAATTTGTACCAACCCATCTGATGTCCGTTGAATTTATCGGGATACTGTGGGTACTGCTGATACGGTTGATTGTACATCGGTTGCCGATACTGATTCGGTTGCTGATATTGATTGTAATTTGGCTGTTGATATTGCTGATTAGGTTGTTGATAATTAGCCTGCTGATTGTTAAAACCAGGCTGAGTGTTTTGCTGTTGATTGTTTGTGAGCGGTGTACCGCATGACTGACAGAATTTTGTGCCGTCAGGACATTGATTTCCGCAATTAGGACAAAACATAGAATCCCTCTCTCAAGTAAAATCAGAGATTAAATCTCCGAAAAAATTTTACCATAAATAATTACAATAATCAACAAAATTCTCAAAATGTACATTAGATAACCCTCCGAAATCATCGGAAGGGTAAATCTTTTATGATTTTATCTGTTTAAGCCAGATTTTCTTTTGTCAAGATAATCCTGAAGAATTATTGTGGCGGCAACCTCGTCAACGACATTTTTACGCTTTTTTCCTCTTGTATTTGTGGTGTTAAGAAAATTGTGAGCCGTTATTGTTGTTCCACGCTCATCCTGCATAACGCATTCAATGCCTGTTTCATTGCTCAGATTTTCGGCAAACGCTCTGGCATTCTGTGCGCTTTCGCCCTCACTGCCGTCCATATTTTTCGGAAGTCCCACAACAATAAGCTCGGCTTTTGTTTCTTTGGCTGTATTTGACACCTTTTCAAGCAACTGTTTCGGTGACTTTTCAAAGATAACCGTATACGGTGACGCTAAAAACTCGGTTTTGTCGCAAACGGCAATGCCTGTGCGTGCTTTTCCGAGGTCAACTGACATTATAATCATTTTGTCTGTCCTTTCACTTTTGTTTGTTCCATTATAATGCAAAATCGTAATTTTAACAACGGCATTTTTTAATGTTGAACAATCTTTTGCGTAATTACTTTATTAAGCTTTTGCACAACTTTGTTTCTACAAAAGAATATAAAAATTCTCATTCACAAAAAGACAAAACTGTCATCCGTAATATTCTATAATGAAAATACAAAAAGAAGTAAATCATTAAAGGATGTTGATTTTTATGGAAGCAAAAAAGACTTTGGCTCGCAGACAGCCCGCTGTTCAGGGCGATTTTATGCGTAAAATGCTCACAAACGCAGGTTGTCTGCTCTGCGGAATTTTGGTGTCACGGGGAGCGGTTCTCGGAAGCCTTGCACCGTTCGGGGCGTCATTTGCGGCGGCAGTTCCGAGAAAGTATCTTTTGTCATCACTCTTAGGCACGGCATTCGGCTATGTACTGCTCAAACCCTCGGACAGCTTTCGTTACCTTGCCGTTGTGGCGGCAATAGGCGGTCTGCGGTGGCTGCTCGGTGATCTTGACAAGGTTACAAAAAGCAAGGTTTTTGCTCCGCTTGTGGCATTTGTTCCGATTTTTGCAACGGGTGTTTCGTTGCTTTTCGTAAGCACAAGCACGCTGACAACCTTTGCCGATTGCGTAACCGAGGCGGTAATTGCAGGTGCGGCGGCATATTTTATCAGCACGGCATTGCACCTTGCAGGCGACAACAGAAGTTTTGAAGTTTTTTCGCAACAGGAAACCGCAAGCGTGGTTATGTCGGGGTGTATCCTGATTCTGGCTTTCGGCAGTATTGCGTGGCAGAATATCTCGCTCGGCAGAATTATTGCAATGCTCGTCATTTTGCTCTGTTCACGCTACGGCTCGGTTACGGGCGGTGCAATCAGCGGAATTTCAACAGGGGCGATTTTCAGCATTGCGTCAAGAGAGAACGGCTACATCTGCGGAGGTTTTGCATTCGGAGGACTTATGGCAGGACTTTTTTCGCCGCTCGGAAAATTGGGCTGTGCGATTGCCTTTGTAATCTCAAACGGCGTGATGTGCCTTGCGTTCGGTTCGCAGTTCGGAACCCCGTCGGGTGTGCTTGTTGAAAGCCTTGCCGCAAGTGCGGTGTTTATGGTACTTCCGAAAGAGGTCGGCAATGTGATTTCGCCCGTGTTTTCAAGCGACAAAAATACATCGCTCGGAGAGGCTCTGCGAAAAAATATTGTTATGCGACTCGACTTTGCCTCAAAGGCGGTCGGCAATGTGAAAAACGATGTTTCAAAGGTATCCGAAAAAATGAAAAAGCTCTATTCACCGACATTTGAAGCCGTTTGTGAGGGTACAAGAAATGAAGTCTGCGAAACCTGCGGACTGAAAATGTACTGCTATGAACACAAGGGCGGTGTTACCCGTGACGATTTTGCAAGGCTTGAAGAGTATCTTGAATCGAACGGCACAATAGGCGAAAGAGATGTTGAAAAATCTTTCGTAAAAAACTGCTGTAAAAAAGGCGAAATTGCCCGTTCAATGAACGCAAACTACCGTGAATATCAGTCGGCGCTTGAGGCACAACAAAGGATTACCGATGTGCGGAGCGTTGTTGCAGGGCAGTTTTCCGGAATCGGAGATATTCTCCACGATTTGGCTGATGAATTTCGCAACACAATGCGGTGCGATAACGAATCTGCACAACGGATAATCAGCGCCCTCACAAGCCTCGGTGCAATTGTTGAGGAGTGCATCTGCCTTGTGTCAAACGGCGGAAGAATGAGCGTGGAACTTACGCTCTCGAATAAGTCCGAAAAGCTTTCTAAGGGCGAGGTTATGCGTGAGATTTCACGCTGTTGCGGAAGAAGATTTGACCTTCCGACAATCAGCCGTGAGGGCAACAGAATCCGTATTGCAATGTGCGAAATGCCCGTGTTTGATGTTGAAATCGGAAGCGACCAGCACACCGCTGACAACGGTAAGCTCTGCGGTGACTGTATAAATTATTTCAATGACGGTTTCGGCAAAACATATGCCCTCGTGTGTGACGGTATGGGTACGGGCGGAAGAGCCGCTGTTGACGGCAATATGGCGACGTCTGTTATGACAAGACTGCTCAGGGCGGGACTTTCAGCCGACAGCTGTTTGCAGATTGTGAACTCCGCCCTCATGGTGAAAAGTGAGGACGAATCGCTTTCAACGGTTGATGTCACAAGTGTTGACCTCTACACCGGCAAAACCACCTTCAAAAAAGCAGGCGCACCCGTAACATTTGTAAAGAAAAACGGCAGGGTAACGGTTCGTGAAATGCCGTCGCTCCCTGCAGGAATTCTAAACGGTATAAAATTTTCAACCGACACGGTAAATCTGACAACGGGGGATATGATTGTTATGGTATCAGACGGTGTAATTACGGGCGATGACAAATGGCTCGAAAAGCTTATTCGCACATGGAATGAGGGCAGTACGCAGGACCTTGCAAAGGCCGTTGTTGACGAGGCGGTAAAACGCCGTAAAGCCGAGCGTGAGGACGATGTCACCGCCGTAGCAATCAGAATTACGGATAACGGACGCTGATTTAAATTGAAAGTTCAAAACTGAAAACGGGAAATTGTTTTTCTGCTTATTTAAGGCTATGTATAATCTGTATGGGCATTCATCAGATACCCACAGATAATATAAGAGAATATTTTTAATTTGAAATTATATAAATATCGCAAAGTTGCTGTTATATTGTACAGACAAATGCCGTGTTACGGTCGGGAACAATTAAATTTTTTGATTCGATGAAAACTATGTGTTTATTTTGAACGCATAGCGTCCAATCGTGTGCAACGCACACGGCGGGCGAACACGGTTCGCTCCTACAAAACAAGTCAGGCTGCGAAGAACGAAGCTTTAAACTTCATTTCTTCACAGCCCTTTTTGCTAAAATATTTTGTTTAGTTCAGATAAACTTATCCCTTTGTGTATGATCCGACCAGCTTAAATCCGCTTGCAGGCTTTCCGCCGGAGCTGATAAGATTCTTGCTGTCGCTTGCTCTGGACGCAATTTCCCATTTGAATTTAGGTGTAGATGAGCCGCCTCCCTTTACAACATAGGTTACGGTCATAAATTTTCCGCCCTTTGTGTAGTCGTATCCATCGCTGATGTTTGAACCGCAGATTTTGATTTCACCGTTAAGGTTTTTGTTGAGCATAGCGCCGTTCTTTGCCGGCTCTGACATTTTTGCAGACAAACAGCTGAGCTTTGATGAATCATAGCTGATTGTAGCCTGATAGTTTTCAAGAACAGCCGGTGTTGTCAGCTTATAGGTGCATACAACTGTATCGCCTATATTATATTTTTTGCCGTGTACAGTAAGTGTTTTGCTCTCGGGTTTTGATGAATCCGACTTGGACGAATCTGATTTTGACGATGAACTGCCATTGTTGTTTGTTTTGTTTCCATCTGTTTTTGATGAATTGCTGTTATTTGTTTTGCCGTAATCCGTTTTTGATGAACTGTTGTTTGTCTTACTGCCTTCGGACTTTTCTGTTTTTGATGCGGCTTGATTATTTGAACCCTTATTATGAGAATTGCTTACACTGTTGTTATTATTGTTGCCGCCGTTATTTCCGTCGTTATTTTTTTCGTTGCTGTTTCCATTATTATTATTTACAGAGGACTCTGATTTTTCGGAAGAATTGCCGTTGCTGACAGCTTTATCATTGTTGACAGGGACATTCTTCGTTTCTTCAACATATTCTGTGTGTCCCTGCGCGTCGGTTACAACTTCTGTATATGTTTCAATTTTGGTTTCAATCTGAGTGTCTATTCTTGTTTCGTGAACAATTTTGGTCGTTTTCTGTTCATCGGAATTTTCACCGCAGCCGCTCATAACACTTGCCGCCATTGTTGAAAAAGCTACGAGTGATGCGAGTGCTGCAATAAGACAATAGTTTTTCTTTTTGCTGTTACGCATTGTGCCACTTCCTTATGTTATAAAAATTCGGTTTGTAACCCTATCGTTACCATAATATTATATCAAAAAAAATACTGAAAATAAAGAAAATTCGCAAAATAATGCTTTTACATATTGAAAAATAACTTGCTTTAATTTTATGCAAATGCTACAATAATTTTGACAGATGTGATTAATAAGTGAACTTTTTGTGAATACATTGAGAAGTTCGTTGTCAATATATTTTTTAGGAGTGATTAAAGTGAAAACAACAAAGAAAGCGATTTCAATTGTGCTTGCAGGCTTGATTACAGCCGGCAGTATGTCTGCGTTATCTGTTTCTGCTGTTGAAGAAACTTCGCCTACGCTGTCGTTCAAAACTCAGAATGCACTTTACGCCCATGCTGTAAGCGGCTCTGCCGACTCTGATGCGTGGGTTGCCTGGCAGTGTGAGCATAACGAGTATATGAACGAAATTAACGCAAATCAAAAGTATTTTTTTCTTCCGAGCAGTGTTTCATCAACAAGCGTTGAGATTTATAATGCTTATTCAAACAATGTTACAGTCAATAATGTTACTATTCCCTCAGGCGAGTCAAGGGAGGTTTCCTACACAATTGACAAATCAACCAGTGTAAGTGCAGGCGGCAAGACCTATTCTCTTACATTCTTAAAGTCATCTGCCGAGTCTGCAATTTATGTAAATAACAGCAATGCCGACGGCAACGGCTCTGAGCTTATCTCTTATCTCAGTGAGGACAAGAGCAACTCTGCTTCTGCAACAGGCGCTATTGTTGACAGGAACGGCAAGATTGATAATACCTCAATCAAAAAAATTAAGGGCAGGGGCAATTCAACATGGGTCAAGGCTAAGAAGCCCTTTAACATTACATATTCCGATAAGGTTTCAATCGGCGGTATGGCAAAGAGCAAGAAGTTCTCTCTCCTTGCAAATTATCAGGACGATTCACTTACAAGAAACCGTTTTCTTTATGACCTTGCAGATGCAGTAGGAACTCCATATGCTTCGGATTCAAGATATGTTGATTTCTACTCAGACGGTTATTACTGGGGTTCATATCAGATGACCGAAAAGATTGAGGTCGGCAAAAATGCCCTTATCAACGATATTGACGATACTGCATACCTTGACGCTGATGGAAATGTAAACAAGGATTTTCCGTTCCTTTGTGAAGTTGATTCAAACGCGGTGGACGGTGAAGATTACTATGTAAAATGTAACGATGGAATCAAGGTTACAATCAAGGCTCCGGAGCTTTCAGAGGGTGACAAGGGCTATGATGAGGTTAAGAACTATGTCCGTGAAAAGTATAACGCTTTCCACAATGCCGCAAAAAACACCGCTTCCGACCTTTCACAGTATGCAGATGTCGATTCCTGCGCAAAGCTGTGGCTCATAAATGAGCTTGGCAAGAACTGGGATTCAGGTGTTTCAAGCGTTTACTTTGTTTATAAGCAGGATTCTGACGGTAACTATAAGTTCTTCGGCTCACCTGTATGGGACTACGATAATTCGCTCGGTAATGCTACAGGCAGTGCTTGGGATCTTAAAAACTTCGGTGTTAAGGATTACACACAGTATTCAGGCTGGTGGTGCAGATTCAAGGACAGACAAAAACGCACTCAGAGCAGCACCAACATTATTAACAACATTTCAAGAAACACTCAGGTTAATAAGGCGGCAGTTAATATCTGGTTTGAGAAGTTTGTTCCGGCAATCAACTACTTTGCAGGCAAAACTCAGAACTATTCGGGTTCAAATGAGTTTTATTCAAAAGCACAGTATTACGACCTTCTCAAGGACAGTGCAGAGATGAACTACAAGAGTGGCTGGTATATCAAAACGAGCAGCTGGATTAGTGACCACACTTCAATGAACAAAGCTGATTTTGATATAAAAACAGGCACATATACGGTAAGCAATACAAAGACAAGCTACAATCAGAACAGCTTTACGGATATGTACAACTATGCGGCTGATTGGATGACAAGCCGTGCGGCTTGGATCAGCAACGAATGGTTCAGCGAATACACTCCGTCTGAGATAAAGGGCGATGTTGACGGTGACGGCACTGTAACGGTAATGGATGCAACACTCGTTCAGAAGTATATTGTTAATGCGGCAACACTTACGGCAGATCAAATTGTGCTTGCCGATATCAATGGTGACGGAATGGTTACGGTGCTTGATGCAACATGTATTCAGAAGTTGGCTATAGGCGCTTTATAATTACAAATTCACACAAAAATCGGACAGGAAACTGCCCGATTTTTTGTTTTTGTTTTAATATTTTTTGTACAAGGCACAGAATGTGAAATTTTACAAATCAATGATTGAAATTGTGAGGTAGATACGCTATAATGTGTTTGATTGGAAAATTCACACAGATTTATTCATATGCACAATAATGGAATATAAGCATTTCAAAAAGGACGGAGGAATTATGAGAAAGACTAAGATAGTTTGTACCATTGGACCTGCCTGTGATTCAAAAGAAATGATGCGCAAGATGATTGACGCAGGTATGAATGTTGCCAGAATCAATATGTCACACGGCGTTTATGACCAACTTGAGGTTACAATCAAGAACTTGAAAGAGGCAATTGCAGAGAGCGGTCAAAATGTTGCAATTCTGCTTGATACAAAGGGTCCTGAGGTCAGAGTCGGCACATTCAAGGACGGTTCTGTTGAGCTTTCTGAGGGTGCAGAATTCAGTCTTTTTAAAAACAAAGAAGAGGGTGACGAAACAGGCGTAAGCCTTTCGTTTCCTAAGCTTGTTGATATTTTTGAATCCGAAGGTCAGAAGGCAATCGGCAGAGAGCTTTTGCTTGATGACGGTATTATCTCGCTTGTCGTTAAGTCGGTAAATCCCGAGTCAATCGTTTGTACCGTAAACAAGGGCGGTGTGCTTAAAAACCGCAAGAGTATCAATATTCCGGGCTACTTTATCAATATGCCGTATGTAAGCGCTCAGGACAGAAAGGACATTGAGTTCGGTCTTAACCACGGTGCAACAGTTGTTGCCGCATCATTTGTCCGCAATCACGATGATGTTAGAACTCTTCGTGACTTTATTGACAGCCTCGGCTATGAGTATGTTGAAATTATCGCAAAGATTGAAAATCAGAGCGGTGTTGACGATATGGACGCAATTATTGATTACGCAGACGGTATAATGGTTGCCCGAGGTGATATGGGCGTTGAAATTCCGTTCATCAAACTCCCTGAAATCCAGAAAACGATTATCAGAAAGGTTGTTTCAAGGGGTAAGTATGTAATCACTGCAACCCAGATGCTTGAGAGTATGACAACGGCTCCCCGTCCTACAAGAGCCGAAATCAGCGATGTTGCCAACGCAGTTTATGACGGTACAAGCGCAGTAATGCTTTCGGCAGAATCCGCCGCAGGTAAGTATCCGATTGAAAGCGTAAAGGCGCTTGACGCAATTTGTTCTGAGGCGGAGGAAAACGGTGAATTTACCGCACTTCATGAGTATGTGGAAGAACACGGAATGAAGGACACCAACCCGATCAGATCAAGCATCTGCAAGGCTGCAAAGAATATTGCGCAGGCAGTAGGCGCAAAGGCTATTATTGTTGAAAGTGCAACAGGTCGAGTTGCAAGAGCGATGGTCCATTACAGACCTGACTGTCCCGTTATTGCAGTTGCAACATCACAGCTTGTATGCAGAAAGCTCTGTCTTAACTGGGGCGTTATGGCTGTTATGGGCGAAGAAAAACGCACATCGGACTCTATCACAAAACAGGCTATGGAAAAGGCACTCAGCACAGGCGTTGTCAAAAAAGGCGACACGGTTGTTGTGCTTTCGTCAAACAAAACCTGCCCGACTTCAAGCACAGATTCACTTAATGTAAGGATTCTTTAATATGAAAAATATAGTTTTAATCGGAATGCCGGGTTCGGGCAAAAGCACGGTCGGTGTGTTGCTTGCCAAGGCTCTGGGTTATTCCTTTGTTGATGTAGATTTGATAATCTGCAAAGAGGCAGGGAAGCCTCTGCAAAAAATTCTCGATAATGAAGGCCTTGACTATTTCCTCCATCTTGAGGGAAAAATCGGCGCGGAGCTTGAATATGATAAAACCGTTATTGCAACAGGCGGTTCAATGGTTCTGAGCCAAAACGCTATGGAAAACCTCAAAAAGAACGGCAAGGTTGTTTTCATTGATGTTGACCTCGACGAAATCAAACGCAGAGTTACCAATATCAAAACAAGAGGTATTGCATTCGGTAAGGGCGAAACCCTTGACGATGTGTACAGAGTGCGTTATCCGCTCTATAAAAAGTATGCCGATATCACGGTGTCACTTGAACTGAGCAGTATCGAAACTACGGTAGATGCAATTGTTGAAAAATTAGACCTTGAAAAACAGAATTAAAGCCAAAGTAAAAAGCGTCCGTTAATTCGGACGCTTTTGTTGTATAATGTTGTGTATTCATTTGCACAAAGCCTCGCCGTTTATTTTATAGGAAACTCCGGTTCTGCGTAGTTGCCTAAAAAACTAAATTCGGGCATTTCTTCGCTAAGCTGGCTTACAAGCTCAATAACATTTTCACTTCTGACATTGCCCGAAAAGTCGAGGTAGAACAGATATTCAAACTGTCTGCCCTGACGGGGACGGGATTCGATTTTTGTGAGGTTAAGACCAAGCGAATTGAATCTGCACAAAAGGCTGTACAGCGATCCCGTAACATGGGGGAGTGAGAAACAAAGGCTGATTCTGTTTGCATCTTTCGGAATGTACAGCTTTTTGGAGATGACAATAAACCTTGTTGTGTTCTCGTCATTGTCCTGAAGATGATTGTCAAGAACCTTCAAGCCGTATTCCTCACACGCTTTGTACGAACAGATTGCCGCAACATTGAGGCGCTTTTCCTTTGCAACATCACGGGCGGCAATTGCCGTGTTGGAGAATGGAACAGAATCAAAGCCGTGGTCGGCAATATACTGCGCACATTGTGAAAGTGACTGCGGATGCGACCACACGATTTCAATGTCCTCAAAAGCAGATTGTTTAAGACCTGCAAGGCAGTAGTCAATCGGCAAATCAAGCGCCTTTACAATGTAAAAACGGTGCTTGAGAATAAGGTCATAAACTGCCGAAACAGAGCCTGCGCTTGAGTTTTCAACAGGAAGAACACCGAATGCAACCTCGCCGTTGTCAACGGCAGAAAATACATCTGCAAAGCTTTTGTAATTGACAGCCTCGCCGTTCGGGAAAAGTCTTAAGGTTGCCTCATGACCGTTAGCACCCTTGATTCCCTGATACGCAACCTTGATTCCGCTTGACGGAATATCCGTGCTTGCATTGTTGATAACGCTTTTAAGCTCTTTGCCGCTGCCGACAATGTTGTGCTGGAGCGCCCTTGAAAGCTCCATAATGTTTGAGTAGAGAAGTCTTGCAGATGCGCCGTATTCGCCTCCCTTTTCTTCAACGGCATCAAGAATTTCATTCTCTCTGCCCTCGTTAAGAACGGGAATATTGTTTGCCTGCTTGTAGATGCCGACATCCCTTGCACAATCCATTCTCTGCTTAAAAAGCTCAATAAGCTGATTGTCTATTTTGTCAATATCTTTTCTGATTTCTTTTAAATCTCTCATAAAGACCTCACATAAGGTTAATAATTGCAACAGCCGTAACAGCCTCAATAACAGGGACTGCTCTCGGAACAATACACGGATCGTGTCTGCCGTGAATAACAAGCTCTGCATTTTCTTTTGCCTGAAGATTTACAGTCCTTTGCGGTTGTGAAATTGACGGTGTAGGCTTTACAGCGGCACGGAAAATAATCGGCATTCCGTTTGTAATTCCGCCCAAAATACCACCGCAGTTGTTTGTTGTTGTAACAACCTTGCCGTCTTTGTATTCAAACGGATCGTTCGACTGCGAACCTCTCATTGTTGAAAGCTCAAAGCCTTTGCCGAACTCAATGCCCTTAATTGCGGGAACACCGAAAACAGCCTTGGCAATAACGCCCTCAACACCCTCAAACATCGGCTCACCGTAGCCTGCGTCAATGCCTGTTACGCAACATTCAATTGTTCCGCCAATGCTGTCCTGTGCCAGTCTGGCATCTTCAACGGCATCCCTCATAGGTTTTTCGACCGTTTCGTCAATGAGTGCAAACGATGAGTTGTTCAGCTTTTCAATGAGTGCGTCATCAATTTCCGTCGGACAGAAGGAGCTATCGGAAACATTGCCTATACTGCTGATATGGGCGGCAATTTTAACGCCCTTTGATTCAAGAATCTGACGGCAAACAGCGCCTGCAAAAACAATCGGCGCAGTAAGTCTGCCCGAAAAATGACCGCCGCCGCGAATATCGTTTGACGCATTATATTTTACAAAGGCTGTGTAGTCGCTGTGACCGGGACGGGGGCAGTCGAGAAGATTGCCGTAGTCACCGCTTTTTGTGTTGGTGTTTTCAATTACGGCACAAAGCGGAGCGCCTGTCAGCCTGTTGCCGAGCATACCCGAAAGAACCTTCGGAAGGTCTTTTTCTTTTCGGGGAGTTGCCGTTTTATCCTTGCCCGGAGCACGGCGTGCCATTTGAGTGAGAACCCTGTCAAAGTCAACCTCAAATCCTGCCGGAAGTCCGTCAATTACAACTCCGATTCCGTTGCCGTGGCTTTCGCCGAAAACGGAAATTTTTATCTTATCACCGTAGGTCGAGGACATTCGCCTTACCTCCAATATTATTATAATCTATGTAAAAATCAGGGTAACTTTTGTTGATTGAAAGCGCATAGCTTGACTCAATTTCACCGTTGAGTCTTACTGCGCAGACACCTGCCGACATTACAATTCTGTGGTCATTAAAGCCCTCGCAGAATCCGCCCTTGAGGGTGTCAATTCCCTCTATAACAAGTCCGTCAGGCAACTCAGTCACCTTACCGCCGAGATCGTTTATCAGCTTAGCGGTTGCCGTAAGACGGTCACATTCCTTTATGCGAAGTCTTTCGGCATTGTAAATCCTGGTTGTTCCCTTTGCAAATGCCGCACAAACCGTCAGCACGGGTACAAGGTCGGGAATCTGTGAAGCATCAATATCAATTGCGTTAAGCTCTGCCTTTTCAACGGTTACGGATGTATCCGTCTGCGTTACCTTTGCACCAAACCGTGCAAGCAACTCGGCAATCTTCCTGTCACCCTGTGCGGAATTTCTGTTGACGCCGTTCACAGTCACCTTTCCGCCGAGTGCTCCTGCAACCATAAAGAAAGCCGCCTGCGACCAGTCACCGTCTGTTGTGTAATTATGCGGAGTGTATGACTGACCGCCCTTGATGTGCCAGCCGTTGTCGGTTGTTTCAATCTCAACACCAAATTGCGCCATAGTGTGGATTGTCATATTTATGTAGCCAACGCTCTCAATCGGAGATGTCAGCACAATGTCGCTGTCGCCCTCAACAAGCGGAAGAGCAAGCAGAAGTCCCGTAATGAACTGCGAACTTACATTGCCGGGAATTTCAAAGGTTCCGCTTTCAAGCCGACCGCTGATTTTGAGCGGCAGACCGCCCTCGGTTTCACACTTTACTCCTGCTTTTGGCAGAGCCTCCGTGAAAATTCCGATAGGTCTTTCGGGAAGCTTTCCGTGACCGACAAAGGTGGCATTTATACCGCCGGCTGCGGCTACGGGTATGAAAAATCGCAAAGCACTGCCGCTTTCGCCGCAGTCAAGCGTTACATTATCTGTTTTAAAAATATTTGTACCGTCAACAGTCAGCACTCCGTCCTTTATTGAGGCGGTGCATCCCATATCCTCAATCACGCCGATTGTCGCCTTGATGTCATTTGACAGAGCAACGGGCGCAATTGTGCATTTGCCCCTTGTGAGGGCGGCACAGATAATTGCACGGTGAACATCGCTCTTTGACGGGGGAATGTTCACTTCGCCGTTTGGTACAAACGGAAGATACCGTACATACGGCTTACTGCTTTTGTCGGTTGACAAAGCCATACTTCCACAGCCTTTCATTAAAATATGTTTACCGTGTTACGGTGTGATGAAGTCGAGCAAATCGGAAATTGCAACCTTCTTGGTAAAGCTTGTGCCGATTTTCTCAAGCAAAACAACATTGATTGACGAGCCCGAAGTTTTCTTGTCTGTCTGAGCCGCCTCGGCAATTTTTTCAAGGCTTGCGTCATCGGTAGTCGGCAAACCGTAGGTTGCACAAACCTCTTCAATCTTGTATGCGGTTCCTGCCTCGGTAAGTCCGTGCTTTTCGCTTGCCTTTGTCATCATCACCATACCGACGGCAACTGCCATACCGTGTGTGATGCCTGTGTAGTTGTAGATTTTTTCGATTGCGTGACCGAGTGTGTGACCGAAGTTGAGAAGCATTCTTTCGCCTGCTTCCTTTTCGTCACGGTTTACCACATCACGCTTAATTTTTACGCAGGTTTCAATTACATCGTCAATGTGTTCAAGAGCGTCGCCGTTTGCAAGCATTTCAAAAAATCCGCTGTCCTTGATGCAGCCGTACTTGATAACCTCAGCCATACCGTCTGTGATGAACTGGTCGGGAAGAGTTGAAAGAGTGTCGGGATCAATCAAAACAGCCTTTGGCTGATAGAATGCACCGACAAGGTTCTTGCCCTGTGCAATGTCAACGCCTGTTTTTCCTCCTACGGATGAGTCAACCTGTGCAAGCAGAGATGTCGGAATTTGAACAAAGTCGATTCCTCTCAGATATGTTGCGGCGGCAAAGCCTGCCATATCGCCCGTAACACCGCCGCCGAGTGCGACGATAAGGTCTTTTCTTGTCATCTTAAAATCTGCAAGTGTGTCATAGATATCTGCGATTGTGTTAAGATTCTTTGACTGCTCGCCTGCCTGAAAAACATGGGCGGTAGTCTGATAACCCTGCTGTGAAAGAGAGTTGAGAACTCTCCATTTGTACAGCGGAGCAACATTTGTATCTGTTACAATAGTGATTTTTTCTGCGTTTGAAAGCTTTTTGATAATCTCGCCGCAATTGTCAAGAATACCTCTTTCAATCATAATGTCATAGGGACTTCCTGTGGAAACATGAATAGTTTTCATAAAAGTTCTCCTTCCTCTTTATTCTCCGAGTGCCTGTTTGACCTCTCTGCCCTTTTCAAGAAGTGCCTTGAGAGCGTCGGTATCTTCGGCTTTTATCGCATCTTTGATTTTTGTAATGTTCTCTATAAGTATATCAAGCTCGGAAATGAGCGGATCTTTGTTTTCAAGGAAAAGCTCACTCCAGAGCGTTGAATTTATGTTTGCAACTCTCGAAACATCTCGGTAACTTCCTGCCGAAAAGCCCTTGTGGTTCGGACAGCACGGACTTAAAACATATGAACACGCAAGCACATGCGGAAGCTGTGATGTGAAAGCAATCATTCTGTCGTGTTCTTCGGGAGTTGTGATTTTAACTGTGCCAAAGCCGATTGATTTTGCAAAGTCGGACAGCATATTTACAACGCTGTCACAAGCCTTGCACGGAACGATAATGTAGCTTGCGTTTTTGTAAAGGTCGGCGTCCGAAACATCAAAACCGTTTGTTTCCTTGCCTGCCATCGGATGACTGCCGGCAAAAACAAAGCCGAATTTTTCGGAAAGCTCTGTCATCTGCGGACAAATTGCCCTCTTGATGCCTGAAACATCGGTTACAACCGCACCTTTTTTTATGTACTCGCCGTACCTTGAAACATAGTCAACAACCGCCTGCGGATACATTGAAAGAATAATTAGGTCTGCGTTTTCAAGGCTTTCATGTGTGCCGATTTCATCAATCGCACCTTCTTTTAAAGCCTTTTCGGCAGTAGATTTTGTTCTGTTGATACCGATTACACGGTGGTCGGTGTACTTTTTTATCGCCTTGCAAAAACTGCCGCCGATAATTCCGAGTCCTACAACTGCAATATTCACTGCATTAGCCTCCGTTTGTGTATTCTTTAATAAAGTTAATTAAAGCCCAAATCGGTACGGCTGAAAAACCGTACCGAAAGTAAAAATCTTAATTTAATTTGTCAACAGCCTTTTTTAAGCTGAAAACCTTCTTTGCAACTCCGTCAAACTGCTTTGGGGTAAGTGACTGCGCACCGTCCGAAAGTGCGTGCGGCGGATCGTTGTGAACCTCTATGATAAGACCGTCTGCACCTGCGGCAACTGCTGCCATTGCAAGCGGTTCAACAAGCCATGACTTGCCCGATGCATGGCTCGGATCAACAATAACAGGAAGGTGAGAAAGCTTTTTGATAATCGGGATAGCCGAAATATCAAGAGTGTTTCTTGTGAATGTTTCGTATGTGCGGATGCCTCTTTCGCAGAGCATAACCTTATCGTTGCCGCCTGCCATAATATATTCAGCACTCATGAGCCATTCTTCGATTGTTGCGGAAAGACCTCTCTTGAGAAGGATAGGCTTGTCAATTTTGCCGAGCTCCTTGAGAAGCTCAAAGTTCTGCATATTTCTTGCGCCAACCTGAATAATGTCCACATTCTCGAACATATCAATGTGTGATGCTCTCATAATTTCTGTTACAATCGGCAGACCTGTTTCTCTTCTTGCTGTTTTGAGAAGATCAAGTCCTTCTGCCTTGAGTCCCTGGAAAGCGTATGGTGAAGTACGGGGCTTGAATGCGCCGCCTCTGAGAAGTGTTGCACCCGATGCCTTAACATCCTTTGCAATCTGAACAATCTGCTCCTCGCTTTCAACAGAGCAGGGACCTGCCATAATGTGCAGACTGCCGTCACCGATTGTTACATTGTCATTGATTTTAATGACTGTATTGTCGGGATGGAACTTTCTGTTAGCCTTTTTGTACGGCTCCTGAACTCTCTTTACATTTTCAACAATGTCCTGAGCGTCAATATACTCAATGTCAATCTTTGTTGTATCGCCGATAAGACCGAGTACGGTTGACTGAACACCGTCCCACTTATTAACCTTTACATCATAGCTCTCTTTGAGCATATTTGTGAATTTTGTAATCTGCTCCTCTGTTGCAGACGGTTTTAATACTATAATCATTGCTTTAATTTCCTTTCAATTCACTTTTGACGAAACGAATCGAAGTTCGTCATATTTCTTTAGTCATTTTAGCACTTTAAAGCGTGATAGTCAATAGAATAAATGCAGAATCAAGCGTTTTTATGCGGTTTTTCAGCCACATCTGTACCGTTTACTGCGTCGATTATTGCAAAAGCAGTTTTTAACGGTGTGTTTTGACCCTTTATCACAATATCAGCAGCGGCATGATATATTGGATATCTGTTGTTGTACAGGTCTTTCATAACCCTGTCCCTGTCGGGTCGCTGAAGAAGGGGTCTTGTCGTGTCATTTTTAAGACGGTTCTTGATGATTCCGAGCGGAACATCAAGAAAAACAATTTTATCCTTGCCCTTGAAGGCCTCAACATTTCTCTTGAATGTAAACGCACCGCCGCCCGATGCAATTACAAGACCTTCAAGTTCCGCAAGCTCAACACAGGCGTCATGTTCCATATCACGAAACTTTTCTTCTCCGAACTTTTCAAATATTTCGGAAACTGTCATTCCTGCCTTTTGTTCAATGTATGAGTCCATATCAAGGAATTTTCTTCCCGATTTTCTTGCAATGTTTTTGCCTACGGTTGATTTTCCGCAACCCATAAATCCGCATAAAACTATGTTGTTCACTTTAAATTTCTCCGTTCATCAGAAATTCTTTTCAAGCTCTTTTGCAGAGTCGATACAAAGCTGAGCAATGTCGCCTTTGTCATAAACAGAGCCGTCCCAATGTTCGTGAGAAACAACTGCCTGCCATACGAGCATTGCCATTCCGCTTTCGGCTGTTGCACCGTTTGCCCTTGCCTTTTTAACAAGCATTGTTTCAAGCGGATTGTAAACAGCGTCAAATACATTTGCACAACGGTTTATTACGCTGTCGCTTACAGGCTGATTTTCAATCTTAGGATACATTCCTATGGGAGTTGCGTTGATAAGCACATCAATGTCGCCCGAAAGTTCGTCAATAAGGCAGAAGCTTGCATCACAGCCTGCAACTGTTTTTCCGATTTCATCACATAAAGCCTCGGCAATTTTCAAATCCTCTTTTCTTACGGCAAAGAGGAGAGGCTGTTTTTTGAGAACGACCTCATATGCCATTGTTCTTGCAACACCGCCGCAGCCGATGATTACAATTCTGCCGTTAAGCATAATTCCTGCCGCATCAAGAGCCTTTAAAAATCCGTCAGGATCTGTTGTGTAGCCCTTTGAAATGCCGTTTTTATTTGAAACGGTGTTCACACTGCCGTACATCTCGGCCTTTGCGTCAATTTCGTCAAGAAACGGAATAACAGCCTGCTTGTGCGGAATTGTGATATTAAAGCCGTCAAGCCTTGAAAGAGTATTTTTAAATTCATATTCAAGATTTTCGGGAGCAATGTCCAGCTTTGTATATTCGGCTTTGACGCCCTGAAGTTCAAAAAGTCTTGTGTGTATAAACGGTGACATTGTGTGACCGATTGGGTGACCGATTACGGCAAATTTCTTGGTTTCCATAATAAAAAATACCTCCGAGGTTCATATTTTTAGCTATGCAGAAATAAACTTAAAAGAAATTATTTATGCAAAAATCAGAAATTTTTCAAAAAATTTCAAATATATATTGACAAAGGGGTAAATAATCAATAATATAAGGGAAGTAGAGCAATCCGTTTGCTTTCATACCATTGTAGCATAAACCAAGTGCTTTTGTCTATAATTTACTTTGGACAATCAATATTTTTACCGGGAGGAATTATTAATGGTATTAGAAAAAGTTAAGGCAATTCTTGCTGAACAGTTTGATGTTGAAGAGGATAAGATTACTGCCGATACAGATCTTCAGGAAGATCTCGGCGCAGATTCACTCGATGTTGTTGACCTTCTTATGTCAATCGAAGACGAGTTCGAGGTTGAAGTTCCCGATGAGGAAATCGAAAACATCAAGACTGTAGGCTCACTCGTTTCTTACATTGAGGCTCATTCATAATTAAATCTTTAATTTTTTCGCATTTTTTGAGAGGTCGTTTTGCGGCCTCTTTTTGTTTTGCCGAAAAGGTTGAAAATTCAGAGATTTAGTGTATAATAGTAGTGTTATGATGTTATGATTAGATGTTATGACAGCCGTGTATTCGGCATTTTGAAAATGCAAAAAGATATGTTAAAAAATAAGTAAAATTTTATTTTACGGAGGGAATATAATGGCAAACAACAAAAAAATGGTTGAAGCTATCACAAGCAGAGATGAGGACTTTGCAAAATGGTACACCGACATCGTTAAAAAAGCTGAGCTCGTTGACTATTCGGGCGTAAAGGGTTGTATGGTTATCCGCCCCTACGGCTACGCTATCTGGGAAAATATTCAGGCTGACCTTGACCGTCGTTTCAAAGAAACAGGTCATGAGAATGTTTATATGCCTATGTTTATTCCCGAAAGTCTTTTACAGAAAGAAAAAGACCATGTTGAGGGCTTTGCCCCCGAATGTGCATGGGTTACTGTAGGCGGTCAGGAAAAGCTTCAGGAGCGTCTTTGCGTTCGTCCTACATCGGAAACTCTTTTCTGTGAACATTATAAAAAAATTATCAACACATACCGTGATCTTCCGAAGCTCTACAATCAGTGGTGCAGCGTTGTAAGATGGGAAAAGACAACCCGTCCTTTCCTTCGTACATCGGAATTCCTTTGGCAGGAAGGTCATACAATGCACGAAACCGAAGAAGAAGCAAGAGAAGAAACTCTCAGAATGCTTCATGTTTATTCTGATTTCTACAAGGAAACTCTTGCTATTCCGGCAGTAATCGGCAGAAAGACAGAAAAAGAAAAGTTCGCAGGTGCCGAAGAAACCTACACAATCGAGCCGATGATGCACAACGGTGTTGCTCTTCAGGGCGGTACATCACACTACTTCGGCGACGGCTTTGCAAAGAGCTTTGGTATCACATACACAGGCAAGGACAACAAGCTTCATTATCCTCATCAGACATCATGGGGTGTTTCTACAAGAATGATCGGTGCGCTCATTATGGTTCACTCTGATGATGACGGTCTTGTTCTTCCGCCGAAGATTTCTCCTATTCAGGTTGCACTCATTCCTGTTGCACAGCACAAAGAGGGTGTTCTTGAAAAGGCAGAGGAGCTTAGAAAAGCACTTGCCGAAAAGTTCAGAGTAAAACTCGATTCTTCAGACCACGCTCCCGGCTGGAAGTTTGCCGAGTACGAGATGAAGGGCGTGCCTGTAAGAGTTGAAATCGGTCCTAAGGATATTGAAAAGAACCAGTGCGTAGTGGTTCGCCGTGATACCCGTGAAAAGGCATTTGTTTCAATTGACGAGCTTGTACCGTTTGTTGAAAACCTTATGACCACAATTCACAACGATATGTATGACCGTGCTCTTAAAAACACACAGGAAAAGACATTCACAGCAACAACATTTGATGAGTTCGTTGACACAGCCAAGAACAAGCCCGGCTTTATCAAGGCTATGTGGTGCGGCGATACAGCCTGTGAAGAAAAAATCAAAGAAGTTACAGGCGGCGTAAAGAGCAGATGTATTCCCTTCAACGAGGAGCATCTCTCAGATGTCTGCGTATGCTGCGGCAAGCCTGCAAAGCATATGGTATTCTGGGGCAAGCAGTATTAATTTGTAAATAAAGTCAATAATATTTTCAGAGGCGACGGGAATGCAGTCGGTTGATTTGAAAAAGCGTAGGCGTGCTGTAAAAATTGCAAATGCCGTAAACAGTATCGAGGGTGTTCCTGCCTCTGAAAGTTCAAAATTGTTGTCAGACCGTTGGTCAAACGGTGAAATAACAACCGAACAGATGAAGACAGAGTTGCTTGTAAAATATAAGACATCAATAGTACAATGACAGGTTCGGGACGCTAAGGTATGATATAAGCCTTACTGTCTGCTCGTAAGAAAAAATAAAGGTGGCGAGAAAATGCCAATCAAGGTACAAAGTAATCTTCCGGCAATCAAGGTGCTGGAATCGGAAAATATTTTCGTAATGCCGAACGAGGTCGCTCTCAGGCAGGATATCCGTCCGCTGAAAATTCTTATTCTGAATCTTATGCCGACAAAAATCGAAACCGAAACCCAGCTTTTAAGGCTGCTCGGCAACAGTCCTCTGCAGGTTGATATCGAGCTTTTGCAGATGGCATCACACACCTCTAAAAACACCTCTCCGCATCATCTGACAACCTTTTACAAGACCTTTAATCAGGTGAAGAACGAGAGCTTTGACGGAATGATTATCACGGGTGCGCCTGTTGAACAGCTCGACTTTGAAGAGGTCGATTACTGGGGCGAGCTTTGTGAAATTATGGAGTGGTCAAAGCATAATGTATGCTCAACATTCCACATCTGCTGGGGCGCTCAGGCAGGTCTTTATTATCACTACGGCATAAAAAAGCACCTTTTGCCCGAAAAGCTCAGCGGAATTTATACCCACAGGGTGCTTGTTCCGCATCACAAGCTTATGAGAGGCTTTGACGATACATTCACAATTCCGCATTCAAGACATACGGGAATTGATGAAGAGGCGTTGAAAAGGTGCAGAGGGCTTGAAGTACTTGCGGTTTCCGAGATTGCAGGTTCATGCGTAATTTGCAGCCGAAACGGCAGACAGGTTTTTGTTACAGGTCACGCAGAGTATGACCGTGACACCCTTGCCAAGGAATATTTCAGAGATAAAAACAAGGGACTCAATCCGAATGTTCCTTACAATTATTTTCCGAATGACGACGCGTCAAAAACTCCGCCGATGATTTGGAGGAGCAACGCAACCTTGCTCTACACAAACTGGCTCAACTATTTCGTTTATCAGGCAACTCCGTATGATCTCCGTGAGCTTATCAACAGATATCCTCACTAAATTAAATATAAAATCAACCCCGAAGTGCCAAAACTTCGGGGGTTTTGTTATGTAAAGTGTTGTATTTATCATACACATTATGTTATAATTACCTTAATTGTACATAATGAAAAAGTGCAAAAATGAAAATCCGCAACGAAACAGGTGTTTTTATGGAGAAAAAGCGTACCGTAATCAAGGTTGGCACTTCAACGCTGACTTATGAAAACGGAAAAATAAATTACAGAAGAGTTGAACAGCTTTGCAAGGTTCTTTCCGATTTGCAGAACCGCGGGGAACAGGTTATCTTTGTTTCTTCGGGTGCTATTGCTGTCGGAATGGGCAAGGCAGGACTTGATAAGCGACCTTCCGAAACCAAGAAAAAACAGGCTCTTGCCGCAATCGGTCAGTGTGAGCTTATGTTTATGTACGACAAGCTTTTCGGCGAGTACAACCACTCCGTTGCACAGCTGCTTCTTACGCGTTACGCTGTTGAAACAGAGCAGAAAAGGCAGAATGTTATCAACACAATTGATGAGCTTCTCAAAATGAACATTATCCCTGTAATCAACGAAAACGATACAGTTACAATTGATGAACTTGAGGGCAACAATTTCGGAGATAACGATATGCTTTCCGCAATTGTTGCAGGCCTTGTTTCCGCAGACAGACTTATCATTCTTACCGACATTGACGGTCTGTACGATTCAAATCCACGAACAAATCCAAATGCAAAAAAGCTTGATGTTATCGAGAAAATAAATGCCGAAATTCTTGAAATGGCGGCAGGTACCGGTTCAAACCGTGGCACAGGCGGTATGATTACAAAGCTTCATGCGGCTGATTATGCCACAAAACGAGGTGTTGAGGTCAGCGTTATCAACGGCTCAAATCCTGAAAATCTCTACGAAGTGATTGACGGGAAAAAAATCGGAACAAAATTTTTACCTGTTAAATAATCGGAGGAAAATTATGACTACACTTGAACAAATGGGCGCAAAGGCAAAAGATGCGTCAAGATTTCTTATGACAGCCGGCTCAAAAAAGGACATTGCCCTCGGTGCAATTGCAGACGCACTCTGCGAAAACTGCGAGGAAATTCTTGCGGCTAACAAAATTGACCTTGAGAACGGCGAAAAAAGCGGTCTTACAGCGTCACTTCTCGACAGACTCAGACTGTCGGAGGAGAGAATCAACGGTATGGCTGACGGTGTAAGACAGGTTGCGGCTTTACCCGATCCCGTGGGCAGGGTGCTTGACGGCAGAACCCTCAAAAACGGCTTGCAGATTGAAAAGGTAACAGTTCCGATGGGTGTTATCGGAATCATCTTTGAGGCAAGACCTAATGTAACTTCCGATGCGGCGGCTCTTTGCCTTAAAGCAGGCAGTGCCGTAATTCTTCGTGGCGGTAAAGAGGCTTTTCATTCAAATATGGCAATCGCAAAGGTTATGCGTGACGCACTCGAAAAGGCAGGATTTCCCCGTGACTGCGTAGCGCTTGTTGAGGACACAACAAGACAGAGCGCAACAGAGCTTATGCAGCTTTCGGATTACCTCGATGTGCTCATTCCCCGCGGCGGAGCAGGACTTATCAAAAGTGTTGTTGAAAATGCAAAGGTTCCCGTTATCGAAACAGGCGTGGGCAACTGCCATATCTATGTTGACAAGAGTGCAGATATTGAAATGGCGAAGAATATTGTTTTCAACGGCAAAACATCTCGCCCATCTGTGTGCAATGCGCTTGAAACATTGCTTGTACACAAGGATATCGCAGAAAAAGCTCTGCCCGTAATCAAAGCAGAGCTTGATAAAAAGAATGTTGAAATCAGAGGCTGTGACAGAACAAAACAGATTCTCGGCGACTGCGTTGTTTCTGCAACGGAAGAAGATTATAGAATCGAATTTCTCGATTACATCATTGCCGTAAAGGTTGTTGACAGCCTTGATGACGCAATTGCTCATATTCAGAAGTACAGTACAGGTCACAGCGAATGCATTGTGACAAGCGACTACAACAGTGCAAACGAGTTCACGGCACGAATTGATTCTGCGGCGGTTTATGTAAACGCATCAACCCGCTTTACCGACGGCGGAGAATTCGGACTCGGTGCAGAAATCGGAATTTCAACCCAGAAGCTCCACGCAAGAGGACCTATGGGACTTAACGAGCTTACAAGCTCAAAATATATCATCAGAGGAAACGGACAAATCCGATAATCACATCAGAAGATACATCAGCGCAAGCAGAACTGACGGATCGGTGTTTTCTTCCATAAGCAGTATCACAAGCAAAAGAATTAGGCTTTGCTCCTTGTTTTTGAACATCAGATTCAAAAGACCGTCATCCTTTTTCGGAACGGGCGGTTCGGGAAGTTCGGACTTTGGTTCTTCCTGCTTTTCGGGTTGTTTCGGAACTTCCCTTCTTGGTGCTTCACGATTGAATTGCGGCTTTCGGTGCATCTGCTGTGCTCGGTTAAAAGCCTCCTCTTCAAAACTCGGCAAAAAATCACCTCCTGTCAGAACAATCCGTTTTCACGCAGCAACGGCATAAGGCGGAATAATTTCAGCATCTTTTCGGCTTTGTCAAGCTTTTCCTGCCGCTCATGTGAAAGAAACGGTCTGAGCGAATCAAGCAGTCGGGTGGTGTCATCGCTGTTGTTCAGTGAGCTTAAAAGCGGTGCAAATTTGGCAATTGTGCCGATCGTGTCGTCACCGCCAATCATTGACATAAGATTATTTTCGGGCGGTTTCGGCTTTGGCGGTTGTTTTTGCTCACCTGTCAGACCAAGCTGTGCCCCAAGACTTTGCACTTGTTTCATTGCCTCGGGGTTCTGCAAAATCTGATTGAGCTTATCCTGTAAATCAGACATATCATTCACCGCCGAGCAGTTTCATCAGCGCCTGAGCCTGCGGACTTTGCAAAAGTTTCTTTGCTTTTTCGGGATCCGACAGAACGCTCTCAATCTGTTTTGATTGATTCGGATTTGTATTTTTCAAAAGATTTTCTATGTTACCGCTTTGTGCGGCACTTTCAAGCTGTTCCTTAGAGATACCGTACTTTTTCGATACCTCACCGAGCAGTTTGTTGACCTTTTTATTATCAGACATACCAACACCTCAACATATACTATGCGGAAATTTTATTTTTAGAACGGAGAATTTTCAATGCGTATTTTGGTAGTTTCGGACACTCACGGAGATCTTCGCAGTCTTATCAAAGCCGTTGACGCACAGCGCAAGGCGGAAATAATTGTGCATTGCGGCGACGGTGAAGAACAACAGCGGTTTTTAAAGGATAATTACAAAGACAAGATGATTGTTGCCGTAAGGGGCAACTGCGATTGGAACAGCTTTTTTCCGTCAAAGGAGATTTTTAAAGTCTGCGGTAAAACTGTCTTTGTAACACACGGACATCTCTATGACGCAAAATCGGGACTTTACCGCATTACCTCCGCCGCAAGAGAAGCAGGAGCGGATATTCTCCTCTTCGGTCATACACACATGCCTCTCACACTCTATGAGGACGGTCTGTATATTATGAACCCCGGTTCATGCCACGGATACTATGCGTCCTATGGCATTATCGACATCACCGACAGGGGCGAAATTGTTACCAATACCGTAGCCTTAAAATAACTGTGGAAATTGCAAAAATAAAATGATATAATTAAATGTGATAAATAAGCGGAGGTGGGATTTTGAATTTTGACGGATTTGATTTTGATGACAATATAAAACAAACCTTCAACACCCTTGATATTCAGGGCAGAGTTCCCCACGCTGTTGTAATAGAAAGCAGGGACAGCGAAAAGGCAATGAGCCTTGCCGTGTTTTTGTCAATGTATGCGGTGTGTACCGCACCGATAAAGCCCTGCGGCAGTTGTGAACAATGTCACAAGGCGAGGAATAAGGCACACCCTGACATTAAATATGTTGAACTCCCAAAGGACAGAAAGCAAAATTCAATTGAGCAGATGAGGGAGATAATCAAGGATTCAATCATCAAGCCGAACGATTCAAACGCAAAGGTGTATATATTTCCGTTTGCCGACACAAGACTGTCGGAGATTGTTCAAAATTCATTTCTTAAACTTCTTGAGGAACCGCCTCAGAATGTATATTTTATACTGCTCTGTGAAAATTCAAAAAAACTGCTCACGACAATTCTTTCACGTGCAAGCGTGTTCCGCCTGAAAACGAAAGATGTTTTCAGCGAAGACGCTGTGGAAGGGGCAAGGAAAATTATAAAAGGTATTCTATCGGCAAAGGAGTACGAACTGATGCAGGCACTCTATGCCCTTAGCGACAAAAGCCTTGCGGACGAAATTCTGCTTGCAGTAAAGCTGTTTCTGCGTGACGGAATGGCAAAGAGCATTGGAGCTGATGCGGTTTTTGACGAAGAGTGCGCAGGGGAGCTTGCAAGACGGTTTACTCGGGCAAAGCTGATTTCAATGATTGAGCTGACCGAGAACGCAAAACTGAAAATACCGAAACATATAAATATAAATCTCCTCACAACTTGGCTGTGCGGAGAATACAGGAGGATTTCATGGCAGAGATAATCGGAGTACGATTTAAAGAAGTCGGCAAAGTGTACTACTTTGATCCGCTTGACAATAAGCTTAACACAGGCGACAGGGTAATTGTTGAAACGGCAAGAGGCCTTGAGTGTGGGGAGGTTGCAACTCCTAACAAGACCGTTGACGATGCGGAGATTTCCCATCCGCTCAAGCCGTTAATCAGAATTGCAACCGAAAAAGACCTCAATCACCTTGCTGAAAACAAGCTTAAGGAAAGGGACGCATACAGAATCTGTGAACAGAAAATTGCCCATCACAAGCTTGAAATGAAGCTTGTAAATGTTGAATACACGTTTGACAACAGCAAAATTCTTTTCTACTTCACAGCTGACGGAAGAGTTGACTTCCGCGCCCTTGTAAAAGACCTTGCGAGTGTATTCAGAACACGAATTGAGCTTCGCCAGATTGGCGTTCGTGATGAGGCAAAAATGCTCGGCGGACTCGGTATCTGCGGTAAGCCGTTCTGTTGCGCAAGCTTTATGGGTGAGTTCCAGCCCGTTTCAATCAAAATGGCAAAGGAGCAGGGCCTGTCACTCTCTCCCGTTAAAATTTCGGGAACCTGCGGCAGACTTATGTGCTGTCTTAAATATGAACAGGAGGCATACACAGACCTTCTTAAACACACCCCAAAGGTAGGAGCAATTGTAAATACTCCCGAAGGCAGAGGTCTTGTTGTTGAAAACAACCTGATTGCAGGAACTTTAAAGGTTAAGCTCAACAACACTCCCGAAGATGCCGCTCCGAAATCATTCACAGTCAAGCAATGCAAGCTTGTCAAGGACGGCTACATCAAGCTTGACAAAAAGGAAATGGAAAAATTCAAGGAACTTGAATAATTTTTTGTAATGTGTACAGCGTTCGTCAAGTTGCAGTAAAAAAGAACTGTTTTCTGTTTAAAATATAAAATTCTTTCCAAAAGGTTGCTTTTTTCAAAATTTATGTTACAATAAAGGTGAAATTTATGAAGGAGGTATTTCCCTATGGCATATACTATCAGTGACGATTGCATCATGTGTGGTGCTTGTGCAGATAACTGCCCTTGCGAGGCTATTTCAGAAGGCGACGGCAAGTATGAAATCAATGCAGACGCTTGTGTTGATTGCGGTTCATGTGCTGAAGTTTGCCCCGTCGGCGCTCCACAGGAAGGCTGATTAAGGGTTAATCCACAAAGACAGGCGGCAGGGATTTCCTTGCCGCTTTTTAATTACTGTTTTCAGGGGAATACCGATGAATAATAAACATCTTGAACCGCTTGGCAGCGGTATTAAAATATATGTATCAGACAGCTACCGTTTTTCAACGGACACAATCTTACTTGCCGATTTTTCAAAGCAAATCGGTGCGAAAAAATGTGTTGACCTCGGCACGGGTTGCGGAACGATTCCGCTTTTGTGGTACAAAAACAACAACCGCCTTGACATCACGGCGGTAGAAATACAGGAGAATGCCTGCAGGCTGTTTTCACAAAGTCTTGAATACAACAATCTTCAGGATAAAATCAGAATTGTAAACTCGGACTTAAACAAGCTTGACGGTGCATTGCCGCTCGGCTCGTTTGACCTTGTTGCCTGCAATCCGCCCTACAAAATCAGCGGAGGCGGAATTACAAATCCCGAAAACGCAAAGCTTGTTGCAAGGCACGAATCCGAATGTACGCTTGACGATGTGTGCCGCTGCGGTTCGTCGCTTTTACAGTTTGGAGGACGGCTCTGCATTTGTCAGCGCCCCGAAAGACTCGCCGACGCAATGGAGGCAATGCGTAAATATTCGGTTGAGCCGAAAAAATTAAGGCTTGTCCAACAGCGAAAGTCAAAAGCTCCGAAGCTCTTTTTGCTTGAAGGCAGAAGGGGCGGCAAAAGGGGATTTCTTGAGGTTATGCCAACCCTTTTTATTGAGGACGAAAGCGGAAACTTTTCCGAAGAAATGCTGAACATCTACGGCAGTTACAAGGAGGACTATATAAATTGAGCGGAATTTTGTATGTAACGGGAACGCCGATCGGCAACCTCGGAGATTTTTCACCGAGAGCCGCAGAAACCCTCGAATCGGTTGATTTCATTGCGGCAGAGGACACAAGGGTAACGCTTAAGCTCTTGAATCATTTCGGCATAAAAAAGCCTATGGTGAGCTATTTTGAACACAACAAGCGTGAGCGTGGCGAAATCATCTGCAACAGAATTGAACAGGGCGAAAATTGTGCAATTGTGACGGACGCCGGAATGCCGTGCATTTCCGATCCGGGTGAAGATTTGATAAAGCTCTGCGAGGAGCGCGGAATAAAAACCGTGGTGATTCCCGGACCGAGTGCCGTGATTTCCGCACTTGCGGTTTCGGGACTTGAAACAGGCAGATTCACATTTGAAGGCTTTTTGAGTGTGAACAAAAAGAGCCGCAGCGAGCATCTTGACAGCCTGAAAAACGAACACAGAACAATGATTTTTTATGAAGCACCCCACAAGCTTCCGCAAACTCTCCGAGATTTGTACAGCTTTTTCGGTGACAGAAAGCTTTCGATTGTTCGTGAACTCACCAAAGTTCACGAAGAAGTAATCCGCACCACAACAAAATATGCTGCGGAAAATTATGCGGACGGCAGTCTGAAGGGCGAATTTGTGCTTGTGCTTGAGGGCAAAAAGCAGGAGGAAAAATCCGAAGAATACACCCTTGAATTTGCGGTTGAAACCGCCCGCAAGCTGATTGAAAACGGTGCAAAGCCCACCGAGGCGGCAAAAGAGGCGGCAAGTATAACAGGCTTTAAGAAAAATGAGATTTACAGGGAGCTGTTGTAAATGACATACGAAAACGCTGTTGAAAAAATTCATTCACTTTTGACATTCGGTTCTCGTCCGGGACTTGACCGAATGAGAATTTTACTTGACAGGCTCGGAAATCCGCAGGACAGGCTGAAATTTATACACATTGCAGGTACGAACGGCAAAGGCTCGGTTTGTGCTATGCTTTCATCCGCACTTGTTGCGGCAGGCTACAAAACAGGTTTGTTCATTTCACCGTATATCACGGATTTTCGTGAGAGGATACAAATAAACAATTGTATGGTGAGCGAGTCCGTTCTCACGGATGCGGTTGAAAAAACTTTCCCTATTATCGAGCAACTGCGTGAAGAGGGCACAATCATCACAGAATTTGAGTATGTCAACGCTCTTCAATTTTATATACACGCAAATGCAGATTGTGACATTGTTGTTCTTGAAACAGGAATGGGCGGTCTGCTCGACTGCACCAATACTATAAAATCACCGCTTTGTGCCGTTATCACCACAATCGGACTTGACCACACGGCAATTCTCGGCGATACAATTGAAAAAATTGCACAGCAAAAATGCGGAATCTTCAAGCCCGACTCAATGGCAGTTACTTCAAAGCAGGATATCCGTGCAATGAAGGTTATTGAATCAACTGCAAGAGAAAAGAAAATCCCGCTTGCAACGAGCGAGAGCGTTAATATTGATGTTATCGAAACCACCTTAAAGGGCAGTCGCTTTATGTTTAACGGTGTTGAAATTGACCTTCCGCTTTCGGGTGATCATCAGCTTGAAAATGCAAAAACCGCACTTGCGACACTTGATATGCTCCGTTGCAATTCTCTGATTTCAATAACAGATGAGCAGATTGCAAACGGTTTTGCAAAGGCTGTCAACCCTGCAAGACTTGAGTTGTTGAGTGAAAAGCCGATTGTTCTGCTTGACGGTGCTCACAATCCTAACGGAATTGAGGCGCTTAAATCGGCAATCCAAAAATTCCTTCCGGATAAGTATATAATTGCAATCACGGGGATGCTTGCCGACAAGGATGTCAGCACTTCGGTAAAACTGCTTGACGGAGTTTTTGACAGAGTTTACACAGTTCCCGTTCACAATCCAAGGGCAATGCACCCTGCAAAGCTTATGCAACAGTATGCAAGATTTGTTGACGATACGGTAACCTTTGAAAGTGCCGAACACGCATTTGATATGGCTTTTGAACAGGCTGAAAAGACCGATTGTGCGGTTGTAATCTGCGGTTCGCTCTACCTTGCAGGCGAAATCCGTCCGTATATCATCAATAAAATCAAGGCTGAAAACGAATCAGCCGAAAAGTAAATTTTTCGTTACAACAGAATAAAACAAATTTTTTGCTCTGCACTTATTATCATTAAGATAACAGGTGCGGAGCTTTTATTTTTGAGAAGGACTGATAAAATTGCTGAAAACGGAATTTAAAAACAACATCCTCACGGCATATATTGACGGCGAAATCGACCACGATTCGGCGGCAGAGATACGCACGAAAATTGATGCCGCCGTTCAGACAAACAAACCTAAGCTTTTGTGCCTTGATTTTTCCAAGGTGTCGTTTATGGACTCATCGGGCATAGGTCTTGTAATGGGACGGTACCGTCAGATGAAGCTTGTCGGCGGAGCGTTGCGTGTAATCAATATTCCCGACAGATTGTACAGACTGTTTGAAATGTCGGGGCTTGAAAGTTTGGGGGTGTTGAGATGAAAACAGTAAATGAAATGAAACTTTGCGTGCCGTCAAAAGGCTGTAACGAGGCTTTTGCAAGGAGCGTAGTGTCTGCGTTTATAATGAACCTTGACCCGACTGTCAACGAACTCAGCGACCTGAAAACCGCTGTGTCCGAGGCTGTGACAAACTGCATTGTTCACGGCTACCGCCGCCAAAGCGGAATGATTTACATAAACGGAAAAATCACCGCCGAAAACAAGGTGATAATCACAATCCGTGACAAAGGCTGCGGTATTCCCAATGTAAAAAAGGCAATGGAACCGCTGTTTACAACCGCTCCCGAAGAGGAGAGGGCTGGACTCGGCTTTGCAGTTATGCAGAGCTTTTGCGACAAGGTGCGTGTCCGTTCAAAGCCCGACAGCGGAACAACCGTAACTCTTGAAAAAATTATAGGTTCGGAAAATGACCGATAAAAATAAACTTGCCGATAAAAATATAGGGCTTGTCCATGCCTGTTGCAAACGATTTGCAGGCAAAGGAATAGAGTACGAAGAACTTTTCGCATCTGGGTGCCTTGGACTTGCAAAGGCGATAAATAACTTTGATGAAAGCCGTAACCTGCAGTTTTCAACCTATGCCTTCCCCGTGATTATGGGCGAAATAAAGCGGCTTTTCCGTGACGGCGGTGCAGTCAGGGTAAGCCGCACATTAAAGGAGCTTTCGCTTGCGATATCAAGGCTTAACAATGAAAGCAAGCTGAAAAACGACAGAGAACTCACCGTGAGCGAGCTTGCCGAAAGGCTTGATACAAGCGAGGAAAAAATCATTGACGCACTCAACAGCACAAGAGTTCCGCTCTCCCTGACTGCCGAATATGACAGCGAGGGCAACCCACAGCTTGATGTCCCGACAGATGATATTCAGGATGAAATCTCGGAACGGTTGTCGCTTGAACAGGCGGTAAAATCCCTATGCGACACCGACAGAAAAATAATCCAACTGCGTTACTATCAAAGCAAAACCCAAACACAGACCGCCAAAATTCTTTCTATGACGCAGGTTCAAATCAGCCGCAGAGAAAAGAAAATCCTTACTGCCATACGGGACAAAATGTCGGTGTAACAGCATATGACAGTGAAATCCACCGTTACTGTTAAATAATCACATTGTTTGAATTTCCAATGCACAACAACAGGCTGTACGAAATTTGTACAGTCTGTTGTTTTATGGCTTTCTTGTGCCGCAACCGCATGTTCCGACATAATTTTGATTTATCTTTCCACACTTTGGACATTGCCAAACATCGGTTTGAGCCGAAATCGGTTCAAAATTCGGCTTTTGACAACTACAGTTTGAGCAATATCTTATGTTGGCAGGATTTGAATTTCCGCATTTCGGACACAGCCATTTTGTACTTACATTCGTTTTTTCACGGCTTTCTTTTGTAATATAACTGTCAAATGCTTTATTTGCCGATGCGTTTACTTTTTGAATTGCACATGCAAAAATTATTGCAATTATTTCGAGAAATGCCGCAATCATCATACCTGTGAGATTTTCATCACGGTGATGATCTATATAAGATGATACATTCATTATAAATACGATTGTTGAAACAATTTCTAAAATAATAAATATAACTATATATACCATTCGTTCAGGGTGCTTTGCGCGGAAATCGGCAATAAATTCTTCTTTGTTTTTTATTGGTTCTTCATGCTTTTCGGTATGCTGTACATTAAAATTCTGATTTGCATTTTGATTAGAAAAATTATCTGATACAACATTTCCTATTTGTGCGCCGCAGTGCTGACAAAATACACTTCCGTCAGCAATTTGTTTGCCGCATTTTTGACAATACATAAATAATTCCTCCTTAAAATTACTGTGAAAATTCACAGCTTATATGAGAATTATAATGTAGATTTTCACACTTGTCAATTAAAATTCTAAAATTTCTCATAATTTAAAACAAAAATTCGCAAAATACTTATAATTAAATTATTAAAGGTATGAGGTGATATTATGATTGGTGAACGCTTGCAGGAACTTCGCAAAGACCACGGAGTGTCGCAGGCACAGCTTGCGGAGCTTTTGGGCGTGTCACACTACACGATATCATCCTACGAATGTAACCGCAGTGACCCCGACGATAATTCAAAAATAATCATTGCAAAGCTTTTTGATGTGTCGGTCGATTACCTAATCGGTCTGATTGACGAACCGCTTTCGTTCAACCGCAATAACCGTTCTCTTCCGCTTCCTCAATCATTTACCAAAGCGGACTGCGACAATGTGCTTGATTATATAAAGTATCTTGAATTTAAAAAGAATAAATTCAATGAGAGTTAATTTCTAAAGTAACTCCGAGCATATTGTAATACAAAAATCATTGACAACGAAGGAAAAGTTTGTTATAATATTATTCGCGTGGTTCGGTTACAAAATGTGGCGGATTGATTTTGAAGTTTATTGATTTGTCAGACTGTAAACGGAATATGCGCCAATAGCTCAGTTGGTTAGAGCTACCGGCTCATAACCGGTCGGTCCGGGGTTCGAGTCCCTGTTGGCGCACCAAAGAAAAACCGCACTAAGAAGCCATTTTAGAGCTTTTTAGTGCGGTTATTTTTTGTATCTTTTGTATGCTAAAATATGCTGAAATACGCGAAAATCAGCTAAAAATGCATTGCAAATGCAAGACAGAAAAAAGCTGTGATATTCACCTTGGCTTTAATTTGTAATTTATTTCACAAAAGTTTTACCAAAATTGAAAGAGGCTGCGAAGAATGAAGTCTTAAACTTCATTTCTTCACAGCCTCTGATTTTATATCAGGATTAAACTTGTATTAAGTTACCTGTCAATACATCCTGTGTGGATTACTTGTTTGCGATAGCAGCCTGAGCAGCAGCAAGACGAGCAATCGGAACACGGAACGGTGAACATGATACATAGTCAAGACCGATCTTGTGGCAGAACTCAACAGAAGAAGGGTCGCCGCCGTGCTCACCGCAGATACCAACATGGAGCTTGTTGTTTACAGGCTTACCGAGTTTGATAGCTGTTTCCATGAGCTTGCCAACGCCTGTCTGGTCAAGCTTAGCGAATGGATCGTTCTCGAAGATCTTAGCATCATAGTAAGCGTTGAGGAACTTACCTGCGTCATCTCTTGAGAAGCCGTATGTCATCTGTGTAAGGTCGTTAGTACCGAAGCAGAAGAAGTCAGCTTCCGTAGCAATCTCATCAGCTGTAAGAGCAGCTCTTGGGATTTCGATCATTGTACCAACTTCGTACTTGAGGTCGATGCCTGCAGCAGCGATTTCAGCGTCAGCTGTTTCAACAACAACCTTCTTAACGAACTTGAGTTCCTTAACATCGCATACGAGCGGAATCATGATTTCAGGCTCAACTGTCCAGTCTGCGTGTGCCTTCTGAACATTGATAGCAGCACGGATAACTGCCTTTGTCTGCATCTTTGCAATTTCAGGATATGTTACTGCAAGACGGCAGCCACGGTGACCCATCATTGGGTTGAACTCGTGGAGTGAAGCGATGATTGTCTTAATGTCTTCAACGCTCTTGCCCTGAGCAGCTGCGAGCTTTTCGATGTCAGCTTCCTCTGTAGGAACGAACTCGTGAAGCGGCGGATCAAGGAATCTGATTGTTACAGGATTGCCTTCGAGTGCCTCATAAAGAGCCTCAAAGTCGCCCTGCTGATAAGGAAGAATCTTGTTAAGAGCAGCTTCTCTTTCTTCAACTGTATCTGAGCAGATCATCTCTCTGAATGCAGCGATTCTGTCCTCTTCAAAGAACATATGCTCTGTACGGCAAAGACCGATACCTTCAGCGCCGAGCTCACGAGCCTTCTTAGCGTCAGCAGGTGTATCAGCGTTTGTTCTAACCTTAAGAGTTCTGTACTTGTCAGCCCAAGCCATGATTCTGCCGAACTCACCTGCGATTGTAGCGTCAACTGTTGGGATAACGCCGTCGTAGATGTTACCTGTAGAACCGTCGATTGAAATGTAGTCACCCTCGTGGAATTCCTTGCCAGCGAGTGTGAACTTCTTGTTAGCCTCGTCCATTGCGATGTCACCGCAACCTGATACACAGCATGTACCCATACCACGAGCAACAACGGCAGCGTGTGATGTCATACCGCCACGAACTGTGAGGATACCCTGTGAAGCCTTCATACCTGTGATGTCCTCAGGTGAAGTTTCAAGACGAACGAGAACAACCTTTTCGCCCTTAGCGTTCCAGTTTTCAGCATCTTCGGCTGTGAATACGATCTTACCGCAAGCAGCACCAGGAGAAGCGCCGAGGCCCTTACCGATTGGTGTAGCAGCCTTAAGAGCAGCAGCATCGAACTGTGGGTGAAGAAGTGTGTCAAGGTTACGAGGATCGATCATTGCAACAGCTTCTTCTTCTGTTCTCATGCCCTCGTCAACGAGGTCACAAGCAATTTTAAGAGCAGCTTGAGCTGTTCTCTTACCGTTTCTTGTCTGGAGCATATAGAGCTTCTTGTTTTCAACAGTGAACTCCATGTCCTGCATATCTCTGTAGTGGTTTTCGAGTGTCTGACAAACATTCTGGAACTGCTCGAAAGCTTCCGGGAACTCTTCAGCCATCTTAGCAATTGGCATAGGAGTACGAACACCTGCAACTACGTCTTCGCCCTGTGCGTTGATGAGGAATTCACCCATGAGCTTCTTCTCACCTGTAGCAGGATCTCTTGTAAATGCAACACCTGTACCGCAATCGTCACCCATGTTACCGAATGCCATTGACTGTACGTTAACGGCAGTACCCCATGAATAAGGGATATCGTTGTCACGACGGTAAACGTTTGCACGAGGGTTGTCCCATGAACGGAATACAGCCTTAACTGCGCCCATGAGCTGTTCCTTAGGATCGTCAGGGAAGTCCTGACCGATTTTCTCTTTGTATTCAGCCTTAAACTGGCCTGCAAGCTCCTTAAGATCGTCAGCTGTAAGCTCTACGTCATAAGTAACGCCTCTCTCAGCCTTCATCTTGTCGATGAGCTCTTCAAAATATTTCTTACCTACTTCCATAACTACATCGGAATACATCTGAATGAATCTTCTGTAGCAGTCCCAAGCCCAACGAGGGTTGTTTGACTTCTTAGCGATAACTTCAACAACATCTTCGTTAAGACCGAGGTTAAGGATTGTATCCATCATACCCGGCATTGAAGCACGAGCACCTGAACGAACTGAAACGAGGAGGGGGTTCTCCTTGTCGCCGAACTTCTTGCCTGTGATCTCTTCCATCTTCTCGATGTACTCGTTGATCTGAGCCTGAATTTCAGCGTTGATTTCTTTGCCGTCCTCATAATACTGAGTACAAGCTTCTGTTGTAATTGTGAAGCCCTGTGGTACAGGAAGTCCAAGACCTGTCATTTCTGCAAGGTTGGCACCCTTACCGCCGAGGAGCTCACGCATGTTAGCATTACCTTCTGTAAAAAGGTAAACCCATTTGTTTGCCATAACTGGTAATCCTCCTAAAAATAAATTAAGATATACGGCTGTGGCAGACTTACCCCTTGGTAAAACCTGCCTGCTTGTATAAGCCTATCGAATATTATAACAAACTTTGGTCAAAATAGCTATATTTTTTTCAAACTTTTTTCTTATAAAAAACAGGTTTTATTTTCGACAATATTGTATAAATCGTTTAAAATGCCTTTTTTTGCCCGATTTTTGTAATTTTCTCTTGAAATTTGTGATTTTTGTGAGATAATATTATGGTATGAACGAGTGTCTTGTGACAGGACTGTCTGCATCTTTGTTGTTTTGTCACAGATAAAAGGAGAAAAAATGAAGAATTGTGCCGTTATCCTCGCAGGCGGCGAGGGCAAAAGAATGAAATCTGACAAGCCGAAAACATTGTCGGAGGTACTCGGCAAGCCGATGCTCTGTTGGGTTATGTCGGCTTTAAGAAAAGCCGGCATTGACGACATCTGTGTGGTCAAGGGCTTTAAAAAAGAGTGTATTGAGGAGTATCTTTCAACTCTCGATTTTTCCGTTGAAAGCGTGTTTCAGGCTGAGAGACTCGGAACAGGTCACGCTGTGATGACGGCAAAGGATTTTCTTAAAAAGCACAGCGGCAATGTTGTTATTCTCAACGGCGACGCTCCGTTTATGGACAGCAAGACTATTGAGGATTCCCTGAAGGCTCATATTGAGAACGATTGTGCCGCAACGGTTATTTCCGCAAAGGTTGACGATCCGACAGGTTACGGCAGAATTGTCCGTGACGAAAACGGAAATCTGCGTGCAATTGTTGAGCAGAAGGACGCTGATGAGGAAACTCTCAAAATAAATGAAGTAAACTCGGGCGGTTTCTGGTTTGATTGTCAGCTTCTTCTTTCGGTTCTCGACAGAATCAAGTCGGATAACAGCGCAAAGGAATATTATCTTCCCGACGCAATCAAGCTTTTGCTTGAGGACGGAAGAAAGGTCGGAGCATTCACGGCTCAGTGCAGCGATACGGTTCTGGGTGCAAATGATCCGGCTCAGCTTGAACAGCTTAACGAAATTGCAAGGACAAAGGGTTACAGCTGTTAATTGCTCGGTTAATCATTGGTAAACATATACTACACACATTAAAATTCAAAGGAGTTATTGCAATGAATTTTCACGGTAAGGACATTAAAATTTTCACCGGCAGTTCAAATGTTGATGTAGCTCAGGGAATTGCAGGCTGTCTTGGTCTGCCGCTTGGTAAGAGTGACTGTACACAGTTCTCGGACGGCGAAATCTCTGTTTCTCTTCACGAATCTGTTCGTGGCAGCGACTGCTTTATTGTTCAGTCAACCTGCGCTCCCGTCAACGACAATCTTATGGAAATGCTCATAATGATTGATGCCATGAAGCGTGCGTCTGCTGCAAGAATCACAGTTGTTATGCCATACTTCGGTTATGCAAGACAGGACAGAAAAGCTAAGGCAAGAGATCCGATCTCGGCTAAGCTTTGTGCAGATATCATCACCTGTGCAGGTGCTGACCGTGTGCTTACAATGGATCTTCACGCAAATCAGATTCAGGGCTTCTTCAACATTCCTGTTGACCACCTTCAGGGTGCGTCACTTCTTGCCAACCATATGAGAGAGAAAATCGGCGGCAACAATGATGATTATATCGTTGTATCTCCCGACCTCGGTTCTGTAACCCGTTCAAGAAACTTCGCATCAAAAATCGGCACAGGTCTTGCTATTATCGACAAGAGAAGACCGAAGGCTAATGTTTGTGAGGTTATGAATATCATCGGTGACGCAAGGGGTAAGAAGGTTATCCTCGTTGACGATATGATCGACACAGCAGGTACTCTCTGCAATGCCGCTAACGCTATTGTTGAAAAGGGCGGTGCAACAGAGGTTTACGCTTGTGCTACTCACGCAGTTCTTTCAGGTCCTGCAATTGAGAGAATTCGCAACAGTGCAATTAAGGAAGTTGTTCTTCTTGACACAATTCCTGTTCCGAAGGAAAAGATGATTGACAAGTTCACAATTCTTCCTGTTGCTCCTACATTTGCGGAGGCTATCGCAAGAATTTACAATGACAAGCCGTTCACAGCCGCTTTCGGATGATAGGCGAACAACAGGCAATTTAATCATATAAATTGAGGCGGGTTTTAACTAACCCGCCATTTCGCTGTTTTACTGCAAAATTTTCAGGAATAAAACGGTACAATATGTGAGGGTGATTTAATTTTGTTTGGTATAGTTTACGGCTCCGATTCAGATAACAAAATAATGAACCGCTTTGTCGATGAGTACGAATTGTGGTGCAATGAGGGCAAAAATCCGGATATTGCGTCAATCGACCTTGACTTTGCGCTTGACCTACAGAAGAAAAGACTTGACGAAAAGGGTGTAAAGATTCAGACCGCCTTTACCGATAAGGAAACGGTGAAGAATGAAGTCCCCGTAAATGCTTGTACTGCCTACGATATGGGCGAATGTAAGAGTAACATTGCGTCAAAGACATATGAGGTTACGGAGAAATACTTTAAAGACGGAAAGAAAAAGAAAAAAATCAAGGACAGATTTTTCTTCTACACAATGATTACAAGGCTTGAAAACCGAAATTCCGAGGTTGCGTGTTCGTGTCCGAACTGCGGTGCGGTAAGCAGTGTAAGAGAGCTTCTCGACGGTTGTAAAAACTGCAAAACTCGCTTTATTATGGACGATTTGTTCCCGAAGGTTACAAACTTCTACTTTGTAAAAACCTATTCGCTTGCGAACAAGTCAACCAAAAAGGTGCTTGCACCGTACCTTCTCGGCGGAATTGCCGCCGTTGCGGCATTTACGGTATGGACGGTTGTAAAAGACGGAACCTTTGATCCCGCAACCGCAAATATGCTTTATGAAATCGGCATCAGAGTAATCCCTGTTCTGCTCGGCGGACTTTTGGCAGGTTACCTTGCATGGGCATTAAAAACGCTTTTCGGACTTTTTGTCGGTGCGGCAAAGAGCATTCCTATGATAGGTCCGCACTTCAATTGTCAGAAAAGACTTCCGTGGCTTATGAAAGAGGTTAATCCCAACTTCTCATATGAATACTTTATCGGCAAGGTGCTTGCTTTGCTCAAGATTATGATTTTCAGCGATGATTACACAAACCTCGCAGTTTATGAGGGCGCTCCGACGGAAAATCCTTTCGGAGATATTGTTGATATCAAGTACAGAGGTGTGTCAAAGCTTAATTCGTTCAATGTCACAAACGGCTGTTGCTATGTTGATATGACCGTTTACGCAACAACCGTGAAGAACAAAAATTCTTCATTTAGGGTTAAAAACGAAAAGTTCAGGCTTACCGTTTGCAGAAGTGTGAACGCCATGGATGACGGAGTTTTCACAATGAAAAAAGTAACCTGCAAAAGCTGTGGCGCAAGCTTTGATGCAACAAGAGAACGCAACTGCCCGTATTGCGGAAATCCTTATCATCTCGGCAACGATGACTGGGTTGTTGTAAGCTTCGGAAAAGGTTAATTTTAATTTCAGAATACATATAATATAAATAAGAGGGAAACTGATATGTTCGGAAAAAACAAATCAACGGGGTCGGTTGAGTACATTGTAGTCGGACTCGGCAATCCCGACAGAAAATACGAAAACACCCGTCACAACGCAGGCTGGCTTGCAATTGACAGCATCGCCGACAAGCTCGGTTGTGAGGTAAACAGGATAAAATACAAAAGCTTTATCGGCACTTGTACCGTAAACGGTGCAAAGGTTATGCTGATGAAGCCCACAACATATATGAACAACAGCGGTCAGGCAGTTGTTGAGGCGATGAACTTCTACAAAATTCCTCCCGAAAATGTCATTGTAATTTTTGATGACATTTCGCTTGATGTCGGAAAAATGCGTATCCGTTCAAAGGGCAGTGACGGCGGTCAAAGAGGAATGCGCAGTATAATCTATCTCAGCGGCAGTGACAAGTTTCCGCGCATCAAGGTTGGCATAGGTGCAAAGCCAAATCCCGACTGGGACCTTGCCGACTGGGTGCTTTCAAGGTTCACTCCCGATGAAATGAAAAAGCTTGATGAAATTTTTGACAATGCCGAAAAAGCAATCGAGCTGATTATTGACGGCAAAACCGACCGTGCTATGAATTTGTTCAACTGAAAAGGGACAAAGAAATGAATAATCTCAACTTTCTTGTTGATGTTCTGAAAGACTCGCCCGTTTTCAAAACACTTGAAAAGAATGTCAAGCCGGGCAGAACAGTTTGTGCTTCGGGACTTTCAACAATTAACAAATCAAATATCATCTATGCGCTGTGCCGCCTCAAGGGCGTCACGGCATTTTGTCTTGCCTCCGATGAAAAAGAGGCGCAAACCCTGTGTAACGATCTTTCGTGTATGGGACTGCGTGCCTATGTTTATCCTGTGCGTGACTTCAACTTTCTTGACTTTCAGAGCCGTTCGCACGAGTACGAGCACGCAAGACTTAAAGTTTTGCTCAAACTTCTCAACCACGAATGTGATGTTGCAATTGCGTGTGTTGATGCGGCGGCACAGCTTACCGTTCCGAGAAATGTGCTTGAACAGTCGGTTATTGAATTTGAAGAGGGCAGGGAACTCTCGCTTGAAAAGGCGACAAAGGCACTTACTCTGCTCGGATACGAACGCTTTGATGCGGTAGAGGGCAGCGGTCAGTTTTCACTCAGGGGCGGTATCCTCGACTTCTTTATGCCCGACAGCGACTATCCCGTGAGATGTGAATTTTGGGGCGATGAAATTACCGACCTCAGCTATTTTGACATTGAAACTCAGAGAAGATTTAAAAAGGCTGACAAAATTACGCTTTCGCCCTCAACCGAAATAGTAATTGAGGACAGAGCCGCCCTTGCAGATAAAATTGAACACAAGGCAAAGCTCCTCCGTTCCAAGAACAGCGCAAAGGCCAAGGAAAAACTTTTCTCCGAGGCAGAGCTTATCCGCAGCGGCGCAATGATTGCCAATGCGGACAAATTTATCAATCAGATTTACGATAAACCGGAGTCGCTTTTTGATTATCTCGACAGAAACACCCTCGTTTTTGCGTCCGAATTTACTGCAATTCAGGAACGGGGAAAGTCAATGGACTTTATCAGCAATGAAACCCTTATGCAGGGCTTTGAGGACGGAACTCTTTGCAGAGGTTTTGACCGCTTTGCGCTCACATTCAACGAATGTACCGAGTTTTTGCAAAGTCACGGAACAATCGTGCTTGAAAACTTTGTTCACGGAAGTATGCCTATCAAGCTGTCGGAAATCATCAGCTTTTCAACAAAACAGCTCTCGGCATGGGGCGGTTCGTATAAACAGCTAAAAGAAGATGTTGACGGACTTTTCACCCCCGAAAGCAGGGGCGTTATCTTTGCGGGAACGGAAAGAGCCGCCAAAAATCTTTGCGACACCTTTAACGCAGACGGCATAAATGCTGTTTACAGCGAGGGTGCGGATAAGATTTCAAAGGGCGAACTGCTTGTTATGCAGGGCGCTTTGAGTGCAGGCTTTGAGTATCCGTCACAAAAGTTTTTTGCAATAACTTACAGTCAGGTTTCATACCGTCCCGAAAAGTCCAAAAAGAAGAAGAAAAAGACGGGACAGGAAATTTACAGCCTTTCCGAGCTTACTCCGGGCGATTATGTTGTACACAATGTTCACGGTATCGGTGTGTTCGGCGGTATAAGAAAAATTGATACTCACGGAGTTATAAAGGACTATATCAAGATTGACTACGCAAAGGGCGATGTGCTTTATGTGCCTGTCACACAGCTTGATATGGTTGCAAAATATATAGGTCCGAAAGAGGATTCAAGGGTTAAGCTTAGCCGACTCGGTTCGGGCGACTGGCAAAAGGCAAAGGCAAGGGTTAAAACCTCTGTCAAGGACATTGCCAAGGAGCTTATCGAGCTTTACTCACAGCGTATGAAAGCCAAGGGCTATGCCTTTTCGGCAGATAACGAGTGGCAGAGAGATTTTGAACTCAGCTTTGAATATGACGAAACTCCCGACCAGCTGCGTTGTTGTGAGGAAATCAAGCATGACATGATGCGTTCGTCGCCGATGGACAGACTTCTCTGCGGTGATGTCGGATTCGGCAAAACAGAGGTTGCACTCCGTGCCGCTTTTAAGTGTATTGCAGATTCAAAGCAATGCGCATTGCTCTGCCCCACAACAATTCTCGCATGGCAGCATTATCAGACGGTAATCAAGCGTTTTGAGGGCTATCCCGTTCGTGTGGAACTGCTTTCAAGATTCCGTACAGCAAAACAGCAGAAAGAAATTCTCCAAAAGCTAAAGCGAGGAGAAATTGATATGATTGTCGGAACTCACAGACTTGTGCAGAAGGATGTTGAATTCCGTGACCTCGGACTTGCAATCATAGATGAGGAACAGCGTTTCGGTGTTGCTCAAAAGGAGAGGTTCAAGGAACTGTGCAAAAATGTAGATGTGCTTACGCTTTCGGCTACGCCTATTCCGAGAACCCTCAATATGGCAATGAGCGGTCTGCGTGATATGAGCGTTATCGAAGAAGCTCCGACAAACCGTCAGCCTGTTCAGACCTATGTGCTTGAACACGATGATGCGGTTATCAACGAGGCAATCCGCCGTGAGCTCCGCCGTGGCGGTCAGGTGTTCTACCTTCATAACAATGTTGAAACAATTTCATCATGTGCCGCAAAAATACGGGAAGCAATTCCAGAGGCGAAAATTGCAATCGGTCACGGCAAAATGAAAGAGGGGGAGCTCAGCGAGGTTTGGCGGCAGATGCTTGAACAGGAGATTGATGTGCTTGTCTGCACAACAATTATCGAAACGGGTGTCGATTTGCCGAATGCCAACACCCTTATTATAGAAAATGCCGACTGTATGGGACTTTCGCAGTTGCATCAGCTCAGAGGCCGTGTGGGCAGAAGTTCACGAAGGGCATATGCCTACTTTACCTTCAGACGGAACAAGGTTCTCACGGAGATTCAGCAGAAAAGGCTTGCCGCAATCAGGGAATTTACAGAATTCGGCAGCGGCTTCCGCATTGCAATGCGTGACCTTGAACTGCGAGGTGCGGGCAATATTATGGGCGCACAGCAGCACGGTCATATGGAGTCGGTTGGTTACGATATGTATCTCAAGCTTCTTGATGAGGCAGTAAGTGAGGAAAAGGGCGAGAAAAATACTGCCAAGGATCTTGACTGTCTTATTGACATTTCGGTTGACTCTCACATTCCCGAAAGTTATGTCGAAAGCCTTACGCTCCGCCTTGATGTTTACCGCAGAATTGCTGATATTCGCAGTAATGAGGATGCAGACGATGTTATTGACGAGCTTCAGGACAGATTCGGCAAGATTCCAAACTCGGTTCTCGGACTTATCGACATTGCCCTTGTGCGTAACCGTGCTTACTCAATGGGCGTGTATGAAATCAGACAGAACGGCACAATGCTTATGCTCTATGTAAACGAGCTTAAATCACCGCAGGTTGCCGATCTGCTCATCGCTTTGGGCGGAAAAGCAAAGCTTGTTGCAGGAGCAAAACCGTGTGTTGCGGTTGAGTGCAAAAACAGTTCCGCTCCGCTTGAAACGCTCACCAAAATTTTCGGTGTGCAGTAATTTAACGGTATGAAGCCGTAATTTGTTAAGAAAAAACCTCCCGAAAGTACAAAAATGCTGTTTTTCGGTGGAAATTCTCAACAAAATTTTATAAAAATGTAGACAATGACAAATTTTTTGTGTATAATCGTAAGGTACATTATCCTGCGGAAGTGTGTTTTGCAGGACACTCAGCATTTAATTTTTTAAAAGGACGGTAAAAAACTATGAAGCCTAATATCAAGGTCGGTTCATTTTTACTTGCAATTGTTATGATGTTCTCAGTTTTTGCAATTGCAGGTTGTACACCCACAACTCTTAACAAAGAATGGTCGTATAAGACAAGCGATAACGAGCTTGCCATCGGCGCTTATATCTACTCACTCAATGCAGCTTACAGTCAGGCTGAAAGCTTTGCCAAGAAGCTTGACGATTATGATTCGACATCGGACAAGTGGCTTGATGAAAAAATCAAGGACGATGACGGCAACGAGCAGGTTGCAAGAGAGTGGATTAAAGATCAGGCTAAGAAAATGTGCCTCAGCTACCTCGTAGTTGACGAACAGCTTAAAAAGGAAAATGTAAACATCGGTCAGGCAACTCTTGACTCCGCAACAAGTCAGGCCGAAACATACTGGAATGTTGGTCCGTATGCGTCACAGGGTTATGTAATGCCGATGAAGAAGCAGTATGAAAAGTACGGCGTTTCACTCGACAGCTTTGCATACTGCACAACTCTCTACAACACAAAGTATGAGGCTCTCTTCAAAGCAGTTTACGGCAAGGGCGGTTCAAAGGAAGTTTCCGACGCCGACCTTACAAAGTATTTCAAGGAAAACTATACGGACTACTCATATCTTCCCGTGAACCTTTATACATCAACAAAAGATGAGGCAGGTTCATCAAAGAATGTTGCAATGAGCGACAAGGAAATCAAGAAGGTTGAGGATCAGCTTAACGGTTACAAGAATGACCTTAACAAGGGCGGTTCTTTTGATGATGTTATTGCATCATACAAGAAGTCAAGCGGTTCGGAAAAAGATTCTTCTGTTTCAAATGTAGAAGTTCTCGACAAGAGTTCAATCGGTAAGGAGCTTAAAGAGGCTATAGGCAAGCTTAAAACAGGCAAGGCTGAAACTCTCAAGGTCGGCAGCGGTGACAGCGCAATCTACTATCTCGTTTATAAGAAAGACATCAACAAGGATGTTGACAGCTATATCGGCAACGAATCAAACAGAGCCGGTGTACTTGCGTCAATGAAGTCAGACGAATTTTCAAAGTACATTGACGGTCTTGCAGAGAAACTCAAGTATGAAGAAAACACTTCGGTTATTGACAAGTACAAGCCCGAACTCTTCTTCGTTGCGGTTGAGCCTACAACAGCGGCGTCAACAACAACCGCATCTGATAAAAGCTCAAAGTAATTGATATCGGACATACAACAGACGCACTTTCAGATTATTCTGAAGAAAGGAGCTTTTATGAAAAAACATTCAAAGCTTTGCGCAATTTTTCTTACAGCACTTTTGAGCATTTCGGCTGTAAGCTATTCTGTATCGGCAGTCGGTGAGGATGTTGATTCAGGCGGAGATTCAAGCGTTATTGTTGATCCGGTAGAGCCCGAACCCGATCCTGCCCCTGAGCCGGAACCTGCACCTGAACCGGAGCCGGATCCGGAGCCGCAGCCGCAGCCCGACCCCGTGTATCCGGATTCTTCGGACGATTCATCATATGTAGATCCCGGCTATTCGTCAAGTGATTCGTCATATGACAGCAGCTATAGCTACGACAGCAGCTATGACTACAACAACAATAACGATTATAACAATAGCTACAGCAGCAGTCAGACTTACTACTACTCTGAGCCGTCATATGTAGGCGGCGGTCAGTCATATGTTGCTCCGTCAAATACTGCTCCGTCAGCGTCGCTTATCAAGTCTGACGATAACATTGACGAAAAGACTCTTTCAAGCGGCGACTGGTCTGATATCGCAAAAAATCTTAAAAATACCGACACAGCGGGTTCTGACGGTGATGACTTTAGCTTCATCAAGAACAATAACAGCAAGGGTGACAACGGTCATTGGATGTTCTATGTTTCAATTGTTCTTCTTGCTCTCGGTGTTGCCGGCATAGCATACTTTGTGATTTCGATTGTCCTTAACAAAAAGAAGAGAGTCGCAGTCGGCGGCAGAAGTAACGCTCCAAAGAGCAAATCTGCACAGCCGCAGCGTTACAGCAGTAACGATGACTATGCCGACGATTATTCATCTTCAGGCAGAAAGTCCGAAAGACGCAGTAAGTACGATACTGCTGAAATCAAACTCCCCAAGAACAACTCAAAGGGCGGAAGAAGATACAAGTAATTAGATAACTTTATAAAACAAAAGCAGTTCCAAAATCGGAACTGCTTTTTTGTTTGGCTGTGTAATTGGATTTTTATATGACCTTTGTTCGATTATTAAAATCAGTTTTTGTCATACGGCTTTTTGTATGCCTCTTTGAAAGGTTTTACAGTGCCGTCCTTTTCCTCAACGCTTACATTGTCAAGTGTTGCGTTGAACTGTGTGCGGATTTCGCCGAGATAAATTTTGTATAACTCTTTCTGCTCTTTTTGCTCAGCCTCGGTAAGTCCCTGTTCCTTTTTCTTTTTTGCAAGCTCGTTAATTCTTTCGAGCATCTTTTTATCCATAAGTCAATCCCCCTGACTGCAATTATAAATTTATGAGCCTCTGCTCAACAATTATAATATCACACAAGAGGATAAAGTGCAAATTTTTAAATTGCCAATTGAAAACGAAAAAAATTTGTGCTATCATTCATTTAAACCCGTTATACGGCAAATTTTTTCGGCGGTGAATTATGGAAAATTTCAGCTTATTACACCCGACAAATTCAAATGCAGCCTATAGAACTCTCAACAAAGAGGCACTGAATGATTTGTCGGTTGATTTTATATGTGACGCTCTCACAAAAGAGCAGTATGAACGCAACAGCATAAAGCAGCTGCTGATAAATATTACGGATGACGAGGAAGTTATAAAATATCGTTGCGATGTTTTTGAGGATTTTCTTCGTTTTCCGAAACTTCGTGATGATCTATCCGCACTCCTTGTAAAGCTGAACGATTTGCGTGAAATTGAGCGCTTTCAAAAGGATACCGAGGCATCTTCCTTATGGCAGCTTGTAAACCGACTCCGTGAAATGGACGGCTATGTCGATTGCATTACAAGAATAAAAAATACGCTTGAAACGATTGATGTAAGGTCGGAGGGATTGCTCGAGCTAAAGAAAAATGTTAAGTCAATCTACAATGACAGCGGCTTTCCCGACCTGAAAAAGGATATAATAGATACGCTTGCAAAGGCTCAAAAGCTCAAGAGCATAACCCTCGGTGTGAATCTTGACGATTTGCTCCGCCCAAAGAGTGTGGGTGTAATCTCACTCAATGACAAAGAATTTACCGACAGCGGTATCCTCAAAAGATTTATGAAGTTTACAAACCGTGACGGCGAACTACACCACGGCAACGATGTTTCGGGATTTTTAAGCTTTCATCCGTCCAATCCGTCAACCTCGCAGTTCGGGCTGGGACAGTTTGTTGTGGGTGCTCAGCAGGATGTAAACCACACTATGAACAGCTCGCTGACCGGCGCAGATCCTATGTCTGACGCACTCAAAAATGTTGTGACCGATATCCTCCGCAGAACCGTAAATGACATAAAATCAATGCTCAACAGATATGTCAATGTCAACGGCTACTCGTTCGTTTCGCTTATGCCCGAAATCATTTTCTATATCCGTTTTGCAGAGCTTTGCGACAGGATGAAGAAGAAAAATCTTCCGCTCTGCAAGGCAGAGGTTCTTCCTAAAGAGGAAAGAAACTGTTTTTTGAAAGATGTTTACAACCTCAAACTCGGCATAAAATCGGCAAACGGTGAGAATTTGGATATTGTCACAAACGATATTGATTTTAACGATGACAGGCGAATTTACATTCTGACAGGTCCGAACCGTGGCGGTAAAACCACGATTACTCAGGCGGTCGGACTTGCGTTTCTGCTTGCTCAGAACGGAATATATGTTCCTGCAACGCAGATGAAATTCAGCCCATGCGACAGCATTTTTACGCATTTTCCTGCCGATGAAAACGATACCGTTGACCTTGGCAGACTCGGTGAAGAAAGCAAAAGACTTGCCGAAATTTTCTCTTCTGCAAGCCGTTACAGTCTGCTTTTGCTCAACGAAAGCCTTGCAACAACCAATGTTGCCGAGGGTTTGTACATTGCCCGTGATGTTGTCAAATCAATGCGATATCTCGGCACAAGGGCGATTTTTAATACCCATATGCACGATTTGGCTCGCAATCTTGATGAGGTGAACACAACCGTAAAGGGCGACAGCAAGGTTGAAAGTCTGGTAACAGGTGTTGAAAACGGACAGCGTTCGTTCAAGGTTTTCATCGCTCCGCCTCAAGGTGTAAGCTATGCCAAAGACATTGCCGAAAAATACGGTGTAACCTTTGACAAAATCAAAAAACAGATTGATCGGCAGCGTGTCGCTGCACCCGGTTCGGGAAGATAGTATGTAATAATAAAAACATATTATGCCCGAGCGTAGTATTGTAATTGTTAGCACAATTCTGTAGGGGCGTTCATTGGACGCCCGCACGGCGAGCCGCCGTTCCAAATTCGTGAGGAGCTAAAAGCTACTGATACAACGGCGTGGATAGGCAAGATGAACAATGTCAGAAACCGGGCAGCGGAAGTCGTAAGCGAAGAGATTATCTATAAGTAAAAACTGTAATCGGAGGGTAAGGCAACGAGCTTTATCCTCCGATTTTTCAAAACCGCTTGACAAATCCAAATGACAATAATATAATACATTTTGACAACCATACTTGTCAGATAGACAAAGAAGATTGTCGGACGGAGGTGCTGTATGATACTGCGAAATCGTTTGAAGGAACGCAGAGCTGCACTGAATGTCAATCAGCAGGAAATGGGACGCTTATGCGGCGTATCACGGCAAACGATCAGCCTGATTGAGCGGGGCGATTATTCGCCGTCGGTCACCCTTGCTCTGACGATTGCAAAGGTCTGCGGCGTTACGGTAGAAGAAGTCTTCTATTTACAGGAGGAAACTGAAAATGAAAAATGACGAAATCAAACAGGCAAATCGAAAAGCTCTGCCTAAATTTTTGCTTTTTGCGGTCGTATGTACGATTGTCGGCGGCGTGGTCGGTTATTATTCCGGTCACAGTGCAGCAAAAGGCGGGTTGGATCAACTGGTTGGCACGATGAAAGAAGCGGGAGCGTTCTTCGGAACGCACATCGCTCCGTGGCTGATGCTGGCGTTGGCGGTCATCGTGCCGGTGGTCTGCATCCCAATTTATCGGAGTGCAAAGAAACTGGTTGCTGCGTGGGATGGCGAGGATGAGGACATCTCGGATACGGTTGACAGAAAGCTGTCTGCTGTGATTTGGATTACAAGCGTAGCCCTTATCGTCTCCTATTTTCTTATTGCCGCATCCTATTCCGGTGGCTTTGCAACATTTGACAGTAAGAACAGCACAATCATCTTTTTTATCGGCGTTGTTGCTTTTTTCGGCATAATGGCTGAGGCGACGATTATTCAGCAAAAGTGCGTGGACACCGCCAAGCAGACAAATCCCGAAAAGAAAGCATCCGTCTATGATATGCGGTTTCAAAAAAAGTGGATTGACGACTGCGATGAAGCCGAGAAAATTATGATTGGCAAATGTGCGTTCAAAGCATACTCCGCAACAAATGTGGTCTGCACGGTTTTGGCGATTGTGCTTGCGGTCTGTGCGCTTGTGTTCGACATTGGTTTTCTGCCCTCACTTATGGTTTGCCTTGTCTGGATCGTCAATCTGTCGGTGTACTGCAAGGAGGCAATGCGCTACTCAAAAGCTGGGAATAAAATCTCCTAAATATAATTGTGGGAGGAATACGCAAATGGACAGTCTTTATCTCATTTTGCTTGCCCTGTTCCTTCTTGTGATTATCCCACGGATAATGCAGCGAAGGAGATTGGCGGCAATCAGACATATTTTGAACCGAAAAATGCGGAACAAGGAGAACATTGAAATGAAAGAGTTGGCAAAACGGTTTATCGGAGAAGAGTGCATTATTTATACGATTACTTCAAATGACGGCAGCGTACAGGGATTGATAAAAGAAATTGATGACGGCGGTATGGTCATAGAGAAGAAAACAGGCGAACTGGAGATTATCAATCTGGATTTCGTCACCCGTATTCGGCAGTATCCGAGAAAGAAAAACGGGAAGAAAAAGGACATCGTATTGGACTAAAATCAACGAACCTGCTGAAATAGCACTGTATAGCACGCGAAAAATGCGTTTTGCTGCCTGTGGGCAACACATTCGCTGTTTGCGGGGAAGAGTTTTTACGGAAAATGCGCTATACTTTTCTTCGGAGGTACATAAAGCAGATAGTTTGTAAATGTCAAAAAGCATATTATGCCCGAACGGAAGTTTTTTAAAATTGAAAGTTGAAAATGGAAAATTGAAAATTACGGTCGGGCAGACAGTTTGCAAAATGCAAATCATTGTTGCCCGACTGTTTTTGTATATATAGAAGTTGCGTTTAAATGTATGGGCGGATGCTACGGTGTTGCAATTATTTTGTTATATTCAGAAAATTCGTATAAAAGAAAACGGAGTGCATTACGCACTCCGTTTTCTTATGCCCACAAAATAATAAAAAAAGAAGGAAATAGCTGTTTAATAAAGCAACAGTGTAACCTTGCAGGATTTCAAGCTATTTCCTACAAACTGTTACCCTATGCGAGTATTCTAACACTAACAGTAATAAAAGTCAAGACTGTTATACTATTTTTTGTCATTGATAGTAATAATATCGTTTAACTCTATACATTGAATAAATCATGTGTCTGAAATTTGTGCAGATTATCAAAAGAAACCTGCCTGTCTGAAGAAGAAAATCCACAAAAACATCGTGAAACACGCTAAAACCGAAGTGAACACAACCGCCGCACCTGCAAGTTTGAAGTCGCTGTCCATTTGCTGAGCCATTGTGAATGACGAAACCGCACACGGCGATGCAAAAAGTCCGATAAGCGACACAAAGTCAACTCCTCTGATTCCTATAAGCGCCGCCGTCCCCAGACAAAGTGCCGGCACAACAACAAGTCTTGCGATTATGCAGATTACGAGGTTGCGTGAACAGCCTTTTATGCTGTCAAATGTGACAGACGCACCGAGTACAATCAGCGCAAGCGGAGTTGCAACCGCCGCAATATCCGAAACCGTTTTGTCAATTGTTTCCGGAAGGCTTATATTGAACGCAACAGACAAAAGTCCGAGCGCAGAGCCGATAATCAGAGGATTTCTGGCAATACCTTTTAAAATTTTCAGCACATTTATCTTTTGCCCTCTGAAAATTTCAAGCGTGATTACGGCAAGCATATTGTAAATCGGCACAATTACGGCAACAAGAACGGCGGTCATACCAAGCTTATCCTTACCGAAAATATTCGCCGCAATCGGAAGTCCCATAAGGACAAAATTACTGCGGTAAATCGCCTGAATCATCGCACCACGGCTGTAATTTGACTTTTCAACAAGGAGTGTAAACCCGATTGATAAAAAGTAAATCGTGAACACGCCAATAACCGCAAAGGCAAGCAGCTTCGGGCTGAAAACGCTTGAAAAATCTGAGCCGTAGATGTTATTGAACATCAGAAAAGGAAAAAATACATTGAAAACAATTTTGTTAAGCTGAGGCAGAAAGCTGTCCTGCAAAATTTTTAATTTTCTCACAAGAAAACCAATGAAAAGCATTATGAACATCGGCAGAACCGCATTAAGCGCAACGAAAAAACTCTCCATAAAATCACCTCTTTTCAGCATACCACATTGCAAAATTTTTTTCAACAAAGCATACACCCGAAAATGTGCATTTATTCAAGTTGAAATATGTCGGTTTGTGTGTTAAAATATTTCGTGAACGATTTAAAATGAAACAACGAGGTGTGACAATGAAAAAATGTGAATTCTGCGGTAAGCAGATATCGTATTTTGACCAGTATTGTGATGATGAGTGTCATATTAAAGCAAATAAATTTTACGAAAAGGGCGAGCGTTTCGGCAAGCTGTTTGCGGTAATCAATATGATTTGTGTGTTCGGAATTCCAATCGGACTTTTTATGCTCTCGTTTGCAAGAGAGGTCGGTCTTACCGTCGCACTTGCAAGCTGTGTGATTCTCGGAACTATGCTCATTATTCTTCCGTTTCCCACGGAAAATATGATTTCAAAATTCAAAATTCGGAAAGCCGTAAAAATCACAAGAATGATCGGCGGTGCGGTAATTTTCCTCGGAGTGCTGATTTTGCTCCTTGCATTGTTAATTAAATTCTGATTTAAATTGAATAAAACGAAAAATTGCGTCAATACTATTTTCAGCAAATACAAAGGAGGACTTTGAATGCTCGATAAAATAGCATTGACGCTTCTTATTATCGGCGGACTCAACTGGGGAAGTGTCGGCATTTTTCAGTTTGATCTTGTTGCGTGGATTTGCGGCGGACAGACAGGAATCATAAGCCGTATTGTTTACATCCTTGTCGGACTTTCCGCAATCTGGTGCATTACACTTTTATTCAGGGACACAAGCGACACCGTGACGGACGGAACGGTTGCGGATTCGTAGTTTTTGCAGTAGGTTTAGCCGTATGGGCGGATATTATCCGCCCATATAAAATTGTGAAAACAATTACAATATTACGCTCGGGCATAATATGCTTTTTACATTGCAAACTGTCTACACGAAAGGGGAACGGCGGCTCGCCGTATTGTACAATAAAATAATCAATAAACAAAAAACAGGCTGCCATATGACAACCTGTTTTCCTATGTAATATTTACTGCGTGGCAGATTCGTTTTAATTAAAGTGCCTCAACAATGGCTCTTGTATCTCTTGCAATAACCATTTCTTCGTCGGTTGCAATGAGTTCAACTCTGATTGCCGAATCAGGAGTTGAGAGTGTGCCTGTAACACCGCATGTGGCCTGCTTGTTGAATTCCTTATCCAACTTAACGCCAAGGCATTCAAGATAGTCGCAAACCTTTTCACGGAGCATAGGCTGGTTTTCACCGATACCTGCCGTGAATACGATGCCGTCACAACCGCCGAGCGCTACATAATAGCTGCCGATGTACTTTGCAATCTGGTAGTAAAGCATTTCGTGGGCAAGGTGAGCTCTCATATTGCCGTCTGCTTCGGCTGCACAAACATCACGGTCGTCAGACGAAACGCCCGAAATGCCCAAAAGTCCCGATTCCTTGTTGAGAATCTTTGACATTTCCTCGGGAGTGAGATGCTCTTTTTCAGCGATAAATGTGATAACAGACGGATCAAGTGAACCTGAACGGGTACCCATCATAAAACCGCCGAGAGGAGTAAGTCCCATTGTAGTGTCGATAACCTTACCGCCCTTTACGGCTGTGATTGAAGAACCGTTGCCGATGTGACAGGTAATAAGCTTGAGCTCTTCCTTTTTTCTGCCCATAAGGTCAGCCATTTTTTCGGAAACATAACGGTGAGATGTGCCGTGAAAGCCGTACTTTCTTACACCGAACTTTTCATAATACTTGTAAGGCACTGCATACATAAATGCTTTTTCGGGCATTGTCTGGTGAAAAGCAGTATCAAAAACCGCAACCTGCGGAACTTTCGGACCGAAAACTCTTGTGCAGGCCTCAATGCCCTGAAGATGTGCAGGGTTGTGAAGAGGTGCAAGAGGAGCAAGCTCTCTGATTTTGTTGATTACCGAGTTATCTACAAGCACCGACTTGTCAAAGTATGCACCGCCCTGCACAACTCTGTGACCTACGGCGGAAACCTCGGACAAATCGCTGATTGCACCGTATTCGGGATCTATGAGTGCATTTTTAACAGCCTCAAAAGCCTGAGTGTGATTAAGCATCTGTGTTTTGCGGTTGATTTTTTTGCCGTCGGGTGTTTTAAAACCAATGAAAGCACCGTTCTGACCGATTCTTTCACAGTTACCCTTTGCGAGAACTGCCTCGTTGTCAGTATCAATAAGCTGGTACTTGAGCGAGGAACTGCCTGCGTTGATTACGAGAATTTTCATTACAATCGTCCCCTTTGGTAGTTGTTTTCAGTTTAAAATATAAGAAATATATTTGCCTGTCGTCATATTTTATACTATAATGTAAATCAGAAAAAGACTTTTCAAAATTGACAGGTCACACATACATATGATACTCCAAATTATGTATGTTTTCAAGTGTTTTTTACAATATGTATGCGAAATAAAGGCTTCGGAGGAATAGTTATGGCAACAGCTGTCATCTGCGAATTCAATCCGTTTCACAACGGTCATAAATATTTGCTCGAAAGTGCAAAAAAAGTGCTTAAAGAGCCGATTATAGCGATTATGAGCGGAAGCTTTACCCAGCGCGGTGAGGTTGCTGTATGCGACAAATTTGTCCGTGCAAAATCTGCCCTTGAAAACGGTGCGGATTTGGTGCTTGAACTGCCCGTTGTGTTCTCGCTTTCGGGCGCTGAGGGCTTTGCAAGGGCAGGTGTTGCGATTGCGTCGGCTTTTGACTGCACAAATCACCTTGCTTTCGGCAGTGAAAGCGGTGACTGCGAACTGCTCAAAAGATCCGCAAACGCTGTTTGTGACGAAAGGGTACAGGCTCTTGTGCGTGACGGAATGAAAAACGGCGGATACTACCCCCGTGAGCTTGAAAGCGCCGTCAAAGCGGTTTTTGGTGACGGGGTTTCATCGGTACTTTGCAAACCGAATAATATTCTTGCCGTTGAGTATATCAAGGCATTGAGCGGTACATCTGTTGAACCGTTCTCGGTTGCAAGAACAGGTGTTGCACACGACAGCCGAATTGCGGGCGAGGGCTTTGCGTCTGCGTCACACATAAGAGAAATGTTGCGTAACGGTGAAAATGCGAAGAAATATGCACCATATGTTCCCGATGAAATCACATTTTCCGAAAATCTTGACAGACCGTTGCTGTATCGTTTGCGTACTATGACAAGAGAGGAGATTTCTAAGCTGCCCGATGTGGGCGAGGGACTTGAAAACAGAATAGCCGATGCGGCAATGCAATGCAGTACCTCGGCGGAAATTGCCGATTTTGTAAAAACAAAACGCTACACTCATGCACGCATACGGAGAATACTCGCCTGTGCATTGCTCGGAATTGAAAAAGCTCATACGCAGATTCCGATTGAATATGTCCGTGTGTTAGGATTTACGAAAGACGGTGCAGAGCTTTTAAAGGATTGCAGATTAAATGTTGTCACTTCTGCAATTGCCGGTCTTAAAATCGGCGGCAGTACAAAAGCATTGCTTGAAAAGGACATTTCCGCTTATAATATTTCGGCTCTTGCTTACCGCGTTCCGAAAAAAGGAGGTCTTGATTTTACTACACAGATTGTAAAAATATGACGCCGAGCGATTGGCTCTTCAATGATATGACAGATTGGCACGGTTACAAAGGCTTTAATTACATTTTTTACCGCTAAAAAAGGCGATTTTTACGGGAATTTTATCTTTTTTGTGAGAAGTGCAACAATAACTGTGTAATCTTTTTGTAATTATTATTGAACCCGATAAAAGTAGAAAAATGGTCAAAAAAACATTGACAATTATTTAACAAAGATGATAAAATAGAGTCAATCGATGATTGGCTAATTCTAAAACAACGATTGAGAGGATCCAAAAAATGAAGAAAATTCTATGCTTTTTAATGGCATGTGCAATGTGCCTGACAGCAGCAGTAGGTCTTTCCGGATGCGGTTGTGACGACAACAAATCCCAGAAAAACAAACCCGGCTACAAGGTTGAGCCGACAGAGCCTGATTTTACAAACGGCGAATTCGGATTTTTTATCATCAATCAGGAAGAACTTATGGTTACTAAGTACACAGGTTCAGACAAGGTTGTTAAAATTCCCGAAAGCTACAAGAACTACAAGGTTACCGTAATCGGTCCGAGCGTGTTCAACGACTCAAAAATCACTGAGGTTACAATCCCGTCAAGCATCAAACAGATTGAAGATTATGCTTTTGCAAACTGCCACAGCCTTACAAAGGTAAACTTCAACGAAGGTCTTGAAATTCTTGACAACAGCGTGTTCTTTAACTGTTCGGAGCTCAGAGAAATTAAGCTTCCAAATTCACTTAGGCAGATTGGCGTAAGAGCTTTTTCGGGTGCGTCCGTAAACAATGTGGTTCTTCCCGACAACGGAAATCTCACAAAAATCGGTGAATTTGCGTTTTATCAGTCGCGTGAGCTTACAGACATTACAATTCCTGCGTGTGTGACGAGTATCCCTGACAATGCTTTCTCGGAGTGTGCCAAAGAGGTTACAATTCACGGAGGCAAAGGAACATATGCCCAGAACTACGCACAGAAAAATAAATTGAAGTTCGTGGCTGAATAAGCCTTGAAATAAAAAGTAAGATATTCATTTTCAGCTTTGCTGAATCTAATATAATTATGCAAGATAAGAGGTAGATTAAATGAGTACAAAAGAGTATCCTATCGTAGATAACGCAGAAAGCTTTGAAGCTGCCCTTGCAAGAGTAAGAGAAGCTCAGAAAATTTTTGCTACCTACACACAGGAACAGGTTGACAAGATTTTCCTTGCTGCCGCAACTGCTGCTAACCAGATGAGAATTCCGCTCGCTAAGATGGCTGTTGAAGAAACAGGCATGGGCGTTGCAGAAGATAAGGTTATCAAGAACCACTTCGCTTCTGAGTATATTTACAATGCTTACAGAAATGTTAAGACTTGCGGCGTTCTTGAGGAAGACAAGGCTTACGGCATCAAGAAGATTGCTGAGCCAATCGGCGTAATTGCTGCCGTTATCCCAACAACAAACCCGACTTCAACCGCTATCTTTAAGACACTCGTTTGTCTTAAGACAAGAAACGGTATCATCATCAGCCCGCATCCCCGTGCTAAGAAGAGCACAATTGAGGCTGCCAAGGTTGTTCTTGAAGCTGCTGTTAAGGCAGGCGCTCCGGAGGGTATCATCGGCTGGATTGATATTCCTTCACTCGAACTCACAAACACACTTATGCAGGAAGCTGACTGCATCCTCGCAACAGGCGGCCCCGGCATGGTTAAGGCTGCTTATTCATCAGGTAAGCCTGCACTCGGTGTTGGCGCCGGTAACACACCTGCTATCATTGATGAAACAGCTGACATTTTACTCGCAGTTAACTCAATTATCCACTCAAAGACATTTGATAACGGTATGATCTGTGCTTCAGAGCAGTCTGTTATCGTTGAAAAGAAGATTTACAGCAAAGTTAAGAAGGAATTCAAGGCTCGTGGCTGCTACTTCCTTAACGAGGAAGAGACAGAGAAGGTTAGAAAGACTATCATCATCAACGGCGCCCTTAACGCTAAGATTGTTGGTCAGAAGCCTGTTACAATCGCAGCTCTTGCAGGTGTAACAATTCCTGAGGAAACAAAGGTTCTTATCGGTGAGGTAGAATCAGTTGACATCAGCGAAGAGTTTGCTCACGAGAAGCTTTCTCCTGTACTCGCTATGTACAAGGCTGAAGATTTTGAAGATGCTATTGCAAAGGCTGAGCATCTTATTGCTGACGGCGGTTACGGTCACACATCTTCACTTTATGTTGACGCTGTAAACGAAAGAGCAAAGATCGACGAGTTTGCTTCAAGAATGAAAACTTGCCGTATCCTTGTAAACACACCTTCTTCACAGGGTGGTATCGGTGACCTTTACAACTTCAAGCTTACTCCTTCACTCACACTCGGCTGTGGTTCATGGGGCGGCAACTCTGTTTCTGAGAATGTTGGTTGCAAGCACCTTATCAATATTAAGACAGTTGCCGAGAGGAGAGAAAATATGCTTTGGTTCAGAGCACCTGAAAAGGTTTATATCAAGAAGGGCTGTATGCCTGTAGCTCTTCAGGAACTCAAGGATGTAATGGGTAAGAAGAGAGCATTCATCGTTACCGACTCATTCCTTTACAAGAATGGCTACACAAAGCCAATCACAGACAAGCTCAATGAAATGGGCATCACATATACAACATTCGCAGATGTTGAGCCTGACCCATCACTTATTTCAGCTCAGAAGGGTGCAGAGGCTATGCGTAAGTTTGAGCCTGACTGCATTATCGCACTCGGCGGCGGTTCAGCAATGGATGCCGGCAAGATTATGTGGGTTCTCTATGAGCATCCGGAAGTTGACTTCCAGGATATGGCTATGCGTTTCTGCGATATCCGTAAGAGAGTTTACACATTCCCGAAGATGGGCGAGAAGGCATACTTCATTGCTATCCCAACATCATCAGGTACAGGTTCTGAGGTTACTCCTTTCGCAGTTATCACAGACCAGAATACAGGCGTTAAGTATCCGCTTGCTGACTATCAGCTTATGCCTAAAATGGCAATCGTTGATGCTAACAACATGATGAGCGGTCCTAAGGGACTTACAGCTGCATCAGGTATCGATGCTGTTTCTCACGCACTTGAGGCTTATGCTTCAATGATGGCTACAGATTTCACAGACGGTCTTGCACTCCGTTCACTCAAGCTTATCTTCGAGTATCTCCCTGCTTGCTATGACAACGGTATGAACGAGCCTGTTGCTCGTGAGAAGGTTGCTCACGCTGCTACAATGGCAGGTATGGCATTCGCTAACGCATTCCTCGGTGTTTGTCACTCAATGGCTCATAAGCTCGGTGCTTTCCATCATGTACCGCACGGTATTGCTAACGCACTTATGCTTGAGCAGGTAATCAGATTCAACTCAGCAGAAGTTCCTGCTAAGATGGGTACATTCCCACAGTATGATCACCCGCACACACTCGCTCGTTATGCTGAAGTAGCTCGTTACCTCGGCCTCGGCGGCAAGAACGATACAGAGAGCGTTGAAAACCTTATCAAGGCTGTAAACGACCTCAAGGCAAGAGTTGGCATCAAGAACTCTATCAAGGATTATGTTCCGGACGAAGAGGACTTCCTCAACCGTCTTGACGCTATGACAGAGCAGGCATTTGATGACCAGTGCACAGGTGCAAACCCAAGATATCCGCTCTTCAAGGAAATCAAGCAGATGTACCTCAATGCTTACTATGGCAACAACAGCGAGACTGTTTAATCTATCTCGTAAAGCATAATTATAAAACACCCTGCCTACACGGCAGGGTGTTTTGTTATTTTTTCAGTGATTTTCCCTTACAACCCTAACAAAACATCTGCTAATGCGTTGCCTAAGAGAGTGCCTGAATAAACCGCCTCGTCAATCGAGTTTGACTCTGTGCCTACTTCAATTAACAGGGAACCGTTGCAGACATACTCGTTGTACGCAAAGTAGTCGAAGTTCAGCGGTCGGGTCATATCGGGGTAGAGGGTTTCGGCTTTGTCCTGAATTTTCAGGGCAAAATTTAGATTTTCTTCCCAGCAGTCAAAACCCCGTTCACCCTCAGAGTCGCAGCCTGCAAGAATCATAATTTGCGCACCTTTTTTGCCGTTGTATGTAAATACAGGCTTAACCTTGTTCTCATCTGTTCCTATTGCGTCACGGTGCAGGTCGATAACAACCTTGATGTCAGGATATTTTTCGAGATTTTTATACACTGTGTCAACACTTCGGTCGTACGAACCGTTGTAGGATTCATCGTGAATTGTCGTGTCATGAACCGTTTTTATTCCACGCTTGTTGAGCTGTTCGGTGAGTGCGTCACCGACTGCCACAACATTGAAATCGTTGTTGTTTGTGCGTGAATAAAAGCTGTCATAGAAAAAGTCAACATCCTCGTCAAGGTAAGCCTCGCTTGTGTGGGTGTGATAGATGAGAACCTGCGGTGAGTTTATGCCTTTTTCAATTGAAAAAGGCAGCTTTGCGGCGAGCAGTCCGTCAAAGTCAAGCGACAGCCCCGTTTTGTTTTTGACAAAGCAGTTGTCAACCTGAGTTCCCGTGTCGCCTATGGTGCGTTCCTCAACCGTATATTTATTTTCACCGTCATGGTTGCCGTAGGAATCGTAATAGGTGCTTTTGTCACGCTTGTGTTTTTCTTGTACTATGGGTTCTGTGTCGGCTGATTCGGTGGGCTTTTGGCCGGAATCCGTCGGTTTTTTCGCCTTTGAATTTTCAAGCCTGTATTCTCCGTTTGTGAGGGTAAAGGCGGCAGCGGCAAGAGCTGCCGGATTTTGAGAGTCAAAACATAGGGGAAATCTGTATATAACGCTTAAAACAGCCGTTGACAATAATACAACGGCTGTGCTGATTTTTATGGCTTTTTTAAATTTATTTTTTGATTTTCCTTCACTTTTCACAAAATCACCTGCAATCCGTACATATGTTGGCTAACGGTTTCTAAATTAAATATATGCGGTGTTGTGCGTGAATATGCATAAATTTACATTAACGATATGAGGTCGGGCAAATCAAACTCATTTTGCAATGCTCCGTTGAGCGCAAAGGCTATCAGCCGTGAGGCTCTTTCCGTGAGCAGGTCAATTTCTCTGGGAATTACAACAAGCTGTCTGCCCTGCGGCATAAGCATTTTCTGCGTTTTTCGGTTGCAGTCGCTGCCGAGAATATCAATCGCAAGCGTTTGTGCATCAACAACCGTAGGCACTCCGATTGCGATAACAGGTACTCCTACGGTTTCTTTGGTGATTTTGGTGCGATGGTTGCCCACCCCAGCACCGGGTGAGATTCCCGTGTCGCTTATCTGCAGTGTACAGCCGAGCCTTTCCGGTCTGCGTGAGGCGAGTGCGTCAATTGCGACAACGGCTGTAGGTCTTATCCGCCGTACAATGCTGAGAATATATTCGCCTGTTTCAATGCCGGTTTGACCTGTGACGCCTGTTTGCATAACCGCAACAGGACGAAGTCTGTCAAGTCCTGTTGAGCGGGCAATTTCTCCGCTTATGTGACGGGTGGCAAGCACTCTGCTGCTTGTTTTCGGACCGAGCGAGTCGGGAGTAATTTCCATGTTGCCGAGCCCTGCCACAAGCACAAGTCCGTTCACGGGCAAAAGCCTCTTTATTTCATTGCCCACGGTTTCAAGCCGCTTGTCGGTTTCTGTAAAATTGTCTGTGAGTGACGGCAGCTCAATCGTAATATATGTTCCGATTTCTTTGCCGAGTGCCTGTCTTGCCTTTTGGTTCTTTACAATCAGCCGTGAGATTTCAAGGCCGTTTTCGCTGTACCTTTTAAATTCAACACCGCCTGTGTTTTCTCCTGCAATTTCTCTTGCTTCAATTGCAAGGTCGGTTCTGAACTGCAAAATAATCCCCCGTTTCGCAAATTTGTGTTTGTATAGTTATTATTGTGCAATTTTACATGATGTATGCTATTTACATTCTAAATGTGTTCTGTTATAATCCATTTATAGCTTACATCTGCCACAATTTCTGTTCCGTTGCAGTTCAGGCGGAAATTGTTTGATTTGATTTTTTGTTATAAAGTAAAATGTTTAAAATTTTTGTATAGGTGATTTTATGAATAGAAAGTTTGCTAAAAAATTCATTGCTCTTTTTTCGGCTTCGTGTATGCTTTCAATAGGTACTGTAGCTGTAAATGCTGCTGAAATAGACGATGGCTTTGAGTCGGTAACAAAGAATATGGATTTTTCCGATTCATCTTTTCCGTCGGCATATTCTGCAATCGGCTGTACGCTTGTTGACGAAAACGGACTTCCGAGTGATTTCAGCTCAAAAAAACTCGGCTTTGTAACACCTATCAAGTCTCAGCAGTATAATGATTGCTGGGCGGTTGCAGGTACAGAAGGCTTTGAAACAAAGCTTTTGAAGCTTGGATATCCCGTCAATGAGATATCGCATGACCACGCAAACGCAAGTTCCACAACCCAGACAAACGGCAAGGGCTGGCAGAGAAAATACCGTGACGGCGGATTTACAAATATTTATCCCGGCTATCTCACCTCATGGCAGGGCGGTGCAGAGATTGCCGATGTCGGTAAGATTGATTTTTCAAAAAATATTCACGGCGATGATATGACAGCCGACAAGACTAAATACGGCACAACAAAGCTGCGTTATCTTGACGGCGTTGATTCAAATGAAATCAAACAGGCAATTATGGATAACGGTGCGGTTACTGCATCATATGCAACAACAAACAGGTGCTTTAACAATGCAGGCACAACCTACTTTATGCCGCAGTCGTATGACGGCGATTATACAGGCCACACAATCAGCATTGTGGGTTGGAACGATAATTTTAACAAATACAAGTTTGCTAACAATACAGGCGTACTGCCCCCAAATAACGGTGCATGGCTTGTGCGCAACAGCTGGGGCGATAACAACACAATGGGCGGTTATTTCTGGATTTCATATGAGGATAAGTATATTTTCGGCGAAAAGTATTCTCCTAATTTTACTATTGACGAAGTTGTTGAAATTTCCGATGATATGACCCTGCTGCAGAATGAACGCTACGGTGCAACCTACAGCTTTAATTATGTTGACAGCAACGACATCACCTTTATCAATTGCTTTGATTTTGATGAAAACAGCCGCACACTTAACAATGTGATTTTTGAAACCAAGAGCAACGGTGCTGATTATGAGGTTTACTATATACCTGTTGATAACGGCACGCCTGCGAATGATGAAAGCAAGTGGAAGCTCATTTCATCGGGTAAGGTTACATACAGCGGCTATCAGTCAGTTGATACAAACGGCTATGTTGCGCCGTTGGGCAGAGGCGCAATCGGCATAAGAATTATAACTGAATCAGGTGAATCAAGTCAGCTTGGCGTTGGCGAATGGCTTACCAATTCAACAAAAAAGACTTTTATAAATGATTCAAGATACGGCGACAGCTACATTAAGTATGACGGCACAACATCAGATTTACTTGATTGGTACAAGCTGAACAATAATGACCTTCTCGGCGGTACCTTTGTCATAAAGGCTGTTGCACTTGAGAATGACAATATAATGAAAGGCGATACAAATTTTGACAAAGTGATTTCTGTTGTTGATTCAACACTCGTTCAGAAGTATATTATAGGTAATACCGATTTTGACGAAACTCAGATTTATAATGCCGATTATGACGGTGACGGCATAATTACAGTTGCCGATGCAACCGAAATTCAGAAAAAGGTTGTAGGTCTGCAAAAGTCAAATTAAAGAATTAAAAATTAAAACAAAAACAGTTGTCGGATGAAGATTTGCAAAACGCAAAGTATATTCATCCGACTTTTGTTTTATACAAAAGTAACCGTTAATTTAATATGGACATCTGCCGTGCATTCGTGTTAAAATGTAAAATATAAGGATATGCACGGTTGAACGGGAGGTGAATCGGGTATGAATAATGCGGAAAAATCTGCTGATAAAATAAAAGTAAAAAAGTCGATTTTCAAGAGGCTTTTCGTTCGTGTGCTTGTGCTGTTTATTTTGGCGGTGATTGTTTCGGGTACGCTCAATTGCATTGAAAACATTCAGCGCACAAGGCGGTTTACACGACAGCTGACCGAAAGTGCGTCAAAGGTTGCAACGGAAACTTTTGAACGCAGCGATATAAACGCATTGCTTGATAATCCCGATTCCGAAGAATATCGGAAAGCCGTTAAAACCTTGAGGTGGATTTGTCAGACGAACCACTTTGAATATATGTACATTTACATTCCGAATTTTGACGAAAACAAGGTTACATATGTTATGACTGTTGCCGATGATGACAGCGAAAACGAGAATGTTTTGAAGGTGAGAAGTGCAGGTGCAGAGGTTGACCACAGCTTGTGGGACGCTGAAAAAGAGGCGTGGGAAAATCCTAACCTTGTCACGGCTTACGAATATCAGAACGACAGCTTCGGCAGTTTTTACACGGCATTTTCAGCAGTTCAAGGCAAGGACGGCAAGCCTGTTGCCTTAATCGGTGCGGACTATTCGCTGACGCAGATTTATACGGAAATCATTTTCTATACCGCAATGCGAGTTCTTGCGTTGCTTGTCGTGCTGGCAATTGTATTCTTGCTTGTAATGCTGTTTGTCAGAAAAAAGATGTATAATCCGATACTTTTGATTTTTGAAAAGATTCGCGGATATTTTTCCGACAAGGCTGACGGCACAAATACAAGGAAAGCTTTTGAGCCGATAAAACTCGGCTCTGACGATGAAATTCAGCTTTTGGCTGATTATTTCAACGATATGGCTCACGATGTAGAAACTTATGTTGAAAAAAATTCCGCCCTTGCAAGCGAAAAGGCTAAGAATGAAACCGAGCTTGAGGTTGCAAGGCGGATTCAGTACGGAATAATTGCGAGAGAAAAGAATGTTGTCTTTGCCGATTGTTTTGATGTTTCGGCAAGAATGGAGTCTGCAAGACAGGTAGGCGGCGATTTTTACGATTGCTTTGCATTGCCTGACGGCAGAATGTGTGCCGTAGTCGGTGATGTGTCGGGCAAGGGCGTTGCGGCGGCAATGTTTATGGCTTTTGCAAAAACTCTTATCCACGAAAAAATGACCGAAAATGCAGAACCCGACAGGGCATTTGAAAAAATCAACAAGGAACTCTGTTCGTCAAATCCCGAGGGAATGTTTGTAACTGCATTTGCCGTGATTTTTGACAAAAACAGCGACAGCTTTTTGTACATAAATGCAGGCCATAACAAGCCTGTTGCGGTGAGCAACGGCAAGGCTGAATTTTTAGAATGTAAGCCGTGTATAATGCTCGGTGTGTTTGATGATGCAAGATATGTTGTGAACAGCGCTGAATTTGGAAACGGTGATATAATTTGCCTTTACACCGACGGTGTGAACGAGGCAACAAATGCGGATAATGAATTTTTCGGCAACGAAAGACTTGTGTCTGCCTGTCAAAATGCCGGTCAGACTGCAAAAGGTGTGTGTGACGGAGTTTATGAGGCTTTGACTGACTTTACCGAAAATGCGGAGCAATTTGACGATATAACAATTGTTGCAATAAAAAACAGCAAAAACAGAGATTGAAGGGTTATGAATGTTTAAATCGGAAAACAATCAGATTACAATAGAACAGATGAGAAAGCTTGACGAGGAATATACTCTTGTCGATATCCGAGATGAAATTTCGTTTGAATACGGTCACATTGACGGTGCAAAGAATATTCCGCTTGCAAAAATCAAAGGGGACAATTCACTTTTGCCAAAAGACAAGCTTGTTGTCCTCTGTTGCAAAAGCGGTCAGATAAGTGACGAGCTTGCAGAAAATCTGCGTGATGACGGATTCAATGCCGTGAATCTTGAGGGCGGTTATTACAGTTGGTTGAGAAGTCAATTCGAGAATGAGGACTATGCAACCGATGTTGAAAAAAGCATCCGCAAAAAGTTCAGCAAGACGATTTGGAGCAGATTTACTGCGGCGATCATTGAATACAAGCTTGTTGAGCCGAACGATAAAATTGCCGTCTGCATTTCGGGCGGTAAGGATTCAATGCTGATGGCAAAGCTTTTTCAGGAGTTGAAAAGGCACAATAAATTTCCGTTTGAGCTTGTTTTTCTTGTAATGGATCCAGGCTACAGCGTTGAAAATCGTGATGTAATCGAGAGCAACGCCCGCAGGCTGAACATTCCGATAACTGTTTTTGAAACAGATATTTTTAATTCTGTTTACAATGTTGACAAATATCCCTGCTACCTTTGCGCAAGAATGAGGAGAGGTTATCTCTACAAAAAGGCAAAGCAGCTCGGCTGTAATAAAATCGCACTCGGTCATCACTATGACGATGTTATAGAAACTATTCTTATGGGTATGCTCTACGGCGGTCAGGTTCAGACGATGATGCCGAAGCTCCACAGCACAAACTATGAGGGAATGGAACTTATCCGTCCTCTCTACCTCGTTCGTGAGGCTGAAATTAAGCATTGGCGAGATTACAACAAGCTGAATTTCATTCAATGTGCGTGCCGTTTTACGGACACCTGCACAACCTGTTCCCCAAACAGCAACACAGGCTCAAAACGACAGGAAATCAAACAGCTTATAGCAAATTTGAAGAAAATCAATCCCCAGATTGAAAGCAACATTTTCCACAGCGTTGAAAATGTCAACCTCGATACGATCATTTCATATAAACAGGGCGATAATAAAGTTTCGTTTCTGGACAGATATGATGATATGGGGAAGGACAAGTAATTAAAAATTGAAAATTGAAAATGGAAAATGAAAGTCGGGAAGACAGTTTGCAAAATGCAAAGCAATGTCTTCCCGACTGTTTTTGTTTGTATTAAAGTTGTTGTTTAAATGTAGCGGTGAACCGCCGTTCCCAATTCGTGCAGTCAGTTTTATAATATCTAAAACATATCATGCCCGAGCGTAGCATTGTGATTGTTTTCGTAATTTTGTAGGGGCAGAAAATTTATGATGAAAATAAACTGTATAAATGAGATACAGTTACCGAAATAATGTAGGGGAGAACCGTGTTCTCCCGTCTGAAATATAGTCGCAATGCGTTGCACATAAATGTGCTTCCTATTGCTCGTTATTTCAGACAGTGCATTGCTCCCTTTATCCGCCACCGGCGGCGGTCGCAAGGCTACCATTTGTTTTGATTGTAAAACCAAAACAAGCAAACCGGTTTTTATAAGCATAAATTTTATATAACTACAACAAAAATGCATTAAGTTAAACCGATTTTGCAAGCGCTTCGAATGGCGGTCATTGACCGCCGCTGTAACACAACAATAATTTTGCACAATAAACTAAATTTGTATATAGTCGGATTCTTTCTATTTTAGTATTGATTTTAGCATAAAATAGGTGTATTATGACTTTGGTATGCGGACGGGTGAAATTTTTCAGTGGTTCGCACCTTGTTCTTAAATAATCGTTAAGAGGAAAATTTATGAGAATAATAATTGTTGGATGCGGAAAGGTTGGCTCCTCGATAGCGTCGGAGCTTAACTTGGAAGGACATGAAATATCAGTAGTCGATATTGACCACGGTGCAGTCGATAAACTTGCAAATTCGCTTGATGTTCTCGGCATAGAGGGAAACGGTGCAACATATGATGTGCTTGTTGAGGCAGGCGCAGAGTATGCCGATCTGCTTATTGCCGCAACCGCAAGGGATGAAATCAATCTGTATTCGTGTCTTATGGCTAAGGCGGCAGGCGTTACCCACACAATTGCAAGAGTGCGTAATCCCGAATACACAAACGACCTTTACAGAATCAAAGAGCATCTCGGTCTTTCTATGGCAATCAATCCCGAACAGACCGCCGCTAATGAAATCAGTCGTCTGTTAAGATTTTCGGGTGCGCTTGAAATTGATTCGTTCTCAAAGGGCGTTGTTGAGCTTATCAAGGTAACTGTACCGCAGAATTCGTCAATTGTCGGAACTGCTTTGAGCAAAGTTGACAACCTCAGAGGTAAGGTGAGAATCTGTACGGTTGAGAGAGGGGATGAGATGTTCATTCCTAACGGTGATTTTGTTATTAACGGCGGTGACAGAATTTCTGTTGTTGCAAAGCCCGAAATTGCCGCAAAATTCTTTAAGCGTATCAGTATTGCAATCGGCAGAAGTAAGGATGTTATCCTTCTCGGCGGCGGCAAGGTTTCGTTCTACCTTGCAAAGACGCTTATTAAATCCGGTGCGAATGTCAAAATTATCGAGAAAAATCCCGAACGCTGCAACTTTCTTTCGGAGGCTATACCTGGGGCTGTTATAATTCAGGGTGATTGCATGGATCAGTCGCTGTTGCTTTCGGAGGGTGTTGAACACGCTGACGGCATTGCCGCTCTTATGGATTATGACGAAGAAAATATTATCATAACGATGTACCTAAAGGGCATTACAAAGGCAAAATTGATTACTAAGGTAAATAATGCGTCATTTGATCCGCTTTTGCATGATCAGAATTTTGAATGTATTATTCATCCAAAGAGCCTTACAGGCGAATATATTGCAAGATATATCAGAGCGATGCAGAATACGGGCGACAGCAATGTTGAATCGCTTTACCGCCTTAACGACGACAAGGTTGAGGCTCTTGAATTCAAGGTTAATGCGGAATCAAGGGTTACGAATGTTCCGATTATGAGCCTTAATCTGAAGGCTAATCTTCAGATTATCTGCATTAACAGAGGCGGAAAAATTATTCTTCCGCAAGGTACGGATGTGATTAAACCTGAGGACACGGTAATTGTGCTTACCATGCAAAAAGGTCTTAGCAAGCTTGAAGATATTGTAAAGCGTTGAGGGGAGCATAATGAATAAACGATTAATTGTGTATATCCTCGGCTGGGTTCTTATTGTCGAGGGTGCGGCTATGCAGATTGCAACCGTTACTTCATTTATATACGGCGAACACGAGGGACTTTATTTTCTTGGAGTAGGTGCTTTGTCGGCACTTTTGGGCTTGCTTGCCGTAAAAGTAAAAAAGCCGAAAAATCCCGTGCTTTATCAGAAGGCAGGCTTTGCGGCTACTGCGTTAAGCTGGATTCTTATGTCTTTTGTAGGATGTTTTCCGTTCTGGCTGAGCGGTGAGATTCCGAGTTTTATTGACGCTTTTTACGAAACCGTGTCGGGCTTTACAACAACAGGTTCAACTATACTTACCGATGTTGAGGCATTGAGCCACGGAATGCTTATGTGGCGAAGCTTTCTCCATTGGTTGGGCGGTATGGGCGTAATCGTGTTCTTGCTTGCGATTATCCCGAAGCTCGGCGGTCAGCAGAATATTTTCCTTATGAAAGCCGAGAGCCCCGGTCCGATTGTGGGCAAGGCTGTTCCGAAAATGAGAAATTACGCAATGATGCTCTACGGAATTTATTTTGGCTTGACCACACTTGAATTTATATTTTTAATTATAGGCAAAATGCCTGTTTTTGACGCACTTAACATCAGTTTTGCAACGGCAGGTACGGGCGGTTTCGGTGTTACCAACGCAGGTATTGCGTCATACAGCAACTATCTGCAAACCGTTATTGCTGTATTTATGATGCTGTTCGGAATTAACTTTTCCGTGTATATCCTCATTCTTGCGAAGAAGTTTAAGCAGGCTTTCCGCATTCAGGAGCTGTGGGTTTATTTCGGAATTATCGTGCTGTCAACAGCCTTGATTGCGTTTAACATCAGGTCACTTTATCCGAGCGCGTATGATGCGGTTCACCAGAGCTTTTTCTATGTTTCGTCAATTATCACGACAACAGGTTTTGGTTTGACGGATGTTAATAACTGGCCTGAATTTTCAAAAACTGTGATTATGATTATCACATTTATCGGTGCAATGGCAGGCAGTACAGGCGGCGGCTTTAAGGTTTCAAGAGTTATTTTGCTCTTTAAGGAAACACGAAAGGAGTTTTCACTCCTCATTCATCCGAGAAATGTTAAGACCGTTAAAATGGACGGCAAGACGATTGACCACAACGTTATGAGGTCAACTTCAATTTTCCTTGTGCTGTACATCGGAATCTTTGCGTTAAGCTGGCTTGTGCTTTCGCTTGACCGGATGGATTTTGTGACGAATTTCACGGCTGTTGCCGCAAATATCAACAACACAGGTCCGGGTCTTGGAATGGTGGGCCCTGTCGGCAACTATTCGGAATTCAGTATTTTGTCAAAAATTATTTTGATTTTCGATATGTTAGCAGGCAGACTCGAATTGTTCCCGTTGATGTTGCTGTTTGCCCCGTCAGCGTGGAAAAAGTCGTAAGTAAATTGAAAAGATTATAATAAAAATCGGGAAGACAGTTTGCAAAATGCAAAACAATGTCTTCCCGACTGTTTTTTATATGTGGAATTGTGTGAACGGTTGCAATGTTATGCTCGGGAATAATATGTTTTTGATATTTACAAACTATCTACACGAATTGGGTGCAGCGACACGCCGTGCGGGAGGATGATATCCGCCCTTACGAAATAACGCTCGGGCATAATATGTTTTTGACATTGCAAACTGTCTTCCCGAATTGGGTACAGCGACACGCTGCCGACCACAATTTTCCATTTCCCATTTTCAACTTTCAATTTAAAAGTAACGCTCGGGCATAATATGTTTTTGACATTACAAACTGTCTTC